>Ga0182793_1000080_pt1 | contig 87158 bp, 73 predicted proteins | sample Passage237A_FD_130498 | JGI IMG/M metagenome (GOLD analysis project Ga0182793, IMG submission 130498) | Cellulose adapted compost microbial communities from Newby Island Compost Facility, Milpitas, CA, USA - Passage2 37A (version 2) (version 2) ... | reverse complement strand
GCTCGCTTTCTCTGGCACAAGAAAATGCACCGAAGAACAGTACACGCATTTACTGGAACATGGTGAAATGGTCTGCAGGTTTTCTGCTGGTATATGCCCTAACTCAGATGAGCACCACTCCATGGTTGTGGATCATGAGTATTGATGCACACTGGTATTCTACCATGTTTAGCTGGTACACCTTTGCAAGTGCATTCGTAAGTGGTATGTCGCTGATTCTCTTGTGGGTGGTTTATCTGAAGAATCAGGGTAACCTTGAGATCGTTACAAAAGAGCACATTCATGACCTCGGTAAGCTGATGTTCGCATTTAGCATCTTCTGGACTTATGTTTGGTTTGATCAGTATATGCTTATTTGGTACTCAAACATTCCGGAAGAGACAATATACTTTAAGATTCGTCAGCAGGGTCCTTATAGTATCATCTGGTATGCAACTTTTGTAATCAACTTTATCATGCCGGTATTGATATTGATGGCGCGTCCAAGTAAACGAAATTACTTCACAGTAAGCTTCATGGCACTGATGATCATCTTTGGTCACTGGCTTGATTTCTACATCATGACTATGCCTGGACCATTGGGAGAACACTGGCACATGAGTTGGTATGAACTGGGTATTTTTGCAGGCTTTGTTGGTATATTGATATTCACTGTTGCCAATACATTGAGTAAAGCATCTCTGATACCAAACAATCATCCATTACTTAAAGAAGCATTGTTGCATCAGAGTTAATCAGAATTGTAGGAAAGACTAATTACCGAATTAAACATTTTAGTAAATACAAGCAAAACTGACCATGTCGGGATTTCTAACAATAGCATTAATAGTACTGGTATTTGTCATCATTTATCAGATTGCTAAGGCAAGTGAATATGCAGCCATATTGCGTGGTAAAGAGAAAGTCGAGCGCCAAACCAACCGCACGATTGCGTGGTTGCTCGTAGCCTTCTTTTTTGTCGGTCTATGGGGAATTTGGGAATGCCATGTTGCATTGATGGACAAGATGCTTCCTGAATCGGCTTCCGAGCATGGTGTGCGTTATGATGAGATGTTTAACGTGACGTTGCTGATAACGGGAATTGTATTCTTTATTACTCAGGCACTTCTCTTCTGGTTTGCGTTCCGTTACCAGTCTACAGAAAAGCGTACTTCCTTTTACTATCCTCACAACAATAAACTTGAGCTCGTTTGGACTACTGTTCCTGCTATTGCAATGGCAGCACTTGTAGCAATTGGTCTGCGTAACTGGTTTTCGATGACTTCTGCAGCTCCTGCAGACTCTCAGGTGGTAGAAATTGTAGGTAAACAATTTAACTGGATCATTCGTTACCCTGGTAATGATAATGTACTTGGTAAAAGAGATTTTCGCAAAATCAATGATGCAAATAACGTATTGGGTCTTGACTGGAATGACAAAGCCAACCACGATGATGTAATTGCTGAAAACGGAGAAATGCATTTGATTGTAAACAAACCTGTAAAGCTGATAATAGGTTCCCGCGATGTAATTCACGATGTGGGTCTGCCGCATTTCCGTATGAAGATGGACGCGGTGCCAGGTATTATTACAACCATTTGGTTTACTCCAACAATTACATCAGCGGAGATGAAGCAAAAGACCGGCAATCCAAACTTTGTGTATGAGATTTCCTGCGACCAGATGTGCGGTAAAGGGCACTATTCCATGCGCGGTACTGTTATCGTAGAAACAGAAGCGGAATACAAAGCATGGCTCGCTAAACAGAAGTCGTACTATGCAAGTATGAATGCTACCGAAACTCCGGAAGTTCCTACAGATTCAACAGCGATAAAAGCAGATACTTCAAAAGCAATCACTATGAACTAATCGAAAAGATTAGTAAGAAAATAAAAGAGAATAGAAAATGGCTAATCAAGTTATCATAGAAGGACCAAATGTTGCTCACGGACACGGCGGACATGAAGAACATCATGGTCATGAGCATCATGAGCAGCACTTTATTACCAAGTATATCTTCAGCCAGGATCACAAGATAATTGCTAAGCAATTTCTGATTACTGGTATCATCTGGGCTATTATCGGCGCACTGTTTTCGGTGTTTTTCCGTTTGCAACTCGGTTTCCCTGATGAGACTTTCCCAATTATGGAGAAGTTCCTTGGTAAATGGGCTAAAGGTGGAAAGCTCGATCCTGAATTTTACTATGCATTGGTAACAATGCACGGTACTATCCTTGTGTTCTTTGTATTGACTGCAGGACTGAGTGGTACCTTTGCGAACCTTCTTATTCCTCTGCAGATAGGTGCTCGTGATATGGCATCGCCGTTCATGAATATGCTTTCTTACTGGTTTTTCTTCCTTGCAAGCGTAATCATGTTCATTTCCCTGTTTGTTCAAACAGGCCCCGCATCCGGTGGATGGACGACCTATCCTCCGTTGAGTGCGCTCAAAGAAGCATCTCTTGGTTCGGGATTAGGAATGGACCTCTGGTTGATATCCATGGCATTGTTCGTAGTTTCTACACTGCTCGGTGGTCTTAACTATGTCTCCACTATCCTCAACATGCGTACCAAGGGTATGAGTATGACACGTATGCCACTGACTATCTGGGGGCTGTTCTTTACTGCTGTACTTGGTATCCTTTCATTCCCTGTACTACTTTCAGGCTTTGTACTCCTGATCTTCGATCGCAACTTCGGTACTTCATTCTATCTTTCTGAAATATTTATCGCAGGTAAAGCACTGCCGCACGTTGGTGGTTCGGCTATCCTATATCAGCACCTGTTCTGGTTCCTTGGTCACCCTGAGGTGTACATCATCATCCTTCCTGCGATGGGACTTGCATCCGAGGTGCTTTCCAACCATAGCCGTAAGCCAATCTTCGGATACTTTGCAATGATTATCTCCATGATTGGTATCACAGTGCTGGCGTTCCTTGTATGGGCGCACCACATGTTCGTGACCGGTATGAGTCCGTTCCTTGGTTCGATCTTCGTGCTGTTGACACTACTCATTGCGGTTCCTTCTGCGGTAAAAGTCTTCAACTGGCTCACAACAATCTGGAGAGGTAACATTCGTTTTACCGTACCAATGGTATTCGCTATTGGTTTCGTTTCGATGTTCATTTCCGGTGGTCTGACTGGTATATTCCTTGGTAACTCTGCCTTAGATATACACCTGCACGATACATACTTTGTGGTAGCGCACTTCCACATTGTAATGGGGGTATCTGCCTTCTTTGGAATGTTCTCCGGTATTTATCACTGGTTCCCGAAGATGTTCGGACGCTTTATGAATAACACACTTGGTTATATCCACTTCTTCCTGACTTTCGCCGGAGCCTATATCATCTTCTGGCCAATGCACTACGAAGGGGTTGCCGGTATGCCACGTCGTTACTATGATTACAGCGCCTGGGAATCATTTAAGCAGTTTACCAGCCTGAACGAAATGATCTCCTATGCAGTAATCATCGTATTCTTCGCGCAGTTGCTGTTTGTTGTAAACTTTTTCGTAAGCATCTTCCGTGGTCGCAAGGTAACTTCACAAAACCCATGGAATGCTACAAGTCTCGAGTGGACTACACCCATCAATCCCGGTCACGGTAACTGGCCTGGTGAGATTCCGGAAGTACATCGCTGGGCTTATGATTATAAGGATGATGGAAACGGTAATGACTTTATCATGCAGACTGTACCTGCAAGACCAGGTGAAGAGACACACTAATCCTGACTAAGACTACAGAATGAAAGAGCTGATTCCTCAAGAATCAGCTCTTTCTCTTTTGTGCCGTTCATGGCGTTATTTCATACTTTCCTTTTCCTTCTGTAACTGTAACATCTTATCGCGAAGACGAGCAGCTTCCATAAAATCCAGATCTTTTGCCGCTTTCTCCATAGCCTTCTTTGTTTGCGCTATCAGTTTGTCCAGTTGCGCTGCTGATTTATATTCAACATCTTCTTCTGCGGCAAGCATAGTTACATCCTCGTTGATTGCATACTTGTTCTTCTCATCATAGCCTTTTATATCGAGTACCGATGTCTGCTTCATGATCTGTTCCCGCGATTTCTTGACTGTTTGCGGAACGATGCCATGTTCCTCATTGTATCGTATCTGTTTATCTCGCCTCCGGTTGGTTTCATCAATAGTACGTTGCATGCTTTCGGTAATACTGTCTGCGTAAAAGATTACAAGTCCGTCTGCATTTCTTGCCGCCCTTCCAGCCATCTGTGTAAGCGAACGTTCATCACGAAGAAAGCCCTCTTTATCAGCGTCCAGTATTGCCATAAGGGAAACCTCCGGCAGGTCGAGTCCCTCACGAAGCAGATTTACGCCCACAAGGACATCTATATTTCCCAATCTCAGATCGCGAAGTATTTCCACGCGTTCCAGTGTATCTACTTCAGAGTGGATATACTTCGATCGAATGTCTATCCTCTTTAAGTATTTATCGAGTTCTTCCGCCATGCGTTTCGTAAGGGTAGTCACCAATACTCGGTCTCCTTTTTTTACACGCCTGTCTATTTCATCCAGCAAATCGTCGATCTGATTGATACTTGGACGTATTTCAATAGGTGGATCCAAAAGCCCCGTCGGACGAACCACCTGCTCAGTCACCACACCACCGCAAACATCGAGTTCATACTTGCCTGGTGTCGCACTCACGAAAATGGTTTGATTCAACAGACTTTCAAACTCCTGAAAATTGAGCGGACGGTTGTCAAGAGCAGAAGGAAGGCGAAATCCGAAATCAACAAGGTTGAGTTTGCGCGAGCGATCGCCGCCATACATTCCGCTGATCTGAGGTATGGTAACGTGGCTCTCATCTACCACCAGAAGAAAATCTTTCGGGAAATAATCTATAAGACAAAAAGGTCTTGTACCGGGACGCCGTCTGTCTAGAAATCGTGAGTAGTTCTCAATTCCGTTACAATAGCCCAGTTCCTGGATCATCTCCAGATCATAACTCACACGTTCCTTGATGCGTTGGGCTTCTAAAGGTTTGTTGATGCTCTTAAAGTATTCGACCTGCGCAAACATCTCATCCTGTATTTCGTGGATGATCTGTGCCATCTGACTGCGGGGGGCCAAGTAAAGATTGGCAGGAAATATTGCCGCATGTTCCATCGTCCCGATACGCTTGCCGCTATCTACTTCGAAGCTTTCGATCTCTTCGATTTCATCACCGAAGAAAGTTATCCGATAGCCATAATCTACGTAAGGAAGATTTACATCTACTGTGTCTCCCTTGACCCGAAAAGTTCCTCTTGAAAATTCTCCCTGACTTCGGTTGTAAAGCGAGTTTACAAGCGCATGAAGAAAGGAATTTCTTGGAATATTGTCGCCACGGTTGAAGCGAATGATACTGTTGGCATATTCCGTTGGGTTTCCGATACCGTAGATACACGATACAGACGCGACAACAATGATGTCGCGCCTGCCACTGAGCAAACTGGAAGTAGCCCGCAACCGCAACTTTTCCAGTTCCTCATTGATAGACAAATCTTTTTCGATGTAGGTATCGCTAGTGGGTATATAGGCTTCCGGTTGATAATAGTCGTAATATGAGACAAAGTATTCTACAGAATTGTCCGGAAAGAATTGCCTGAATTCACCATAAAGCTGCGCCACCAATGTCTTATTATGCGTCAATACAAGGGTAGGCTTCTGCACCTCCTGGATCACATTGGCCATAGTAAAGGTCTTCCCCGAACCCGTTACGCCCAATAATGTCTGAAACTGTTCGCCGTTTTTTATCCCTTCAACCAGTTCTGCTATTGCCTGCGGCTGATCTCCTGCAGGTTCGTATGGACGATGAATTTTGAACATATCTTACAAATTTCCGCAAAAGGAATGGATTAGAGGCATGCGGTGTTATGGCAGGTTTTCGGAACTTAAAGCAAAACGGAAGAAAGCACGAGCTTATCCATATTTTCGCAACGCAATGAAATATTACATCATAGCAGGAGAAGCCAGCGGTGATCTGCATGGCAGCAATCTGATCAAAGCCTTGCATGCTCAGGACACACAGGCAGATGTTCGATGCTGGGGAGGAGATCGGATGGAAACTGCAGGTGCCACCTTGGTAAAACACTATCGCGACTTGGCCTTTATGGGTTTTGTAGAAGTGATAAAGCATTTGGGAACCATATTGGATAATATTCGGTTTTGCAAAGAAGACATCAGAAAGTTTCATCCCGATGTGCTTGTGCTTATTGACTACCCGGGTTTCAATATGCGTATTGCAGAATGGGCGAAGCGTGAAAGCATAAAGGTGGTGTATTATATCTCTCCACAAGTTTGGGCATGGAAGGAAGGAAGGGTGAAAAAGATAAAGCGCGATGTTGATAAGATGCTGGTGATCCTTCCTTTTGAAAAATCATTTTACGAGAAATGGAATTATCCCGTTACGTATGTGGGACATCCTTTAGTCGAAGTTGTTCAGCAGGAAAAAACTCAGATACCGCTGAAACCAATTTCGGAAAAGCCAATTGTGGCATTGTTGCCGGGAAGCAGGAAGCAGGAGATTCAAATCAAATTGCCGGAGATGCTGAAGATGGTAAAGCATTTTCGTGACTATCAGTTTGTGATTGCACAGGCTCCTTCCATGCCGGATGAGGTATATACCAGTCTTACCGGCGACGAGTCAATTCTTCTGGTGAAAAATGATACTTACAATCTGTTGAAACAGGCAAAGGCTGCATTGGTTACCAGTGGAACAGCTACTTTAGAAACTGCCTTATTTGGCGTACCCCAGATAGTATGTTATAAAGGGAATCCTGTTTCGTATTGGCTGGCGAAAAAGCTGATCAAGGTGAAGTATATATCGCTGGTAAACCTGATCATGGATCGTCAGGTGGTGGTGGAACTCATACAACACGATCTCAACGAAGAGAAGCTAAAAATCCATTTGGGAAAACTGCTTAACGATCAGTCATACAGGGAAAAAATGCTTCAGGACTATCAGGCGCTGTGGCACCTGCTCGGCGAAAAGAATGCTTCCTCTCTGGCTGCACAGGAAATCATAAGTACAGCAAAAAGTCATTAATTACGGATCAACCGGACAATCATCACAATTACGGCTACGAGAAACATGAAAAGAGAAATCCTGTTCATGCCGTGCATAAACTTTAGACTTGTGTTTCGAGGTTCCCCGGGATCGCGCTTGCGTAGATAAAAATAGGTGAGAATTTGCCGCCACATAGTAGAGGTATTTCGATAAAGGTACGACAATAGCTACGAAGGGAACATCGGAAGCTTAAATCTCCGCGTTCCGAAATGCTGGATTCTATAAAACAAAAAATCGCCCGAAGGCGATTTAACGCTGTGGAGAATAACGGAGTCGAACCGATGACCTCTTGCATGCCATGCAAGCGCTCTAGCCAGCTGAGCTAATTCCCCATCCTAAAGAACTAAGAAAAATGACCGGCGTTTAACCAGGCGCAATCATTTTTCAAGCCGAGTGCAAATATAATTTCTTATTTCTTTTTACTAAAAAAATCTCGCAGTTCACGACTCATATCTTCCCCCCTCTTCTTAAGATCCTGCAGTTCTTCACCAACATTTTTGGTGATGGTGTGGATGTTCATGGGTTCACCTCCGGTCATGTAGGCTAGTTCCTCAGGTGTGCGTGCCAACGGAATCACAATCCATGCGATGATGTATGCAAGCAAACCGATGCCGGCTCCAAGAAACAACACTACCATGATTAATCTTACAATCACAGGGTCAATATCGAAATAATTGGCGATACCACTACAAACACCTCCCAGCATTTTATCGTGAGGATTGCGGTAAAGTCTGCGTTGTCCTCCGGTGATGCGTGGTTCGTAACGTGCAGGCAGGGTAGGATTAACAGGGTCGGCAGTTGCTGCGCTGATGGTGTAAGCCGGTCCGAGCGTTTCCATAACCTTGCGTACATCTTCACTGTCAATGCATGTTGTCCCTGCCTGTAAGCGAATACCAAACAATTCGGCAATACGGTATTCAATGTCCTGAATGATCTCATCTTTTCCCTGTTCATTGGAAAAATGTCTTTCCAGAGAACGGAAATAATCCCGGAGTGTCAGATAAGCATCTTCTTCGATCGGTATCATCCGACCTGCGAGGTTGATCTGAATAATTCGTTGCATGTTTTTGTATTTAAGAGGTTAAATGATTGACTGCTGCGCTAAGTTCAGCCCACGTTTCATGAAGTTTATGATAAAATTTGAGTCCGTTTTTAGTCAGTGAGAAATACTTTCTCGGCGGTCCCGAAGGAGACTCTTCCCAGCGGTAAGTAAGCATGTCTGCATTCTTCAATCTGGTAAGAAGCGGATAAAGAGTGCCTTCCAGCACTAATAAGTTTGCCTGCTTCAATTGCTCCAGTATATCACTCGGGTAGGCTTCTTTTTCCCTGTTGATAATGCCCAGTATGCAAAACTCAAGCAAGCCCTTTCTCATCTGTGATGCTGCATTTTCAAGATTCATTCCCGACTCATTTATACAGCAAATATAGGTAATCAACAGTACTTTGCAAAACATAGTACCAGTTTTTGGATAGTTCCATGGAATTAAAGGGAGTAGGTAATTGGCTGTCAAAAAAATATGCAACTTTGCCTATGGCATTTCAGGTAGCAGGCACAGACGACTACGCTTTTTTTCGAAATCTTCTCGGCGACAAGTATGTGTTATTGGATGAAGAACATCTGATCCGTTGTGCATCCGATCAGACGGAAGATCTTTTTTTTAAACCTGATGTGGTATTGCAGCCGTCTACTCCGCAGGAAGTGAGTGAGATTCTTCGGTATTGTAATCAGCGCAAAATTGCGGTAACACCCAGAGGTGCCGGTACCGGACTCAGTGGTGGAGCACTTCCTGTTTTTGGGGGCGTAGCGCTCGACATGAGACGCTTTAACAAGATACTCGAGCTTGACCAACGCAATCTGCAGGTTATTACCGAACCGGCAGTCATCACGCAGGAACTTCAGGAGTATGTGAAAGAACATGGACTGATGTATCCGCCCGATCCTGCCAGTAAAGGTTCTTGTTTTATAGGTGGTAATGTTTCAGAAAATTCAGGTGGTCCTCGTGCAGTGAAATACGGTGTTGTAAAAGACTATGTATTGAACCTCGAAGTGGTGCTTCCTACCGGCGAGATTATCTGGACAGGAGCCAATGTTTTGAAAAATGCAACAGGTTATAACCTCACGCAATTGATCGTAGGTAGTGAAGGAACACTTGGTGTGATCACCAAAATAGTATTACGATTGATTTCCAAAGTGCAGCATGATCTGCTGATGCTGGTTCCTTTCCGTTCTGCTGAACAGGCATGCGAAGCTGTTAATGCAATATTTCTTGCCGGTTATATTCCGTCCGCTCTCGAGTTTATGGAACGCGATGCGATAGAATGGGCGATAATGTATGTGGAACAGACTGCCATTCCGCTGCCCGAAGATGTTCAGGCGCATTTGCTGATAGAAGTGGATGGCAATAACATGGAACGTTTATATGCAGAGACAGAAGCGATTGCAGAGATCGTGCAGCGATATGATACAGATGAAATTCTCTTTGCCGATAGTCATGAACAAAAGCAATTGTTGTGGAATTTGAGACGAAAGGTCGGAGAAGCAGTCAAAAGAAATTCAATATACAAGGAGGAAGATACCGTAGTGCCGCGTGCAGAACTCCCCAGGTTGCTCAGAGTCATTAAAGAAATAGGAAAAGAATATGGATTTCATTCGGTTTGTTATGGACATGCGGGCGACGGAAACCTGCATGTGAACATCGTAAAGCAAAACATGAGCGAGCACGACTGGAAGCATAAGCTGCCACTTGGCATTCGGAAACTGTTTATAGAAGTTGTAAAAATGGGCGGCACTATTTCCGGTGAGCATGGAATAGGGCTGGTGCAGAAAGATTATCTGGACATAGCCTTCGGACAAACACAGATGAAATTGATGCGCGACATCAAAAATATTTTCGATCCGCATGGAATCCTGAATCCCGGCAAAATCTTTCCCGACAGCATATGACAAATACGAAAAACATGGCTTGCACGTTTTATCCTAACTTAGCAGCTAATAAACAGAGATGATGAAACGCTTATTGTTAGCGATATTGATATGTGCCGGTTTTACTGCCTCTGCGCAGGAAGTCTATACCAGCAGCGGAAAGCCTCCGGGTGAAAAGCGAAAAGAACTTGACAGAAGGAAAAAAGAAAAGGAGAAAGGATTTGATGCCGGCAGACTGATCGTTGGTGGAACGCTTGGGTTTGGCATGGGCGACAGAGTGCTCGCATTTAATATCGCTCCGATGGTAGGATATCGGATCACCGATAAACTTGCGGCAGGGGTGGGTTTCGGTTATCAATATTATAAAGAACGAGACGCGATATACCTTGAGGATCTGCATGGCAACCGCAGTTTTTACGACTTCCGTGCCAATATGATCTCTGCAAGTGTCTGGGCAAGGTATCTGATACTCGAAAAGCTCTTTGTACATGCAGAGTATGAACATAATTTCTTCAGCTTCGATGACTATCGCTTCGACCAGCAGGGAAACGGAACCATCGAGACTTTCAAACAGAAGCTAAATGTGCCCTGTTTGTTGCTTGGCATAGGTTATCGTCAACCTATAGGTGAGAATGCTTCGATATACCTTATGGGATTTTATGATGTCCTTCAGCGCGACTACAGTCCTTATCGGGGTAGTATTCAGCCACGTATTGGCTTCACTGTTGGGTTCTGATCCCGTTTTATTGAACTTTCAGGCTTTGCCCTAAAGAGGCAAAGTCTTTTTATTTTACGTCCATGAATTCCACCTTGTTGCTCGGCATTATTCTCGCATACTTCGCGCTCTTGCTCGGTATCGCATTTTATACTTCGCGACATTCCAACAACGAGTCGTTTTTCATCGGCAACAGGAGTAGCAAATGGTGGGTTGTCGCTTTCGGGATGATCGGAACTTCTCTTTCCGGAATGACCTTTATTTCTGTCCCGGGCACTGTGGGAAGAGTAGGCTTCGATTATTTTCAGGTGGTGATCGGTTATTTTCTAGGGTACTTCGCCGTGGCATTTGTATTGTTACCCCTTTACTATCGATTACAAGTCACTTCCATTTACACCTATCTCGATCAAAGACTCGGTAATGCATCCTATAAAACAGGTGCATTATTCTTTATCCTTTCACGTACGCTTGGCGCAACGCTCAGGCTTTATCTCGTTATCAAAGTGTTGGAGAAGTTTGTCCTAGCTGAATTAGGCATTTCTTTCGAATTCACTGCCATTCTCATTCTTGCACTTATTCTTTTATACACTTATCGTGGTGGTGTAAAAACGATCGTCTGGACAGATACGCTTCAGACGAGTTTTATGTTACTGGCTTTGTTGGTGTGTGTCTGGTACATCATGAGTTCCCTCAACTTCAATCTGAGCTCTGCGTGGCAAGCTATGGAGCAAGTAGGATATACAAAGCTCATAGGTACCGATCCGCTGGCTGGAAATTTCTTTCTGAAACAAATTCTTGGGGGCGCTTTCATTACTATCGCCATGACCGGACTCGACCAGGAGATGATGCAAAAGAACATCAGTGTTACTAACCTTAAAGACTCTCAGAAAAACATGATGGTTTTAAGTTTTCTGCAAATGGTAGTGGTGTTCATCTTTTTGACGCTGGGTGGTCTGCTGGCGCTTTATGCCACAGCAAATGGTATTTCGGCAACCGGCGACGACCTGTTTCCAACCATTGCTGTTGCAAGCGGCTTGCCTTTCTTTATCACCGTTTGCTTTATGGTGGGGTTGATCAGTGCGTTATTTCCAAGTGCCGACGGGGCTTTGACAGCACTTACTTCTTCTTTCTGTATTGATATTCTGGGTATTAAAAGAAGGAACGATTGGGATGAAGAAAAGAAGAAGAAAGTTCGCCTTCTGGTGCATAATATCTTTGCTTTTATCTTCCTGCTTTGTGTATTCTTCTTCAGAGAGGTTGATAACGGATCGTTGATACAAACCTTGCTGGTAGTGGCAGGTTATACTTATGGTCCTTTGCTGGCACTTTTCTCCTTTGGTATTCTTACCAAGAGAAAGGTCAATGAGGTTGCGGTGCCTGTGATTTGTGTGCTTGCTCCTGTTGTATGTTACTTTCTTAAAGAAAATGATAAGGTCTGGCTCGGCGGCTATGTGATCGGTACGGAACTGCTGATTATTAACGCCCTCCTCGCATTTATTCTGCTAATTTTATGCTCTAAGAAGGAGGAGCGTGTAGAAGTGCTTCGGTGATGATGCTGATATTCTTATCGGCAATTGATAGCTTATACATTCACAATTAAATTCTCCTGTAGAAACAAGAATGAAAGGAAAACTTACGAAAATAAAACTCCGCGACTGGACGGAAACCCGGGCGCATTCCAGTTGGCAGGTATTCAAAATCATGGCAGAATTTGTGCAGGGGTTTGAGGCTTTGGCGAAAATCGGTCCATGCATTTCCATTTTCGGATCGGCACGTACACAACCCGGACATAAATATTATGAACTGGCTGTAGAGGTAGCGAGACGACTGGCAGAAGAGGGCTTTGGTATCATTACCGGCGGAGGCCCGGGAATTATGGAAGCAGGAAACAAAGGCGCACATCTTGCCGGTGGAAGAAGTGTGGGTCTGAACATAGAACTGCCCTTTGAACAGCACTTCAATCCGTATATCGATGGCGATAAGAACCTCAACTTCGATTATTTCTTTGTAAGGAAGGTAATGTTTGCGAAATACTCACAGGGCTTTATCATGATGCCGGGAGGCTGGGGAACGATGGATGAGTTTTTTGAAGTGGCAACGCTGATACAAACACGAAAGTTTACCCAAACACCCATGATCTGTATGGGAAGCGAATACTGGGGTGGTTTGTTTGAATGGATGAAGGGTACCATGCACGAGAAGTTTGGGAATATCAGTCCCGGTGATCTGGATCTGATCAAGTTGTATGATACCCCCGACGAGGTAGTGAACTATCTCCATGAGTTCTATACGCACAACAAGCTCCAGCCAAACTTCTAAGATTCATGACTATACAGTTACTTTCCAAGGCGTTAAACGACTACGCCGAGCAGTTCACCACGCCTGAGTCGCAGGTACTCACTAAACTGAACCGCGAAACCAATATAAAGGTAGAATTGCCCGTGATGCTTTCCGGTCATCTGCAGGGAGCCATTCTCAGGTTTATTAGCTACATGATCAGACCTAAAAGAGTGCTGGAAATCGGTACTTATACCGGCTACTCGGCGATATGTCTGGCGCAGGGCCTTGCAGATGAAGGACATCTGCATACCATTGACATAAACGAAGAGCTTGAAGACATGGCTTTTCGCTATTTTTGTGAAGCAGGTGTAGATAGTAAGATTACCCAGCATATAGGAAAAGCAGCCGAGATTATTCCAACGCTCAACGAGACCTTTGATTTAGTATTTATCGACGCAGACAAACAGAACTATCACCTGTATTACGACTTGATTTTTGACAAAGTACCTGTCGGCGGATTTATTCTGGCAGACAATGTATTGTATGACGGTGAGGTGATTCTGCCACACGATGAACAGGGGAAAAATGCCCGCGCCATTCATGCTTTCAATGAAAAGTTACGGAATGATACCAGGGTAGAGCAGGTACTTTTGCCGGTGCGAGACGGAATCATGATTGTGAGAAAAATAAATGGATAAGAAAAAGGTTTGCTTATGCAACAGAAATATATCGTTTGCATCGCGCTGATGCTCTGCGCACTGAAAGGGTTTGCGCAGAAATCTTACGACGCACGTGTGAGGGAGTACATTACACAGTACAAGGATTGGGCGATTGCAGAGCAAAAACGCAGTGGTATTCCTGCCGCAATCACGCTGGCACAGGGAATACACGAGACAAGTGCGGGTAGTAGCGAATTGGCTACGAATGCCAACAATCATTTCGGTATTAAGTGTAAAAAGGAATGGCAGGGTGAAACCTATGCTTATACCGATGATGCACCCGATGAGTGTTTCCGAAAATATCCATCGGCGTTACAGTCTTATAAAGATCATTCAGACTATCTAGCGGGTAGTAAGCGATATGCTTCCCTCTTCAAACTATCCGTCAATGACTACAAAGGCTGGGCACACGGACTGAAGCGTTGTGGTTATGCCACCAACCCGAAGTACGCATCGCTGCTGATAAAAATTGTTGAAGAATACGATCTTCATCAGTACACTCTGGCAGCCATCAACGATTATCAAAATCCCGTAAAAGAAGCGGAACAGAAAGCTAACAATTCAGCTTCCAGAGAAATTGTACCTGATCAGGATATGCCTGCTCCAAAAATTTCTCCGGTTGTGGCAGCAGCTCCTCAGGCTAGCAGAAAGAAAAAAGGTTTGCAGGTATCTTATGATTCCGCAGAACAAATTGTAAAGAAAGAACCCGAGCAAGAGGTTCCGACTGTGGAGGCCGATCCCTCAAATCCTGAGTATGGAAAATTGGTGAAGATAAATGGGCTTCGTGCGTTCTATGCAAAGAAGGGTACCGTCTTGCTGGAAGATGCTTTCAGATATAACATTCGGTATGCCCGTCTGCTGGAGCTTAATGATCTTCCTGATTTCCCTCTGGAAGCAGACATGTACATCTACCTTGATAAAAAGAATCCGAAGGGAATACACGAAACCAGAGTAGTAAAAGAAGGCGAGACGCTGATTCAGATTGCACAGGCTGAAGCAATGCAACTCAAATACCTGAAATATTACAATCGCATTTCCGTCAATGAAGAGCCTGCGCCGGGAGCTGTACTGCAGTTACAACAATATAGCGAGAACAAACCTCCTACTTATGTGAAGACAGTCGCACCGCGAGAAACAGTGCCTGCCTTCGCGGGAAGCAATCCGGATGCAGTTCCGCAGGGTGCTACACGCACAAGTAGCCGCTATATTACTAAGAAAGAGATCGACGACATTCCGGTATCTGACGATGCTGTAAAGACACATCAGGAAGAACATACGGTTGCTGCTCCTCAGGTGGAAGCTCCTGTATCAGAAGCAGCTACAGTAGAACCAGTTCAGTCAACGTCAGATGCTGTTGTGCAGACTGTGGAGAACAATGAAGCCGCAACTTTGGCATCCCAAACAGAAACCGCAACGATTATTGAAGAAGCTGAAAAAGTCGTAACTGGTGAGGCTGTTGCTGCGGTTGTTGCAGAACCTGTTGAAGTTCCCCGAGAAGAAGTAGGCAATGAGTCTGCTCCAGCAGAAACCCTTACTTCGAAAAAGGAAGAATTGGATTATGAGATCATTCAACCTGATCCTGTGGTTGTAGGGAGCACGGCAAGTCAGCCGGATGTTGCAAAATCTGAGGAGGAAATGAAATTGTCTGAGCCGGAGATCATTACACCTTTGCAACCTACACGGCCGGTTGTTATTCTTGAATCAGAAACACCCGTGGTCGCTGTACCTGAAAAGAAAGAAGTGCCTCAGATACAGGAAGAACCCAAAGATGAATTCGACCGATTGAAAGCCCGTCTCGACAAGGTTGTATATGCCGGTTCGATCAATACACCTTCTTCAACTCCTTCAGTTGTTGAGGAACCAAAGAAAGATACTGTTAAAAAGATAGCATCCACTTCAAAAGAAGCTTCTTCAGAGTCAAAAATGTACACAGTAAAGAAAGGAGATACCGCCTTTAGCATTGCTCGCAAGCATAACATTACCATGCGCCAGCTTATGGATTGGAATAAACTGGATTTCGATAAGGTGAAAGAAGGTCAGAAACTTCGTGTAAAACCATAAAAAATGTCTTCGATCAAAGTACATGATAAGGTCTTCAGACCTTTTATCGACCAGACGACTATTAAGGAAAGAGTAGGAGAGTTAGGAAAACAGATAGATCAGGACTATGCAGGGCTTCGTCCGTTGTTTCTGGCAGTGTTGAACGGTTCCTTCGTTTTTGCATCCGAACTGTTTCGCTGTATTTCTGTAGAAGCGGAAATATCTTTTATCAAACTGGCTTCTTACAAGGGAACCACTTCCACCGGTCATGTAGTTACAGCTATCGGACTGGAAGAAAATCTTCATCAACGACACGTCATACTGTTGGAAGATATCATTGATACGGGTAAAACACTAAGCTCGTTTATTCCCGAAATTTTATCGCGTCAACCGGCTTCGTTGAAGATTGCAACATTTTTAAGCAAGCCTGATGCATTGCAATACGACGTGAAAGCTGATTATGTAGGATTTGAGATTCCAAACAAGTTCGTGCTTGGATATGGACTCGATTACGACGGGCTTGGCAGAAACCTTCCCGAGCTTTATGAAGTTACTGAGGAGACAGTAGCTTAGTAGAAAATCTTTTCCGGATGTTTTTTAATAAGCCCGTTTTGCGCGGCTTGTCTAAAGAGTACATCAATTGCTCTTCTACCGTTTTTTCCAAGGTCGCGGGTGAATTCGTTCACGTATAAACCTATGTGTTGTCGCATCACTTCTTCCTCCATTTCCTGCGCATTTTCTGTGATAAAAGAAGAAAGGGTAGGATAATGATCCCATGCGTATCCCAGGCTTTCTTTTATCAAAGAATCGACCAGCGTTGCTATTTCTTTGTCGATGGATCTTCTGATGACAATACCACCTAAAGGTATGGGCGCCTTGGTTGTTTCTTCCCACCAGTCGCCAAGGTCCATTAGTTTAACCAACCCCTTTTTTTGGTAAGTAAACCTGCTCTCATGGATGATCAGACCCGCATCAAATTCTCCACGAAGAATAGCATCCTCAATTTCGCTGAATAAGATTTCTGTTTTATTGTTTGCTGCGGGTATAGCCAACGAAAGCAGCAGGTTTGCAGTAGTTTGAAGTCCCGGTATGGCAATTCTTCCGGACTGTATCTGCGCGGCGGTAAGCGGCTGACGCGCTATAAGTAATGGTCCTACTCCTTTACCCAGAGCGCTTCCGCTATGAAGCAATGCATAATGTTCTACCTGATGTAAAAAAGCACTGTAGCTTAGTTTTGTTATGTCTAGTTGCTGCCGAACTGCCCAACGGTTAAGCGTTTCGACATCGTCCATTACATAATCGAACGACAGACCTTTTGTGTCTATTTTACCATTTACCAGCGCATCGAAAATAAAAGTGTCGTTGGGACAGGGACTGAAGCCCAGTGTGATCTTCATAACGCAAAGGTAGAGATAGCGGGAACATCAGACACGCCACGCTTATGAATAGCTTTCCTACCCCTGTTAGTAACGTTATTGCTGAGGCAGTTTGCTCAGAAGGCTGATGAGCCAGTCATTCAGTGCAGACACAGCCTCTGCGATCTTCCATGCAGAACGGTTTCTTGCTTCTACATAATTAGATATCGACCTAATCTGGAGAAAATCAATTCCTTCCCGAAGACAGACATAATGAAAGGCCGCACCTTCCATGCTCTCTATATCGCAGCCATATTTTTTGTGCCTTGCATTGGCTGTAAAAGAACTGCCACTGACGGTATTTACAGAAAGCGAAGAGACTTTTCGTAAGTCTGATAAATCGAGCCAGTCGCAGGGCTTTGTAATCAGCGCTTTTTCCGAAAAGGGAAATTCATCAGGCTGAGCGAGTCTCAGGTCATAAATGTCATGAAACAGATGATGATCTTCCGCGCCCAGATCGCCTAAAATTTCTTTCTCCACTACCAGCAATGCTCCGAGTACAATTTCTTTGTTGAAACTGCCTGCAATGCCTGCCTGAACTGCAAACTGATAGGAATGGTGGGCCAATGCCTTTGTAATAGCATAGGTAGCCCGCATCATTCCCACGCCTGTAATCAGAAGATGTAGCTCATGTGTACCGTTAGAAAATGCAGTATCTGAATACTGATGCCAATTTTGCCGCAGATGCGCGATCAGCGGCGCTATTTCAGCTTCGGTTGCCGATACAACAAGCAGGTTCATGAGCGAATTAACCACATTTTTGTCAAACCATTATGTGGGGGTACTTTTGCATCACAATTTTCTCAAATGGTTTATTTGACCCGAGTAGAGCACTTTAATGCAGCCCACAGACTCTTTAATGAGAACTGGAGTGGCGAACAAAACCTGGAAGTATTTGGCAAATGTGCGAACGCCAACTGGCATGGACATAACTATGAACTGCACCTGACAATCAAAGGAGAACCCAATCCCGAAACGGGCTTTATCTTTAATGCAAAGACATTAGGCGACCTCATAAAAGAAGTGATCATAGAAAAAGTTGATCATAAAAATCTGAATCTCGATGTAGATTTCATGCGCGGAAAGTTTACCAGCGCTGAAAATTTTGCCATAGGTATCTGGAACGAACTCAAGCCTCACGTGGAAAAGAATGGCGCTATCATGCACGCTGTGAAGCTGTACGAAACCCCGCGTATCTACGTAGAGTACTTTGGCTGATGCGGCGTCTGCATTCGTTTCGGAAATGTCTATCCATAACAAAACTCAAAAGAAGTGAGCTATCAAAAATCCGAGATTTATAACAGCGAGACTACCGAAAGTCTTGCGGAGAACTATCGTTCCATTATTAGCCTGTTGGGTGAAGATGCACAACGCGAGGGTTTGCTGAAAACACCTGAGCGCGTGGCGAAAGCGATGCAATACATGACGCAGGGATACAACATGGATGCCCGCTCCATTCTGAACTCTGCCAAGTTTCATGAATCTTACAGCGAGATGGTGATCGTGAAGGACATAGAACTGTATTCCATGTGCGAGCATCATATGCTTCCTTTCTTTGGTAAAGCGCATATCGCTTATATACCGAACGGTTGGATTACAGGTCTGAGCAAAATAGCGCGTGTGGTCGACTGCTTTTCGCGTCGCCTTCAGGTGCAAGAACGAATGACACATCAGATACTCGATGCCATTCAGGAAACACTGAATCCGTTGGGTGTGGCAGTGGTGATTGAGGCGAAACATCTTTGCATGATGATGCGGGGTGTTTCGAAGCAAAACAGCGTAACGACGACATCGGCTTTCAGCGGCCAGTTTGAAGCCAATGAAACCCGCTCAGAATTTTTAAAGCTTATTACTGCGGAGCTTTATTAGTGTTTGCGCAACTACACAAACAATGATTATCTTTGCAGTCCTCAACCGGAAAAGTTCGGGACGTAGCGCAGCCCGGTAGCGCATCAGCATGGGGTGCTGGGGGTCGCTGGTTCGAATCCAGTCGTCCCGACTAAAAATAAAAATGCCTTAGGTAATTACCTGAGGCATTTTTATCTATAGCTATTTTATTTCTTCAATACTATCATTAAACAGTTGTGCAGGTCACGCTGATAAAACAGCCATACGCAGATGTCATTACCATACCTCATGGCATTAGCTTGTGGCGTATATTTGAGTGTGCCAACAGTTTGGATGATTTTCGGGCAGACACTTTTTGCCAAATGGAAAATATCAGACAAACACTAATTCCTAGCTTTCCGAATGGAAAAATTCATTGAATACATTTTACAGTTTGGCAATTTGAACAAACAGCAAATGGACCTTATTAAAAATAGGGGCTCAGAAATAGAACTTCACAAAGACGACTTTTATTGGGAAGCAGGAAAAACAGTTAAACAAATTGGCTTTCTTACAGACGGTGTTCTTCGGGTTTATTATTACAATAACAAAGGAGGAGAAATTACACGCTACTTCATTGACGAAGACCATTTGATTTTATCCGGAAATGCGATCGACGAAATTTACAGACCTTCTGAATATCTATCGGCCATTACAGATTGCAAACTGATTGTTTTTACAAAGCAAGACTGGAAAGAAATCTCCGAAACTATTATTGACTGGGACAATATTGTGCAAAAAATCGTAGCTAAATATCACAGCGAAAAAGTTGCACGAAGAAGCGAATTGATTTCACAAAACGCAACAGAACGCTATCGTGATTTTATCGAAAAATTCCCCACACTTGTAAACCGCGTACCTCTGTCATACATCGCTTCTTATCTGGGAATTACACAGTCTTCCCTAAGCAGAATCAGAAAAAGCATCCGCTAGAATCACTTTTTACCAAATGGCAAATGCCTTCATTTTTTGTTGAGCAACCTTTGTGCTGTCGAATTAAAAAAATCACGAAAAATGAAAACAAGAAAATTAGGAGAAAGCGGATTGGAAGTATCTGCATTGGGCTTTGGTTGTATGGGGTTAAGTTTCCCAAACGCTCCTGCCAAAGCAGAAAGCATAAAGTTAATTCGTTCGGCAGTGGAACATGGAATAACTTTCTTTGACACGGCACAAGGTTATGGCGACAACGAACTTTTAGTTGGCGAAGCGCTTGAACCACTTCGTAGAGAAGTTGCCATTGCTACAAAGTTCGGTTTCAAAAACGGCAATGTGCGATTTGGTTTAGACAGTCGTCCTGAAAACATAAGAGCTACTGCCGAAGCATCTTTGAAAAGATTGCGAACGGATGTCATTGATCTGTTTTATCAACACAGACCCGACCCGAATGTTCCTGTTGAAGATGTTGCAGGAACTGTAAAAGATTTGATACAAGAAGGCAAAGTCAAGTATTTCGGACTTTCAGAAGCCAACGCAGAAACCATTCGTAGGGCACATGCTGTGTTATCGGTATCAGCTTTGCAAAGCGAATACTCTATGTTTTATCGTGAGCCTGAAAACGAAATCATTCCGACACTGGAAGAATTAGGAATCGGTCTTGTTCCTTTCAGTCCATTGGGTAAAGGATTTTTGACAGGAACAATCAATGCAGAAGTAGCGTTGGATAAAAATGATATACGAAATATGTTGCCACGTTTCAGCAAAGAAAACCGTGCAGCAAACCAGGTGTTGGTGGACTTAGTGATTTCCATTGCGAAAGATAAAAATGCAACACCCGCACAAATTGCATTAGGCTGGTTATTGGCTCAAAAGCCTTTTATCGTTCCAATTCCGGGGACATCAAAGCTATATCGCTTGCAAGAGAACATGGCTGCGATTTCCGTTTCATTGACCAATGAGGAATTGAACAAAATAAATTCAGTATTGGCGACCATCAAAATTGTAGGAGAACGCTATCCCGCATCCTTATAGGATGCAGCAGAAAGCAATAAATAGGAGTTAATGCACACCTTAGATACAATGTAAACTAATCGCTCCGCACTAAAACAAAAAAGTTCAGTAACTGACTGAACTTTTTCATGGCGATAGCGTGGTTTGCCTATACAAACAAGCGTCTTCAAAACGAAACCTTACGCATCCGGTATTTCAGGCTCTACGAGGCGGGCGAGTTTCTCCAGCGATTCCTGCCAGCCGAGATAACACATATCTGCAGGTATTGCAGCTGGAATTCCTTCCTGAATAATTTTCAGCTCAGTACCCGCCAGGTTTTTACGCAACCATACGGTAGTGGTCATTTCGCCGGGAAGATTTGGATCTTCAAAACTGTCTGTGTATTTGAGAAACTCATTCGCACGGAGTTCAACATAATGTCCGCCAAAGGAATGACTGTTGCCTGTGGTGAAATTCTGAAACGACATTCTAAAGGTTCCACCTTCCCTGACATTCATTTCATGAACAGTGCACAGAAATCCATAAGGAGGCAACCAGGAAGCAATCGCTAATGCTTCGGTAAAGGCACGATATACTTTTTCGGGAGATGCTTTCAGCACCCGGTGCAGAGATACGCTGTTGTCTGACATAACTGATGTATTTTTTTATTCCTACTCATCTGGCTTTTCGGTGTCGCCCGTTTTTTGAAATGGTAGCTGCTCCACTGCTTCGACTCAATGATTGTCGATTGCAGTACAAAGGTGAGACAACAACAGAACTTAAACAGAGGCATAGCGCGACAATATAAAGGGGCTATTACGACCTTAGACTTTAAAACAATATTGCCTCCGCGGCTAGCAGGAGGCAATATTGTTTCGAGATGTTTTCTTATCGTAACAAACTCACATCACCCTTCCACATAATCGGCTCACCACTTTCACAAAGCCCTTCAACGATATACACAAACACATCAGGATTCTGAACGTTGCCCTTATAGGTTCCGTCCCATCCGTTCATCCTGTCATTAAGCTGAATGTTTCTTCTTTCAAATACAACCTCGCCCCAACGGTTATACACCCGGAAAGAAGTAACTTGTTGCAGACCCACACCACGTGGATAGAATACATCATTCTCTCCATCTCCGTTGGGTGTAAAGCTATTAGGAATAAACACCTGGCTTTGATCGCAAAGCACGCGCACGCGAACAGTATCATAGGATTTACATCCGTGCTGACTTGTTACAATCACTTTGTACAGAGTAGAAGTCATAGGTGAAGCTGAAGGATTGGAACAAGTCTCGCAACTGAGCGTTTGTGCCGGCGACCAGAGATATGTCTGAATATTGGAGCCTTTTGCGTTCAGCATTACAGTCGAACCGGCAACAATCGTTTCATCTGATCCCGCATCTACGGTTGGCTTAGGATAAACAACCACGCGAACTGTATTGGTGTCTGGCGGACAGCTTCCTTCCCAGGCTATTACCGTAAAGGTAGTGGTAGTTTTAGGTGAAGCTAAAGGATTTGCCAGTAAGGGGTTGTCAAGAAGAGATGCGGGCATCCATTCATATCGGTGTGCGCCCGACGCATATAGCTGGAAAGTACTGTCTTCGCAAATTTCTCCACCAGGTCCCGCCACACTGGTAGTGACGTATTGTATGGAAACTTTCACTGTATCTTTTGACGCACAACCATTTCCGTCAATACCCTTCACAACATAGTTCATGGTACCAGCGGGCCGCGCCGTAGGGTTTTGACATGTGTCACAACTCAGCGTTGCAGCCGGGCTCCAGGTGTACAGGATACCTCCGCTTGCCGACAACTGTGCCGCATCGCCACTGCATATGGAGGTATCGGAAACTGCTTTTATGTGCGGCAAGCCATAAATGGTAAAGGTTGTTGAAATGGAATCCTGGCAGCCGGTGGCATTAGTTACTGCAAGTTTTACAGGAAAACTTCCTGCGCTTGAAAAGCTAAGTGTAGGACTCGGAGCGGTGTAAATACCGTTGTTGAAAGTCCACCGCCACCCTGTTACCTGGGAAAAGTAGCTGAAGGATGTATCCATGAAGGTAACAGGTGTATTGACGCAGGCAGGAGAGGTAATAAAGCCGGCAATTACATCATCAACCCTTATAGTATCCAAACCGGGGCTTGAATTTTGACAACCCGTGTTGTCGCTCAGAACCAGCTTTGGAAGATAAGCGCCCGGAGCAGCATAGATATGTGTTGTGGTATCGCTGCCATTGGTTGGTTTGATGATACCATCTCCAAAATCCCAGATGGTATTCGGCACATTAAGCAATTGCGATTTAAAACTTACCTGCAAAGGTGCACAACCTTTAAGAGGCGTATAGTCCAACATCCCGGCATAACCCAGTACCGTTATTCTTCCATAAGCGGTATCCTTACAATTCTGAGCATTTGCAACGATGAGTCTCACATTGTAGATACCGGGTGTGACGTACGATCCGGTTGGATTTTGCAAAGTAGTGTTTGTACCGTTGCCCAGATCCCATGCATAAGTAAGTGCTCCCGAAGAGGTGTTTATGAAAATCACATTCATCGGTGGACAAATAGAAAGCGTGTCACTGGCTGTGAACTGCGCATCAGGATGATTGACATTGATGTATGCAACCTTTGTAATGCTGTCCTTACAACCCACGGTATCTGTTACAACCAGTTTTACCGTAAACGAACCGGTCTGATGATAAGCATGCACCGGATTTCGGGCAGTATCGGTAGTGCCGTCTCCAAAATCCCAAAAAGAAGTATAGTTGTTGCCGCTACCTGTCGTAGTGTTTGTGAAAGCCAATAATTGCTTCATACAGGCATTACTGTCGGAAGCATAAAACCCAGGAACCGGATCGCGGATGTCTATGTACTGTGTCTTCACCAACGTATCTACGCAACCGATATTATCGGTAACAATTAAACTGACGGTGTACAAGCCAGCCGCTGTGTATTGATTTGATACGGTTCCGGTATTTGTTGTCACTACGTTCCCATTACCAAAATCCCACTCACGTGTGGTCTGAAATGCAGGAGGAATATCGATGGTCGTATCGGTGAACGTAATGGTTGCCGGAGCACACGCTAATTCTGTTGAAGCATAAAATCCTGCATCTGGCATACCCACGAGAATTGTTTTTCTGAAGGTATCTACGCAGCCAATTTCGTCTTCAGCCAAAAGCGTTAAGACATATACTCCACGTTGTGTGAAGCGATATCCCCAGACACCTTTCGTGCGAAAAGACGAAGTGGCGGGGAGGGGATACCCATAATAAGGTCCCGGACCGAAATACCAATTGAAATCCCATCGAGGTATGAGTGGATAGTGGGGAGTAAATACTATAGAATCACCCTCACAAATTGCAGTATCCGGGGTGGAAAAAGTTAAGATCGGATCTATAAGATTAATTTGCTGAGTGAGCGTGTCATAACAACCATAAATACTGTTGTGCGTATAGAGCGATACTACATAACTACCCAGTGCAGGATAGATGTGTAGCGGATTTGTAGCGGACGTAGTATCACCATCCCCAAAACTCCACCAATGTGAAGTGGGTTCATGACTGAGCGTATCATAAAACTGTACTTTCCATACACTGTCGCACTGAACAACCGCCGTCCAGAAAGAAGTAGGCGGATGCACTACAATAGGTTTCGTAGCGTAAAATGTGTCTCCACAACCATAATCATAAGCATATAAGATGATCGTGTCTATACCGCTTTCGTCGTAAGTAAATGTAAAACTTCCATGCACGGTATCTCCCCAACTATTATGGTTGCCCATATCCCACATGTAGTATGTGGCACCTGTTGTGGTGTTATTAATCGTAATAGTTCCGTGATTGCACACGGTATCGGGTGAGAATGTAAAGCTTGCGTCCGGCTTTTGTCCTACCAGTACAGCTATTGTATCTGTAAAGGTGCATCCATTAGAAGTTGTTGCAGTAAGTGAAGCCCTGAATACACCACGCGTAGGATAGATATGCCAGGGAAAAGGATCAGTGGAAGTAGTGCCATCTCCGAAGTCCCAGTAAAAGTTGACCACCGGAAAAGGATAAGGCATGAACGGTTGTTGGATGTTGAAATAGTCTATTGTACGAAGACTATGTCCAAAACGAACGGTGTCGCCAAGACAGCGGAACAAGTCCGGGCTTTGCACGCTAAATACGGCAATATAGTTAATCACTGTGTCCTCCATATAAGACGTGTCGGGACAACCCTGATTACTTATAGCGATAAGCTTGGGAAAGAAGGCTGTGTCGTACGTATAAGTATGAACCGGGTTTGGGAGGTTAGAGATATTACCGTCTCCGAAATCCCAGATATAATGAACAGCACCTGTTGACTGATTGATAAAGGTAACAGTAGATGGTGGTGGACAGGGATGTGGAGGCGAGAAAGTATATTGCGCATCTGGCTTAGGATGTACAACTACGGGTTTGACAATAGAATCCAAACATCCTTTGTAATAAACATAAAGCTTCACATTGAAAGTACCGGAGCTGGCATAAATGTGAGCAGGATTTCTTGCGGTGTCTGTCCCTCCGTCTCCAAACTTCCAACGCACTGAATCCATAAGGTTGGAGAGGTTGGTAAACTGTACAGGTGTACCCTGGCAAGGAGTAGAGGCGGAAAAATCAGGCAACAAAGTACCGACATTTATATAGTTCTGTTTTTCCAGAGTGTCTTTACAGCCGTTTCCGTCTGTAACGATCAGCCGAACTGTATACGGACCGGGATTGTGATAAGTATGCGACGGACTTACAGCATTTGCAGTTCCTCCGTCTCCGAAGCTCCATTGGTACATGTAGGGCGGAGTACCGGTTACTGTAGGAGAAAAGGTTACCAATGCAGGAGTATCGCAGGGAGCAACCGGTGCGGTAAAATTGAAAATAGGTGGCGCATGTACGGTAATAATCTTTGAAAGAGAACTTACACATCCCTGAGCATCGGTTGCGGTGAGGATCACCGCCTTACCTCCCGGGGTGGTGTACAGATGAGAACTGTTGGTTCCGGTTCCTAGTGGAGAGCCATCGCCATACTGCCAGGTGTAGGTAATAGGCCCTGGTACACTGGAGGTGGTACTGTTCGTAAAGTTTACATTTATGGGCGGACAACCAGCCATAGGGCTCGCCGTAAAATTCACATTAGGTCCGGCAAAGACCGTTATATTCATGGTTTTGGTACTGCTGCCGCTTGCATTCGATACCGTAAGCGATACAGTATATGTACCGGGATTGGAAAAACATACTGAAGGGTTGGGTAAAGTACTGGTAACGCCATTCCCGAAATTCCACAAAAAGGAGGTAGGATTCCCGGTGGAAGTACTGTAAAAGCTATCGCACAGCGGCGCACAGCCGCTGACGTATTTAGCCGTAAAGTTGGCGACCGGAGCTTGTGCCAAAACTGTTCCGCCGGAGAACAGAAGGATGATCAACAAAACATACCGGGATAAGGTGTTCATAGTTCCTGCTTTTACGTTACGAGATACGGTACTCTACTACCAGAAAAAGTGTGGACATAGTGTCCGACTCTTTTCCCATTTCGGATCAGAGAACAATCCTGTCTTTACAACAGACAGTTCATAACCTCCACGCATATTTGTCGCAGCTTTCAATCCCGACATATTCAGATCGTAGCTAAAACCAAATGAATATCTCATGTAATCCATTTTCACTACCGGTATCAATGCGTCGTTTACTCTGTAAAACGCACCCAGGTAGAAAATAAACAGGGGCTCGCTTGCCCGTTCTGTTGGCTTTTTCCAGTTGAGTAAACCACCGGCTATGATCTCACTGTATTTTCCCTGTACTGTATAGCTACCCTGCATCATAAAACCCCAGTTCTCATCAAGACGATATGTAAGCCCCGCGCTGGCATTCCAACGCATTTCAAGGCGGATCAACTCATTGTTGAAGAAGCTCGTTCGGGGTTTGGAAAAATGATAACCGGAAACACCGACGAAGTAAGAAGCCTGGCTGTATTCTCCGGCACCACCGCTGAAAGAGACACCGGCGCCAACATCCCAGTAATTGATTTTTGAAGTAGTTATGTTCTCATTGGTAGGACTATAAGGATCAAAACTCCCATTTTGATACTGATTGTTCACGGTCATTTTGGAGGGGTCGAAACTGCGCTGCAGATAGCCTCCGGTAAATCCGACCGACAAGAGCGAATTATTTCGATCGCCAAAACTTTTGTTGAAACTCACCGATGGATAAACGGACAACGTCTTCATATCAATGCTCCCCGCTTTATCATAAAATGCAAGTACGCCAGCACTGAAGAAATCCCTGCTCTCGTCGTTCACCGGAATCTTCGTTTCAAAAGATAACTGACCGGTAACAAATGGTTTGCTGATACTGCTCCATTGGTTTCGATACTGGAGCGTCACTTTGTAATCATCGGCGAAAATCCCTGCTAGTGCCGGGTTTCGAAGGATTGTACTTTCGTAAAATTGCGAAAAGTGTATATCCTGCGCACTGGCTGCAGTACACATCGTCAGCGACAAAACTGTGGCACCAAGAAACTTATTATAGTTCATAACGTTGTTTTTTTCGTTAACGAATAAGGGTAACATCACCTTTCCAACTTATTGGTTCTCCGCTGTCACAGATGCCGTCTATAGCATAAATGAAAATATCGCTGTTCAACTGAGATCCTTTATAAGTCCCGTCCCAGCCGGCAGATGCATCGTTAAGCTGGAACCCTCTTCTTTCAAAAACCAATTCACCCCAACGGTTGTAAATTCTGAAAGAAGAAACACTTTTCAGACCGACTCCACGGGGGTAGAAAATATCGTTCTGTCCGTCGTTGTTGGGTGTGAATGTGTTGGGCACAAAAACCTGATCGCTGTGACAGAAAATGAATATGGTAACCGAATCTGAGTTTCTGCATCCTTTATCATTTGTTGCTGTGACAACGTAGTTGGTTGTAGCACGGGGCGTGGCTACCGGCGCGGAGCAATCTGTACAACTCAATGTTGCCGCGGGCGACCAGCGGTAGGAAACAAAGTCTTTACTGGAAGCCATCAGGACTATTTCTTTCCCTGCAAAAGTTGAGTCGTCTTTTCCCGCATCTACATCCGGCTTAGGGTGCACTACCACTTTTACGTAGTTGGTATTGGGCTGGCAGCCGCCTTCCCATGCGCGCACGGTATAGATGGTTGTCTTATTAGGACTAGCAAGTGGGGTGGCGATATCCGGATTGTCAAGCGACTCTGCCGGCGACCACTCATATCGGTCAGCGCCTGAAGCAAATAGTTGAAATACACTGTCCTCACAGATTTCTCCGCCAGGTCCGGTTTCACTGATAGTAAGGTAACGAACGCTGATAGTTACACTGTCTTTGTTCTCACAGCCGTTGACATCGGTTCCGGTTGCTATGTATTTCGTAGTAACTGTTGGCGTTGCGATAGGGCTTTGACAATTTGTGCAGCTCAGCTTGGTAGACGGAGTCCAGACATATGTTAAAGCTCCTCCGGCTGTAAGCTGAGTCGGATCGCCAGCGCAGATCGTAGTATCAAATTCTGCAAAAACAGTAGGCAGTGGGAAGACCTCAATCGTTCTGGTGACAGTATCTGTACACCCATGGGCATTGGTAGCTCCTAATGTTATTGTATAAACACCCGGAGCGTTGAAAGTATAGGATGGGTTTTGATCCGTACTCGTATGCTGCCCATTAAAATCCCAATACCATTCAGTAACCGGGCGGAAATACACGAAAGAGGTATCCGTGAAGAGCATGGGCGTATTCACACATGCCGGGGAATTGGTAAAGCCGGCTAAGACATCATCAACCTGGATAATATCCAGTCCGGAACTTGAATTAGTACAGCCAACATTATCACTTAAAATCAATTTTGGCAGATAGGCTCCGGGGGTGATATAAGTATGTTTGATAACACCGCTTCCGGTTACCGGCATGGTTACTCCGTCATTGAAATCCCACAACATGGACGGGACGCCGAAAATGTTGGATGTAAACGAAACTTCCAGTCCCGGGCAACCATAAAGAGGAGCATAGCTGAGTCCACCGGCATAGCCGAGAACATTTACATTCGAGAGGGCAGTATCAGTACATCCCTGAGCATCCGTTACCACCAGACGCACCTGATATTGCCCGGATACAGAAAAGATCGTAGTCGGATTCATTAAGGATGAACCACTTGCTCCTCCAAAATCCCAGGCATAAGACACTGCGTTGACAGACTGGTTGGTAAACGTTACAGATAAGGGTGGGCAGATAGCCTGTGTATCGCTCATTGTAAAAGAAGCGGTAGGCTTGGTGATAGAGATATAAAATAGTTTCGTAAGGCTGTCTTTGCAACCGGATGCATCCGTTACTACAAGTTTGACCGTAAAATTTCCGGTGGTTGTGTATGCCTTGGAAGGTGAATTGGCTATGGAAGTAGTACCGTCTCCGAAATCCCAGAACGAGGTAAGCGATACTCCGTTTGAGTTGTTTGTAAAAGTCAACATTTGCCCGATACAGGCGGTACTATCATCCACCACAAATGCTGCGGTTGGTTTTCTTACTTCAATATAGTTCGCCTTGACAAGCGTGTCTTTACATCCTACATTATCTGTCACAATCAGGCGTACATTATATAACCCGGTCGTTTGGTAAATATTCGTTGTCGTATCCGTAGTTACTGTTGAAGTTCCGTTGCCGAAATCCCAGGCGTACGATACTGGAAAAGTACCCGGCATATGCGTACTGGTATCTTTAAACAGCACTGTCAGCGGTTCACAGCCGACCGTAGGTGTAGCTGAAAAAAGCGCCTGTGGTTTCGAAACCAATATATAGTCGGTTAGATATACGGAGTCCTTACATCCATGTATATCCCGCGTAGTTACAGAAATGTCGTAAACACCCTGAACATTAAATCTGTGTCCCCATACACCTACCGATGGATTGGGGTTGAATGGGATACCAAATGACCACGGTGGATTCGCACCGTCTATCCACCAGGTAAACATTGAGGGGATATGGGTATAGCTGGGAACAAATACAATGGAGTCGCCCCTGCAGATAGCAGTGTCTGCCGTCGTAAAACTGAGTACAGGATCTATTACCTCAACCGTCCCGCTGAGCGTATCGGAGCAGCCGTAATTGCTGTTGGTTGTAATTAAAGTGACATTGTAAGAGCCCAGCGCAGAATACATATGCGAGGGATTCGTTGCGGTGGAAGTCTGTCCGTCACCAAAGTCCCAGACGTGTGAGGTCGGAGACATACTTAATGTGTCGTAGAATTGAACCAGCAATGGGGTATCGCAGTTATAGCGCTCCATCCACCGTGTTGTGGGTGCCAGCACTACAGCAGCGCTATCGACCGTGAATGTATCCGTACAACCAAAGTTGCTGGCAACGAGCGATATATTGTAAATGCCCGAAATGTTGTAAGCATAAGTAAGATCGGTCCCTCCTCGAGTATCTGTATTACCAAGATGCCAGATATAATTCGTACCCTGAACAGTATTGGTAGAGGTGTTGGTTAAATTTATGGAAGTCTTTACACAAACTGTGTCGGGGTAGTCCGTAAACGAAGCTGTAGGCTTGCTGCCGACCGATACGTTTGCTACGCCGGTAGCGGTACATCCATTGGATGTGGTTATTGTGAGCGTTGCTATGTAAGCGTTGTTGGGTGTGGTATAGGTATGGGAAGGTGAAGTTGCAACGGATGTATTTCCATCGCCGAAATCCCAGGAATAGTTTGTTATAGCATATGGGTAAGGAAACCACATATTTGTTACCGGATGTGTCCAGTGCGCATAGCCCCCGAAGGTGACATTCAGTGGCGCGCATCCCTCTGGGGTTGGAGGATTGACCCTTACATCCAGAGAGTAGATCTTTACCGTATCAAAATAATCTTTGCTGCAACCAAGAGCATTCGTAGCAGTCAGTTTGACCGGAAAAAAATCATTGGTAGCGTAAGTGTGGGTGGGGTTGGTTTGGGCAGATGTTTGTCCGTCTCCGAAATCCCATGTATAAGACACGGCTCCCCCGCTCGTGAAATTGGTAAACTGTATGAGTGCAGGCGCCGGACAAGGTTGTGTGGGCGTGAACGCAAAGTTGGTACCGGGCCCGGGATTTACCGTCAGCAGTTGAGTCGTTGAGTCGCCGCAGGGACCATCGTAAATGGCAAGCTTCACGTTATACACTCCCGGCGCAGTGTACACGTGTACCGGATTTGCCTGATTCGATGTGTTTCCGTCTCCGAAATTCCAGGCGTAAGAAGTTCCGCCATTAGATGTATTGGTAAATGATATGGGAGCATTTTCACATGCCGGAGAAGGAGAAGTTGTATAGCTGGAAACAATCGATCCGATAGAAATATAGTTAGGTTGCACTACCGTGTCTTTGCAACCATTTACATCAGTGGCGATCAGGGTTACGGTGTAGGTGCCGGAGTTTGTATACATATGTGTCGGGCTGGCCCCAACTCCCATATTACCGTCGCCAAAATCCCAGTTATAAGTAATGGGTCCCCATCCTGATGTACTGGCATTGAAGGTAATCGGCGCTGGCGTACCACAGTAGCTGGTAGGTGTAGCGGTGAAATTGGTAACAGGAGGAGTATATACGTTTATCAAAGACGGTAAGGTGAGTGTAGAAGCACAACCGGCACTATTGGTCGCCACCAGGGTCACATTGTAAAACCCGGGATTATAATACACATTGGTAGGATTTTGCATACTTGACACATTGCCGTCTCCGAAACTCCAGCTGAAAGTACCAGGTCCCGGTGCGTTGAGATTGGTCAAATTGTTGAATTGAACGTTGAACGGAGGGCAATCGGCCGAGTCCACCGCGGTAATGCTGATCGCCGGATTCGGAATCACGGTGATGTAATTAGTGACCGTCTTTGTGTTTGTGCCATTGGCATTGGAAACAGTCAGCGTTACGGTATAAGTTCCCGGTAGCGTATAAGCCGTTGAGGGGTTTTGTTGTACCGTGTTTACACCATTACCAAGATTCCATTGATACGATGTGGGGTTACCGGTAGAAGTACTGGTAAAATTAACTACCAACGGCGCGCAGCCGGTAAGGGGAGTTGCTGTAAAATCAGCAATAGGGGCTTGTGCCGATACGTGATTCCAGCAAAAAATAAATGCAGTAAATAATGCAAATCGTAAAAAGACCTTCATAGACAATTTTGTAAAGGGCAATCAAGCTATGAAAATAACATAGTTTTTTCTATTTTTTTATATAGACGGGCTAAACCGCCCCCGCGTTTAGCCGAAGGAAAAGTTTTTTATATGTACCTGCAATTTGTGCAAACCAGTTAAAAACTATCTTTGTCCGTTATGCAGGAATTACAGCAGCAAATCCGGCTTTATCAGGAAGAAATTACGGCATTTGAACCCAAAGATGCGGCAGAGCTTGAAGCCTATCGCATCAGATTTCTTGGTACTAAAGGAATAGTGAAGCAGATCTTTGCTGAAATGAAAAACGTACCTGTTGAGCAGAAAAAGCTTGCAGGACAATTACTTAACGGTTTCAAACAACTTGCGGAAGAGAAATTTGAAACCTTCAAACACCTTCAGTCTTCAAAGCGTGACGATGTTTCGACCCTGCCGGATGCGACCCTGCCCGGTACGCCCATTCCACGCGGGAGCCGTCATCCGCTCCGCATGGTTGAAAATGAGATTGTATCGATCTTCGAAAAAATAGGGTTTAGTGTAGCGGAAGGTCCCGAGATCGAAGACGACTGGCATAATTTCGGCAGCATGAATCTGCCGGAACACCATCCGGCAAGAGATATGCAGGATACATTCTACGTTTCCCGTAACCCCGACTGGCTGCTGCGTACGCATAGCTCATCCATACAGGCACGTGTTATGGAAGCCCAAAAGCCGCCTATCAGAGTGATCTGCCCCGGACGTGTATATCGCAATGAAACCATTTCGGCACGTGCACACTGCTTCTTCCATCAATGCGAAGGACTCTACATAGACAAAAATGTTTCTTTCGCTGACCTAAAGCAGACGCTTTATTACTTTGTTACCGAGATGTTTGGAGAGGGCACTCAGGTTCGATTCCGCCCCTCTTATTTCCCCTTTACCGAACCCAGCGCCGAAATGGATATTTCCTGTACGGTATGCAGCGGAAAGGGTTGCAGCCTCTGTAAGCATACAGGATGGGTCGAAATCCTGGGTTGTGGTATGGTACATCCTAATGTGCTGCGGAACTTCAACATAGATCCTGAAATATATACAGGCTTTGCTTTCGGACTGGGCGTAGAGCGGATCACCCAGATAAAATTTCAGGTAAACGACCTTCGTCTTTATTCTCAGAATGATGTGCGCTTTTTGCGACAGTTTGAAAGTCTTTGATAAAAATTGAAGTCGCTCTTTGAGTGGCTTTTCTATTTTCCTGTAGGGCGATATATTCCTTCATTCATGATTCTGGTCACCGGCGCAAGCGGCTTCTTAGGGCAACATCTCGTGCAGCATCTGTCTGCAGCCGGGAAGGCGGTGCGCGCCTTGTACCGAAGGCATATGCCTCCGCCTGAATTGAAGGCACTTCCAGGTATCAACTGGATGCAGTGTGACCTGCTGGATATTATGGCGCTGGAAGAGGCGATGCAGGGAATTTCCGAGGTGTACCACTGTGCCGCTATTGTCTCGTTTCATCCCGATGAAAAGGAGGCAATGATGCACTTCAACATCGAAGGCACGGCAAATGTAGTCAACGAGGCGCTGAACCAAAATGTTCGCAAATTGCTGTTTGTCAGTTCCGTGGCGGCACTGGGGAGAAGCGAAGTCGTACAGACCGAAATTTCCGAAGAAGAACAATGGGAAGAAAGTCGATACAATTCAAGGTACGGTCTCAGCAAACATCTGGCGGAACTGGAGGTATGGCGCGGGGCAGGAGAGGGGCTTAGCACGGTAATCGTCAATCCTGGTATCATTCTCGGCGAACCGACTTCTCTGCAAGCAGCATCAAATGGCTGGGATCAGGGATCGGCGCGGCTTATGAAGGTGGTCGACAAAGAATTCCCTTTTTATACCGGTGGCGTGAATGCCTGGGTAGATGTAAAAGATGTGGTACACGCAATGGTAAGCCTGATGGACAGCGATATTCAGGATGAACGGTTCATTCTGAGCGCAGGCAATTATGCTTATCGTGAAGTATTTACCGAAATGGCAAAGGCACTGGATAAAAAGCCGCCTCATATCAAAGCAGGTAAGCTGCTTTCTGCTCTGGTATGGCGATGGAGCATGTTTCGCTCTCGTTTGTTTGGAGAAACAGCAACCATTACCCGCGAAACAGCCCGTACGGCGCAGCGTGAAGTGCGTTACAACAATGCCAAACTTTTCCGTTTTTTACCTGAATTTCAATACACAGAATTGAAAGATACCATAGAGCGAATGGCCACTGCCTTTAGAGCCGACCGCCTAAAAAAAATCTAAGAACATTTTTGGTTTATTAACAAAAACATTTGTAATCTTGCCACAGAACGCTTCATGATAGCGCTTCTATCCTTTCGATTTTCTGATTTTCCCAACTTCTTTTTGACTGAATTTTTTCAATCTGTTTTAAAGGAACGATCAACAAAGCCGATTATTATTCTCTTAGAAAATAACTAAGCATGCCTTACGACATTTTGCAACTAAACGATATGCTCGTTCCCGAGCTGATAGACGTAGCAGAAAACCTCAAGATTCACAATGCCCGTACACTCGACAAACAAACGCTGATCTACAAGATACTGGACCAGCAGGCACTGGGCAATGGCGGTGAGGGCAATACCCAGGACACCGGCGCCGAAGAAAAAAAACGCCGGTCGCGCAAAACAAAAACAGACAGCAAAACCGAAAACAAAGAAGCTGCTGACGATAAGCCTGTAAAAGATGCTTCGCCCGCAGCAGCAGAGGAAGGCGCTGACGCAGATGGAAAAAGAAAGCGCACACGCAAGCCTCGCACAGAAAGCCAGTCCGCACCAAAGCCCAAGGCAGAGACAGAAGCAGAGACAGAGGCAGAAGCACCCGCCGGCTGGAGCCAGCTAATGAACAATATCGATGAGACGCCTGCCGCAGAAGAAGTAAAGGTTACTGCTGAGGCGGCTCCTGAAGAAAGCGGCATCATCATGCCGCCGGCAGAAGAAAGTGAAACCCAACTGCCTCAGGAACCCGTAGTGGCCGAAAAGCCTCAACACCAATATCAACATCAACATCAGAATCGCCGTCGCGAACACAGCAATTTCAACCTGGAGTTCGATGGCGTAGTAGTAAGTGAGGGTGTGCTGGAAATGATGCCGGATGGTTACGGCTTCCTGCGTAGCTCCGATTACAACTACCTGAGTTCTCCCGACGATATTTATGTTTCGCCCTCTCAGATCAAATTGTTCGGTCTGAAGACCGGCGATACGGTAAGAGGCAGTGTTCGTCCGCCGAAAGAAGGCGAAAAATATTTTGCACTGCTCAAAGTGGAAACCATCAACGGTCGCCTGCCCGATGAAATTCGCGACCGCGTTCCGTTCGATTACCTCACACCGCTTTTCCCTTACGAAAAACTCACGCTGGCACGTCCCGGCAGCAGCCACAGTGTGCGTATCATGGATTTGTTTACCCCCATCGGAAAGGGGCAGCGCGGACTGATCGTAGCGCAGCCCAAGACGGGTAAGACCATGTTGCTGAAAGAAGTGGCCAACGCCATTGCCGAAAATCATCCGGAATGTTACCTGATGATCGTGCTCGTAGATGAGCGCCCCGAAGAGGTAACAGATATGCAGCGCAGTGTACGTGCCGAAGTTATCGCATCTACCTTCGATGAGCCCGCAGACAAGCATGTAAAAGTTTCTACCATTGCCCTGCAAAAAGCAAAACGCCTTGTAGAGGTAGGTCACGATGTGGTGATCCTGCTCGACTCGATCACTCGTCTGGCTCGTGCGCATAATACCGTAGCGCCTGCATCCGGAAAGGTATTGTCAGGTGGTGTGGAAGCCAACGCCATGCAAAAACCCAAGCAGTTCTTCGGTGCCGCCCGTAAGATAGAAAACGGAGGCTCACTTACCATACTTGCCACAGCACTGATCGATACAGGTTCGAAGATGGATGAGGTGATCTTTGAAGAATTTAAAGGAACCGGTAACATGGAACTGCAACTCGACCGCCGTCTGGCAAACAAGCGGGTATTCCCGGCTATAGATATCGTATCTTCTTCTACCCGCCGCGACGACCTGCTGCACGACAAAGATGTGCTCAACAAAATGTGGATCATGCGCAATCATATCGCCGACATGAACACCGACGAAGCCATGCAATTCCTACTGCAGCAAATGCGCGGTACCAAGAGCAACGAAGAGTTTCTGGCTACGATGAACAAGTAATCAGCATTAGATATAAAACACTGGAAAGAGGCAGCATTGCTGCCTCTTTTTTTATGGGTAGTAAGGATGGTCCGGACTGCAAACTGCTATGGAGCGTTTGCGGCGATGGCACCGTTCATGGCAGTTGCTACTATTGAGCGGGTTCGGCGTGGACTCTGAACCAAAAATGAACAGAATGAGTCCTCCCGATGCTGTAACACCGTGCATGACGGTTGGGTGGCCTTTACCCGATGGCTATGCATGATGCAAAAGAGACGACACTACCTATAATTAGGTATGTCGCCCAGGTTCGGAGACCATGTCACAGCGACTTAAGGTTTCACACTTGCATGAACAGCAAACAGATAGCTTTTACTGGCTGTATAGGATGGTGTTCTGAGAACAATTGCCGCAATGACAGAGTCTGGAGACTCCGCCAAACAAACGAAGGGACTTGTCAAATGTTACACTCTCGCTCTCCAGGGCACTTCTTCCGCACCGTTGATATGCACAATATAACGTGCGAGCACAAAGAGAAAATCGGAAAGGCGATTGAGATACTGTAGAATGAGTTCGGGCACTTCTTCATTTTGTTCCTGCATTGCCACACAGATACGCTCTGCCCTGCGACACACACAACGTGCTACATGAGCAGTGGAAGCAGCCATATGTCCGCCGGGAAGGATGAAGGACCGCATCTCCGGAAGCTCTTCATTCATCTTGTCGATCTGCAGCTCCAGCCAGTGCACATCTTCAGCATGCAAATCGGGAAGCTTCATCTTCACCTCCTTTTCCGGGCTCGTCGCCAATACCGATCCGATGGTAAAAAGACGATCCTGAATTTCTCTGATCCACTCCGTGATCTTCGCATTGCCTACCATATCGCCGATCATACCCATGTAAGAGTTGAGCTCGTCTACGGTGCCGTAACTCTCTATACGTATATGACTTTTGGGCACACGGATACCGCCGATAAGACTGGTAAGTCCTTTGTCGCCCGTTTTGGTGTATATCTTAAATGCCATCGTAAAATCGTTTTAAGGTGCAACCGAAGCCTGTTGTGTGAGCCTGTCGCTTTCTACCACACCATCGCGAATGCGTACAATGCGGCGTGTGAAGTTTGCAATATCTTCTTCGTGTGTTACCAGCACTACGGTATTGCCCTGTTCATGGAGCTGACTGAACAGGTCCATGATCTCCACCGAAGTTTTGGTATCGAGGTTTCCGGTCGGCTCGTCGGCAAGCAGCAGAGAAGGATTGTTGATCAGCGCCCGTGCTACCGCCACCCGCTGACTTTGACCTCCGGAGAGTTCGTTGGGCTTATGATGCGCGCGGTCACCCAGACCCACTTTTTCCAGCATTGCTTTGGCACGTTGCTCGCGCTCTGCTTTTCCCACACCCGCATAGATCAGCGGTAAGGCTACATTTTCCCAGGCAGTTAGTCGCGGCAGCAAGTTGAACTGCTGGAATACGAAGCCGATTTCGGTATTGCGTACATCGGCAAGCTCATCGTCTTCCATACGGCTTACATCTTTGCCGTTGAGAATGTACTGACCGCTGGTGGGTGTGTCCAGACAACCGAGAATATTCATCAAAGTAGATTTTCCCGATCCGGAAGGTCCCATCAATGCCACGTACTCATTACGCTGTATCGTGAGGTTAATACCCTTCAGAACGGGCAATTCCTGCTTTCCGAGAAAGTAACTTTTCTTAATGTCGGTGAGGCTGATGACTTCCTGCATGTGAATCCAAAAATACGGGATGGATGGCGGATTGCGAATTTCGGATTCCGAATCTTGCGATGGTGGTCTGAAGAAGTACTTTCTTTTGTGTTTTCCCCTGCGACTTACGACTTTTGACTTAGGACTTCATCATATGCTTCGTTTTCCCAACTGCAAGATCAATATAGGTTTATATATCACCAACAAACGTCCCGATGGTTACCATGACCTTGAGACTGTTTTTTGCCCTGTATTGCTAAAGGATGTACTGGAAATAGTACCTGCAAAAGACAAAGCATCCATTCACCTGAGCGGCAGGGAAGTGGCAGGTGACAACAAGGATAATCTGGTGTGGAAGGCATACGAACTGATGAAAAAGCAATTCCTCCAACAGGTTCCTGAACTTGATATTTTTCTGCATAAAGTGATTCCTATGGGTGCCGGACTTGGAGGCGGCTCGTCTGATGGGGCTTTTATGCTGCAGATGATCAATGATTTCTGTAATCTGCATCTAAGCGAAGAACAGTTGGCTAGCTATGCGCTTGAGCTTGGTAGCGATTGTCCGTTCTTTATTTATAACTCAGCAAGTTTTGCAAAGGGCAGGGGAGAAAAGCTCGAACCTATTGCTTTGGATCTTTCTGCATATTCCATCCAGCTGATCTGTCCACAGGTGCATATTTCCACAGCGAAAGCCTTTCAGATGCTTACACCAAAACCGGCTGCTTTTGATCTGCGAAAGATTTCTGCAATGCCTGTAACGGAATGGCGCCATCATATTCAGAATGATTTTGAAAAGCCGGTGTTTGAGCAGTATTCTGAACTGGGAAACATCAAAGAGCAGCTATATGCGCAGGGTGCGCTGTATGCGTCCATGAGCGGCAGCGGATCGACGATCTACGGGATATTTGAGAAGGGAAGGAGCGCGATGGTGAAGACCGGTCTAGGCTTCGAAGCACACTTGCTATAAGTACGACTATAGCACAATGAAAAAAGCTGTCCCTTTCGAGACAGCTTTCGTTATTTATGACTCCTGACAGGAGTGAACTTTATTTTACCTGAGCAACCAGTGCTTTGAAAGCAGCAGGTTCGTTCATCGCCAGATCAGCCAGTACTTTACGGTTCAGGTTGATGCCCTTTTCAGTGAGTTTACCCATGAACTTTGAATAGCTCATGCCTTCTTCACGGCAGGCAGCATTGATACGAGCGATCCACAGTGCGCGATAGTCACGCTTTTTGATCTTGCGACCTACATATTTGTAGCCAAGACCTTTTTCCAATACGTTTTTGGCAACGGTATAGACGTTTTTACGTTTTCCGTAGAAGCCTTTTGCTTGCTTTAAGATTTTTTTTCTTCTTGCGCGGGAAGCAACCGCATTTACCGAACGTGGCATGTTAGTTTGTTTTTCTAGTTACTTAATACCCGGGTACTATTCGTGCCGGGGAACCTTCTTTTTGATCTAATTAACGCATACCGAGCATACGCTTCACCAGCGCTTCATTCGCAGGATGTACGTAAGCCGACTGGCGCAGATGGCGCTTGCGTGTCTTAGATTTTTTAGTCAGCAGGTGGCTTTTAAACGCTTTGTACCTGCGGATCTTACCTGTGCCTGTAATTTTGAAAGTTTTTTTGGCACGGCTATGAGTCTTCACCTTTGGCATGGTCTCAATTTTGGGATGGCAAAGGTAAGGGAATAATTGAAAAGTAAAAAGGAAAAAGTAAACTATTTCTTCAGAAAGCCTATAATCATTGCCATTTGCTGGTTCAACGCTTCCATCTGCGTGCGTAAAACACTTAATAAATCTTCCGAAACATTGTTATGAATTTGCTGAATGTTCCCAGATTGTTCGCAGTTTAAAAAGACCTGTTTTTCATTCTTAAATATTAATTCAACAGGGTCAACTTCCAAAACTTCTGCAATTTTTACAATAGTATCAATATCAACTTTTTCAGCCTGACCGCTTTCTATTCTTTGATATGTTGCCTGGGACATCCCAAGTTTCATTGCAATATAGTCTTGAGAATACTCTTTTTCCTTCCTGATTTTTCTAATTCTGTTACCAATTTCTTCTTTGACCATGCTAAAATGGATTTATTCAAATTTCGGATAAAAATTTTAATACACGAATAATTTACTCCAAAAATGATTTAATTATTCAATATATGTAAGGTAGCATTGTAAAAAGTTTTCTGTGCAGAAAATATTCTTAATTCTTAAAAAAACAAAAAAAAATGAAAAAATACCTAATCGCGCTCTTGCCAGTAATCGTTTCAATTTTTTTCGTTGCTTGTAAAAAGGATGGAAATACGGCTAATGAAAAACCTTCTCTCTTAAAGTATACCAATTCAAATCTTAGTTACGATTTTGAAGACATAGGTCAGATTCATAATTTAGGATTGGAATATATACGGCAACAAGGAGGTTTACCAAGTACATTGAGTATGGAATTTGCAACTTACGCTAACGGATTAACGCATACTTTTTTCAAAAACAATTATATGCCTAACCTGTCTGTACAAGATTCACTCAATATGGATGCCACTATCAGATATAGTGTTACAGAAGGATTGTTTGGTGATGGGAATGCAATGTGGCAAAATGCTATGGAAAATATTAGTGGAAATATTTCTTTACGGGAGAAAAAATATATAGATTCGTGCTTATTTATTATTTCAGAAGCATCACAAATAAGCGATATAGATGAACAATATAATTACATAAGTGACGAGTTAAATAAGCTTATTGGAAGTTATGAATCCGTTGACTGGGGAACCGATGAAGGATCTTTAGCCGGAGGAGTTTTGTATATTGCTAAATCTTCTGGAGATTACTGGTACAATATTTCGGTTACTGAAGGTACCGTACAAGGTATTTGGCCTATTCTTCAAGCAGATGCCGGAGGATATTTATTTGGTTGGACGAGGGCATGGTTAGATGGCGAACCAACTTCTAATGGTCGAATTAATGCAGGTCTTAGATGCGCCACTGAATGTTCGACTCTTGGATTCCTTTAGGATGACAAATAATAGCAGAGGGTAAAGAAATATCCCTCTGCTACTTTTAAAAGACACAAAAACATCTATATGTTCCCCAAAAATAAAATTTTACAATTTCTAAGTAGGTATTTGATTATTATAGGTGTAGATGCTATTATAACTGATATTACCAAGCAAAGTAATTCCCAAATATACATCAATGCTTTATGTTTGGTAGTTATTGCTGAAATAGTATTCTATATCAATAAAAAGAAAAAACAAACAAAAGAATTTGACTCCTTTAAAAAAGAAAAAAGCTTTTAAGTATCTTATCAATAAATAATTATTCAAACAAATACCCAGCTTTCTCAAGGCTTTCAGGTTTACCTACATCTATAAAGATATTGCCGGTATGATCATATCCTTTTATCATCTGTGTTTTTGAAAAATGCAGATACACATCTATTATTGAGAATTTTCCTTCAAAAGGCATGTTGCGTATTTCTTTTGAAAGCACCTGGATACCGCTAAAGGCAAACGGTTTCATGGAAATCACCTCACGGGAGATTTTTTGCTCACCTGTTTTTGTGTTTGTCCATCCGGAAAGCAGCATGTGCTCATCGAACAAAAGTTGACGTGAAGAATCCCGCTGCATCACCGCCAATGTAGCAAAGGCATCTGACTGCTGGTGTGCTTCGATCATTTTTCCGAGATCAAGATTGGTGAGTACATCCACATTCATGATCACGAAATCTTCTTCATCTTCAAAATACCATGAAGCCTTTTTTAGTCCGCCCCCTGTTTCCAATACTACATTGCGCTCGTCTGAAATGGTAACCCAGCTTCCGAACCCATTGTTTTCCTCAATCGCTTTTTCTATCTGATCGGCGAAATGATGCACATTCACAATCACATCTTCGATACCGGCTTTTTGCAGATAGCGAATGGCATGTTCCAGCAGAGTTTTACCGTTTACTTCGGCAAGTGCTTTGGGATGGTGGTCGGTGAAAGGTTTTAGTCGCGTGCCGAGCCCGGCGGCGAAGATCATTGCTTTCATATAGTTGAGAAGGCGTTTTTTATAAAATAAGAATGCCGAAGATCATGGTAAAAGTAAGCAATGGATATTTTCTCGTTTCGTCATTAAAGCTACCTTTGCCCGCAAATTCTTAGTATATGTCTTTGATAGCAGTAGGATCCATGGCTTTCGATGCTTTGGAAACACCCTTCGGAAAAGTGGATCGTATCATTGGTGGCTCGGCGACTTATGTGGCCTGGGCTGCATCCAATTTTACACAGCCGATAAAACAGGTATCTATTATTGGAGGAGATTTCCCGCAGGAAGAGCTTGCTGCTTTGCAGGAACGTGGTGTTGATTTTGAAGGGGTGGAAGTGGTAAAGGAAGGCAAGAGTTTTTTCTGGAGCGGCAGGTACCACATGGACATGAACACACGCGATACATTGGTAACTGAATTAAATGTACTCGCACAGTTCAATCCACAACTTCCGGAAAGCTATCAGGATTGTGAATTCCTTATGCTGGGCAACCTGGTGCCTGCTGTGCAGATAAGTGTGATTAATCAATTGAAGAAGCGTCCGAAGTTGATCGTTATGGATACGATGAACTTCTGGATGGAGACCGCAATGGACGATCTGCAGAAGGTAATCGGTATGGTGGATGTATTGCTTGTTAACGACAGTGAGGCACGTCAGCTCACGGGGGAACACTCTCTGGTAAAGGCAGCCGTCAAGATTCGCCAAATGGGCCCTAAATTCCTAATCATAAAGAAGGGAGAGCACGGCGCACTGCTGTTTCACGAGAAGGAAGTATTCTTTGCACCTGCATTGCCGCTGGAAGATGTTTTTGATCCTACCGGCGCAGGAGATACTTTCGCCGGAGGCTTTATTGGACACCTCGCTTCCACCAAAGACATTTCTTATGAGAACATGAAGACTGCTATCATTGTTGGATCTGCGATGGCAAGCTTCTGTGTGGAGAAGTTCGGACCTACAAGGCTTAAGGAACTTACACATCAGGATATAGAGACACGCATTCGCCAGTTTGTAGATCTCGTGAATTTTGAGATCAATCTGGTTTAGCAAAGAATGTTTCGGAAAATTTTTATGAAGAACTGCTGCTTATGCGGCAGTTTTCTTTTTGTGAACGAAGGTCAGCTATTGCTCGGCTTTACATCTATCACTTTTACCTGCAGCTTCCATACACCATTGTATTCACATTCATCGATGGTGTATACCATATCGAAAGGTTTTCCGTTGCAAACCACATCTGCTTTATGAGCCAGACAGAAGCCGATTCCGTCGAGTACCAGGCCGCCATGCTGATGCACTACAAACTTCAGGTGTTGTTCTTTAACAACTTTGGAATAGCCACGATAGTCGTAAACATTCTTTGTGATAAAAACAGGACGCAGATTGGAAGGTCCGAAAGGTTCAAACTGTTTGACGATGTTGTAAAAAGGTTGTTTGATATCAGAGAGTCGTATCTCCGCATCAATTTCTATTTCCGGTATCAGCAATTCAGGCGCAATTCTTTTTGAAACGACTTCTTCAAACTTTTCTGAAAACTCATCTACTCTTTCCGGATGAAGTGTCATACCTGCTGCATAGAAATGTCCCCCGTAGTTTTCCAATAGATCGCGACATTCATGTAGTGCCTCGTAAATGTTGAATCCGCTTACGGAGCGTGCAGAACCAGAAACCTTATCATTCGATTTTGTGAGAATAATCGTCGGACGATAATAATGGTCAATAAGTCGCGAAGCCACAATACCCACTACACCTTTGTGCCAGGTTTCCTTGTACAAAACAGTTGACTTGCGACGTATCATTACTTCATCGTTCTGAATGAGTGCAAGCGCTTCTTCCGTTATGTTTTTATCAACCTCTTTTCTGTCTGTGTTGTCGGACTGAAGTTGTGCTGCAAGTTCCTGTATCTTCACCTCATCCGTTTCGATAAACAACTCTACAGCTTTCCGCGCATCATCCATTCTACCTGCAGCATTCACACGCGGACCAATTACAAACACGAGGTCGGAAATACTCAAATCACGGTTTACATTTCCGAGTTCTTTCAGCGTCTTTATAGAAAGGGAGGGATCTTCATTTACCTTCCGGATTCCATAGTGAGCAAGCACACGATTCTCACCATCTATCGGAACGATATCGGCGGCTATGCTGGTAGCGACAAGATCGAGGTACTTAAAAACATACTTATCGTCGAGCTTCCATTGTTTCGCCAGTGCAGTAATGAGCTTAAAGCCAATCCCGCATCCACTGAGTTCTTTATAAGGATATGGGCAATCGTGTTGTTTGGGGTTAAGGATAGCATATGCAGGAGGCAGAATACTGTCGGGCGTGTGGTGGTCGCAAACGATTACATCGATCCCTAAAGACTGTGCGTAATTGATCAGTTCTACCGATTTGATACCACAGTCGAGTGTGATCATCAGCGTAAACCCGTTTGCGTGAGCGTAGTCAACGCCTTGCTTCGATAATCCATAACCTTCGCGGTAACGATGAGGAATATAGAAGGAAATCTCTCCGTCGTAATGTTCTCTGAGAAAGGAATAAACAACCGCTACCGAAGTAGTGCCATCTACATCATAATCGCCAAAAACCATGATGCGCTCATGCCATTCTACGGCTTCAGTGATGCGCTCCACAGCCTGTTTCATTCCCTTCATCTGGAAGGGATCATGAAGATGCGCCAGTTGTGGACGAAAAAATGTTTTGGCAGATTCGTAGTCTGTTACACCGCGCACCGCGAGCAGCCTGCATAGCGCCGGGTGAATCCGGAGGTCATCACATAATTGTTGAATGTGTTTTTCGTTTGCCGGTTTAAGTGTCCATCTTTTATCCTTCATTGTCAAATTCCAGTTGTTGTACCGACGCGTGGTACGCCTCTATCCAAGCATCAAGTTTTTCTGCAAATCCACTTTTTTGAGCGAAGAAGTCACCCTCCTTCATAATCTTACCTAACAATTCATCCTGAGCTTCGATACACCGTAGCGCAGTGTTGTAAGGTATGTGACTGAAAGAAACCATTTCGTACACGGAGATAAACTTATCCGGATACATCTTTCCAAGTTCCTTCTCGATCTTCTTTCTTTCGAGGAAAAGAGGGTCAGCCACTTTATCCCTCATTTCTACGAAGTTAAGCAAAGCGAGTTGGGCTACCGCATTACCATTAGGCTTTCTTTTATCATCATACTGTTGCAGAATGGTTGCCCAGTCGTCACCATGTTTTTCCAGCAATCCTGCCAGTATCGTGCAATCTTCAAAACCTGCATTCATACCCTGACCGTAGAACGGTACAATGGCATGCGCTGCGTCTCCTATGAGTGCGCTCTTATCCTGATAGTGCCAGGGCTTAATATGAGTAGTAATGAGCGATGATGTCGGATTGGTGAAGAAGTCGTCGATGAGTGTAGGCATCATTGGCACAGCATCCGGGAAATGCTCGTTGAAGAAATTTCGGACATCTTCCTCAGTTTTTAGCGCAGCAAAAGAAATCTCTCCTTCAAACGGAAGGAACAATGTACAAGTGAAAGTCCCATCGGTATTAGGAAGGGCGATCAGCATAAAATTTTTGCGCGGCCAGATGTGCAGGGCGTTCTTTTCCATACGCAGGCTTCCATCTTCGTAAGGAGGGATTGAAAGTTCTTTGTAGCCATGCTCCAGATAATTTTGCGAAGCATTGACACGATCCATGGTCACATAAGATGAACGAAGCGCAGAGAAAGCACCATCCGCCCCAAATAACAGGTCAGCTTCAACAACACTTTCTGAACCATCCGGTGTTTGAAGATGCAGTATGTTGTTCTGTACGTCGACACGTGTGCATCTATGAGCAAAATGTATCTGCACACCTTCCTGTTCTGCCAAGGTCATCAGTTTTTTGTTGAGTTCGCCTCGGCTTACACTGTAAATAGCTTCATTGTTCTTGCCGTATTGTTGAAAGGCGGCAGTACCATCCGGCTGGTGCAGAAAACGACCGTACATGGGAATAGCCAGTGCTTCCATATCATTTCGTAGTCCGGCAAGGTCTAAAGCTTTCCATCCGCGTGCGCTCATGGCAAGGTTGATGGATCTGCCTGCTGCAATTTTTGCACTACGCATATCGGGGCGACGTTCATACACTGTTACGTCGTAGCCTTTCTTTCTGAGAATGATCGAGAGCAGGGAACCAACCAATCCTGCGCCAAGTATGGTAACGGAACGAGCCATAGTTTTTTATTTGCGGCAAAATAAATCATAATGAATGATTTACTCAATGACTTTAATCGCTTCTACAAGTAACTATTTCGAGTAAGTTATTTTTGGATTGTATTGTTATTAATCTCAAAAACAAACCCCGGGTGTTGTCCGGGGTTGTATGTTGTCTGGATTAAAATATTATTGGGCAAACAGGAATCTGAGCGTAAGTCCCGCTCTGGTTGTTGTGATCGGATACGAACTTGACACATACGGTATACTCTGACGACGGTCGTAAAACAGCCGCAGGGTAAGCTTTTCGTTGACGATATAATCTATGGAAGGCGAAATAGTGATTACCTTTTGGCCCCGTGTAGTGATATCCACCTGTTGTGCCAGATAATTGTTGCTGGTGCGATCGTCTCTGAGACTTACATCCATTTTTATATTCAGGTCGTTTTTCAATTTGCGTACTCCAAGAATTTCAAAAGGAAGTGTAAGACCTTTCACACGATAGCCCAAACCGAAAGTATAGTCGGTACTCTTTGTTTCACTTACCTGATAGTCAATGAGGCTCAAACTTGCTGTTCGTGATTTACGATATTCAAAACGCAATGTCAGGTTGTTGCGGAATTGTGCATCGAAGCCCACCAGCGGTCCGAACTGTTCGGTAATGGTTATGTTCGGCACCTGGAAATATGGCACATAGTTTCCGGAGTTTGAATCGATGAATGAAGGATACCCCAGATTGTACACATCCACAAAGTATAGCGAGGAAGCAAAGCTGTTCATAGACATACGTGAGTCGTATGAATGGTTGATTACCAGATTGCTGATGTGTTCCTGGATAAATGGAATCTTCGTCAGACCATTATAGGTAAGGCGCCAGTTAGGCAATGGAAAATAGAACCTGAATGGATTGTGTCGGATGTCCTGCGGTTTCCCGTAGTCGACCAATGCTACGTTTTCTGCACTTCGTCCGGTATATGCAGCGATAAATGCAGGCACCAGCACGTCCTGAGAATACTTTGTATATCCCTTGTAGTAATTCGGATCGTTAGGGTCAAGCACTCCGCCTGTATAAGGATTGCTGCTACCCAGACGACGGGAGATGGTCGGGCGGTTGTCGAGGAATTGCTGGAAGGGTCCCCGACCTGGTCCGGATTCCTGGAACATTGTTTTCAGCGCGATGGTAGTAATGTTGAATGCACCACTTTCATAAGGGCTCAGATGTCTGAAGCCAGTGCCGGTATCTTTATAAAGTTCGCTGTAAGCTTTGCTGAAAGTTTGCTGCCAGGTGAGGTCTATACGAAGATCCGGTAACGGTTCTACCGTGGTCTGAATACTCAGGTTTTGTGAGTATTGCTGCTGGAACTGTGAATTGAATAAAGAGTCGCGCGACAGTATGCCTTCGTTGGCTTTTTGCTCCAGCCAAGCTCTGCCGGGCTGATATCCAAAGGCAAAACCATAACCGGGTTGATTGCTCAGGTTGTTTACACCAAAGAAACGGATACTGTCCATATAGCCGGGCAATACAGTACCGGATTGTTCTGAGTAGTTGATCGCCGTACGTTTTACCATAGTAAGCAAGCGCCCTCCTATTCTTTCTGCATCGCTGACTTGTGGAATGGTAGCTCTTCTCGCTTTGCGACGAGCTTTGCGTTCTTTTTTCCGCTTTTCTTTCTCGGCTTTTTTCTTTGCTGCATCCTGCGCCTTTTGAATTTTCCGCAGAGAATCTATTTGCTTATCCGAAAGGTTAGTGATATCCACGCCTGCAATCAGAACTGGTTTTTTCTGTGTTTGTGTGGTGGTGTCTGTGTCAGCATTATTTGCGGGACGTTCCGTTTGTTTTCCGCCTGTATCCTTTGAAACGTCCTCGACATTATCCGCAGGCGCTGTTTCTGTAACCTCCTGAGGCATTTCCCGGTTTGTCTTGCCGTCACCCGCTGCATCCGGACGCTCTGACCGTCCGGACGGCTGTTGATTCTTACCGGTATTTTTTCGGGCTTTGGGTTTGGGTTGATTTACCGCACGCAGCCATCGTTGCTTATTGTAAAGCGAACGGAAATCCAGTTCGCCGTTTGCCTGAAGCCCCTGTGTATTGCCTATAGTATTCCCCAGAGTTCTTGCCAACTGTGAAGCTGCCGTGTAGGTGTATGAGGAATTGTATGTTATGCGCAGGGTGGTCCAGTCGGTAAGGGGCAGTTTTTGCAGCGGCAGATTATAGCTTGCTGCAAAAGTCTGGTTGAAAGAAGTATTTCGACCAAAGGTTCCGATCCGTTCCCAAAGAGTGTCTCTTTTTTCTTTGGTGTTAACTCGTCCGTAAGGTTCATCTATGCGAGAAAGGTTCGTTGCATGATAGTCGAACGATAAGGAGCGGGTGAGCTCCCAGCGCAGGTTGTAATCACGCATCCATGTGAAATTCTTATAGTAGGTAGGTGGGATGGGCACTGCATCAGCACCGATACTTCTCACCTTTGTTTCGTCCATGATCTTATTCAGTTCGGTGCGGAAAGTAAAGTTGGCAGGCAGCAGTTTAAAGTTAAAGTCCTTGACCAGGTTAAACCATTTCGATTTGGACTTGATGAGTTTTTTAAACGGTTCTATAGGCTTGGAATTGATATTATAAGTATAGCCCAGTCCGAGTCTGTGGCTGGTTAATTCATCGCCTTCTATAAGAGGGTTCCGCTTAAACTGCCTGTTATAAGCATAGCTCAGGTCAAAGTTCTTCACACTCCAGGGCATTGTTTTGGCAGATTGTTTGTCTGGATTGCCCAGTATGCGCACGTTTGAAAGATTGACACTGGTGATGTCTGTATAGTCCTGTGCAATTTTTCTGAGCGAATCTTTGTGAGCCTTGTCGCGCGCAGCATTGAGTTCGTCGCGATATTTTACATCAAGATCGTAGGGGTCGTATTGAGGATTACTGACGGACTGAGAGTAACCGACAAAAAGCGGAAGTTGCACACCCCAGGTACGTGGCATGAGCTTTCCGACGTTAAGATTTGTCGAGGCATCATACTGATAAAAATTATCGCGGAAGCGCTGATTGAGTTTTTGGTCAATGTTTCCATAGCCTTGAGTATGCATACTGCCGCTAAGCTTCACACTTCCCAGATCGGCGAGTTGCACATTCACTTTTCCCGTTGCAGCATAGCCCGGTTTTTCATTGAGTCCGGTCATTCGGAGTTCGTTGAACCATACCTCGGCACATTTCGGCAGTCCGTCATCACCAGGCGTAGCATTTGTTTTTTTGGGGTTCAGGATACCTAGTAGTATGGTCTTAGCATCGCCCAGATTTGGGTTTCCTACCACTACAATCATATTGCCTTTGGCATCTCTTTTTGAATAAGGAATGTAGGATGGTATTCCTTGAGTATTTCTTTCGGTTTTTGTATTCACCAGATCTTCCAATGCCAGGTCGAGCATGTTTTGTTCAGGCCATACATCTTCCGGACGGTTTGAGTTGGTAGGCGTTGGTTTGAGAGGTATCTGATATTCGTAATAGTTGTTGGTAAAATCGCTTCCTATGCGGATGATTGCGCTAATGTCGCCATCTTTAATCGGTGTTTGTCCCACCTGCGATTCAGCATGAATAAACATTCTAAGCCGTCCGAACTGTCGCATGTCCACGCCCACTTCTTTGAATACAGCGCGTGCATCACCATCTGCGAGGTTGCACACTTGCAGCGATAAGGCCTGCTCATTAAGCTGTATAGCAGCGCCATTAGCCACCTGTGCCTGTTGGCGTTCCAGCCCCGGAGGGATTACATATGGAACAGGTTCCCTTCCACTATTTTCTTCTACGCTTACGGAAGTGACGGCAAAGGGAGTAGTTTGCTGGTCTTCGTCGGGAATGATCTCGCCAGGATTTTGTAAGGAGAACTGATAGCGGCGCCATTGATTGCGGCCTAATTCCAGACGTGCAAAACGAAGGATCGCACTGTCTTCAAATCCATGCAGGAACATACGCATGAAGCGTATAGAGCGGAAGTCAGGGATATTGCCTACCCGCTGTTCATATTCGCGGATTGGGATTTTGAACTGATACCAAGTTTCATCCTCATAGCTTCCGTCAGGAAGTTTTACCCTTGACGTAACGCTGTTGACGATAAAATTGGTTCCCACCTGCATGCGGTTGGGTTGAATGTCCACTCGGTACTGGAAATAATCTTCAGATTCATTGAGTGTGTTGTCACGGTTGATATCTTCCGATTCCGGGATATTGGTTGCTGCGTTCGAAAAAGTTTGCGAAGCACCTACAACTGGAGAGTTTCCATGCGGGTTGTTGAATTTCTTATAACGCTGTAAAATGCCAGCACCTGTCTGGTCGAATTCCGATCCCCGGAAGTATCTGTAATCGTCATGTGCGGGATCTGCTTCGATTTCGGCGCGTACGCTCGGATCAAGACCGGCAGGTAGCTGACTAAGGTAGGAGCCGAATTTGATTCTTTCTTCTTCATTATCCAGTCCGTCGTAACCTACATCCTGTACTGCGCGGGCAGCTTCATCATTGTCGAAAGCACGAACGATCTGTGTTTGCAGAGCAGGAGAGAAGCCCCAGACGCTTGATTGGAGTTGCTGTGGGTTTTTAGGGAAAGGAATACCGTTTTCGAAAAACTTTCGGGAGTCTTTCATAACATCTTCCGAGACATTTCCCAGATTAATATAAAGTTGACCACCCGGAGAGTTTTGGTTTTTGATAAACGGATCCATGATCCAGAACTCTATGAATTCGACATTTGATTGCTCAAAGTCGCTATAGTCGATAGCACGCTGAATACCTCCCCAACGTGATTCCGGATTTAACAGACTTCCATCGGTATTCAGTCTTGTGTCGAAGTTGTAAGGGCCACGTTCACGGGGATAAAAAGCCAGGTCGAAGGTGGTCAGCCCGTTCTGCAGCGTCTGCAAGCTCTTGGCAGGAAATACCTCCTGTTGTTGTACGAGTCTTATGTAATGCTGGTTAGGGTCTTTCTTCACCCAGTCAGGAATACCGCCTACGGCATCGATCAACGATGGTTCTATGGTGTACCAGGCAAGACGTGCACGATTTTTACCATAGTCCAGATTGTTGGAAAGTTTCGCTTCCGGAAAAAGTTCTCTACCGTTCCTATCGCGTGCATTAGCCGGGGTAGAAGCCAGCGACCATGATTGCGCTGGCAGACGAAGATCGATACCGCTGCGTGTGCCCTCAAAATCGTCAATATAAACAGCTCCTTCGGGATCGAGTGCATTGATTTGTTTAGGGTGGCCAGGAAATAAGCCCGCAACTTCTCCCGATGCAGCGATAAAAGAAGAAGCAGTGGTAGAGTAGATTGGCAGTTTATCGAGCAGTCTGGTGAGTCCCGGTGCTTCCGACTGATAATTCGCGTCGAGGCCGATGACTGTATTTTTTATCGGGTCTTCTCCAAATGTTGTTTTCTGAGTAAAAGGTCTTTCGGTAAGGCGCATGAACGTACCGCCTAAAGCAAGTTTTTCATTCAGATAATAATCAAGACGGGCGCCCATGAAATTTTGCTGCTGAAAACCAAAGGTGGCGTTGTCCTCATACTGGACGTTTACCGGTATTCCAGAGTTCAGAATTCCAGAGTTCAGAATCTTCAGTCGCCCCAGACCATAGTCAATCTGATAATCTGCGCCTTCCACCAGCTTTTGTCCGCCGGCTGTAACACTTACTGAACCTTGAGGGATATTAAAACCTCCAAGGAATATTTCTGAAGATGACGCAGAACGATAAGAACCTCGAATGACGTATCTGTTATTTTGCTGGAATTGCCTTGCAACAGTTTTCGTTGAATCGTAGAGTAGTGTGTAAAGATATTTTCGCTCGAGTTGAGGGTTGCCTGCTACTGCAAATCGAAGGTCTTCACCAAAAGGTTCCAGCACAGGAAAGATGATTTTCCCCTGCTGTGTGTTGATTGTGATACCTTCCACAAAATCGAAGATGCCGTCGGGCTGCGGATCGTTCTGAAAGTTCAGTCGGTCGAGATTGAGCAAGGTGAGCAGTTGCACGCCTTTTTGTGGGCCTTCAGGCAGGTAACGTATTTCTCCGCCTCCTGGATTTTGATAAAGGACGTTTAAGCGGAAATCTTCCTTGCTTACGCCCATTCCTCCTAAAGCATACACGTTTTTCATCATCAGCCTCCAGATGGGAAGTGCTGGCCGCGCGGAGGTGCCCTTCAGCAATTTCATGAACAGCGTCTTGGTCTGCGTAGAGTCCGGAGGAAGGTCTTCTGCAAACTCACCCACCTGATAGGTTCTGCCGTTGAATGTATATCGAAAGGCTACTGCAAGGATGTCGTCGGGATTGAGTGTGGTATTAAGCGAGATATAACCCAATTGTGGGTTGAAGCTATATTCTGAAGGATTCAGCTTTCTGGCGGTAGCTCTTTCAAAGTCTACCCCCTGATCCAGATTCAGCGCCAATACATTCTGGGGTTGTGTACGGATATCCGGACGTTGCAACAACTGGTTGTAAAGAAGGTTTGCACGGTTGTCGGCAGGAACATTGGCTGCAACACTGGTACCGGTGAGCGACTGTTTGTAAGGATTCTTTTCGCCAAGGTCCATAAAGCCTATGATATCCCGCACGCCTTCTACTGCGCCTGTTCTGTTGGTTACCCACACTTCTATGCGGTTGATATTTACGAGAGAAGTAAGGATGGGAAAGTTTTTCAGGGCATCATTGTAGGTGTCGTGGAAATATTGAGAAAGCAGAAAGTGTCTGTTTTCTTCATATTCATCTGCCTTGATGGCAAATTGCTGCGTTTGCGATCCGCCTTGGATCGTTAAACTTTGCCTTTTCGATTTCTGTTGTGAAATGGCGGCTGTCACCCAAAGTTTTCCGAACTGGAGTTGTGTTTTAAGACCAAACAACGACTGTACTCCGCTGATGAGCGTACTGTTTAGTGGAAAGCTGATATTTCCGGCTTCTATTTTCTTGATGATTTCATCTTCTTTCCCTGTGTACTCCAGACGCTGCATGTTCTGGTAGTCGAAAGTTGCTTTGGTGTTATTGCTGATGTTGAGTTTGAGTTTATCTCCGATAGTTGCCAGCAGATTGATGTTCATCTGCATGTCGAAATCGAAGACACCGTATTTCTGAGCGCGTTGTACCAGAGTAGGGTTCTTAATGTTTTGCCAGTTACCACCTATGGTTACATCCACATTGCCCTGCGGACGTACCTGAATGGAAGTGCCTCCGAAGATTCTGTCGAAGAGTCCTTCCTTATACATGGTCGGTAAGGTTGGTTTTTTGTTGAACAGGGTTACCGCATCCATTCTTCGTTTCCAGTATTCCTGTTCATCTTTCTGCCCCTGATATTTGAGATATTCATCGAGCGTCATGTAGGATGGGTTGCGGTAAAACTGGTCTCCGATCTTTTCTGAGAGATAATATCTGTTTTCTACGGGGTCATATTCTACCGACTTATTTACATTGGAAGGGTCGTTAAGATCGATGCTCGAAGGTGTCCGGTCGAGCAATGGATCTCCAGTCCGGTCGTATATGGGGAAAATGAGTTTTGGGGAGTCTGTTTTAACAGCCGGACTATCCGGTTCAGGAGCAGGATCGTAATCGAAAGGAAAACGAAAACCCCTGGCGCCAACACTTGCTATTGCCACCACCGTCACAATACACAGCAAAAATTTATAACCGAAATTAGTTCTTTGCTTCAATCACACTTTGGTTTATATGGCACGTAATGCCTGTTTGATCAATTCCTCCACGGATAGGGTGGAAGCATCTTTTATTTTTTTAATAGCGGCTTCTGCAGCAGATCTTCCAATGCCCAGATTCACTAATGCAATTAACGCATCATCTTGTGGAGTATTGTGTGCTGGCGAGGTTTGCGCATCACTCTTCGACGAAATAAGCTTTCCTTTCAGTTCCAGTATGATCCTTTGCGCCGTCTTTGCGCCGATACCCTTTACCTTTTCCAGCGTTTTGATATCGTCAATAGCTACCGCACGTTCCAATTCCTCTGGTGTCAGTGAAGAAAGGATCACTCGAGCTGTAGCAGCGCCCACCCCGGATATTCCCAGCAGTTGTCGGAATGTACTACGCTCCTGTTCCTCTGCAAAACCATACAAAACCCAGGCATCTTCTCTTACCTGTAGATGGGTATATAACCGGCACTTTTCCAGTTGCTGTACTTTGCCGTATGTCTGTAGAGTGATGTTTACTTCATAGCCTACACCATTCACAGACAGGTAAAGTAAAGACGGAGACTTGTAAGTCAAATCTCCTTCCAAATAAGCGTACATAGAATTTTTGATTGCCCTTGCTCCTTTCGAGGGTGAGCGGACCCTTAAAAAAAAGACGGTATGCTATTGCATACCGCCCTGTAAATTAGGTAATATCATCGAATTTTTAGTACCACCAAGGGGTCTTTTTGCTGGGCACTTTAAAAATTAACGTAACACCGAAAGTAGAGTATGAATCTTTGTTCGATGCGTTTCCGCGTTCTTCACCCGGAGCATGTGTTATACTCTTGTCTATCATCCAGCTTCTGTCCTGCATTTCAGCAGCGAGCGCAGCTTTTGCAGGGTCGTTGGCATGCACAGTCGAGTATAGAGAAGGATCCACATATTTTCCGCTTACATTGTCAAGATAATCTGTAAACGTAAGGCGATACAGCCACTCTACACCGAGTGCCATGCGTCGTCCGATGTCCCAGCGAACACCAAGCCCGGCGGGTACTGCTAACTGCCAAAGTTTGTACGTAGGTTTTGAGTCGCCATAGATTTCGGAAGGTAATCCGTTGGCTTCGATATTCAGATCGTGCAGATTCACATAACCTCTATCATTGCCGTCTTTATCTATGTACTTGGCGGTAGGCTTAAAGTGGAAATAGGCTACACCCAACAAGGCATAAGGCTGAAACCTTTTCCTCGCACCCAGGCTTTCAGGATTAAAGCGGCGTGGTGTAATTTCAAACAGCAGATTTGTTTCCCAGATGTTGGAACGCACATGCTGATTGCGCAGGTAACGCTGGAAAGCATCGTCATAATAAGATTCTGCAGAGCGTGCTTTGGTTTCGTTCCACTCATCACTGGCGTAAAGCGTTCCATAGTTAACTCCCATCCGGATGGCAAAAGCCGGGTGTGCTGAATAACGTACGAACAAACCGCCCATAAAATGCGGTTTACCCCAATATTTGCTATTGCCGTAATGATCTATAATAGACTTTGTACCTACATCGCTCCACAAGTCCGCCAGTCCAACAGTTGTACCTAAACTCCAACCCGGCGGTTCAACATATTCTTTAGAATGGCCAAGCTGTGCATTTGCATTGCCTGCAACGGCGCCGCTTATGGCAAGGGTGAAAATGCTTCGGATAAATGTCTTCCGCATGAAATTTGGATTTAGCCTACAAGATAAAAAAATTTATTTTCCAGCAAAAGAAGCCTTACGTTTTTCTAAAAACGCCGTCGTACCTTCTCTCATATCCGCCGTGCTGAAACATTCGCCAAAGCGCTTGATCTCCTTGGCGAAGCCGTCTTTGTCGCCTTTGGCAGCCTCATTGACACAGGCTATCACCTTTGCAATCGCTATTGGTGCTTTGGTTTGAATCTTTTGCGCAATTTTTTTCGTTTCCGCAAGCAGGTCGGCAATCGGAAATACATGATTTACCAGGCCCAGCGATTTAGCTTCTTCAGCACCGACCATATCTGCTGTCATCATAAGCTCCATAGCCTTACCTTTTCCGATAAGCTGTGTGAGGCGTTGCGTACCACCATAGCCGGGAATCAGTCCAAGGTTCACTTCCGGCTGTCCGAATTTCGCGTTCTCGCTTGCTACGCGGAAATGACAGCTCATTGCCAGTTCACAACCACCACCTAAGGCAAATCCATTCACGGCTGCAATCACTGGCTTAGGGCAATTTTCTATTTTGTCGAAAACATTCTCCTGTCCTTTTTTTGCGAGCGCTTCGCCGCCATTGACATCTAATGAGGTGAACTCAGAAATATCTGCTCCGGCCACGAAAGCCTTTTCACCGGCACCGGTAAGGATAACTGTTTTAATCTCATCATTTTTGTACACTTCGTCTATCGCCTTGCTTAGGTCTTCGATCACGTCTTTGTTCAGTGCATTCAGTTTGTCGGGACGGTTGATCGTAATTACGAAAATGCCCTCAGATAGTTCTGTCAGTAAAGTCTGGTACATGTCAGTTTAATAATTTGATGATTGGATAATACTGATAATAGATTCTTTGTCGGAAATTCTTAAAAAAGGTCCTTTCTGTTTTTAAGAACCCACCGGGTAATGTAGTCGGCAATTTCTGAAGTTTGCGCTCCCGGTGCAAAAAGCTTTCCTACGCCCTGCTCGTTAAGTCGCTTCATATCTTCTTCGGGAATGATTCCGCCACCTGTGAGCAACACATTGTCGAGCCCTTTTTTTTTCATGAGCTGCAGGAGTTTGGGAAACACCGTATTGTGCGCCCCGCTGAGAATGCTGATACCGATGGCATCCACATCCTCTTGAAGCGCGGCATTTACTACCATTTCAGGAGTTTGGCGTAGCCCGGTATAAATCACTTCCATACCGGCATCGCGCAGGGCTGTGGCAATCACTTTAGCTCCCCGGTCATGTCCGTCCAGTCCCACTTTTGCTACCAGCACGCGAATAGGACGTTGTAACTTATCTGTCATAATTTTTTCTAAAAAACGCGGGTAAAAGTAATGATTTATGATAATGGGGGTGAATGATGTATATCTATTCTTTATTACGCCTGCTTACCTTTGCACGCTGAATAATGTATCATGAGCGAAGAACGTTCCCTTAACTTTCTCGAAGAGATCATCGAGCAACATCTTGCGGAAGGCAAATATGAATATATCCACACGCGTTTCCCTCCGGAACCAAACGGCTACCTGCATATAGGTCATGCATCGAGTATTCACCTGAATTTTGGACTGGCGAAGAAATACAACGGCAAATGCAATTTGCGCTTCGACGACACCAATCCTACTACGGAGGAAACGGAATATGTGGAAAGCATCAAAAACGATATTCGATGGCTGGGCTATAACTGGGATAATGAGTTCTATGCATCCGACTATTTTGAAACACTGTACGGTTTTGCGGTTCGTCTAATCGAGAAAGGACTTGCTTACGTAGATGACAGCACTTCTGAAGAAATTGCAGCGATGAAGGGCAATCTGAATGAGCCGGGAAAAAACAGTCCTTACCGCGACAGAAGTGTAGAAGAAAATCTGAGGCTTTTTGAAGAAATGCGTGCAGGGAAGTATAAAGACGGTGAAAAAGTGCTTCGTGCTAAGATTGACATGGCACATCCTAATCTACTGATGCGCGACCCTATCATGTACCGGATTAAACATGCACATCATCACCGCACAGGAGATAAATGGTGTATTTATCCGATGTATGATTTTGCACACGGGCAAAGCGATAGCATAGAACACATCACACATTCCATCTGTACGCTGGAGTTTATCCACCACCGTCCGTTATACGATTGGTTTATTGAAAAGCTGGAAATTTTCCCTTCACATCAATATGAATTTGCGCGCCGCAACCTTTCCTATACCGTAATGAGTAAAAGAAAGTTGCTTCAACTGGTGAATGAAAAATATGTAGCCGGTTGGGACGATCCGAGAATGCCGACGGTAAGTGGTATGCGAAGAAGAGGCTATACTGCTGCGGCTATTCGTAACTTCTGCGATACGATTGGCATCGCAAAAAGGGAAAATGTCGTAGATCTGAGTCTGCTGGAATTCTGTGTGCGTGAAGATCTCAATAAGATTGCTACCCGTACGATGGCAGTGCTCGATCCGTTGAAACTTACTATCACCAACTATCCGGAAGGGCATACAGAAGAACTGGAAATAGATAACAATCCTGAAGATGAAAATGCAGGGAAAAGACTGGTTCCTTTCAGTCGTGAAATTTGGATAGAGCGTGAAGATTTTATGGAAGATCCCCCGAAGAAGTTTTTCCGCTTAGGTGTGGGTTTGATGGTTCGTCTGAAAGGCGCTTACATAGTGCGTTGCGAAGACGTTAAGAAAGATGAACAAGGGAATATAGTGGAGATATATTGTACCTACATTCCTGAAAGCCGCAGCGGAAGCGATACCAGCGGTACTCACGTAAAAGGCACCATCCACTGGGTAAGCGTTGCTCATGCAAAGACCGCTGAAGTTCGCCTCTACGATCGTTTGTTTAAGGTAGAAGATCCAGGCAGTGAAGAAGGCGATTTTAAAGATTATATCAATCCTGGTTCGTTGGAAGTGCTGCCCTCCGTTTATATCGAACCGGCATTAGCAAATGCAAAACCCGGCGAGCATTTTCAGTTTTTGCGGAAAGGTTATTTCTGCGTAGATACAGACAGCGCTGCAGATAAATTGGTCTTCAATCGTACCGTAACATTGAAAGATGCCTGGGCAAAGGAGATGAAGAAGCACTAGCGGACAAAAACGAGTTTAAATAGAAAGAGGATTACCCACTACGGTAATCCTCTTTCATTATGTTGAAAGAAATTTATGCAGCCGCAATCATGCTGATTTCCACTTGTACGCCTTTAGGAAGTCCTGCCACCTGAACCGTTTCTCTTGCAGGCGCGGTTGCCTCATCGAAATATTTTCCATAGACCTCGTTTACCTCAGCAAACTTTCCCATATCCATAAGGAAGATAGATGTTTTAAGTACATGGCTGAAATTCATTCCTGCAGCATCGAGAATGGCTTTGAGGTTTTGCATCACCTTCTCCGTTTCTGTTTTGATATCGCCCTGGTATAACGTTCCGTCTTTGGGATCGAGCGCTATTTGTCCGGAGATGAAAAGCATATTTCCAAACTGTACCGCCTGATTATAAGGTCCGATGGGAGCAGGTGCGTTTTCCGTACGAATGATTTTCTTTTCCATAGCTCAAAAATAATATGCACTTACCTTTGCGCCTAATTCCATGATATACATCTTACACATTGATACTTCCGGCGATAAGGCTGTTGTAGCACTTTCCTGTAATGGAAATTTACTGGGCTCAAAAACCAATGTAGATACACGCAATCATGCGGCATCATTAAATCTTCTGATCGATGACTTGTTAACAGACGCCGGAATCTCTCTGCAAGACCTTTATGCATTTGCGGTAATGGGTGGTCCGGGTTCCTACACCGGCTTGAGGATAGGTCTTTCGACAGCGAAAGGTTATTGTTACGCGCTGGACAAGCCGCTTATCCTTACCGGCAAACTAGAATTATTGACTTTGCAGCAGATAGAAAAGGATGAACCTCGCAGTGATTTTTATATAACAATTCTGCCCGCCAGACAACAGGAATATTTCTGTACGGTGTATAATAATGAGAAGAACCAAGTCCTCGCCCCCTCTCATAAACATGAAGCAGAGATGACCGAAATTTTTCAACAATTCAACGGTAGAATTTGTATATCGGGATTATTGTCAAAATCTATAGAAGAACTTATGTATAAGCTTAATGTCAAAATCTCTGATATTCAAACTGTTGATTTGCATTTTTGGTGTCAGCATAGTTTTAATTCCTATAATAGTAATGATTTTGTCATTTTAGCTACGGCAGAGCCATTTTACTTAAAACAAGTTTATACGCATAACTGATTGAATTTATTGGCGCTAAATAAATTTACTTTTTAGTTATAGATTTTTTTAACTGCCACTTAACAGAATTAATCAATCTGCCGTTGTTTCATATTTGGTGCTTTCGTATGTTTGCAACAGGTATACAGGTGTGTTTATACACACAACGGTTTCATCAAATTTTTATTAATTAACCTCTGAAAATTTTAGTAAATGGAAACGACTATGTCAGCTAACACGCTGGTAATTCGCAAAGACGAAGGCTCGAACGAACAAATTAAGCTTGACTATGTTGCTGTAAAAAGTGCGGCGATGACTCTGAGGGCTATTAACCACAAGCTCCGTCAACAAATCATTAAGCTGTTGGAAGAGAACAAGCGTATGAACGTGACAGACATTTATGTAAAGCTTCGTTTGGAACAATCAGTTGCTTCACAGCATCTGGCGATCTTGCGTCGTGCGAATATTGTGACTACAGAACGTGACGGGAAGTTCATTCACTATGCTTTGAACCACCAGCGTATTGCAGCGGTAGCGAAATTTGTAAATGATTTGGTGAATTCGGAAGAAGCTTAATCATACAAAACACAAAATAAGTCCTGCGGTTTCAAGCAGGACTTATGTTTTTGTCTCGGATTTTATTTGTTCCCAGGTGCTATAAAGACTTTCCTGCTTCGGGCGAGAGTCCGGCATTTCCGACAGGGGAGTACAGGGCAGCAGACTATCATGACATTCGGTCGGTAAAGCCTGATACAGTTCTGTTCCCTTCGTTTTCCACGCAATCATCTCATCGCTTACTTCCTTTATGATCTTTCCGGGGTTTCCTACAACAAGCGATCGGCGAGGGATTTTTGTTTTTGCTGCAATAAAAGATAAAGCACCGACAATACATTCATCACCTATTTCCACTTCATCCATAATAACCGAGTTCATACCGATGAGCACGTTTTTTCCGATGGTAGCTCCATGAATAATGGCGCCATGACCTATGTGCGCACCTTCTTTCAACAAAACCGTCACGCTGGGAAACATATGAATGGTACAGTTTTCCTGCACATTACACCCGTCTTCGACAACGATACCCCCCCAGTCGCCACGGAGGGCAGCGCCGGGACCTATGTATACATCTTTTCCTATGATCACATTTCCGGTGACGACTGCCTGCGGATGCACAAATGCACTCGGATGCACTACAGGAATAAATCCTTTGAAAGCATAAAACATAACTATAAATAAGGGCTTTTACCTTTTGCTGTAGGCAAACTCCTCGCGGCGATTTTGCCCATTTTGAACACCCTCGATGGCTGCTAAGATAGAAGTGTCTGAAATTCTTTTGTAAATAATTCTCTGCGGAAAGTCGTGATGCAGGTTTTCAAAAACAATAAGGCTATCTGAAAAGGTTTTTTCCGAAAATGAGATTTCCTTGCCCTCATTCTGGTTTGACACAGTGGGAGCGTAAATCAGCTGATCTTTATCGTATGTTAAACGGATAGATTCGGAATACTCTGTGTCTCCATCTGGTGATATCATGTAACTAATGCCCTGCCATTGGGAAGCTGAGTCGGAAAGCCGCTGCCATTGTTCCCACATGCTTCCCACTTCAGTCTGTGTTTCCCAAGTGCCTAAAAGCCATGACATTTGAGAGAGTTTATTGGAATCTTGTTTTTCTTTCTTCCCATGAACAACGGGCTGACAGGACGAAAGAAGTACCATAAGAAAGAATACCGGAGTAAAAGTTTTCATTCTATGAATTTATGAAATATTAAATCAGATAAGACGTATAAACCCTTTTCTACCACATGCAATATATTGTTAAAAAAAATTCAAAAAGAGAGGCGCTCGAAAAGCGCCCCTCTGCATTAGCCAAAATTTAAGGATACATTACTCGTCGGCAAAAGCAATTTCCTTTTGTTGAACAGATGCCTGTTCGCCGCCATCTGGTTTACCTAGCTTCCTGCGTACCCAACTTTTGAACCTGAAGCTTAACAACATTAGTACCGGCACCAGGATGAGCGTAAGGAAGGTAGCAAAGCTGAGTCCGTAAATCATCGTCCAGGCAAGCGGTGCCCAGAAATCAGCACTGTCGCCCCCAAGATAAATATGAGGATTCAGTTCGCTGAACAGGGCGCCGAAATCTATGTTCAAACCAATAGCCAACGGGATGAGTCCGAGTATGGCTGCGATAGCGGTCAGGAGTACGGGTGTCATACGAGTACGTCCGGCTTCAACAATTGCATCGTAAGGACTCATTCCTTCTTTCAGCATCATGTCCATAAACTCTACCAGCAGGATACCGTTGCGTACCACAATACCGGCAAGCGCTACGATACCGATACCAGAAATAGCAATCGAGAAATCTGTCCGGAAAATTCCGAGTCCGAGCATTACCCCGATAATAGAGAACACTACTTCACTAAGAATGATTAATGTGCGACTGAAGGAATTAAACTGCATTACCAGCAACAGGAATATCAGTGCGATAGAAATCATGAAGGCGTTTCCGAGGAAGCCCATCGTTTCTGCCATGTCTTCCTGTTGTCCGCCCATCTTTATAGATATGCCCGATGGAGCTTTGTAGTTATTTAATTCGCGTTGGATGTCGGCAACTACTTCGTTTGCATTAAAACCTGTCAGCACATTCGACGACAGCGTAATAATCCGTTTCTGATCTTTGCGTTTGATACCACCATAAGTAGTATTGTATTGTATGTCGGCGAAAGAGCTTACCGGCACCTGGCGGATTCTGCCACCCATGCCCATATCGCGGTACACGATCGGCATATTTCTTACTGCGTCTATATTGCCTCGCTGCTCTTCGTTAAGTCTTAACGTGATCTTATAGTCGTCGTTCTGGTCGCGGAATCTGGAGATTTCCTTGCCAAACACAGCTGTACGCAAATTGTTTACAATCGTAAAGGTGTTGATGCCTTCGCGATTCATCCGTTCGCGATCTATGTTAAATACGATTTCCGGATTGCGTGCCTGGAAGTCGGATCTTAATTCTTCCACACCGGCTATGTTCTTCTTCTCCAGGTAACGTTTCAGTCTTTCAGAAGTTGCTACTAAAGAATCGAGATTATCGCCCGTAATGTCTATTACGATAGGTTTCGGCAAAGGTGGTCCTCCCTGTTCCTTATCTACAGTCACTTCTGCTCCCGGTACACCCTTCACGGCTTCACGGATACGCTCCATGTATTTCACAGTGCTTTCACCATTGCGTTCTGAGAACTTCACATAAGCTACAGTTATTTTTCCTTTGTTAGGGAAATCCCCTATTTCGCCACTGTTCGGATCGACTGCGCCAACGGTCACGTTGGAGATTACAGATTTTACAATCGGCGAGCGCTTCCCGTTTTCGTCTTTCAGTGCTTCATCTACTTTTTCTTCAAGTTGTTTGAGCACTTCATTGGTGTATGCCTGGTCAGTACCTACAGGCATGTTGAGGTAGACATAGGTGAAGTTGGGTTGTTGCTCGGGGAAGAAAAGAGGAGTCTTACCACGAACAGATACCAGGACGATTGCCAGAATTAGTACTCCGAATGTTATTAACATTACCTTGCCCGGATGAGCCAATGAAACTTTGAGCCATTTAGTGTACCAGTTTTGAAAAGCTGGCCAGGTACGCGTTTGGAAGGTGTGTATCCATTTGGAGAATACAAACTTTTCAAGGACTACAAAAAGGTAGATGAACACGATGAAGTTACCCATACCCCAGGCGGCAGACAGATAGCAGATAGCCGCGATTGATGCAAAAATGATTAGTGTGATCTTATCTTTTTTACCCCATTTCCGTCTTGCATGTGGGTTTTCATGATCGTGCGGCTTCATGAAATCAACCGCAAATACAGGGTTGATAATATAAGCTACCAAAAGAGAGGCCAGCAAGGTAATGATGAGCGTAATGGGGAGGAAGAACATAAAGGAACCGATCACGCCTTCCCAAAATGCCAAAGGAATGAACGGCATCAGAGTGGTGATAGTGCCTGTGAGCACCGGAAGGAAAACCTCTCCCGTAGCGGTTTTAGCTGCTTTCGCAATAGGTACCTTTCCGTTGTCGAAAATCCGGTGCGTGTTCTCAATAACCACAATAGCATCATCTACAATGATCCCCAGTGCAAGGAGAAACGAAAACAGCACGATCATGTTCAGCGTAAAGTCGATACCGGGCATCACCAAAAAGGCAATGGCACACGAAAGCGGTATGGACAAGGCCACGAACAATGCGTTGGTAACTCCCATGAAAAACATGAGAATGACCGTAACCAAAATAAAGCCGATGATAATTGTATTGACCAGATCATGTACGGTAGTACGTGTCTGATCACTTTGATCGCCCGTAATGACTATGTTGAGGTCTTTAGGTAATTCCTCTTTTTGCATCCGTTCGAGAAGCTCCATAATCTTGTCAGAGGCTTCGATCAGGTTTTCGCCGGAGGCTTTGATAATATTCAGTGTAATAACATTTTGATTGTTGAGTCGCGCATAACTTTTCTGTTCTTCAAAACTGTCTTCTACCCGGGCTATATCGCGGAGATACACGGCTCCGCCCTGTTGGTTTTTTACAATGATGTTACCGATCTGCTCAGCAGATTTAAACTCATTCTTGATACTCAGAATTCTTTTCTGATTGTTCATCGAAACTTGTCCCGCAGTGGCAGAAACGTTCTCTGCCTGCACTGCGCGCTCTATATCGTCGAAAGTGAGGCCGGCAGCCTGCATGCGGAAGAGGTCAACATTGATTTGAATCTCCCGTTCCAGCGCCCCTACCATATCCACTCTCTTGATCTCTCTCATTTCCTCGATCTCATCCTGAATCCGATCAGCATATTTCTTCAGACGGTTCAGGTCGTAATTGCCTGAGATGTTTACATAGAGTATCGGCAGTTCAGAAAGGTCGATGTCTTTTACCTCCGGCTCGTTGGGCAGATTTTGCGGAAGATCAGGACGCGCTTTATCGACAGCATCTTTCACATCATCCTTGGCTTTGTCCACTTTTACATCGGTGTTGAACTCTACGATCACCACCGAAAAATCCTGAAAAGAATTGCTGGTGATTTTTTTCACGCCTGTCAGGTTCTTCACCTGTTTTTCTATGGGTTTGGTCACCAGATTTTCCATGTTTTCAGGAGATGTTCCTGGGTTGAACGTCTGCACGATGATCTGTGGAATCTTGATCTCCGGAAAACTCTCTTTTGGCAGATTCAGATAAGTCATCAATCCTGCCAGCGTAATGATGACTGTGATAATATATACTGCCGTGCGATTGTCGATCGCCCAGCTTGATGGCTTAAATTCTTTGAATTGATCTTTCATATTTCAGAAACCATTGCGTTCCTCTCTGAGGATCGGTGATTGTTTAGGTATTTAACGATTGGTTATCTCCGGAGTAGAGAGATAGGTTACTACTGTATCGCAATAAGTTCTCCATCGTCGAGGTCTTCATAACCGGCAGAGATCACTTTGTCTCCTGCTTTCAAGCCGCTGAGAATTTCCACCATACCGTTGGCATTCTTTCCGGTTTGCACAATTACCGCCTTTGCTTTATTGCTATCTGCGATGTAAAGCATATCTCCCTGTGCAGTCTTTTGAATCACAGCCACCGGCACCACGATCGCAGCATTATTTTCATAGTTGGCAATTTTCATTTTGCAACTCATGTTTGGATGCAGCCGCGAATTAGACCCCAGGCGTACTTCTACATTAAAGGCGCGGGATACAGGATCTATTGCCTGAGAAACGTACGAGAGTTTCGTCCGCATGGAATCATTCAGGTCTGGGAATACAAGCGTTACCGGATCGCCCTGCTTTACTTTCCCCAGGTAGTTTTCTCCAAGGCTGGCCGTAGCTTTCAGTTTGTCTTTACTTACCACGCGAATCCCCGCTGTGCCGGGTGAAGCCATATCTCCTTCTTTGATATTCACCTCATCGACTACGCCACTAATAGGTGATTTGATGGTGTACATATCGCGTTGCGCTACCAGTGCCTGTTTTTGGTTGAGCAGACTTTCATATTGTGTTTTTGCCTGTAGCAGTTGTACTTGTGTGCCTATGTTTTGAGCCCAGAGTTTTTGCTGTTTTTCATACAAGGTTTTAGCCAGTGAAAGCTGTGCATCCATAGCCTGTATTTGTTGCTGAACGGCTGCTGCGTCGAGGGTAGCCAACAACTGACCTTTGTTCACGCGCTGACCGACATGTACTGAAATGTTTTTTACAACACCTGGTGCCTGTGGAGTAGCCAGTACGTTTTCATCGCCGGAGATAGCAGCCTGTACTTCTACGAACGAACTGAAAGATTGCGGTTCGATGGAGACAATCGATACCGGGGTAGCTTTACCCGGCGTGGTCTTGCTCACTTCTGTCTCCAGTGCTGCAATTTTCTGATCGAGCTGTGCACGCTCTTTTTTGAGCTTGATGAGTTCTTCTGTTTTATTCTCAGTTTTTCCTCCGCAAGAAGCGAGGGAAAGAATAGTAATTGAAAGGTATAAGGCGCGTTTCATAAGAATATTTCGTGTATTTTTTTGGTAGTTATTATTTGAATTGTCCCAGTGCTTTCTGAAGATCTACCCGCGATGTCATTGCTTCGTACAGGGCGGTGAAATAGTTGGTCTGTGCTTCACGCAAAGAAGATTCCGCATCCATTACTTCCAGACTCGAGCCCACGCCTTCATTGTATTTGATGCGGGCGGTGTTGTACACTTCTTCTGCCAGTTGCATATTATGTCTTTGGTTTTCCAAAGCAAGCAGATTGTTCTTTAAACTGATGCGGGCGTTTTCCTGTTCAAGGCGAAGCGCCATGTGTAGATTTTGCATGTCATTTTCAGTCTTTTGTAGCGTAAACTGAGCCTGCTTGAGTTTGTTCCTGCGTTGCAGACCATCAAACAGTGGTATGTTTAGCGAAGTGCCTATCATTGCAGCACGTTGCCATTCGTCTCCTTTCATGAAAAGTCTGTCGGAGTTGTAAAGAGTATAGCCATAGTTGCCAAACAAGGAAAGCGTAGGCAACCACCCCATCTTGTATCTCTTTACATCGAAGGCATTCAGGCGATTCTGTATTTGCAGCAATTGATATTCAATTCTTGCGTTGAAATCAAGTTCGCGAACTAAAATATCAGAGTCTATACCATTTTCAGAAAGAGCATCTGCGAGTGCGATGGGTCTTTCCAAGGGCATTCCCATCTGAAACTTCAGCGAGAGATAAGCCAGACCAATCATTTGTTTGATTCTGATCTCCTGGGTACGCAGGTTGTTCAGCGCTACTGTAATCCTGTCAACGTCTATCTTCTCGCTAAATCCGGCTTTGTAATATTCGTTCATCTCACGTTCCATCTGTTCCAGACGTGCTATGTTCTGAACGATCAGCAGTTGCTGCTTTTCTGCTATCAGGATATTGTAGTAGGCTTTGGTTACAGCCACCTTCACATCCTGAACGGTGAGGTCCACATTTTTAGCTGCCAGTTCCTCCAATGCTTTTCTTGCCTGAAGGGCAACCATCACAGAAGGATCGAACAATAGTTGCGAAGCTTCCAGCGTGCCGGTGGTTGTCCAGCGAGGTTGAAAGGCAAGAGGTAAGGTACCTACAGGGGCATCGCGAAATGCCGGATCGAGATATTGAGACTGTACGGCATTTTTTATAGCACCGCTGATGAAATCCGGTACCTGAAAGGCAGCTACGAGGGGAGCATAGTTCAATCCACCCTTGGCACTGACTTTGGGATAGGCAAGTCCGGTCACTTCGCGATTGCGTGCATCCGAAGACTGTTGATCGAGAATAGCATTTTTGATTTTGACTTGATTTTTCTCAGCATAATTCAGGCATTCTTCCAATGTGAGCCTTGTGGTATCCTGGGCCCATAGGTTTAATGGCAGTAAGGCGGAGATCGTCAGTAAACGGAATAGGTATCGTCTCATAATTTGGAAACTGTCTTTAGGTGGTTTTGTTTGTACTTCTGGTAGAGCTTTTCGCCTCTAGGAGTCATGATCCCGTACAGAAAATGTTCGCTGATTTGATGGGCTACCCTGTGTATATCATCTCGGTCGGTTACGAGCAGGTTTGGATGGAATACGATCAAAGAAATTTCCATCCTGTAACGCGCCATAAAATCAGGATCAATATCAGCCCGGTACAACCCTTCTTCAATGCCCTGCCGAATGTTATTGCTAATGGACATAACATCGTTTTTCATGAGACTTTCCTTGAAGCGCTCAAATCCTTCCGGATAGTAGCGTTCCAGTTCCAGCATGGCCATCGGATTGATCTGGCGATTGACATGATCGATTATGTTCATGCTTCGCACCATGCCTTCAATGGCATTTTCCGATTCGTTCATGGCTGCGTCACACATTTCGGTAATCTTACACTTATACCAAGTCACGGATTCATTTACTACTTCGTTTTTGTTGGCAAAATGCTGGTAAAGTGTCTTTTTCGAAATACCGGATCTGCGCGCGATATCGTCCATCGTAATTGTCTTAAAGCCGTACTGGCGAAACAATTCAGCAGATGCACTAAGTATTTTGGTAAGGGGCTCCATAATTGCGCGCCAAAACTATGGAAACATTTTTCACAAAAAAAGTTTCCTGAGTATACTTTTAATTTATTTCGACTATCAATGAAAAGAATACTAGTGTGTCTTTATATTTTGCGTATTTGTTGAAAATCTCCCTGCCTATTGTCTATTTTAGATGGGTAAACCAAACCACATAGATATGGGCTTCGCAAAAGAATTCCGTGAATTTGCCCTTAAGGGCAATGTGATGGACCTGGCAGTCGGTGTAATCATCGGCGGCGCGTTTGGCACCATCGTAAATGCGCTGGTAAACGATATCATCATGCCGCCTGTAAGCCTGCTCATAGGAGACAAAGGCTTTTCCAATTTTTATCTGGCGCTTTCCGAGCCGGTACGTGATGCGGTAGCAGCCAATCCGGCGCTTTCGCTTGAGGAAGCAAAAAAATTGGGAGCCGTACTGGCCTGGGGTAATTTTCTTACCGTCGTGATCAACTTTTTGATTCTGGCTTTCGTAATCTTCTTAATGGTAAAGGCCATCAATCGTGTGAAGCGCCAACCGGAACCGGCGCCGGAAGCACCGCCTGCCCCTTCTCCGCAGGAACAACTTCTGATGGATATCCGCGATGAGCTGAGAAAACGCAACAGTGGGGTGTGATTTTTTAATAGCATAAGACAGATTATTTCCTTTTTTTTGCGTTACAGAAGCTATGACGGGAAAAATTTATCAGGATTTATGTGGTCTTAAGCAACAAGGCAAAAGTGGTTTCGCCGTATTGGTAGATCCCGATAAGGTGGCTCCCGATGATATGGGTGCTCTTGCGGAGCTTTGTAACGAGGCGCTGGTAGATTTTGTGTTATTTGGCGGAAGCCTGATTGTAGAACATCAGTTGGACGCCTGTATACAACGTTTTAAAGCTGAATCGGACATCCCCGTGCTTTTGTTTCCGGGTAGCCCGGGTCAGGTAACTCCTTACGCAGATGCACTCTTATATCTCTCATTAATTTCCGGACGTAATCCTGATCTTCTCATAGGTCAGCACGTGGTGTCAGCGCCCGCTGTAAGAGCCAGCGGACTGGAAGTGATTTCAACAGGTTATATGGTAATCGATGGGGGAGTGCCTACTACGGTTTCCTATATGAGCCATTCAGCTCCTATCCCTGCCAATAAGCCTGATATCGCTCTTTGTACAGCCTGGGCAGGAGAATTGCAGGGAAAGCATATTATCTACATGGATGCAGGAAGCGGTGCCAGAAACCCTATTTCAGAAGAAATGATTCATAAGGTAAGTGCCAACATACAGATTCCATTGTTTGTCGGCGGAGGCATTCATACACCTGAAAAAGTGTACAACAACTGTAAAGCGGGTGCTACGATTGTGGTTGTGGGTAATGCTATTGAGCGTGAGCCTTTGCTGATACGGGAACTGGCACAGGCGACGAAGGAAGCATCCGGTGCGGTGGTTTCCGGGAAAGTATAGTCTGTTTTGCATAATCTGAATCATCTTCAGAGTAAACTTTATAATCGTTTCGTTGAAATATTTTTTCAAAAAAGGAGTGGTTGAAGCTGGTTGCGATGAAGCGGGGCGTGGATGCCTTGCAGGGCCGGTCTATGCTGCAGCAGTTATTCTTCCACCCAAATTTCGACATCCGCTGCTCAATGACAGCAAACAACTTACCCCCGCAGAGCGAAACGAGCTACGTCCGATCATTGAAGAAAAAGCGCTGGCCTGGGCGGTAGCATCTGTAGATCATGAAGAAATCGACCGAATCAATATTTTGAATGCTTCTTTTAAAGCCATGCATATGGCAATTGATAAACTGCAAGCTCGTCCCGAACTGCTGTTGATCGACGGTAATCGTTTCGCACCTTATTTCGGCATCGTGCATCAGTGTGTGATTCAGGGAGATGCTCTTTATGCTTCCATAGCAGCGGCAAGTATTCTCGCTAAAACCCACCGCGATGAGTATATGGAAAAACTGCATGAAGAATTTCCTCATTACGAATGGAAGCAGAACAAGGGTTATGGAACGCTTCAGCACAGAAGGCAGATCAGTCTTTTCGGCTTTTCACCCTATCACAGGCGTTCTTTCAAAGCAGATCTTTCGATCTTTGACAACGAAAATGCTACTGCTTCCGAAGAGATAGCTTCTATGCAAGCGGAAGTTGCAATTCAAACACAGAGCCTGTAGGTTCATTATCCTTTACCAAAAGTTTGCCCCGGTGTTGTCTGACTATTTTCCAAGTAAGATATAAACCCAGTCCTGTGCCTTTGGACTTGCGTGTGTTTTCATTTCCTATGCGGTAGAACTTGCGAAATATCTTGTTTTTCTCACTGTCAGGTATTCCAATCCCCTGATCAGCGACCTGCAGGTTTACAGAATTTGCCTTGCGAAATAATCTTACCGTTATCACTGTATCGGGTGGTGAGTATTTCAGTGCATTTTCGACCAAATTGCTCAACGCCATTTGCAGCATTAGCGGGTCACCGGTAAGAATGGCTTCCTCTTCCTTGTTGTCAAACCGAAAGCGATTTGGATATCGCAGATTATATTCTTTTACCGAGTTTTCGACCAACTCGCTAAAGTCCATTTTCTCCCTCGTTGACTTATACTGCCTTCCTTCCATTTGTGAAGCAAGGAGCATATTGTTACAAAGATCATTGAGTCTGTTGGCTTCCTTGATGCATTTGTCTATCAATGCGTGTTTCTTTTGCTCGTCGAGCTGATATTTTTCCAGGGTTTGAAGGTTTAGTTTCATGGCAGCAATAGGCGATTTCAATTCATGTGTAACCGAAAGCATAAAATTGTTTTGCTGTCGGGAAAGCCTCATGCTGCGCAAAAAAGAAGAGTACACGACCGCAGCACCGATGAGGATGACCAGCAAAAAAGTACTTCCTTCACCGAGATATTGTTTCTTTCTTCGCTCCCTTTTTTCTTCAAATTCTTCCTTTTGCTGCTGGTACAATTCTGGCTGCGCAACACTATCGGTTTGCGATTGAAGGTGAAGTAGTTCCTGTTGATAGATGATCTGACTTTGTTTATTGAGGCTGAATCCCCAGAATACCAGAGCTGCTATGGTATAAGCCAGCAGCAGGAGATAAATAATATTGAAAAAACGCATTTTCGAGTTGTAAGTAAAATGAAAATTACTCAGACATTTCCAATCCTTCCAACTCTTTAAGGAACCTGCGACAATTATTTTCGATGTCCCAGTTTTTCTACCCTGAGTCCTACCTGCAATACTTCAGGTAATGGGTCTATACGCATGTTCTGTTCAAACTTTATTTCGTAAGTGCCGGGCTTGCTAAAGACCATAGGAGCGTCATTTCTGGTAATGGGCATCCGCTGTTCCCAGATTTCGCCCATGCCACGTCCCAGCCATTTACCTGATTTTTCCGCAAGGGGGATTTCAATGCGTGATTTTTGGAAGCTGGTGTCTCCCGGTTCTTTGGTGTAAATCCACATCCAGATATTTGAGAACGGATAGGTTTCCGTATGCCGGATAATGAAGTAAAGATTATACAAAGCTGAAGTATCGGTAATATCTACCTTGAAAGTCGGCTGATAGTTGTAGGTCCACTGATATCCAGGAATGGAAACATCTTTTTGAAAATAGGGCGATTCCATGCAGCCGGTGAGCAAAAACACCGACAGTATACCTGACAGAATAAAGCGTGTAAATAAAAGCTTCATGTTTGTTATGAGGATGTTGCTTTGCAATTGTTTTGTGTTGTGAATTTTTTCTGGGCGCGGCTCCGGAAGCTTTAAAACTTTGCAAGTTCGCAACTTTAAGACTTCACAACTTTACAATTTTACGACTTCACGATTTTTCAATTAAAGCACATTCAATACCTGTTCTTTTGCCTTTTCAAGTTCATCTTTCATACCGATAACAAGTTGCTGAATATCGGCATTGTTTGCCTTTGCGCCCAGCGTGTTGATCTCTCGCCCGACTTCCTGCAAGATAAATCCCAGTTTTTTTCCTTTAGAAATTTCTTCTCCTGAGATGATGGTGTGGAAGTATGTGCAGTGTTGTTTGAGTCGCATTTTTTCTTCTGAAAAATCGATGCGCTCAATGTAATAGATCAGTTCCTGTTCGAAACGGTTTGGGTCTGCGTTTTCGTTACCTACAACTTCGCGAAGCGCGTTGTTCAGCTTTGTCCTGATCTTGTCGGTGCGTTGTGCTTCCAGAGGTAAAATATTATCCAATAAGGATTCGATATTGCGAATTCGCTCTGTAAGATCTTTCTGCAGGGCCGCGCCCTCGTGCCTCCGATGATCCATCAGTTGCCTTGCAGCTTCTTCAATAATGTTCTTTACTTCAGCAAATTCACTTTCAGGCAACACATCGCTTTCCGGTACCACTACTTCAGGCATACGCATCAGCGTCGATAAGACATTATCTTCGGCAATACCCAACTTATCAGCAATCTGCTTCATGCCTTTGTAATAATAGATAGCAAGATCAGTATTGATGGTCATGGGTTTGGAAGCGCCTTCCTGCTTTACCGAAATGTTGAAGTCAATACTTCCCCGCATCAGTGCGCTGTTAAGCATGTTCCGAATATCCAGTTCGTACGAACGCAGGATCGGAGGAAGCTTCGCTGCAACTTCAAATTGTTTGCCGTTCAGCGATTTGATTTCTACGACTACCTGTCTTCCGTTTACCGTTGCCTCTGCACGTCCGAAGCCAGTCATTGAATAGAGCATACTTCTTATTTCGAACAAAAGTCAGCAAACGTATCGCAATAAAAAAGTACCTCCGAAAGATTTCTCGAAAAAATGCTTCTAAAATCCTCATAAAAAAATACTCCCGACCAATTAGGGCTGGATATTTGGTTATTTTTGTTTCTATACCGTAAAATGACCTCCTGCATGCGCTTTTTGGTTTTAGCTCTACTTTGCTTTTTTTCGTTTTCTGCGATCGCGCAAACCAATCGCACAGAACTGGAGAAGAGGAGAGAGAGCATTCTTCAGGCTATCCGCGAAACGCAGGAGCAGTTAGAACTTACCCGAAAAGATAAAAACGCTACACTTGCAGAACTTCGCGCGCTGCAGAGCAAACTTGCAGAACGACAAAAGCTTATTGGCAACATTAACCAGGAAATCGCTGCGATCAACCAGAACATTCAATATTCGGCAAAGGAAATTGAAGAGTTACGCCGTAATCTGGATATGCTAAAGGTGCGTTACGCGCAGTCCATTCGTTATGCATACAAGAATCGCGCTTCGTACAATATGATCGCCTTTCTATTTTCCGCAAACGATTTTAACGAAGCGATCCGCCGATTGAAGTATTTGAAGAAATATCGCGATTACCGGAAAGAGCAGGCAGAACAAATTCGGGTTACACACAAAAAGATAGAGCATAAGATCAATGTGCTGAACTCTGAAAAAACACAGAAGGATATTTTGCGCTTAGCAGAAGAACAGCAGAAACAAGCAGTGCTGAAAGAAGCCAATGAGACAGACAAGATTGTGCAGGAATTGAAAGGAAGAGAAAGAGAACTTGCGAATGCAATTGCTAAAAATCAAAAATCTCTTCGTCAGTTGGAGAGAACGATTCAAAATCTGATTCAACGCGAAATTGAACTTGCCAGAAAGAAAGCTGAAGAGGAAGAACGTCGTCGTAAGGAAGAAGAAAATCGCAGAATGATGGCGGCAAATGCCAACAGAGGCGCAACCGGAATTAGTGTAACCAACAGCGGTACTGCAAATACCCCGGGCGGAGGTGCCGCAACAACTACTCCGACTATCAATCGCCCTTCTACGAGTACATCTGCTACTACTCCCGTGTCTAAGCCCATTGCATCTGCATCAGTGGAGCGTCCATCATATAGTCTGAGCCTTACACCGGAGGTAACTGCTTTATCCAACAATTTCGAAAGCAATAAAGGGAAGTTACCCTGGCCCGTTGAAAAGGGTTTTATTGCTGAACGTTTTGGTGTCAATAAACATCCATTGTACAATGTAAAGATTGAAAACAGTGGGATTGAGATACAAACAGCTCCGGGCGCTGCCGTGCGAGCAGTGTTCAACGGTACGGTGAAGAATATCTTTTATGTTCCCGGTATGGGACAATGTGTGCTGATAGATCACGGGAGATTTTTTACCGTTTATTCACGACTCGCAAATGTTTCCGTAAGTAAGGGGCAAACGGTGTCAATGAAACAAACGATCGGAACGGTTGGTCCCAACGATAGTGGCGAATACCTGATGCACTTTGAGCTGTGGAGAGTGGGCGCCAACGACAAGTCGTCGGCGCAGAACCCTGAACATTGGATTGCTCGTTAGCAACTGCCACTACATAAGGTTTTCTTTAAGGTACCAACAATATCTCACCAGTCATGGCTGCCGGTATTTCCAATCCCATATAGCTCAGAATCGAAGGAGCAATATCACCCAGTTTGCCCGGTTTCAACTTTCCTGTATAAGTGTTCGAAATAAGGAAAAGCGGAACAGGGTTGAGCGTATGTGCTGTATTCGGCGAGCCGTCTTCATTGGTCATGAAATCAGAATTGCCATGATCTGCAGTGAGGAAGATGCTGTAGCCTTTGGTCAGTGCAAGCGTTACGATTTTCTCTACACAACTATCTACTGTTTCTACCGCTTTGATAGCAGCTTCCCAAACACCTGTGTGTCCTACCATATCTGCGTTGGCGAAGTTGAGACAGATGAAGTCTGCGGTTTCGTTTGCTATCTCTGTAAGAATTGCTTCTGTGATTTCAGGAGCGCTCATCTCCGGTTTCAGATCGTAAGTAGCAACCGTTTTCGGAGAAGGGATCATAATGCGTTGCTCATTTTCGAAAGGCTGTTCGCGTCCTCCGCTGAAGAAGAAGGTAACGTGAGGATATTTTTCGGTTTCCGCAATCCGGATTTGCCTTAGACCGTTCGCAGCAATGACTTCACCTAATGTTTGTGTAAGATTGTCGTTTTCAAAGATGACCCCTACGTTTTTATAGGTTTTGTCATATTCTGTCATGGTCACATAGTGCAGGTTCATGGGTTTCATTTCCTGTTCGGGAAATGCCTGCTGTGTGAGCGCCATAGTGATTTCGCGGCAACGGTCTGTTCTGAAGTTGAAGCAAATAACTACATCGCCCTCCTGAATGGTAGCAATTGGTTGCTGCTGCTCGTCGCAGACGATAATCGGCTTAATGAATTCATCAGTCACACCAGCTTCATAAGATTGCCGGATCGCTTCGAGTGCATTTGTTGCATAGTCGCCCTTTCCTTGCGTAAGCGCATCATAAGCCAGCTTTACTCTTTCCCATCTTTTATCTCTGTCCATGGCATAATAGCGACCGATAACAGTAGCTATAGAGCCGATCGTTTCTTTTAAGTGAGCGTCAAGCTCAGCAATAAATTCATAACCGCTTTTCGGATCGGTGTCTCTTCCATCTGTAAAAGCATGCACGGCGACTTTGGAAAGTCCGTGTTGCTTTGCAAGTGAAGTGAGTGCTTTTACATGATTGATATGAGAATGCACGCCACCATCGCTGACGAGGCCCAGCAGATGCAGCGTCTTATTTTGAGTTTTGGCAGCGGTGAAAGCGGCCTGCAATATCTGGTTTCGCTCCAGTTCTCCTTCACGAATTGCAACATTGATACGTTGCAGTTCCTGATAAACGATTCTGCCCGCGCCGATGTTCAGGTGTCCCACTTCAGAGTTACCCATCTGGCCTTCAGGAAGCCCTACAGCTTCACCGCAGGTAACAAGCTCTGTATTGGGATATTTTCCATATAGCGATTTTACAAAAGGCGCATTAGCGTTTGCGATGGCGTCGGCTGCAGGAACTTGTCCATGTCCCCAGCCGTCCATAATGAGGAGTATCACTTTTTCAGACATGGGCGCAAAAGTACAACTTCATAAAAACTCATTAAAAAGTATCACCTTATTAAATACACATGTTTATAGCTATTTTTATAATCGTTTACCTGTACAACTGCCATAAGTAAGCTGTTTCGATTGGCATGTTTATTGGGATATAAGCTATGTCCGGAAGGGTTGTGCAGGGAGTAAATCATGAAGAGTTTTCTGAAAAAAATCGTTTTAACATTTGTATTGATCAGTAGTGGTGTGCTATTGTTTGCGCAGGGCGTCAGTGAACAGATTGGTGTTGCTTTAGGTAGCGGAAATGTAAGCGGCATTACTCGCTATTTTGATAATGCGGTTTCTATTTCGGTCTCCGGCAGCCAGTCAACATACAGTCGTTCACAGGCGGAAATGGTGCTGCGTGATTTTTTCGGAAAAAATCAGGCGCGAGGTTTTACTGCCGAACACAGCGGAGGTAGTAAAGGCAGCAGTTATGCTATCGGCACACTTACCACAGCCAACGGAAAGTACCGTGCTTATTTTACCGTTCGGCAGAAGGAAAACGGATACATTATTCAGGAGATAAGAATAGAAAAATAACCACCCTTTCTTTGGACTGTTGTGTATTACTGCATTTGTATTCAACTGTCTGAACACAAAAGCAAAAAAAAGTAACAGGCTTATCTCACTATCCTCAGCTTAGCATAGTTCAGCATTATTTTCTTTTGTCCATGGCCTGCACCGAAATCTATGGTGGCAATCTTATTGTGCATACCTCCTTCTACTGTCATGATCGTGCCAAATCCGAACTTCTGATGTTCCACCTTCATGCCTGATGTCATTTCTGCAGGATCGTCAGGTTTGAAATCGGAAGAAGGTTTATGTACAGCAGAGGCTGTTGTTTTTTGTTGCTGAAGTTTATCTGCAAGTTTTTTTAACGATGGCGCTTTGTCGAACGACTGGTTGAGCATGTTGCCAAATGCATTAACAGAGCCTGTAGCACGATTGCCGATACCTGTAAAGGTGTGATCAATGTATTGTTCCGGTATTTCGTCTATAAAACGACTTGGATCATTTTGAATCAAACTTCCGAAACGATAACGGCTGCCCGCATAGGTGATCCAAAGTCTTTCTTTGGCTCTGGTGACAGCCACATAAAACAACCTTCTTTCTTCCTCCAGATCTGCGCGATCATAAAGACTCATAGCGCTGGGGAAAAGGTTTTCTTCCAGACCTACGCAGAAAACACATGGGAATTCCAGTCCCTTCGCTGCATGTATGGTCATTAGCTTTACAGCATCAGCATCTTCATCCTTATCCTGATCTGCATCGGTAAGCAATGTGATCTGCTGTAGATAGCTGCCCAGACTTTTGTCTCGGAGCTCACCTTCCTCATCAGGCGTTTCGGTGAATTCCTTTATCGAGTTCAACAACTCCTGAACGTTTTCATATCGTGCCAATCCTTCTACCGATTTATCGTTGTAGAGCTCGGCTACCAATCCTGTACGTTTTCCTACGGCAAAGGCAACATCATAAGCATTGGTGGTTTCGAGCATGGTTTGGAAACTCTCGATCATGATAACGAAGTTGCCAATAGCAGTAGCCGATGCACCTTTCAGTCCCGCAGCTTCAGGCATATGCAGTATTTCCCAGAACGATTTGTCGAGGTGATTGGCTGCAATCATGATCTTGTCTACACTCGTTTTCCCAATACTTCTTGCAGGATAGTTGATGATGCGTTTGATGTTCTCTTCGTCGCGGGGGTTGACAATCATGCGCAGATAAGCAAGAAAGTCTTTGATTTCTTTTCTCTGATAAAAGGAAACACCACCAATAAGTTTATAAGGAATGTTCATTCTTCGCAGACTTTCTTCAAACGAACGCGACTGGGCATTGGTACGATAAAGCACTGCAAAGTCTTTATTCCGGTAATGATTCCGAAGCTTCATTTCGGTGATCGCATCAGCAACAAAACGTCCCTCATCATTGTCAGTAAGGGTACGTACCAGTTTTATCTTTTCACCCTCGGTGTTACTGGTCCAGAGTTCTTTAGGTATCTGATTCTTATTGTTTGCAATGATTGTATTGGCAACATGAAGAATGGACTGCGTGCTTCGATAATTCTGCTCCAGCTTCACCACTTTTACATCCTCATAGTCGTCTTGAAACTGCAGGATATTCTGCACCGTGGCGCCCCGGAATGAATAGATACTTTGTGCATCATCGCCCACGACGCAAATATTCTCATGGACAGCACCGAGCATCTTGATGATCTGGTACTGCGCGAGGTTGGTATCCTGATACTCATCTATAAGTATATAGCGAAAACGGTGTTGATACTTTGCCAGTACATCAGGAAACAACGTGAGCAACTGATACATTTTAAACAGCAGATCATCGAAATCCATCGCACCGTTTCTAAAGCATCGTTTCGCATAAGCTTCATAGATCTCGCCCATTAGCGGACGATTACTGCGCGCATCTTCCTGCTGAATATGATAATCCTGTTTGTACATGACAGGATCTACAAGACTATTTTTTGCTGCTGATATACGATTATAGACATAAGTAGGTTTGTAGTGCTTATCGTCCAGATTCATATCGTGGATGATACTTTTCAGAACGCTTTTCGCATCGTCGGTGTCGTATATGGTGAAGTTGTTAGGATATCCGATCTTATTAGCTTCCGCACGAAGTAATCTTGCAAATACAGAGTGGAAGGTACCGATGTATAAATTGCGTGCTTCCGTACTGCCCAGGATAAGCTCTATCCGCTCCTTCATCTCTGCCGCTGCTTTGTTGGTAAAGGTCAGCGCCAATATGTTGAATGCATCTACGCCGTTGTGCATCAAATGAGCGATACGCGTAGTGAGCACCTTGGTTTTACCGCTTCCAGCACCTGCCACAATCATCAATGGTCCGTCCACATGTTCAACGGCTTCGCGTTGCCGTTCGTTAAGCCCCTTCAAATATTCCTGCATTGTGCGAAATTAAGATTTAGGCGAATGAATTACAGGACGGAAAAATCCCCTGTTAAAGAATTTAAAAATCAACATGTCTCTTCTTTGGAGCATCGCGTGGACGATTAAATTTGCGGGATACAGCTACTCATGTTTCGTTTCCAGCATTTAGATCATTTATACGCGCTCGGACTGCTTCCGGTGTTGGTGGTATTGTTTGCCGGTATGCTTGTATGGAGAAAGAACAGGCTGAAGAAAATGGGTGAACAACATCTGGTGTCCGCTCAGTTGTTGGGCTTCATACCAGGCAGACCGCTGACGAAATTTATCCTGTTACTGACAGCATTTATCGCCTGTGTTATTGGGTGGGCAAATTTGCAAAAGGCTTCAGGTACAGAGCAGGTGCAGAGAAAAGGTGTAGATGTTATCGTTGCACTTGATGTAAGTAAAAGCATGCTTGCCAAAGACATTCAACCCGATCGCCTCACTCGTGCAAAGCAACTGGTGATGAGCATGATGGAGAAGATGAAAAACGACAGAGTGGGACTGGTAGTGTTTGCCGGTAGAGCCTATTTGCAGGTGCCGCTGACGATTGACTACAGTGCGATGAAGATGATGCTCCAGAACGTAAAGCCCGATCTCATTCCAACGCAAGGTACTGTCATCAGCGAAGCTATAGATATGGCTGTGCAGTCGTTTTCTCAGAAAGAAAAGAAATACAAATCGCTGGTGATCATTTCCGACGGCGAAGACCACGACGAGAATGCAATAGAAAAAGCGAAAGAAGCTGCCGCTTCGGGAATCATCATTCATACGGTCGGTATCGGTTCTCCTGAAGGATCTACGCTCACTGATCCAGACACAAGAGCGGTGAAGCTCGACGAGCAGGGTAATCCTGTGATCAGCAAGTTGAATGAAGACGAACTTCGGACGATTGCATCAGCGGGCCAGGGAACCTATCACTTGCTCCGCAATGCCGATGATGTTGCAGGAAAGCTTGTAAACGAGATTGATGGTATGGAACAGAAAAGTCTCGGAGCAGTAGTGTTCAGTAGTTATCAAAGTTATTTTCAGTACTTTTTGGGATTTGCATTTTTGATACTCGTGGTGGAATGGTTACTGCCGGGAAGCAGGGTCAGACTAAAGAACAAAACAGCATAAGGTGATGAAGTGGATATTAAGTGTTTTTTTCTGCTTTTTGAGTATCTCCTGTATGGCACAAAAAAAGCAGGTCATACAAGGTAATGAACTTTACCAGGGGAAAAAATATCAGGAAGCTTCTGCCGCTTATCAGGAGGCTCTGAAAAAGAATCCGTCTTTTGTTCCTGGCATATTCAACTTGGGAAATGCTCTTTATCAGCAAAAGAATTTTGACGGTTCAAGAAAAACTTTAGAGGTAGCTGCAAAGCAGGCTCAGGAAAAGAAAGTAAAAGCTGATGCTCATTATAACATTGGTAACACCTACATGAGCGAGCAGAAATGGGAAGAGGCTGTTCAGGCTTATAAGGCTGCGCTGAAAAACAATCCGCAAGACGAAGCTGCCAAATACAATTTGTCTTATGCGCTGACGATGATGAAGAAACAACAGGGCGGGGGCGGAAACAACAAACAAAATAATCAGGATAAGAATCAGGATAACAAAGATCAGCAGGATCAGAATCAACAAAAAGATCAGCAGAAAGATCAGAACAAGGACGAGCAGAACCCAAAAGATCAACAGCAGCAGCAGCAAGACAAGAAAGAAGATCAACAGCAGCAGGAACGTCCGCAACCACAACCCAGCAAACTTTCTCAGGAGCAAGCCGAACAGTTATTGAATGCACTTGCGCAAGAAGAGAAAAAATTGCACGACAAAAAGGAAAAAGGAAAGGCAGTAAAGGTAAAGGTGGATAAGGACTGGTAGTGTGTTTTAGTGAAGTGGCAAGAGTAAACGAAACGCAATCTGCAGAGGCAACATTTCCACTCATAATTTCTGCAATAGCAGACTGCGTTAATTCATGTTACGACAACTTTAATCATGGTAACTTGTTCACAGGTTTTCAATATCAAAAAAATTTTTGCAAGATTTTTTTTTAGTAGTAGAAATTCTTTTTAATATTGTGTTAGGATTGTACTTACTAACCCATCCTTTATAAAAGTCCGGCCGATCACAACTCGCCGGACTTTTTCTTTTGTACGCTGAAAGCATTGCCTGGAGCGGCTTTCAGACAACCACCCTCATTTATGTTGCGTTATATTATTTTCTACAAGCCTTTTCAGGTGCTTGCACAATTTTCGAAAGAGGGAGAGAAAAAAACGCTGGCAGATTTTTTTCACGACTTCCCAAAAGACGTATACCCTGTTGGAAGATTAGATTATGACAGTGAAGGTTTGTTGTTGCTTACCAACGACAAGCAGCTTACCTACAGATTACTTGAACCTAAGTTTAAACATTCACGTACATACTGGGTGCAGGTCGAAGGTTCGATAACGGAAGATGCAGTAGCACAGTTAAAGAAAGGAGTTGTCATCAACGTGAACGGTAAGCAGTACAAAACGGCTTCGGCAAAAGCAACCATTTTTTCAGAAGCACCAAAGGTGCCGGAAAGGAATCCGCCGATACGATATCGAAAGGAAATTCCCACCTCATGGATATCATTGACGATCACAGAGGGAAAGAACAGGCAGGTTAGAAAAATGACGGCTGCTGTGGGATTCCCAACATTGCGTTTGATTCGTTATAGCATCGGTGGTGTCACCATTGAAGGTCTGGATGTGGGCGAATACCGAGAGCTTGATGCCTCTACTACAAATAACTTGTTCGTTCGATAGGTTCAATCGCAATCCTTTTTACACGCAGGCGCGAGTTTGTCTGTGTCTGAATTTCTCTGCGCGCTCTCTGTGAAACTTTCCGGTGTTTTCTTCAACTTTTTCCTCGTCGAAAAGTGGAGTAAAAGACTGCTGTTTGAAGCTAACCATGATTGGATTGCTTCACTGCGATCGCAACGACGAGAGAATGTAGCCTTGCCATGTACGTCTTCTTCATAAAACACAGAAACTCATCCTGCTCTTTGTCATTCCCTCCCGGAATCTATACAACTAACCTCCTTTTAACCTCCTTCACACTTCCCACGTCGCCAGTTTTTTTAGGCTAATTGGGGCATAATCTTATTTTTGTGCAGTTAACATCATTTCGCTTTTATGTTCAATCTTGTTTTGTTCGGCCCTCCCGGTAGCGGTAAAGGAACACAGTCTGCACAAATCGTTTCCACCTATCAACTGCATCATATCTCTACCGGAGACCTGCTGCGCGACGAAGTGTCTCGTCAGACGCCGCTGGGTGTGGAAGCCAGGCGTTATATGGATCAGGGAATGTTGGTGCCGGACGAGGTTGTGATCGGAATGATAAGCAGTAAAATTGATGAAACGCCTAATGCACGCGGATTTATCTTCGATGGTTTCCCGCGTACAAAAGCGCAGGCAGAAGCACTTGATAAACTGCTGGAGTTTAAGAATACAGAAATTCATCTGGTTCTTTCTCTTGAGGTGCCTGAAGATGAACTCACCCGCAGACTGATTGGACGAGGTGTTACTTCCGGCCGTAGCGACGATACTGATGAAGTGATCGTAAAGCGTATAAAGGAATACTTTGCCAAAACAGAACCTGTTGCCGGTTATTACGATGCACAGGGCAAACTCGAAAGACTGAAAGGTGACGGAACCATCGAGGAGACATTCAAACTCATCTCTAAAGAAATTGACAAGTACTTGTTGCCAGCCTAGTGGAGAAAGGAAATTTTGTAGACTATATCAGAATCTTTTGCCGCTCTGGCAAAGGCGGGGCGGGTAGTTCCCATTTCGCAAGAACAAAGTTCAATCCAAAAGCAGGTCCCGACGGCGGTGATGGCGGTCGCGGTGGTCATATCATTCTGCGCGGAAATAGTCAGCTCTGGACCTTATTGCATCTGCGCTATCATAAAAACGTACTGGCCGAAAACGGAGAGAACGGCAGCAAGAATAATTGCACCGGTCGCGATGGTAAAGATGTGATTATCGAAGTGCCCTTGGGAACTGTTGCCAAAGACGAAGAAACGGGCAAAATCGAAGCAGAAATTCTCGAAGACGGACAGGAGGTGATCTGGTTGCCGGGAGGCAGAGGCGGATTAGGCAATAGCAATTTCGCTACCTCCACCAATCAGGCTCCGGAACATGCACAACCTGGTGAGCCGGGCGTAGAAGGTTATAAATTTCTTGAGCTAAAGATACTGGCAGATGTAGGCTTGGTAGGTTTTCCGAATGCAGGAAAATCAACACTGCTCTCGGTGGTGAGTGCTGCAAAACCTAAGATTGCCGATTATGCATTTACAACGATCACCCCACAACTGGGCATTGTTTCTTACCGCGACAATAAGTCGTTTTGCATGGCCGATCTTCCCGGTATCATTGAAGGTGCAGCAGAAGGAAAAGGCCTGGGTCATCGTTTCTTAAGACATATCGAACGTAATTCTGTATTGCTGTTTCTTATTCCCGCAGACAGTGTGGATCATGCGAAGGAGTTTAAGATTCTGTACAATGAATTGGAGCAGTATAATCCTGAACTGCTCGATAAAAAGATTATTCTGGCTATCAGTAAGTCGGAGATGCTGGATGAGGAACTGAAAGCAGAAATAGAAGCTACATTACCCAAAGAGGTTCCCCATATTTTCATTTCATCGGTGGCCAATATCAATATCGATAAACTCAAAGACATGCTCTGGCGGGCATTGACGGAAGCATAGTAAATAATTACCCCTGGTTTATGAAAGAGATTACCCCTGCCGATCTGCGCCAATGGCTTAGTGAGGAGAGAGATTTTATGCTGGTGGATGTGCGTGAACCATTTGAGCGAGAATCTTTTCACATAGGTGGATTACACATTCGACTGGGGGATATAATTCTAAGAAAAGAGGAACTGCGCAAAGACATTCCGGTAGTTGTTTATTGCGCGAAGGGAATTCGAAGTAGTATTGTGATTCAGCGACTGGAGCAATTTGGCTTCGATAATCTGTACAATCTTTCCGGCGGTATGAGTGCCTGGAAAAAGACAGAAGCATAAGAGGAAGTTTTTCGCAACGTTCCCGGAGACTTCACAGCGCTCGCAGAGAGTATTTTTGCTCACACTTTGTCTTTGTGTTCTTTGCGCCTGCCTGGCGTCCTTTGTGGTTTGCGATGTTTATCATGAACGTTAGCGATAGCTGCGTTCTAACATTCCTTATCTCCTTAACTCCAGTTGTGATCCCTGCTCCGTTACAATCAACCGATGGTTCATGCCCAGAGTAAGTGTATAATTGATTTCCTGATGTCCACAAGGAAAGTTGAAACACACCGGATAATCATATTCTTTCACTTTGTCTGAAATGATCTCCTCAACGGTTTGTCCGAAGGGACGTTCTGTGTCTTCCACTTCCGTAAAACTTCCTACAAGCAGTCCTTTCAGATAATCGAGTTTACCGGCGCGCTTCAGATTTAGCATGAGCCTGTCTATCTGGTACAGGTGTTCTCCAATATCTTCGATAAACAGAATCTTTCCATCGGTATCTGCTTCAGAAGGAGAGCCTGTAAGATGTGCGAGAATTGCCAGATTACCACCCGTGAGAATGCCTTCAGCCATACCATGACGATTGAAATCAGAAGGCGGAGCATGATAGAAAAGACTTTCTCCGGTGAGTGCAGCAAAGAAGTTTTTGATATAATCCGAGTTGACGGACTCAGGTGTAAAAGCACCACACATCGGACTATGCAAGGTGGGGATACCCAGTTGGGCATGAATATGATTGTGCAGCACTGTGATATCGCTGAAGCCGCATACCCATTTAGGTTTTTGAATGAAGGTTGTAAAATCCAGCAGATCTATAATGCGCGACAATCCATAGCCTCCGCGTCCCATCAGTATGGCATCCACCGTCGGGTCGTCCAGCATCATCTGCAGATCCTGCAAACGTTCTTCGTCCGTTCCTGAGAAATAAAAATGCTCGTTGCCTACAGTGTTGCCTACCTTTATTCTAAATCCCCAGAATTGCAATACATCCAGTGCACAGGCAACACGTTCATTCGAAACATAACCTGCCGGGCAGGTAATACCGATTACGGAGCCTCTTTTAAGATATGGTGGATGCTGAATCATGTTCATAAGGTTAGTCCAATGTAGATAATGTTTTCTCTGATTTCTGTGGGATAAGTACGCAATTTATAACCTTCTCCGCTGGTATTTCGTCCATTGGCAGGGTCGAAGCGATATTGATGCAACGGACATACGATCCTTCCTGCGGCATCCATCCATCCCGCGCAAAACTTTGCACCCTGATGCGGACAGGTGGCGGCAAAAGCATACAACTGGTCGTTTCTTTTCAAAAGACAAACAGATTTCTCTCCGGCCTTCACTTCCACGATTTTATCTTCCTGAAGCGAGGATAGCGTGTATTCTTCAACTTTAGTCCACTGATACACGGTTATCTTTTTGCGGAGAAAAAATTTTTCATGAGTTGCGCGCACTCTGCTGCAAGAACACCCGATACAATTTCCGTTTTAGGATGAAACGGATGCTGCTGTCCTGCGATTCGACGATATCCGTTTTTTGCGTCACCGGCACCATAAACGATCTTTCCTATTTTGCTCCAGTACATGGCGCCACAACACATCAGGCAAGGCTCGAGGGTAACATACAGTGTTGCTTCCGGGAGATATTTGCTTCCCAGCGCGTTGAAAGCAGCCGTCAATGCGATCATCTCTGCGTGTGCTGTACTGTCGTTTAGTTTTTCCACTTGATTGTAACCTCGCGAAATGACCTTGTCATTCCACACCACTACGGCGCCTACAGGCACTTCATCTTCTTCAAAAGCTATTTGCGCTTGCCGCAGCGCCTCTTTCATAAAATGGTTATAGTCGAAAAGAATCATTCTTTGTTTTTTGTGTCCATCACAATCGTTACGGGACCATCGTTTACCAATGCCACTTTCATATCTGCCCCGAAAGTACCGGTAGCTACGGGTTTGCCAATGAGATTGGAGAGCGTTTTTACAAAATGTTCATACAGTGGAATTGCTTGTTCCGGTCTTGCTGCTGCGATGAAGGAAGGTCTGTTTCCTTTTTTATAAGCAGCGTGTAAAGTAAACTGACTCACCACCAGCACCGAGCCATCCACTTCCCGAAGATCTTTGTTCATCAATCCCTGCTCATCCGAAAAAATGCGCAACTGTGCAATCTTTTTGCAAAGCCAGTCTGCATCTTCCGTTGTATCGGCTGTTTCGACTCCCAGCAATACCAGTAAACCTTGACCGATCTCGGAACTTATAGCTTCGTCTATAGTTACACTGGCGGAAGCAACCCTTTGTATCACTGCGCGCATACGACTCTGGTTTCGCGCAAAGATATTTTGCCCTTTTTAGTTTTTACTTTTGAATGCTCATGTACTCAATGAATGAAACGATCGTAGCGCTGGCTACACCGCCGGGCGAAGGCGCTATCGGTGTGATCAGGTTAAGCGGCGGAAAGACCTTGGCTATTGCCGACAAAATCTTTAGAGGAAAAAGGCTCTCAACGCAGCCGGGACATACACTTAACTTCGGACATATTGTTGACGGTGAAACAATAGTGGATGAAGTGGTAGTGAGTTTGTACCGTGCACCTAAAAGTTATACAGGCGAAGATGTGGTAGAGTTTAGCTGCCACGGATCGAACTATATACTGGAACAGGTAATTCAGCTATGCATTCGCAATGGCGCGAGCTTAGCAAAACCCGGAGAGTTTACGCAAAGAGCTTTTCTCAACGGCAAGATGGATCTTACACAGGCAGAAGCTGTTGCAGACCTGATTGCAAGTCAGAGCAGTGCGGCGCATCATGCTGCCATGCACAACCTGCGTGGAGGTTTCAGCAGCGATCTGAAAGTCATTCGCGACGAGCTCATCCAGTTTAGTGCACTGATAGAGCTGGAACTTGACTTCAGTCAGGAAGATGTGGAGTTTGCCGACAGAACAAGGCTGAATGAACTGATCGGGAACGCATCGGTCAAAATTCAGAAGTTGCTGGATTCTTTTAGTTTGGGGAATGCTATTCGTCAGGGCATTAAAGTCGCAATTATTGGTAAGCCCAATGTGGG
>Ga0182793_1000079_pt1 | contig 87314 bp, 88 predicted proteins | sample Passage237A_FD_130498 | JGI IMG/M metagenome (GOLD analysis project Ga0182793, IMG submission 130498) | Cellulose adapted compost microbial communities from Newby Island Compost Facility, Milpitas, CA, USA - Passage2 37A (version 2) (version 2) ... | reverse complement strand
GAACAGGCCAAACAGCGGCTGCGCGCGTGCCAGCGCACGGGGGCGGCGGGGGCCCCGGCGCGGGGGGGGGGGGCCCCCCCGCCTCCCCGGCACGAGCCGAGATATGCGTTGCACAGCGGCGCCGTCATCGCGTCGAGCACTTCGGCGTCCGACGTCGTCGGCCAGGGCACCGCGGGCGGCAGGGCCGACCACAGCGCCAGCTCGACGATCGTGCTGGACGACGGGTGGATCAGCAGGTACTGGTGCATCACCCGGTCCCCCGTGCGGCTGATCACCGCGGCGATCCGGTCCTCGTCGTCGGTGGTCAGCGACGGGGACGCCGTCGGCACCGTGCGCTGGCACGCGCGCAGCCGCTGTTTGGCCTGTTCAAACACCGTCTCGGCCGTCGCGCCCGCCCAGCCGGTGTCCCCGCGCCAGTGCACCACCTGCGCCTGCAGTTGCCACTGCCCCTTCGGATTGACCACGTCCGCCCGCTCGGCCACCGCGTAGTTCCGGGCGTCGTCGGGCACCAGCGGGCTGGCGCACAGATCCTCGAACGCGAACCGCGGCGCCGATGCGGTGACCGCCAGCCCGGCCAACCCGGGCCATCGGTACACCGAGGCCAGCGGGATCGCAGCGGAGTCCATCCAGGCCGAATCGGGAATGGCGTCGCAGAACGGCGGGCAGGCGCCGGGCGCCGCGGCGGCGGGAACGGGCAGCACAAACGTGATTGCGCAGGTCGCCAGGACCGCCGCCAGCTTCATACGCAAATCTCGACTACCCCCTGGCGCACAATGTAGGTATGCAGCTGACGCATTTCGGCCATTCCTGCCTTCTCGCGACGTTTTCCGGCGACACCAAGATCTTGTTCGATCCCGGGATCTTTTCGCACGGTTTCGAGGGCATCACCGGCCTGTCGGCGATCCTGATCACCCACCAGCACCCCGACCACGCCGATCCCAAGCGCCTGCCCGCGCTCGTCGAGGCCAACCCGCAGGCGGCGCTGTACGCCGACCCACAGACCGCCGCGCAGCTGGGTGAGCCGTGGCGTGCGGTGCACGTCGGCGACGAGTTCACCGTCGGCAATCTGCGGGTGCGCGGCGTCGGCGGGCGGCACGCGGTGATTCACCCGGAAATCCCGGTGATAGACAACATTTCGTATCTGGTCGGCGACGGTGAGCATCCCGCGCGGTTCATGCATCCCGGCGACGCGCTGTACGCCCCCGGCGAACCGGTCGACGTGCTCGCGACGCCCGCCGCGGCACCGTGGATGAAGATCTCCGAGGCGGTGGACTACCTGCGCGCGGTGGCACCGGCCCGCGCCGTGCCGATTCATCAGGGCATCATCGATCCCAGCGCCCGCGGCATCTTCTACAGCAGGCTCGAGGAGATGACCGACACCGACTTTCAGGTGCTCACCGAGGAGAGCGGCACCGAGTTCTAGTCAGGCGGTATCGCGGGCCGCGGCGCGGCCCGCCGCCCGGCCGGAGAAGACGCAGCCGCCGAGGAACGTGCCCTCCAGCGACCGGTAGCCGTGCCCCCCGCCGCCGCCGAAACCGGCCGCCTCGCCCGCGGCGTACAGCCCGTCGAACACGCCACCGTTCGGCTTGAGCACTCGGGATTCGAGGTCGGTTTCCAAGCCGCCCAATGACTTTCGGGTCAGGATGTGCAGCTTGACCGCGATCAACGGACCCGCCTTCGGGTCGGTGAGCCGGTGCGGAGCGACGACGCGGCTGATCCGGTCGCCGAGATAGTTGCGCGCCACCCGGATCGAGGCGATCTGGATGTCCTTGGTGAACCTGTTGGCCACCTCACGGTCGCGGGCGCTCACCTCGGCCTCGACCACGTCGTAGTCCAGCGGTTGCACATCGGGCACCGCGTTCATCTTGTCGACCAGCTCCCGCAGCGAGTGCGCCGACACGAAATCGACGCCCTTGTCGACGAACGCCTGCACCGGCGGCGGCGCCCCCGGCTTCACCCGGGCCAGCAGTTGCCGCAGGCTGCGTGAGGTGAGGTCGGGGTTCTGCTCCTGCCCCGACAGCGCGAACTCCTTGGCGATGATCCGCGCGTTGAGCACGAACCACGTGTAGTCGTAGCCGGTCTTGGCGATGTACTCCAGCGTGCCGAGGGTGTCGAAGCCGGGGAACAGCGGCGCGGGCAGCCGCCTGCCGGTCGCGTCCAGCCACAGCGAGGACGGACCGGGCAGGATGCGGATGCCGTGCATCGGCCAGATCGGGTCGTAGTTGGTGATGCCCTCGGTGTAGTGCCACATCCGGTCGCTGTTGATGACGTGCGCGCCCGCCGACTCGGCGATGCCGATCATCCGGCCGTCGACGTGCGCGGGCACCCCGGACAGCAACTGCTCGGGCACCCGGCCCATCCGCTTCGGCCAGTTCTGGCGCACCAGGTCGTGGTTGCCGCCGATGCCGCCGCTGGCGACGATCACCGCCTGGGCACGAAATTCGAAGTCTCCGACGACGTTCCGTGACGACGCGACACCGCGCGCGGCGCTGCTCGGTTCCAGGACGGCGCCGCGCACACCGACGACGGCACCGTTCTCGACAATCAGTTCGTCGACGCGGTGCCGGTGGGCGAACCGCACATTGGGTACGCCGCGCAGCCGTCGCGCGAAGATCTCGACGATGGCCGGCCCGGTGCCCCAGGTGATGTGGAACCGCGGCACCGAGTTGCCGTGCCCGCGCGCGTCGTAGCCGCCGCGCTCGGCCCAGCCCACGATCGCGAATGTCTGCAGGCCGCGCTCGCGCAGCCAGGCCCGTTTCTCGCCGGCGGCGAAATCGACGTAGGCGTGCGCCCACTGGCGCGGCCAGTGGTCCTCGGGCCGGTCGAACCCGGCGGTGCCCAGCCAGTCCTGCAGCGCCAGTTCGTGGCTGTCCTTGATGCCCAGCCTGCGCTGCTCGGGGCTGTCGACGAAGAACAGCCCGCCGAACGACCAGTACGCCTGGCCGCCGACGTTGTTGGCGTTCTCCTGGTCGACGATCAGCACCCGGCGGCCGCACTCGGCGACCTCACATGCGGCCACCAGCCCGGCCAGCCCGGCCCCGACCACGATGACATCCGCGTCTGCCATGGTCGCCACGTTAGCGGCCCGACCGGCGGCGCAGTCTGGATATCAGCGCGGCAGGACTTCCTCGATCGCCGCGATCACCTCGGGGGCGTCCGGTTCGGTGCGCGGCCGGAACCGCCGCACCACCTTGCCGTTGGGCGCGAGCAGAAACTTCTCGAAGTTCCACTGGATGTCGCCGGCCTCGCCGCTGTCGTCGGCGGCCTTGGTCAACTCGGCGTACAGCGGGTGCCGGTTCTCGCCGTTGACGTCGGTCTTGGCTAGCAGCGGGAATGTCACCCCGTAGGTCGTCGAGCAGAACTCGCGGATCTCCTCGGCGGTGCCCGGCTCCTGTCCCATGAACTGGTTGCACGGCACGCCGATCACCGTCAGCCCGCGGTCGCGGTAGTCCTTGGCCAGTTTCTCCAGTGCGGTGTACTGCGGGGTGAGGCCGCATTTGGAGGCGACGTTGACGATCAGCGCCGCGCCGTCGGCGAGCTCACCCAGCGTGGTCGCCGTGCCCTCGAGAGTCGTCAGCGCGATATCGGTCAGCGGTGTGTCGGTCATGGCCGCAGGCTACCCGCTCTTGAACAACATGCCCGCGACACGGTGCACCGTCGCGATCGGATCGTCGTCGTTGTCGATGGCCTTGTTGAGCCACAACAGCGAAAACCCGTGCACCAGAGACCATGCCGCCAGCGCGGCGGCCTGCGGGTCGGATTTCGCGCGGGCGTCGTCGAGCGTGCCGACCCCGCGGCGCAGTTCCTCCCCAGCCGCGTCCATCGCCGCCGTCAACTCGGGGTCGTCGGGGTGCACCAGCGAGCGGTCGAACATCACCGCGTAGTGGCCGGGGTGCTCGAGCGCGAACCGCACGTACGCCAGCGCCGCGTCGATGAACTGCGGGCGGGCGCTGTTGAGCGCGTCGGCCAGCAGGCGCCAGCCCTCGGCGGCCAGCGCGGTGAACAGCCCGCGCCGGTCGGTGAAGTGATGGGCGGGCGCCGCGTGCGAGACGCCGGCCTCGCGGGCCAGTTCCCGCAGCGAGACCCCGTCGGCGCCGCGTTGGGCCACCAGCGCGGCGGCCTGGGACAGGATCACGGCCCGCAGGTCGCCGTGGTGGTACGCGCGCTTCGCCATGCCGTCATCATAGCGCCAATCTTGACAATGGCTAGTTTCCCGCGCTACCGTCGAACTTGTCACTGTCAAGATTATTGGAGGTGGACATGCCCACGTTGCCTTGGACCGGCCCCCGGGGCGCCGAGGTTGCGACGGCGCCGGCGCTGGTGATGGCGTCGCGCTTCGAGCTCAAGGGATACCGCGACGTGCCCGGGTTCCTGCTCGCCGCGCTGCGGATCCGCAGGCAGATGCTGAAGTCGCCCGGCGTGGTCGGCGTCTCGCTGATCTCCCAGCCGCTGCGCAAGACCTTCTACACGCTCTCGGCCTGGCGTGACCGCGACGCCCTGGACGCCGCGGTGGTCGCCCAACCGCACGCCGCGACAATGGCCAAATACCGCACCAGGACCAACGACTCGGCGTTCACGTTCTGGGAGCACTCGCCGGACACACCGCCGGGTTGGCCCGAGGCGCACCGCCGGCTCGACGAAGTCGTCAGGGCCCGGACCCAGACCGCCTAGGGCAGCGGGGTGTGCTCGGCCTTGGCGGTGTCCAGCAGCCACGCGTACATGAACGCGGTTTCCTTCCAGCGCTCGTAACGTCCGCTGATGCCGCCGTGGCCGGCGTTCATCTCGGTCTTGAGCAGAACCTGCCCGTCCGGATTGGCATGTCGTAGCGCGGCAACCCATTTGGCGGGCTCGACGTAGTAGACCCGGGTGTCGTTGAGCGACGTCATCGCCAGGATCGCCGGATAGTTGCGGTCGGCCACGTTCTCGTACGGCGAGTACGACTTCATGTACTCGTAGACTTCCTTGTCGGCCAGCGGGTTTCCCCACTCATCCCACTCGGTCACGGTGAGTGGGAGCGACGGGTCGAGGATGGTGGTCAGCGGGTCGACGAACGGCACCTGGGCCAGAATGCCCGCGAACAGCTCCGGCGCCATGTTCGCGACGGCGCCGACCAGCAGGCCGCCCGCACTGCCGCCGAGCGCCACCATGTTCTCCGGGCGGGTGACGCCCGTGTCCACCAGATGCCGTGCGACAGCGATGAAGTCGGTGAAGGTGTTCTTCTTCTCCAGCAGCTTGCCGTGCTCGTACCACGACCGGCCGAGCTCGCCGCCGCCACGGACGTGCGCGACCGCGAAGACCATGCCGCGGTCCAGCAGTGACAGCCGCGCGATGGAGAACCGCGGGTCCTCACACGACTCGTAGGCGCCGTAGCCGTACAGCAGCAGCGGCGCCGGGAACTGCACGCCGATGCGGTGCACGATCGAGATCGGCACCCTGGCACCGTCGGCCGCGACGGCCCAGTCGCGGCGCTCGACGTAGTCCTGCGGCCGGTAGTCGCCGAGCACCGGCTGCTCGCGCAGCAGCGTGCGCTCGCCGGAGGCCAGGTCGATGTCGTAGATCCGCACCGGCGTGATGAACGACGTGGTGCCGATGCGCAGCTTCGGCGCGTCGAAGTTCGGGTTCGCCGACAGCCCCGCCGACATCAGCTCGGACTCGAACGTCAAATCCTCGGGCCGGCCGTACTCGCCGGTGGGCAGGATCGGCCACAGCTGCAGCCGCGGCAGCGCCTCGCGGCGGTAGCTCACCACCAGGTGTCCGGCGAACGCGTCGACGGAGTCCAGGCGCACGTCGTCCCGGTGCTCGATGAGCGTGCGCGTCGCGGTCGGATCGCTGACCGGAGCCTCGACCAGCGTGAAGTTCTCCGCACCGTCGTTGTGCAGGATCAGGAAGCGGTCCTCACCGCCCACCACGGCGTGGTCGACCGAATACTCGATGTTGTCGCGGCGCGGCCAGATCGTGGTGAACTCGGCCTGCGGGTCGGCCGCGTCGCCGTACCGCACCTCCGAGGTGACGGCGCTGCCCGCGGCGATGATGACGTACCTGTCACTGCGGGTGCGGCCGACGGCGAGCCAGAACCGTTCGTCGGGTTCGTGATAGACCTTCTCCGACGGCAGCCCGGAACCGATGCGATGCCGCCAGACGGTGTCGGGTCGCCACGCGTCGTCGACGGTGGTGTAGTAGACGGTGCGGTTGTCGGCGGCCCACGTGACCCCGGCGGCGATGCCGACGATCTCGTCGTCGTAGCGATCGCCGGTGCGTAAATCCTTGAACCGCAACGTGTATCGCTCGTCGCCCTTGACGTCCACCGAATAGGCCAGGATGTTGCCGTCGACGCTGACCGAAGCGGCGCCCAGCGCGAAGAAGTCGTGCCCGTCGGCCTCGACGTTCTCGTCCAGCAGGATCTGCTCACCGGGGATCTCGGTGTGCTCGTCGAACACCGGCGGGGTCCAGTCCTCGGGGTCGGTGACCGGGCAGCGGCAGTGCACGCTGTACTGCTTGCCCTCGAAGCTGCGCCCGTAGTACCCCCAGCCGTTGCGGCGGGTGGGCACCGAGAGGTCCGTTTCCTTTGTGCGGGCTTTGATCTCGTTGAAGATCTGCTGCCTCAGGTCGTCCAGACCCGCGGTGATGTGGTCGGTGTAGGCGTTCTCCGCCTCGAGGTAGGCGATGACGTCGGGGTTGGACTTGTCGCGCAACCATTCGTAGGGGTCGATGAAGACGTCACCGTGATGCTCGCGGCGGTGCTCGACACGTTTGGCGATGGGTGGTTTCACGCGTGTGTTCCGATCCAGTCGTCGAACTTTCGTCCCGAAATTCGTTCGTAGGCCTCGATGTAGCGCGCCCGCGTCGCGTCGACGACATCGGGCGGCAGCGGGGGTGGTGGGGCGTCGCCGTGCCGGTCCCAGCCGGACTCCGGACTGGTCAGCCAATTGCGGACGAACTGCTTGTCGAAGCTGTTCTGCACCTCGCCCGCACGCCACTCGTCGGCGCGCCAGTATCGGCTCGAGTCGGGGGTGAAGACCTCGTCGGCCAGTCTCAGTTCACCGTCGCGGTCGACGCCGAACTCGAACTTGGTGTCGGCGACGATGATGCCCTTGCTCAGCGCGTGCTCGGCGCCCTGCCGGTAGGTCTGCAGCGTCAGCGCGCGCAGTTGTCCGGCCCGCTGTGCGCCGACCAGTTCGACGACGTCATCGAACGAGATGTTCAGATCGTGTTGCCCCAGTTCGGCTTTGGTGGCCGGGGTGAACAGCGGTTCGTCGAACCGGCTGGCCTCGACCAACCCAGGCGGCAACGCGATGCCGCACACCTTGCCGGTCTGCTGGTAGTCGATCAGGCCCGAGCCGGTGAGGTAGCCGCGCGCCACGCACTCCACGGGCATCATCTCCAGCCGTTCGACGACCAGCGCGCGGCCGAGCACCTCCTGCGGGATGCGCTCGTCGTCGGGTGGCCCGGCGAGGTGGTTGGGGGCGTCGACGAGGTCGAAGAAGAAGACGCTCATCGCGGTCAGGATGCGGCCCTTGTCGGGGATCTGGGTGTCGAGGATGTGGTCGTAGGCGGAGATGCGGTCGGTGGCGACGAAGAGCAGGTGTTCGTCATCGATGCGGTACAGCTCGCGAACCTTGCCGCTGGCCAGATGCTGGTAGTCGGACAGAGCGGGGCGCATCCGGCCAGCCTATCGGGCAGCATCGGGGCATGAGTTCGCGGTTTATCCCCTATGCCAGGCGACCGGGCCGGCTCCTGGCGCAGCTGATCAGCGACGTCATCGTGGTCCTGTGGACCACGGTGTGGGTGGCGGTCGGGACGGCGGTCTACGAGGCCGTGTCGACGATCGCCGCGGTCGGCCGCCAGGTCCAGGCCGGCGCGACCGGGGTGTCGGACAACCTCAACGCCGCGGGCGACCGCACCGACGACTTCCCGCTGGTCGGGGACGCGCTGGCCAAGCCGCTGCGGGCGGCCAGCGAGGCCGCGCTGGACATCGCGGGCGCCGGCCACAGCCTGGACACGACGGCGTCGTGGTTGGCGTGGGTGCTGGCGCTGGCGGTCGCGGCGGCGCCGATCCTGTTCGTCGCGCTGCCGTGGCTGGTGCTGCGGATCCGGTTCTTCCGGCGCAAGTGGACGGTGCTCACGTTGGCCAGCACGGCCGCGGGCGAACAACTGCTGGCGCTGCGGGCGCTGGCCAACCGGCCGCTGGCCAAGCTGGCGGCGATCTCCGACGATCCCGTCGGCGCGTGGCGCAACCACGACAGGGTCGCGATCCGCGGCCTGGCCGCCCTCGAGATGCGCTCCGCCGGCCTCTAAGTCGCGATTTCGGCGCGCTAACCGACGCGCAGCGTACGGTTGCGCGCCGAAATCACCCGGCGTGGAACCGTTGGGGTGCCGCGAACGTCGACTCTGAACATGCTCGACGATTATCTGCGCACACAGAACGGCGTGCTCACATCGCGCCAGGCTCGGGCCGCCGGCTTGAGTCAGGCCGCCGTAGCTCGACGGGTCCGCGGCGGCGCCTGGCGGCGCTGCGCGAAAGGCGTCTATCACGTCCGATCGCATCCCTTCACCGACGAAGCGCGCATCCGCAGCGCCGTCTGGTCGTACGGCGAGCAGGCCGCGGCAAGCGGCCTCACCGCGGCATGGTGGCACGGACTGACACGGTTCGCGCCCAACGCCGTTGAGGTGACGGTGCCGAGGAACAGTCACGGCCGTCGACATCGCGGCAGTGTGGTTCGGCGCCGGGATCTCGCCGCCGCCGACGTCGTCGAGCTGCGCAGGCTACGCGTGACGGCGCTGCCGCTGACCGCTCTTGAGGCGGCGGTTCGGCGGCGCGACGGAGCCCGGATCCTCGACACCGCATTGCAACGCCACACCGAACTCGCCGCGTTGTGGCGCGCACAGCTGCGCAACAAGGGCCGCTACGGATCGCCCGCGGCTCGACGACTGTTGCAGGCGGCGGCCGACGGTGCCCGCTCGGCAGCCGAGCGGCTGCTGCTGCAATTGCTCCGCCGGGCGGGGATCACCGGCTGGCGGGCCAACCACCCGGTAGGCGGTTATCGGGTCGACGTCGGATTCCCCGAGATCAAGCTCGCGGTCGAAGTCGACGGCTGGGCCTTTCACAGTGACCCGGAGGTGTTCGCGAAAGACCGTCAGCGTCAGAACGCGATCGCGTTGCTGGGCTGGCAGGTGCTGCGGTTCACGTGGCTGGACCTGACGGAGTACCCGGATCGGGTGATCGCAGAGCTGCGCGCAGCGATTTCGGCGCGCTAACCGACGCGCAGCGTACGGTTGCGCGCCGAATTCACCACGACGACGAGCCACGCGGCCAAGGCGATGCCGAGGAACGCCACCGAGATCACGGTCAGCCAGCGCCAGCCGGTCTCGACGGCCATCGCGTAGGTGGCCGACGAGTACATCCCGAGCGGGAAGACCGCGGGCCAGCCGAGCGCGATGCGCCGCCGCAGCGCGACCACCGTCAGCGGCGGGATCCACCCCGTCGCGGCGGCCCAGGTCGCGATCGTCACCGCACGCACCCCGTCGGCGATCGGTCCGGGCAGCAGGATCGCGTGCAGGTGGTCGCCGGCCAGGGTGGCAATCGCGATGCCGCCCATCAGGATCCACACGTCCGGGTGCGCCAGTTCGGGCGCCGACGGGTCGCGCCGCACCCGCGCCAGAATCAGGCCCGTCATGACCAGATAGACCGCGAGGCCCAGTACCCAGCACAGCGCGGCGAAGAACAACAGGTCCAGCTCCGTCGACACGATGGCCAGCCCCGACGTGGCGACGGCGGCCAGCTCCCAGGCCCCGCGGGGGCGCAGTTCCCGGCGGTGCCGCCACAGGTTGCGCACCGCGACCGGCACCAGCGACAGCCAGCCCTGCAGCGCCATCGCGGCCAGCGCCCAGACCAGCACGCGGTGCTCGGCCAGCCGTGCCGCGACCACCGCGCACGCCGCCACGTACGTGAACAACGCCAGCGCGGTGTCCGGATCGCCGAAGTCGAACCGCCACCACGCCCGCGCCACCGCGACCATCAGTACCGGCAGCGCGACCGCCGCGATCACGATGAGCCCGTCGCTGAGCACCCGGTAACCGTGGTCCGCGGCGGCGATCGACACGATGCCGGTCGCCATGACCGCCGCGAATACGTCGGGTCTCACGGCGCCAACTCGACCACCAGATGCCGAATGCCGGTGTGCCGGTTGCTGCGCGTCCACTCCACCGGCTCCACCACCCGCACGGTGCCGAATCGGCTGAACAGTTCCTCGTAGAGCACCCGCAGTTCCAGCCGGGCCAGGTTGGCGCCCAGGCAGTAGTGGATGCCCTGGCCAAAACCGAGGTGCGGGTTGGGTTTCCGGGTGATGTCGAAGACGTCGGGATCGGCGAACACGGCCGGATCGCGGTTGGCGGAGCCCTCCCAGATCTGCACCTTCTGCCCGGCCCTGATCTCGCAGCCCCCCAGCGTGGCATCGCGGGTCGCGGTGCGACGCTTGGACGGTGACGGCGATGTCCACCGCACGATCTCCTCGATCGCCGTCGGCAGCAACTCGAAATCGGCGCGCAGCGCGGCCAACTGATCCGGGTTCTCGGCCAGTGCCAGCAGCCCGCCGGCCACCGCGTTGCGCGTGGTCTCCGCGCCCGCGCTGAACAGCAGGCTGAAGAACAGGTACAGCTCCAGATCCGACAGGCTTTCGTCGTCCACCGTGGCGTTGGCGACCACCGACAGCATGTCGTCGGTCGGATTCGCCTTCTTCGCGGCGATCAACTCCTGCCCGTAGGTGTACATCCGCGAACCGGCCTCCTCGGCCGTCAACTGCCCTACTGTGCCCAATTGGGCCCTACGGGCCTCCCCGAAGTCGAACTGCGGCTCGATCGCCTCGAACAGCCAATGTCGTTCGGACTCAGGAACTCCCAACAGGATACAGATCATCTGCATCGGCAGTTCGGCGGCGATGTCGAGCAGAAAGTCGAACGGCTGCCCGGGCACCACGGCGTCGAGCAGTCGTCGCGCCCGGGCCCGCAGATCGTCCTCCACCCGCCGCACCATGCGCGGCGTCAACCCCGAACTCACCAGCCGGCGGATGTGCGAGTGCCGCGGATCGTCCATCATGTTGAGCACCTGACCCGCGACCGCCAGGTCCTGCAGCAGCGTCCCGCCGTACGGCCGCGAACCACCGGTCACCGACGAGTACGTTGCCGGATCCTTCAGCACCGCAAGTGTTTCCGCGTAGGTCGCGACCGACCAGAAACCCTCCCCGTCGGGGGTGTGCTCGGTCGGTTCGTGCCAGTACACCGGCGCCTCGCGCCGATGCACCTCGAACAGCGCGTGCGGGAAGCCGTTGGCGAAGTTGTCGAGGTCGGTGAAGTCGATCTCCGACAGACTCGACGCCGTCATCACAGAATTGCACCCGAGGTGTACTTGGCGGCCTCCGGATACCGCGCGACCAACTCCTCGACCGCCTCGACGACGCGGTCCACCTGGTCGCCGGCCGCTCCGGTGAACGCCTGCTTGTCGGCCAGCGCGGCGTCGAGCGCGACCCGGTCCAACGGCAGCCGCGGATCGGCGGCCAACCGATCGAGCAGGTCGGGTTCGGCGCCCTTCTCGCGCATCGCCAACGCCACCGCGACGGCGTGCTCCTTGATCACCTCGTGCGCGGTCTCCCGGCCGACGCCGGCGCGCACCGCGGCGATCAGGATCCGCGTCGTCGCCAGGAACGGCAGATAGCGGTCCAACTCGCGCTGGATCACCGCCGGATACGCGCCGAACTCGTCGAGCACCGTCAGGAACGTCTCGGTCTGCCCGTCGATCGCGAAGAACGCGTCGGGCAGCGCGACCCGGCGCACCACCGAGCAGAACACGTCGCCCTCATTCCATTGCGCGCCAGCAAGTTCCGCGGCCATCGACGCGTAGCCGCGCAGCACCACCTGCAGCCCGTTCACCCGTTCGCAGGACCGGGTGTTCATCTTGTGCGGCATCGCCGACGAACCGACCTGCCCGGGCGCGAAGCCCTCGGTGACCAGTTCGTGCCCGGCCATCAGCCGGATGGTGTGCGCCAGCGACGACGGACCCGCGCCGACCTGCACCAGCGCCGAGACGACATCGTGGTCCAGCGACCGCGGGTACACCTGCCCGACGCTGGTGAATATCTCGGTGAATCCGAGGAATTCGGCCACCCGCCGCTCGAGTTCGGCCAACCGGCCCGCGTCGCCGTCGAACAGGTCGAGCATGTCCTGCGCGGTGCCCATCGGCCCCTTGATGCCGCGCAGCGGATAGCGGTCGATCAGCTCGCGCAGCCGCTGCAGCGCCACCAGCATCTCCTCGGCGGCCGAGGCGAACCGCTTGCCCAGCGTGGTGGCCTGCGCCGCGACGTTGTGCGAGCGTCCGGCCATCACCAGGTCGCGGTAGCTGATCGCGCGCTCGGCCAGCCGCGCCACCACCGCCACCGAGTGCGCGTGCACCAGCTCCAGCGAGCGGCGAATCTGCATCTGCTCGACGTTCTCGGTGAGGTCGCGGCTCGTCATGCCCTTGTGCACGTGTTCGTGGCCGGCGAGCGCGTTGAACTCCTCGATGCGGGCCTTGACGTCGTGGCGCAGCACCCGTTCGCGCGCCGCGATCGACTCCAGGTCGACGTCCTCAAGCACCCGCTCGTAGTCCTCGATCACCCCGGCGGGCACGGCCACGCCGAGTTCGGCCTGCGCCCGCAGCACCGCCAGCCACAGCCGGCGCTCGGCGACGACCTTGGCCTCCGGCGACCAGATGGCCACCATGTCGTCGCTGGCGTACCGGTTGGCCAGCACATTCGGGATCGTCACAGAGACCAAGCTTACGGCGGCGGGTCGGGCACAGTGGGCGCATGCACTTTGTCGGGCTCGATCTGGCGTGGGGCCGGCGAAACCGCACCGGGGTGGCCGTCGCCGACGACGCCGGACGGCTGGTGCGGGTCGGCACCGCGCTCAGCGACGACGACATCGCCGCCGCGGTGGCGCCCTACCTCGACGGGCCCTGTGTGGTGGGCATCGACGCGCCGATCATCGTCAACAACCCGACCGGGTTCCGGCCCGGCGAGACCCGCTACAACCGGGACTTCGCGCCGTTCGAGGCGGGCGCGCAGCCGACCAACCGGGGCAACCGGCTGTTCGACCCGCCGCGGGCCGGGGTGCTGTGCGAGCGCCTGGGCCTGGACCCCGACCCGAATTCACCGACCGACCGGCGCGCCCTGGAGGTCTACCCGCACGCGGCGACGATCGCGCTGTTCCGGCTTCCCAGGACGCTGAAGTACAAGCGCCGCTCGAAGGACGCCGCCGGGCGCAGGACGGAACTGCTCAGGCTGGTCGCGCTGATCGAGGGCCTCGAGCACGCGGACCCGCCGCTGCGCGTGCGCGACCACCCCGCGTGGCTCGAGCTGCGCGGCCACATCGCGGCGGCCGAGCGGGCGGCCGCGCTCAACGCGTGTGAGGATCCCGTCGACGCGGTGCTGTGCGCCTACGTCGCGCTGTACTTCGCCCGGCGCCCGGACGACGTCACGGTCTACGGCGACGGCGAGCAGGGCTACATCGTCACGCCCGCGCTGCCGCCCGGGCTGGTGCCCGCTAATCGGGCGTCTCGGCGAGGTGCGTCGGGTCGGTGATGCCCGTGGCGCGGATGCCGAGTTGGCGGTTGATCAGCATGGTGATCCCGTACAGCACCACGCCGATCGCCAGCAGGATCCCGGCCAGCAGGTACTGCGTGCCGGGCCGCCCGGACAACGGTGTCACCAGGTACAGCGACGTGATGAATCCGAGCACCGGCAACGCGGTGGGCGTCTTGAAGTGCGCGCCGTCGGCGCGCACATCGCGGCGCAGCACCAGCACCGCGACGTTGACCATCGCGAACACCGCCAGCAGCAGCAGCGACGTGGTGCCGCCGAGCACCGACACCGCCTTGCTGGTGGCGAACGCCGAGACGTAGAGGATCAGCCCGAATGCGATCAGCGTGGTGAACAGGATCGCGATCCACGGCGTGTGGCGCCGCGGATGCACCGCGCCCAGCATCGGCGGCAGCACGTGCTGGCGGGCCATGCCGTAGATCAGCCGACTGGCCATCAGCATGTTGATCAGCGCGGTGTTCGACACCGCGAACATCGTGATGAACGGGAACAGGGTGTCGATCGGCAGCCCGGGCGCCGCGGCCTCCACGACGTCGACCAACGGCGTGCTGGTCTCGCGCAGTTCGCCGATCGGCACCAACGCCACCGCGATGATCGACACCAGGATGTAGACCACCCCGGCGATGCTCAGCCCGGTCAGCAACACCTTCGGGAAGATCCGCACCGGGTCCTTGGTCTCCTCGGCCATGTTGACCGAGTCCTCGAAGCCGACCATCGCGAAGAACGCCAGCGACGTGGCCGCCGTGATGGCCATGAAAGTGCTTCGCTCACTTTCACTTTCGAACAGGATGATGCGGGAGAAGTCCACGTCGGCACCCCGGGTGAAGGCCCACAGCCCGACGAAGATCACCAGCATCAGGCCGGTGATCTCGATGACGGTCAGCCCGACGTTGAGCTTGACGCTCTCGCTCACCCCGCGCAGGTTGACGGCGGCCAGCGTCGCCATGAAGAGCAGCGCGATGACGGTGACCCCGACCTTGCCCCACTCCAGCCCGAAGCCGCGGATCAGGTTCGACGCGAACGCCTGTGACGCCGTCGACGCCGACGTGATGCCCGAGCACATCACCACGAACGCCACCAGGAAGGTGAAGAAGTGGATGCCGAATGCCTTGTGCGCGTAGAGTGCCGCGCCGGCCGCCTGCGGGTATTTGGTGACCAACTCCAGATAGGAGAAGGCGGTGATGGTCGCGATGACGAACGCGATCAAGAACGGCAGCCAGGCGGCGCCGCCGACCTCGCCGGCCACCTGCCCGGTCAGCGCGTAGACGCCCGTGCCCAGGATGTCGCCCACCACGAACAGCAACAGCAGGCCGGGGCCCATGACCCGGCGCAGTTCGGGTTGCCGCGCGGTCGGTGTGTCGGCGGTGTCGGTCACGACCCCTCCCTCACTGTTCGTCCAGTGCTGCCACATACCCGGCAACGGAGCGACGCAACCGTTGTCCGGCACCGCAATTGGGTTAGGCGATGCGCTCGTCGATCGGGGCCAGCACGTCGATCACATCGATCAGCGTCGCGCGCGCCGTCGCTCGCGGGCCGTCGCCCTCACCGACCAGGGCCGCGACGACCGCGCCATCGACGGCGTTGACGAGCGCGGTGACCAGCTCGGGGCGCACCGAGCGCCCGGAGCGCTCGACCACCTCGATCACGGCCTCGGTGCGCTGCTGCAGCAGCTTGCGTTCGATCTCGCGCAGGTTCGGCTGGCGCGCGCAGGCGATGTAGCGCTCGTAGCGGGAGATCAACTGCTCGGTGACCCGCATCCCGTTGGCCTCCCCGACCAGCAGATCGACGAGCACGTCGGCGGTCGACTCGGCACCGCGGCGGCGCCGCGACAGCTGGGCCACGCTGGCCCGCAACTGCTCGGCCTCGCGCTCCCCGGCGTGCTCGACGGCTTTTGCGATCAGATCCTCGAGGGAGGAGAAGTAGTACGTCGTGGAGGCCAGCGGCAGCCCGGCACGGCGCGCCACCGCGCGGTGGCGCACCGCGTCGAATCCGCCCTCGCACAGCAGATCGGCGGCGGCGCTGACCAGCGCGTGGCGTCGACGTTCCCCTTTCGGGGTGACCGCAGCCGTCACGGAGAGAATGCTGCCAGCCGAGGCCGCGCGGCATGCGCGTTTCCGCCAATCAACGACGCGATTGTTCGCAGCGGGTATGCCCCGATTTCGTCGCCATCGCCCGATGCGCCATCATGGCCCGCGTGCCCGAACTGGATCGCCGCGCCGCCCTGCGCCTGGGATTGGCCGCGGCCGCCGCCGCAGCGCTGCGCCCGGGCCTGGCATCGGCTGCCCCGGCGGCGCCGACGTACGTGGACGGCACGTTCGTCTCGGCGGCCCGCGGCGGCATCCCGACGAACTGGGCGATCGCCCGGCCGCCCGGCCAGACCACGCCGCTGCGGCCGGTGATCGCGCTGCACGGCAAGGGGCAGGACGCCGCGGGGGTGATGGCCGGCGGGGTGGAGCGGGGCCTGGCCGAGGCGGTCGACGCGGGGCTGCCCCCGTTTGCGGTGGTGGCGGTCGACGGCGGCGGCAGCTACTGGCACAGGCGGGCGTCCGGGGAGGACTCCGGCGCGATGGTGCTCGACGAACTCCTGCCACTGCTCGCCGAGCAGGGGCTGGACACCTCCCGGGTGGGGTTCCTGGGCTGGTCGATGGGCGGCTACGGCGCGCTGCTGCTCGGGGCGCGGCTGGGCCCGGCCCGCACCGCGGCGATCTGCGCGGTGAGCCCGGCGCTGTGGACGTCGGCGGGCGCGACGGCACCGGGCGCGTTCGACGGGCCCGAGGACTACGCCGCCAACAGTGTGTGGGGGCTGCCGGCGCTCGGCGAGATCCCGCTGCGTATCGACTGCGGCACCGACGACCCGTTCTATGCGGCGACCAAGCAGTTCATCGCGCAGTTGCCGACCCCGCCGGCGGGCGGCTTCTCACCCGGCGGGCACAACGCCGCGTTCTGGAGTTCGCAACTGCCCGCCGAGATCGCCTGGATGGCCCCGCTGTTGACGGCCTAGACGCTGATTCGGCCCTCGGCGGCGGCCAGCGCGATGTCGCGGCGAAAGTGGCTGCCCGGCAGGCGAATCGAAGCCACCTTCGCGTACGCCGCCTCGCGGGCGCCGACCAAGTCAGGGCCCGTGCCGACGACCGACAGCACCCGCCCGCCCGACGACACGATCGCCCCGTCGTTGCGCAGCGCGGTGCCGGCGTGCAGCACGCCCTCGGCTTCCGATCCGGTGATGACGTCGCCGACCCGCGGCCGGCCCGGGTAGTTCTCCGCGGCGACGACGACGGTCACCGCGTAGCCGTCGCGCCAGCGCAGCGGCGGCTGCTCGGCGAGTTTGCCGGTGGCCACCGCGTACAGCAACTGGCCGAGCGGGCTGTCGAGCAGCGCGAGCACCGACTGGGTCTCGGGATCGCCGAAGCGGCAGTTGAACTCGACGACCGCGGGTCCGTTCGAGGTGATCGCAAGGCCCGCGTACAGCAGGCCGGAGAACGAGCTGTCGCGCCGAACAAGTTCGGCGGCAACAGGTTTGACGATCTCGTCGACGATCTGCGGGACCACCGACTCGGGCAGCCACGGCAGCGGCGCGTAGGCGCCCATCCCGCCGGTGTTGGGCCCGGTGTCGTTGTCGCCGACGCGCTTGAAATCCTGCGCGGCCAGCAGCGGCATCACGGTCTCGCCGTCCACCAGGCAGAACAGCGACACCTCGGGCCCGTCCAGGAACGACTCCAGCAGCACCGGGTGCCCGGAGTCGAGCAGGCCGGCGGCGTGGGCGCGGGCCGCCTCGCGGTCGGCGGTCACCACCACCCCCTTGCCCGCGGCCAGTCCGTCGTCCTTGACCACCCAGGCCTGCTGCCCGGCCGGCGGGCCGAACCGGTCCAGCGCCGCGTCCAGCTTGCCCGGATTGTCGACGATCTCGCTGGTCGCCGTGCGGACCCCGGCGGCGGCCATGACGTCCTTGGCGAACGACTTGCTGCCCTCGATGCGGGCGGCGTCCTTGGTGGGGCCGAAGCAGGCGATGCCTGCGGCGCGCACCGCATCGCCGACGCCCAGCACCAGCGGCACCTCCGGGCCGATCACCACCAGGTCGACCCCGATGCGCTGGGCGAGTCTGACCACCGCGTCACCGCTGGTGATGTCGACGTCGTGCTGTTCGGCGATCAGGCCGGTGCCTGCGTTGCCGGGCGCGATCGCCAGCGCCTCCACTTCGGGGTCGTCTCGCAGCGCGAGCAGCAACGCATGTTCTCGGGCACCGGATCCGATCACCAGGACGCGCACAGTCGGTAACCCTAGACCGTGGTGCGCCCCGAGGTCACACCACCGTCAACGGCAGCGACCTGCGCTTCTCGAAAACCCAAGAGGCCCCGCCGCTGACCTTCGCGACCGACACCTCGCCGAACTCGTTGGCCTCGGTGTCGGTCTCGACCACCCGTGCGGTCCAATCCTCCTGCGTTCCGGCGACTTCGATGTCCAGGCGTGGATTCACCCCCCGCACGATCGCCTGCAGCGGCCGGACCTCCTCGGGCGTCGTCAACGCCGGCCACGCACCGTCCTCGTGGGCCGGCGACCGGTGCACGTGCACGACGTCGGGGCCGAACTCGGCGTCGACGTAGGCCGCCGGGTTGAACATCGGATGCAGGGCCAGCACCTTCATCGCGCCGTCGATGCCGCCAGGCAGCTCCAGCGCGCGGTGAATGCGTTCGGCGGCCACCCCGGCGATTCCGATCAGCTGTTTGGTGCAGATCTTGGCGGCCCGGGCGGTGTCGGTGCCGCAGCGCTTGCCGACGGCCAGCACGTAGGACAGGTTCAGCAGGTGCATCTGCAGGCACACCTCGTCGGCGATCCTGATCAACGCCGACCGGGAGAACTCGGTGAAGTCGAGGTCGGACAACAGCGGCCCGGAGTAATCGGGCCGACCCTCGTCGGCCGGGTCGATCGGGTCGAGTTCCGTTGTGGCGGCACGGGTTCGGCGAATCACGTCCAGTGCCGGGTGGTCGTCGACCTCTGGGTGGGACTCGTCGATGGTCACCGTCCACGCGCAGTGCGGATGGCGGTCGGCGGGCACCCGCGGCGGCCGGTGGATCGGCCGGATCTGCGCCCTGCGGTTGGTGGCCACCGCCGTCGCGTCGAAGGTGGGGTCCTCGATGTCGTGGCACATGCCGCGGACGTACTCCTCGCCCATCGGTTCGACGTCGAGCAGCGCACCGCAGTGGTCGAGGTGGAACTCGCCGTGCCAGCGGTCGTGCACGGTGTAGCGGAAGTCCATGAACTGCGGCGGGGCGCCGATGTCGAGCTGTAGGCCCTTGAAGATCGTGATGACGTCGTCGCCCTCGTAGTTCAGCGCCCTCTGCATGCGCTTGGTGTAGATCGGGCTGGAGCCCATCCACTCCTCGATCGCGACCTGCAGCATCTCCTCGCGGCCGAATTCCGAGATGACCCAGGCCATTCCGGACCGGTCGATGAGTTGGCCGATCAGCAGCAGTTCCGGGACGAGCCTGGCCAGCTCGTCGCGGGACAGCGCCGCGTACCTACTCGTCACTATGGACCGTGCCCCCGGAGTGCATCTTCACCGCGGCGTTGACGTTGGCCTTCCTGTCCTGCCCCTTGCCCTTCCTGCGGTTCTTGATCACCTTGGTGACCGCCCCGTCCAGCTTCGAGCCCAGCGGGAAGCCGAGGTAGTGGGTCAGGAAGACGGCCATCTCCTTGAGCTCGTCCTCGGTCAGCTCGCCGTTGGCCAGCGCCGCGTTGGCCTGGATCTCGGCGAGGTCGGAGTTGCCGACGGCGGTCACCGCGGTCAGCGTCATGATCCGCTTGTCGCGCATCGACAATCCCGGACGCGTCCAGATCGTCCCGAACAGATGGTCGACAGTGAGATCGAAGAACGGATCGCCCTCGACGTTGGGCATCTCCCAGCCGTAGACCTCGTTCATCTTCTCGAGGCCCTTGCGACGCAGTTCGTCCATCCGACTCACTCCTTCGTGTGCGGTACGCCCAGGCCGGCGGCCAGGTTCTTCAGCGCGACCTCGGCCAGCGGCAGTTCGACGCCGGTCTTCTTGCCGAGGTCCAGCGCCAGCTTCAGATCCTTCTCCCCGAGCCCACGGGTGTGGACGAACGGGTCGTGCAGAAAGTGATCCGGCGGCAGCGGTTTGGTGTCGTCGCGGTACATGATCGCGCCGGGCCCGCCGCTCTGCGCGTCGCTGTGCCGCACCACCTGGCCGAGCTTCTGCAGGTCGATGCCCGCCGCCTCGGCCAGCACCTGCGCCTCACAGGCGGCGGCGAAACCGATGAACGTCAGCATGTTGCGGGCCAGCTTCATCCGCGTGCCCGCACCGGGCTCGCCCGCCCGCACCACCAGCGACGCCCACTGCTTGAAGACCGGTTTCACCGCGGCGTAGGCCTCGTCGTCGGCGCCGACCATCACCGCCAGCTCACCCTTGTCGGCCGCTCCCGCGCCGCCGCTGACCGGCGCGTCGACGATATGAATGCCCTTGGGGCGCAGCGCCTCCGCCAGTTCCGGCGCGGTCTCCGGCTCGATGGTCGAGTGAATCGCGATGACGGTGCCCGGCTTGGCGTGGTCGCCGAGCGTGCCGACCACGTCGCGCACCTGCTCGTCATTGAGCACGGTGACGCTGATGACATCGGCCGCCGCGACCCCGGCGACGTCATCGGCCGCGGTGGCACCCAGTTCGACCAGCGGGGTCATCGCGTCGGCGCGCACGTCGAACACGATCAGCCCGCCGGGCCAGGAGACCAGCCGCTTGGCCATCGGCGCACCCTGGTTGCCGAGGCCGATGTATCCCAGCTTGAGGTCACTCATCGGATGATCTGCCCACCGTCCACATTGAAGATCTGCCCGGTGATCCACTTCGCCTGGTCGGAGAGCAGGAACAGACACATGCCGACCAGATCTTCGGTTTCACCCATGCGCGACAACGGGATTCGCTTGACGATGTCGTCGACCATCTCCTTCGGCGTGGTCGTCCGGTTCGCCTCGGTGTCGATCGGCCCCGGCGCGATGGCGTTGACCCGGATGTTTTGGCCGCCGAGTTCGGTGGCCAGCTGCTGGGTCAGGCTGTTGATGCCCGCCTTGGCCAGCCCGTAGTAGTTCGAGTAGAGCCAGGCCGCCGTCGACGACTGGTTGACGATCGCGCCGCCGCCGCGCTTGGCCATCTTCTTGTACACCGCCCTGGTGCACACCAGTGCGCCGTCGAGGTTCACGCTCATGAACTTCTTGTAGTAGTCCCAGTCGACGGTGATCAGGAAGTCCAGCTTCATGCCGCCGAAGATCGCGGCGTTGTTGACCAGGTAGTCGATGCCGCCGAATTCCGAGAGCGCCTGGGCGGCCATCTCTCTCGCCGACTCCGGATCGCTGACATCGACCTGCACCGCCAGCGCGTTGCCGCCCTCGCCCTTGATCCCGTCGGTGACCTTCTGTGCTCCCTCGACGTTGATGTCGGCGACGACGACAGCCGCGCCCTCACGGGCCAGCGCCTCGGCGTAGGCCTGTCCGATGCCGCCGCCGGCGCCGGTGACGATCGCGACCTTGTTGTCAAACTGCCCCATGCTGCCCCTCTTGGTCAGACCGCTGTCGCGATCGCCTTGATCTCCAGGTACTCCTCGAAGCCGGCCAGGCCCATCTCGCGGCCGATGCCGGACTGCTTGTAGCCGCCGAACGGCATGTCCGCCGAGTACCAGCCCCCGCCGTTGACGTTGACGGTGCCGACCCGCAGTCGCGCGGCGATGCGCGCGGCGCGGTCGGGATCGCTGCTGTAGACCGTGCCGGACAGGCCGTAGGTCGAGTCGTTGGCGATGCGCACGGCGTCGTCGTCGCCGTCGTGCGCGATGACCGTCAGCACCGGTCCGAAGATCTCCTCGCGGGCCACCTTCGCGTTGTTGTCGAGTCCGGCGATCACCGTCGGCTCGATGAAGAAGCCCTTGTCGCGGTCGGCGGGACGCCCGCCGCCGCAGGCGAACCGGCCGCCCTCGGCGATCGCGGAATCCAGGTAGCCCTGCACCCGCTCACGCTGGCGCTCGGAGATCAACGGCCCGCACACGGTGCCCGGATCCTGCGGATCGCCCGGCTTGATACCGGCCATCGTGGCCGCGGCCGCCTCGACCGCCTCGTCGTAGCGCGCCCGCGGGACGACCAGACGGGTGGTGATCGCGCAGCCCTGTCCGGCGTGCATCGACGCGGTGAACGCCGAGACCGAGCACGCCCCGGCCAGATCGGCGTCGTCGAGCACCACGAACGCCGACTTGCCGCCGAGTTCGAGGAAGACCTTCTTCAGCGTCGCCGACCCGTCGGCCATCACGGCGCGACCGGTGTTCGTCGAACCGGTGAACGACACCATGTCCACCCGCGCGTCCTTCGACAGCAGCGCGCCGACGCCGTGGTCGCTGGAGGTGACGATGTTGACCACCCCGGCGGGGATGTCGGTGTGCTCGACGATCAGTTCACCCAGAACCGCAGCGGCCCAAGGGGTGTCGGGTGCCGGTTTGAGCACCACGGTGTTGCCCGCGGCCAGCGCCGGGCCGATCTTGGCCAGGTTGATCTGATGCGGGAAGTTCCACGGGGTGATCGCGCCGACGACGCCGACCGCCTCGCGGGCGATGGTGCGGCGCGTCTTGATGCCCATCGGCGCGGCCTCGCCGAGATCGGTTGTCCACTGGTAGGACTCGGCGGTGTCGGCACAGAAGCTGAGGTCCTCGACCGGCCCCTCGAGCTGCGCGGCGGAGGTCAGCATGCGCGGCGCGCCGACCTCGGCGATGGTCAGCTCGCGCAGCTCCTCGATGTGGTCGCGCAGCGCGGCCTGCAGCTGACGCACGCAGCGCACCCGGAACTCGGTGTTGGTGGACCAGTCGGTCTCGTCGAACGCGCGCCGCGCGGCCGCGATCGCCCGGTCCATGTCCGCGGCGTCGGCGTCGGCGGCCACCCCCAGCACCTCTTCGGTCGCGGGGTTGACGGTCGGGAACGTTCCCGCGCCGGCGACGAGCTTTCCGTCGATGAGTAGTTGGCTCTCGCGATTGGCGAGCAGTCCCATTCCGACTCCTGTGTCGATGTTGCTGGACAGCTGTCCGACTGTCTGCCCCGAAACCTTAGACCCCGGCCACGGCGTCAGGCAAGGTAGGCCCCTACTACCTCGCTACTTGCCTATCGGACCACCAGTCGGATAACTTGGACAGGTGTCCAGCGATCCCGGGGTTGCGGTCACCGAACCGCCGCGCAACCGCCGGCAGGAGGAGACCTTCAACAAGGTGCTCACGGCCGCGATCGAGATGCTGCGCGAGTCCTCGTATGCGGATCTGACCGTGCGTGCGGTGGCCGCGCGGGCCAAGGTCGCCCCGGCGACCGCATACACGTACTTCTCGTCGAAGAACCACCTGATCGCCGAGGTCTATCTGCACCTGATCAAGCAGGCCCCGTACTTCACCGACGTCAACGAAAGCCGGCTGGAACGCGTCGAGAAGACGCTGCGGACCATGGCGCTGACGGTCGCCGACGAACCCGAGGTGGCGGCCGCCTGCACGACGGCGCTGCTGGGTGGTCACGACGACGCCGTGCGCGCGGTCCGCGACCGCATCGGCGCGGAGATCCACCGCCGCATCCGCTCCGCACTCGGCCCCGACGCCGATCCGCGGGCGCTGGCCGCGCTGGAGATGACCTTCTTCGGCGCTCTGGTCAACGCGGGCAGCGGCGTATCCACCTACCACCAGATCGCCGACCGCCTCTCCTACGTGGTCGGCCTCATCCTGGGAGAGGATCGATGACAGTGAGCGAGGTCGTCCTCGACCCGTACAACTACGACTTCCACGAGGACCCCTACCCCTACTACAAGCGGCTGCGCGACGAGGCGCCGCTGTACCACAACGAAGAACTGGGCTTCTGGGCGCTGTCCCGGCACGCCGACGTGTTGGCGGGCTTCCGCAACAGCACCACGCTGTCCAACAAGTACGGCGTCTCCCTGGATCCCGCCTCCCGCGGGCCGCACGCGTCGAAGACCATGTCGTTCCTCGCGATGGACGATCCCGCACACCTGCGGCTGCGCACCCTGGTGTCCAAGGGCTTCACACCGCGGCGCATTCGTGAGCTGGAACCGCGGGTCACCGAGATCGCCACCGGACACCTCGACACCATGCTGGCCAAGGCACGCGACCACGAAACCGTCGACTACGTCGACGAATTCGCCGGCAAGCTGCCGATGGACGTCATCTCGGAGCTGATGGGCGTGCCCGAGCCGGACCGCGCCCAGCTGCGGGCCTGGGCCGACGGGGTGATGCACCGCGAGGAGGGCGTCACCGACGTGCCGCCCGCGGCGGTGGAGGCGTCGATCAACCTGATCGTCTACTACCAGGGCATGGTCGCCGAGCGCCGCAAGAAGCCCAGCGACGACCTGACCACCGCGCTGCTGGAGGCCGAGATCGACGGCGACCGGCTCACCGACGACGAGATCCTCGGCTTCATGTTCCTCATGGTCATCGCCGGGAACGAGACCACCACGAAACTGCTTGCCAACGCGATGTATTGGGGCCACCGCAACCCGGATCAGATCGCGCCGCTGTACGACGCGCTCGACCGGATCCCGGAGTGGGTGGAGGAGACGCTGCGCTACGACACCTCCAGCCAGATCCTGGCCCGCACCGTGGTCGGCGACCTGACGCTGTACGACACCAAGATCCCCGAGGGCGACGTGGTGCTGTTGCTCCCGGGCTCGGCACACCGCGACGAGCGGGTGTTCGACGAACCGGACCGCTACCTCGTCGGCCGCGAGATCGGTTCGAAGCTCATGAGTTTCGGCAGCGGTGCCCACTTCTGCCTCGGCGCGCACCTGGCGCGGATGGAGGCCAGGGTCGCGCTGACCGAGTTGTTCAAGCGAATCCGCGGATACCAGGTCGACGAGGCCAACGCCGTCCGCGTCCACTCAAGCAATGTCCGCGGATTCGCTCACCTACCGATGACCGTGGAGGTTGCGTAGATGCCCCGCTTTGATCCGCTGCCCGACCGCAGGCCCGCGATCGTCGCGGGCGCGTCGTCGGGCATCGGGGAGGCCACCGCCATCCAGCTCGCCGCCCGGGGCTTCCCGGTCGCGCTCGGCGCCCGGCGCGTTGAGAGGCTCGAGGAGATCGTCGGCAAGATCAACGCCGACGGCGGCGAGGCGGTCGGGTTCCGGCTCGACGTCACCGACCCGGACTCGGTGAAAACGTTTGTCGCCCAAGCCACCGAAGCGCTCGGCGAGATCGAGGTGCTGGTGGCCGGCGCGGGTGACACCGACTTCGGCAAGCTGGCCGAGACCAGCACCGAGGAGTTCGAACAGCAGCTGCAGATCCACCTCGTCGGGGCCAATCGGCTGGCCACCGCGGGACTGCCCGGCATGATCGAGCGCCGCCGCGGTGACCTGATCTTCGTCGGCTCCGACGTCGCGCTGCGCCAGCGCCCGCACATGGGCGCCTACGGCGCCGCCAAGGCGGGACTGGTGGCGATGGTGACCAATCTGCAGATGGAGCTGGAGGGCACCGGGGTGCGCGCCTCGATCGTCCACCCGGGTCCCACCAAGACCAACATGGGCTGGAGCCTGCCCGCCGAGAAGATCGGTCCCGCGCTGGAGGACTGGGCGAAGTGGGGTCAGGCCCGCCACGACTACTTCCTGCGGGCGGCGGACCTCGCGCGCGCCATCGTGTTCGTCGCCGAGACCCCCCGCGGCGGGTTCATCGTGAACATGGAGCTACAGCCCGAGGCTCCGCTGGCCGAACGCAAAGAACGTCAGAAACTCGCACTGGGTGAAGAGGGGATGCCGAACTGATGACCACCACAGCGACTGTGCCCCGGGTATCCGGCGGCGAACAGGAACACGGCCACCTCGAGGAGTTCCGCACCGACCCGATCGGCCTGATGCAGCGGGTGCGCGACGAATGCGGCGACGTCGGCTGGTTCCAACTGGTCGACAAGAAGGTCATCCTGCTGTCGGGCGCCGAGGCCAACGAGTTCTTCTTCCGGTCCTCCGACGACGAGCTGGACCAGGCCGCCGCGTATCCGTTCATGACGCCGATCTTCGGCAAGGGCGTGGTGTTCGACGCCAGCCCGGAGCGGCGCAAGGAGATGCTGCACAACTCCGCGCTGCGCGGTGAGCAGATGAAAGGCCACGCCGCCACCATCGAGCGTCAGGTCAAGGGCATGATCGCCGATTGGGGCGACGAAGGCGAGATCGACCTGCTCGACTTCTTCGCCGAGCTGACCATCTACACCTCCACCGCGTGCCTGATCGGCGAGAAGTTCCGCAACCAGCTCGACCACCGCTTCGCCGAGTACTACCACCTACTCGAGCGCGGCACCGATCCGCTGTGCTACGTCGACCCGTACCTGCCGATCGAGAGCTTCCGGCTGCGCGACGAGGCGCGGGTGAAACTCGTTGCGCTGGTTCAGGAGATCATCGATCAGCGGCTGGCCAATCCGCCGAAGGACAAGGCCGATCGCGACATGCTCGACGTGCTGGTGTCGATCAAGGATGAGAACGGCAACCCGCGGTTCTCGGCCGACGAGATCACCGGCATGTTCATCTCGCTGATGTTCGCGGGCCACCACACCAGCTCGGGCACGTCGGCATGGACGCTGATCGAGTTGATCCGCCACCCCGACATCTACGCCAAGGTGCGGCACGAACTCGACGAACTCTACGCCGACGGCCAAGAGGTGAGTTTCCATGCGCTGCGCCAGATTCCGCTGCTGGACAACGTCGTCAAGGAGACGCTGCGGCTGCATCCGCCGCTGATCATCCTGATGCGGGTGGCCCAGGACGAATTCGAGGTGTGCGGCTACCCGATCCACAAGGGCGACTACGTCGCCGCGTCCCCCGCGATCAGCAACCGGATCCCGGAGGACTTCCCCGAGCCGGACGAGTTCCGGCCGGACCGCTACAACAAGCCCGAGCAGGCCGACATCATCAACCGCTGGACGTGGATCCCGTTCGGCGCCGGCCGGCACCGCTGCGTCGGCGCCGCGTTCGCCCAGATGCAGATCAAGGCGATCTTCTCGGTGCTGTTGCGCGAGTATGAGTTCGAGATGGCCCAGCCGCCGGAAACCTACCGCAACGACCACTCGAAGATGGTGGTGCAGCTGGCCCGTCCCGCGAAGGCCCGCTACCGCAAGCGCGTCAAGTAGGAGCTGCCATGGGATACCGCGTCGAAGTCGACCTCGATATCTGCCAGGGGCACGCGATGTGCGAACTGGAGGCGCCCGACTACTTCCGGGTGCCCAAACGCGGTCAGGTCGAGATCCTGCACCCCGAACCGCCAGAAGACGCCCGCGATCAGATCCAGAACGCGGTCGACATGTGCCCCACGCACGCGCTGACCATCGTCGAGACAGGAGACTAGACAATGCCGTCGTTTAACCGTGACGACCTCGACAAGTGGGTCGAGCGCTGGCTGGAGGCCAACCGCGAGTGTGAGCGCAACGGGGACTGGAAGCCGCTGGCCGAGTTCTACACCGACGACGCCACCTACGGCTGGAACATCGGCCCCAAGGAAGATGTCATGTGCGTCGGCAAGAAGGAGATCCGCGACGTGGCCCTCGGCCTGGAGATGGAGGGCCTGGAGAACTGGAACTACGAGTACCAGAAGGTCATCGTCGACGACCGGCAGGGCGAGATCGTCGGGTTCTGGAAGCAGATCGTCAACAAGGCCGACGGCACCCGCGACGAGATCTACGGCATCGGCGGCAGCTGGTTCCGGCTTACCGAGGCAGCCGGGGCCCTGCTGATCGGGTGGCAGCGCGACTTCTTCGACTTCGGCCACGTCGCGAAGGGCTACGCCAAGCTGATCGAGTCCGGCGACCTGTCGCCCGGGATGCAGAAGCGCATCGAACGCTCCCTGGCCGGGGAGAAACTGCCTGGTTACTACCCGCTGGGGCAGGCGCCGGTGCCCATCTGGTGACCGGCCAAGCAGTTGATTGGGGGTGGGTGTGACGGACCTAACTAGGGGTTCTAGTCTGACCTCACTGGCTCTAACGGAAGGCACACACGGATGAAGACAAAGGGCGCCCTCATCTACGACTTCAACCAGCCGTGGCAGATCGAGGAGATCGAGATCGGCGACCCCGTCAAGGACGAGGTGAAGATCCAGATGGAAGCCTCGGGGATGTGCCACTCCGACCATCACCTGGTCACCGGCGACATCCCGATGGCCGGCTTCCCGGTACTCGGCGGCCACGAAGGCGCCGGCGTCGTGGTCGAGGTCGGCCCCGGCGTGGAGAACGTCGCACCGGGTGACCACGTGGTGCTGTCGTTCATCCCCTCCTGCGGTGAGTGTCCGACCTGTCAGAGCGGCCAGCGCAACCTCTGCGACCTGGGCGCCCTGCTGCTCACCGGCACCGCCGTCTCCGACGGCACGCACCGGGTGCACACCACCGACGGCAAGCCGGTCATCCCGATGACGCTGCTCGGCACGTTCAGCCCGTACATGGTCGTGCACAAGAGCTCGGTGGTGAAGATCGACCCGTCCATCCCGTTCGAGGTGGCCTGCCTGGTCGGCTGCGGTGTGACCACCGGTTACGGCTCGGCGGTGCGCAGCGCCGACATCCGCCCGGGTGAGGACGTCGCGATCGTCGGCGTCGGCGGCGTGGGCATGGGCGCGCTGCAGGGCGCGGTCAACGCGGGCGCGCGCAACATCTTCGTCGTCGATCCGGTCGAGTGGAAGCGCGATCAGGCACTGAAGTTCGGTGCCACCCACACCTATCCCGACATCTTCGCCGCGATGGCCGGCATCGCCGAGGTGACCCAGGGCCTGATGGCCAAGAAGACGATCATCACCGTCGGCGAACTCAAGGGTGCCGACATCGACAACTACATGAACATCACGTCCAAGGGCGGCACCTGCGTCGTCACCGCGGTGGCCAACATGGCCAGCACCGACGTCACGCTGAACCTGTCGCTGCTGACCCTGATGCAGAAGAACCTGCAGGGCACCATCTTCGGCGGCGGCAACCCGCACTACGACATCCCGCAGCTGCTGTCGATGTACAAGGCGGGCAAGCTCAACCTCGACGACATGGTGACCCGGCAGTACAAGCTCGAGCAGATCAACGAGGGCTACAAGGACATGCTCGAGGGCCGCAACATCCGCGGCGTCATCCGCTACACCGACGAAGATCGGTAATCGTCATGTCGCAGGAAACCGTCGAGAAGACACCGGCTTTGGCCGCGTCGCACAACTCGTGGAAGTGCGTGCACGCCCACGACAAGGACGGCTGGCTGGCGCTGATGGCCGACGACATCGTCATCGAGGACCCGATCGGCGAGTCGTTCACGAACCCCGACGGCAACGGTGTGCGGGGCAAGGAGGCGGTCGCGGCGTTCTACGACGCCAATATCGCGTCGAATGACCTGCGGATCACCTGCGAGGAGACGTTCCCGTCCAGTTCGCCGCACGAGGTGGCCCATATCCTGGTGCTGCGCAGCCGATTCGAGAACGGGATGACCAGCACCGTGCGGGGCGTGTTCACCTACAAGACGAACGACGCCGGCCTGCTGACCAACCTGCGCGGCTACTGGAACATGGACGCGATGCAGTTCGGTCAGGTGGAGGCCAAGGATTAGCCTGCCGCTGACCGGCAAGGGCGCCGTCGTCGTCGGCGGAACGCGAGGCATCGGACTGGAGGTCGCCCGCCTGCTGGCGGAACTGGGCGCCGGCGTGGTTCTCAACGGCCGCGACGCCGCCACCGCCCGTGCGGCCGCCGCGTCGATCGACGGCGCTGTCGCGCATCCGGGATCGCCGTCGGACCCACGGGTTGCCGATGCGCTGATCAACAGGTGCACAAGTGAATTCGGCCGCATCGACATCCTGGTCAACTGCGCGGGCACGCCCGGCCTGGCCGCCGAGTCGATCCTGAAGGTCACGAGCGAACTGTTCCGCGACCTGCTCGACGCACACCTGCTCACCACGTTCGAGACGTGCCGGGCCGCGGCCCCGCGAATGGTCGAGCAGGGCGGCGGCGCGATCATCAACACCAGTTCGTTCGCCTACCTCGGCGACTACGGCGGCACGGGCTACCCGGCAGGCAAGGGCGGGGTCAACGGGTTGACGCTGGCGATCGCCGCCGAACTCGCCGAGCACGGGGGGCGGGCGAACGTGGTGTGCCCGGGCGCGAAGACGCGGTTGTCGACCGGTTCGGAATACGAGACCCACATCGCGGAGTTGAACCGGCGCGGGCTGCTCGACGACGTCAGCACGCAGGCCGCCCTCGACGCGCCGCCGCCGGAGTACGTCGCCCCGACGTACGCATACCTCGCGAGTGATCTCGCCAAGGACGTGACGGGTCAGATTTTCGTGGCCGCAGGGGGGTTCGTCGGGCGCTTCGACCGGCAGACCCCAAGCGTGCTCGCCTACCGCGACCACAACGACTCGCCGCCGTGGTCGATGGCCGAGCTGCACGAGGTCATCGCGGGCGACCGGCGCTGACAGTTGACGTAGGCCAATGCCCGCCGCCGGCTGCCGAGAATTGCTAGATTCTTGCCTTACCGTTAATTCTTGCTGGAAAGGGGTGCCGAGTGGGGGGCTTCTGCCAGTTCCGTCGAATGGGTGTTGCGGCGGTCGGATTCATTGCAGCCATCGGGTTTTCGCTGACCGGTTCGCCGACAGCGAACGCCGACTACATCGAGGAACCGTATCCGATCGATGCGCCGCCCGGCCCCAGCATGGGCCACGCGTTCGTCACCACAGAACCCGGGGGCATCGTCAAGGTTCACGTCCTGGGACGCTATGACGCGCTCGGCAGTGCCGGCCCGTACGGCGGCGGGTGCCGTGTCGGCTACGGCTGGACGAGCCGGGACACCTTCATAAGGGAGCAGTTCATCACGCTTGACGAAACCGGAAGCGGCGTAGCCACATTCGGCCCCGGTGAGACCACCGCCACCTACGACGGCTGGTGCGGGAGCCTAGGCTCGATCAGCGGTACGCCGACGGATCTCTTCAATCCGCATCCGGAGCACTGCCGGACGGTTGACGACGGCGACGGTCACGGGCCGTACCATGCGTGCACCACGACGGGGTACACCGTCGTGCTCGACGGCGGCGCACCCATCACCGCGCCGGACTACCCACAGCCTCCGCCGGTCTGGGATCGGAACAAGCAGGACCAGACCTGCACCCAGCGCATGCGGCAGACCTTTGACGAGAAGGGCATGTCCGCCGATCTGACCGACCTCGGTCTCGCAATGATGAAGGCGCCGAGGCTCGCCCTCGCAGAACGCGCCTTCGGGGCGTGCGCGTTGCTGTCCGACGACCCGAACGAGGCGTTTCTCGCCCTCTGCAACGTGGGTCGCTCGTTGATTCCGGCCGATTGGGCATACCTGGCGGTCGAACTACTCGGCAAGGCGATCAACAACGATCAGATCGAGGAGTTCGGCAGGAACACCGGTGCAGCATGGGATCAGCAGTGCCGGTGATGCCTGGGCGCTGACCAGCGGTTTTTCGGCAGCCCGGAGTTGTCGGAGGTCCGTGGCATGATCGAACACGTGTTCGGTTACCAGTTCGCGTCGGTCGACGACGATGCGCTCGTCGCCACCATCGCGGACTGCGCGCGCGCCGAAGCGGACCTGGCCGCCAAACGGCTTGCGGCCAGTGCCGAACTGACGGCCCGCTACACCGAACCCGACGGACAGCGCGAGTATTTCGCGGTCGACGGGTGGCGGTTGGCCGTCGCCGAGATCGCCGCCGCGATGAGAATCAATGAGAACGCGGCGTCGCGGGAGATGTGCATTGCGATGGCACTGCGGGGACGGCTGCCCAGGGTGGCCGCGTTGTTCGCCGCCGGACAGTTGAACCCCGGTTTGGTCGCGACGCTCACCTGGCGCACACGCCTGATCGTGGATCCCCGGATTCTGGCCGAGATCGACTCCGACATCGCAGAGCGGGTCACCGACTGGGGCGCCCTGTCGGTGTCGAAGCTGGAGAAGAAGATCGACGCGTTGGTCGACGAACTGGATCCCGACGCTCGGGTGCGCACGCGGACCGCCGTGCGAAATCAGGATGTCCGGTTCGGCAAGCCCGACGACGAGGCGGGGACCACCTGGGTCACGGCCCTGATGTTGACCACCGATGCGGAACTGCTCAAGCGGCGGGTGACCGAGATGTCGGGTCGGGTGTGCGAGGGCGATCCGCGCACCGCCGGGCAGCGGCGGACGGCCGCGCTCGGCGCCCTCGCGGCACACGCGGATGGATTGACCTGCCAGTGCGGCAGGCAGGACTGCCCGGCCGCCGGTGTGGATTCGCGCGCGTCCAGCATCGTCATCAACGTGATCGCTCAACAGGATTCACAGACTGCCGAGCCGAAGAAGAGCCCCACCATGGCTTTTCTCCTCGACGGGAGCGTGATTCCGACCCCACTCCTGGCCGAGCTGATGCGAAACGGGGCGAAGGTCCAGCGGGTGCAGAAGCCCGACGCGACACCGGACACCGGTTATCGCCCGACCGCGAAGACGGCCAGATTCGTGCGGATGCGCGATATGACGTGCCGATTCCCTGGGTGCGACCGGCCCGCGGAGTTCTGCGACATCGACCACACCACCCCGTATCCCGCAGGTGCCACCCATGCGTCGAACAACAAGTGCCTGTGCCGAGAACACCACCTTCTCAAGACATTCGGCGGCTGGCGCGACGAGCAGCTCCCCGACGGCACGGTCATCTGGACGTCGCCGCTCGGCCGCACGTACTGCACCCGTCCCACCAGCCGGCTGTTCTACCCCGACTGGGACACCACAACCGCCCCGCTGCCACCGGCAACGCGGTCGGACGTGTGCGAGAACAACGGCCTGAAGATGCCGCGCCGGCGGCGCACCCGCGATCAGGACCGCCTGGCCCGCATCAGGCGTGAACGTGAACTCAACGCGCGCGACCGCGCGGCCAGACCGCCACCCTGACCTCACTATGCTCGGGTCATGGCGACCGTATTCACCAAGATCATCAACGGCGAACTGCCGGGGCGGTTCGTGTACGAAGACGACGAGATCGTCGCGTTCCTGACGATCGCGCCGATCACCGTCGGCCACACCCTGGTGGTCCCGCGCGCCGAGATCGACCACTGGCAGAACGTCGACCCCGCGGAGTTCGGGCGGGTGATGTCGGTGGCGCAGTTGATCGGCAAGGCCGTGGTGAAGGCCTACGACGCCGAACGCGCCGGCGTGATCATCGCCGGGCTGGAGGTGCCGCATCTGCACGTGCACGTCTTCCCGGCCTACAACCTTTCCGACTTCGGCTTCGCCAACGCCGACCACAACCCGTCACCGGAATCGCTCGACGACGCCCAGGCCAGGATCAAGGCCGCACTCGCCGAATTGACTTGACGCTCAACCCACCTGGGCCGGCACATCCGCGACGCGCGGCAGGCTCACGGTGAACCGGCAGCCCTGTCCGGGCGCCGTGGTCACGCGGACCGTGCCGCCGTGCGCGTACACCAACGAATCGACGATCGAGAGCCCCAACCCGGACCCGCCGCTGGTTCGCGCGCGGGACGAGTCGGCGCGGTAGAACCTCTCGAAGACCCGCTGCGCGTCCTCGGCGCTCATGCCCGGACCCTCGTCGCACACTTCGAGCACCGCCTGATCGTCCTCGGTGCCGACGCGCACGGTCACCTTCGCGGTTTCCGGGGTGTGCTGCAGCGCGTTGGCCATCAGATTGCTCAGCACCTGTCGCAGCCGTGGCTCGTCACCGAGTACCTCGGGGGTGCCCGGGCCGTCGAACACCTCCACGCTGATCTCGCGTTTCGGCGCGATCGACCGCGCGTCATGCACCGCATCGGTCGCCAGCGTCAACAGGTCCACCCGACTGCGGTCCAGCGGGCGCTGCGCGTCCAGACGGGCCAGCAGCAGCAGGTCCTCGACCAGCAGGCCCATCCGGCTCGCCTCACTCTCGATGCGGCTCATCAGCATCTCCAGGTCGTACGCCGCGCCCTGGCGGTACAACTCGGCGAAACCCCGGATCGTGGTCAGCGGAGTGCGCAGTTCATGGCTGGCGTCGGTGATGAACCGCCGCATCCGTTCCTCCGAACCGCGGGCCTGCTCGGCCGACTCCTCGGAGGCGGCCATCGCGCGCTGGATCTGCGCAAGCATTCCGTTGAGCGCCAACGAAAGTCGCCCAACCTCCGTGCGCGGGTCACGCTCGGGTACCCGTCGATCCAGCTGGCCCGCCGCGATCGCAGCGGCGGTCCGCTCCACCTCCACCAGCGGCCGAAGGCTGCGATGCACCACCGCATACCCGGCGACGCCCAACACCAGCAGCACCGCCAGGCCGATGCCGACCTGCGCGTAGGTCAACGCGCGCACCGTCGACTGCACATCGGACAGGTCGATCGCGACCGTCGTCAGCTCTCCGTCCGGCCCCCGCACCGTCATCGCGCGCCACTGCACCCCCGAATGACGGACCGAGTCCACGGTCACCGGCACCGGGCCGACGTCGTTGTTGTCGGGCAGCGCCGGTTCGGCCTCGCGGTCGTTGACAGCCATCCAGATTTCGCCGTTCGGTTCGACGCTGCGGACGTAGAAGTTCGACGGCGGACGTGCCGGGTTGGGCCCTTCCGCGGGGGCGGCCGGAATCCGCCGCGGCGCCTGGGCCCAGCCGCGCGACGCGTCCAGCAGCGTCTCGTCGACCCTGTTGACCAAGGTGTGGCGGAGGATCGAGGTGACCGCGACGCCGGACGCCAACAGCCCGCACGCCACCAGCAGCAGAGTGGCGGCCACCAGCGCCACCCGCAGCGGCACGCCGCGACCGGCCACGGGCTACTTCGGTTCGCGCAGCACGTATCCCACGCCGCGCAGGGTGTGCAGCAACCGTTTCTCGCCGGTGTCGATCTTGCGGCGCAGATACGAGACGTAGGACTCGACGACGTTCACATCGCCGCCGAAGTCGTAACGCCACACGTGGTCGAGGATCTTCGGCTTGGACAACACCGTGCCCGCGTTGATGATGAAGTACCGCAGCAGCGTGAACTCGGTCGGCGACAACGACACCGGCTCGCCGGCCTTCCACACCTCGTGGGTGTCCTCGTCGAGTTCGATGTCGGCGAACGTCAACCGGGAGTTGCGGACCTCCTCGACGCCGTGGCCGGTGCGCCGCAGAATCACCCGCAGCCGGGCCACCACCTCTTCCAGGCTGAACGGTTTCGTCACGTAGTCGTCACCGCCGAGGGTCAGCCCGGCGATCTTGTCCTGCAGCGAGTCGCGAGCCGTCAGGAACAGCGCGGGCGCGTCGATACCGTCGGCGCGCAACCGGCGCAGCACCCCGAAGCCGTCCATACCGGGCATCATCACGTCCAGGATCACCACATCGGGTCGCACCTCGCGCGCCTTGTCCAGCGCGGCCGGACCGTTGGACGCCGTGTGTACCTCGAAACCCTGGAACTTCAGGCTGACCGACAGCAACTCGACGATGTTGGCCTCATCGTCGACGACCAGCACTTTGGCTTCCGGGGTGTGCTCGGGAAGTGCAGCCATCGCCATATCAATAGCCAACACCTGATCGGCTGAAGTGATGCTGCCCGAAGGCTGTGCACTTCCTGTGAGTTTGAGGCCTGCTGTTTTTGGCCGCCGAGTCCCTAGACTGACGTCATGAACCTGGGCAAAGCCGTGACGGACCTGGCGCTCGCGCCCGTGAAGATGGGGCTCGCGGTCGCCGACGCGGGGCTTGCCATGGCCAACGATGCGCTCAATATCGCGCAGCGCACCCTCGGCGACGCGAACACGGCGGCCCGCTCCGGGTCCAACTCGTTCGCCCACATGCTCGGCCTCGATGAGGCCGTCGAACGGGCAAACCGGCTGGCCAGGCTGATGGACGACGACGCCCCACTGGGGCGCGCGCTGCGACCCAACGGCCCGGTGGACCGGCTGCTGCAGCCGGGCGGGCTGATCGACCAGCTGACCGCCGAGGGTGGGCTGCTGGACCGGCTCACCGCCGAGAACGGCCCGGTCACGCGGGCCCTGGCGCCCGGCGGGCTGGTGGACCAGATCGCCGGCGACGGCGGGCTGATGGACCGGCTGACCACCGACGACGGGGCGCTGTCGCGGGTCATCGCACCGGGCGGGCTGGCCGACCAACTGCTGGCCAACGACGGGCTGATCGAGCGGGTGCTGCGCGAGGACGGGGTGGCCGACCGGCTGCTGGCCGAGGGCGGGCTGCTCGACACCCTCACCGATCCGGACGGCCCGCTGCTCAAGCTGGCCGACGTCGCCGACACCCTCAACCGGCTGGCCCCCGGACTGGAGGCGCTGGCGCCGACCATCGACGCGCTACACGAGGCAGTGGTCACGCTGGCACAGGTGGTCAACCCGCTCAGCAACATCGCCGACCGGATACCGCTACCCGGACGACGCCCGCGGGCCAGGTCCACCGCGGCGCGGGCGGTACGGTCGCAGCGCGTCATCGACGCCGAGGAATGACCCGATAAAATCGGGACCGACAGGCCTCCTTAGCTCAGTGGTAGAGCAACGCTCTTGTAAAGCGTAGGTCGTCAGTTCAATCCTGACAGGGGGCTCCAACCGCTCGTTCAGAGCTCGTCGAGGCTCATCGAGGCGCTCAGACCAGCTCCGCGGACAGCCGCCACAACTCGGCGGCGCGCGCCTCGTCGGTCGCGTAAGGCTCCGCGGGCCGCACGGCGCAGTCGGCGAGGTAGCACCCGCCGGTGTCGGACAACTCGTCGGCGACCGCCGCCCACACCTGCGTGGCCGCACCCTGCTCCGGGGTGAGCACCTCGGTGTCCTGTGTGACGATCCGCTGGAAGACCGCGGCGGCATCGTCAGCGGTCATGTAGCGAGCGAGGTTCGTGGCCACCATGCCCGGGTGCACCGCGTACGCGCGCACACCGGCGTCGCGCAGCCGCCGGTCCAGTTCGACCGCGTGCAGGATGTTGGCGGTCTTGGCCGAGCCGTAGGCGGTGAACTTGTCGTAGTCGCGCCGCTCCCAGTTGGGGTCGGTCAAATCGACGTCGCCGAGCCGATGCCCATCGGAGGACAGATTGACCACCCGGCCGCCCTCGGCCGCCTCGAGCTGCGGCCGCAGCAGCTCGGTCAGCAGGAAGTGGCCCAGATGGTTTGTGCCGAACTGCAACTCGAACCCGTCCTCGGTCCGGCCGAACGGGGTGAACATCACCCCCGCGTTGTTCATCAGGACGTGGATCCGTGGGGCCACCTCCGCAATGGCCGACGCGGCCCGCCGCACGCTGGCCAGCGACGTCAGGTCCAGCGACACCAGCGACAACGTCGCATCGGGATGGCGGCCGACGATCCAATCCCGAGTCTCGGCCAGCGCCTCGGCATTTCGCGCTGCCAGCACAACGTGCGCACCCACGGAGGCCAGCGCCCGCGCCGACTCCCGCCCGAGTCCGGACGACGCGCCGGTGACGACGCTCGTGGTACCGCTCAGGTCGAGACCGTCGACGATCTGCGCAGCGGTCGGCCTCTCGGTCATCGAGTCCCTCCTCGGCGCGGACCACCGACCTGCGCTCTCAGCAAATTGTCACCGCCGCCATTGCCATGGCTTTCGCGCAGCTCAGAACAAATCAACCACAGAGTTTGGATATTTGTCGACAAATGAATCTTACGCAGGCGCAAGTTTGGCAAACAAGGCTAATGTCCACCCCGGTATTCCCCTCGGGGTTCGACCCGTTTAGCGTAGGGGACGCTACCGCGGGTTCGGTCTGCCATCCAGTGCGGGGTTTGGGTGGCGGGCCGAACCCGCAGTCGCCCTCGGCTAGAGCCGATCCACCGCGTAACTCGCCGCCTCGGCGGCCATGCCGTTCACGCCGTACATCGCGTGCGCCATGTTCGGCGGTCCGGCCGGCGCGCCGTTGCAGATCGTGTCATCGGGGGCGCACATCTGCAGGGTCTTGCCCGAGTAGGACGGGCCGATCCTGATCGGGGGCGCACCGACCGAGCGCAGGAACTCCGCCGACGGCTGGGCGATCAGCACCACCGCCGCCACGTGGTCGGCGACCTCCGGCGGCATCGGGTTGGGGATGTACTTCCGGTATTCGGCGGGCACCTCGCTGGGGATCTCGGCGGACGTCACATAACCGGCCAGCGCCGCACCCTGGGAGAAGCCGCCCAGCACGATCCTGGTGTCCGGGCAGTTGGCGGCCGTCTCCTCGATGTGCAGGCCCGCGTCGCGGATTCCCTCAACGACGGTGCGCGCGAACGCGATCCGGTCGCCGAAATCGGCGCTGGCCGGATAGTTGACCGGGTAGACGTTGACCGAACGGGGTGCGGCCTGCGCGCGCACCGCGTCGACGAACGCCTGCCCCACGCCGCCGACACCCGGTGGTTCGGCGGTGCCTCTGGCGAACACCACCTCGACATCCGGGCAGCCCTGCGCGGAGGCGGGAACCGCGAAAAGCAGTCCCGCCCAGGCGAGCGCACCGACCATAAGCACACGACACAGGTTGAAGATCATGCCCGTCTATACCCCCTTACCAGTGGGCGTATTCACGTACCTAGGAGATCTTGACCAGCATCTTGCCGATGTTGGCGCCGGTGAACAGACCGTTGAGGGCGTCAACGCAACTCTCGATGCCCTCGTAGATGGTCTCGCGGTGCACCAGTTTGCCTTCGTCGGCCCACCGGCGCAGCGCCCCGAACGCCTCGTCGAAGCGGCCCCACTCGTCGAGGGCGTTGAACCCCTGCATGGTCGCGGTCTTGGCGAGCAGGTTGACGTAGTTGGCCGGGCCCGGATGCTCGCCGGTCAGATAGCTCGAGATCACCCCGCACAGCACCACCCGCGCCTTCGGCGCGAGCCGACCCAGCACCGCGTCCAGGATGGGGCCGCCGACGTTGTCGAAGTAGACGTCGACACCCTTCGGGCAGTGCTCCTTGAGCGCCGCCTTCAGGTCGTCGGACCGGTAGTCGATGCACGCGTCGAAGCCGAAGTCCTCGACGACGGCCTTGCACTTCTGCGGTCCGCCGGCGATGCCGACGACGCGCGCACCGTGAATCTTGGCGATCTGCCCCGCGATCGACCCGGTCGCCCCCGCCGCCGCCGAGACCACCACCGTCTCGCCCGGCTGCGGTTTGCCGATGCCGACCATCCCGAAATAGGCGGTGGCGCCGGTGGGTCCGTACACCGACATCACGGCGAGCTGGTCGACCTCCTCCGGCGGCCCGGGCACCGGCGTGGTGAAGATGTCGTCGCGACAGATCACGTACTCCTGAAAACAGGTGAGCGAGGTGACGATGTCGCCGACCTGGTACGCGTCGCACTTGCTGGCGACCACCTCACCGATGCCCGCGGCCCGGATGACCTCGCCGAGCTGCACCGGCGGCAGGTAACCCGGCTGGTCATTGAGCCAGGTGCGGACCGCGGCGTCGATGCCGATGTAGGTCGTCCGGACCAGCGCCTCGCCGTCGGCCGGTTCGGGCGCCGGCGTGGTGACCAGCTCGGTGTCGCCGGGGCCCACCAGGCCGGTGGGGCGACGGCGCAACACGATCTGGCGGTTCATCAGTTCGGCCACGATCGAGAAACTACCGAATGATCTCCCGCAAAAACCGGCGGCTGGCAAGTAGATAGAGGACGATCGCCAGCACCTGGAACACCGGAACGATCAGCAGCGCCCGGCCGAGCGACAGCGCACCCAGCTCGGGCTGCAGATAGTCGCTGAACACGCCGACCAGGAACGGCCCGGCGGAACCGAGGATCGAGCCGACGAACAGAAAGATCGCCGACGCCGTCGCGCGCTGTTCGGCGCGCGCCAGCCGCTGGATCGCGGCGATCGACGGCGCCATATGCGCAGTTCCGACGACGTAGCTCAACGCGATGAACCAGACGCACAGCAGCTGGCTGTCGACGAAGAAGGCCGCCACCGAAAAGGGAAGCAGCGCAGCGGTGGTCAGCACGACGAGCCACAACAGCCAGCGAGGATCCTTGGCCGACAAGCGATCTGCCACCCGGCCGACGATCAGCAGGCCGAGTATGCCGGTCAGCCCGCTGGCGATGCCGTAATGCACCCCGACTTCGCCCAGCGACATCTCGCGGGCGCGCACCAGATACGCCGGGGCGAACGCCGTCAACGAGTATCCGGCGATCGAGATGCACCCCTGGCCGGCGACGACGGCCAGAAAGCTGGGCTTCGCGAGCAGGTCCCACGCCCTGGCGGGCCGAAGCACCTCCCCCGCGGGTGCGGGCGGCATCGTCTGGCGCCGCCCGAGCACGACGAGGACCAGCGGCGCGAACAGCACGCTGATCAACCCCATCACGAGAAACGCCGTGCGCCAGCCCAGCGACTGCGCCAGCAGTCCGCCGCCGACCAGGGCGGCCGCGCTGGCCAGCGGGACGGACAGGGTGATCACCGCCAGCGGTGCGGCACGTCGTTCGGGCAGGAAGTTGCGCGCGACGTAGGCGTGCGCGGCAGGGGTGCTGCCCGCCTCGCCGACCGCCACGCCCACCCGGGTGAGCGCGAGCTGGAAGCCGGATGCCACAGCGGCGCCCAGCATCGTCATCGCGCCCCACAGGGTCAGGCATGACGAGACCACCAGGCCGAAAGCGCCGCGGTCGGCGATCCGGGCGATGAACAGCCCCAGCACGGCGTACACCGCCAGGAACCCGAACCCGTTGATCACCCCGAGCACGGTGTCGGACAGCACCAGGTCGTGCTTGATGGGTTCGGCGAGGACGGACGGCAGGAAGCGGTCGGCGTAGTTGAGGGTGCCGACGATGGCCAACAGCACTACGGCGGCCCAGGCCCGGCGCGGCGAGTGGGTGTCGGCGTCGGCCGCGGTCAGTTGCGTTGTCATTTGCGAGGCAGCTTTGCAGGCGCGCGCGGGTTTTGGGTTTATTTCGGCGTTCGGGGGTATTCGGGTCGCATGCCCGAGGTCGACGTTCTGCCCACCGTCGTCCCGTGCGGCGGATGCGGCTATCCGACGCTCGGAACGGAACTTTGCTCCTTCTGCACCGAGGTGATGGCGTCCGATCCGCCCGCGGCCTGACCGGAGTCAGGTAGTCGAGCGTCTCGAACGACTCGGCGTCGGCGCCGTCGACCACGAACGCCTCGCCTGGAAACGCCTCGAGGTAGTACACCGCGTCGCCGCGCACGGGGTGATCATGCCAGCGGCACGTCGAGTATCGGGTGGTCGTCGTACGCGCCTGGCGCATCGAAATGCCACCACTCGTTGCGGTAGACGGTCAGACCGCCGGCCGCCATCGCCTCGCGCAGCCGAGCCCGGTTGGCCTGCGCCGCCGGGCTGACCCCCGTCGTCGCGTACGCGTGAGCGCGCGGGGTGAACTCGTCGAAGTCGGTGCCCATGTCCACGAGTTCGCCGTCGCGGGCCAGTGTCACGTCCACCGACAGGCCGGCCTCATGGCTGTGCGCGTAGGGGCCGGGCCGGGCGACCCAGCCGGGCTCGGAGACCTTCTCGTACATCCGCACCTGCACGTCGTGCGGCCGGTAGCAGTCCCAGAACACCAGCACTTCGCCGCTCGCGCGTAGCACCTTCGCCGCGGCGGCCAACCGGTCGGCCATCGACGGGGCGATCAGGCAGCGCGCGTCGGGCGGGTACATCGGCTCGCCGACGAAATTGTCGGCGGTCGCGTAGCGCAGGTCGATGATCGCGTCGGGCACCACACTGCGCACGTCGATCAACTGCGGGGCCGCCGACGCCGCGCCGCACACGTGCATCGCGGCACCGCACGTGGCCAGCGTCATCGCCAGGTATCGCCGCATCTCGCCCTCCCCTTCGACGGTGGGGTAGTCGACTACGCTAGCCCGCTTCGCGGGTCGGATTCGACCATCGAGACGGCCATGGCGTAACGGGGGTGTCGCCATGGGCCCACGGGCCGGAGGTGCTGGGCCGCGCCTGGCCCCACTTCCGGGCCTCGGGCCGAAGGCCCCGCTGAGCAACTGCTCAGCATGCAGTCCAGGCGCGGACATAGACTGCGAAAGTGCGCGACGTTCTCGACGAACTGCTGAGCATCTGGCGGTCCGGCGGTACCGCGGGTGTCGCGACCGTGGTGCGCACCATCCGGTCCGCTCCCCGCCAGCCCGGCGCGACGATGGTCGTCGCCCCCGACGGGTCGGTCGCGGGTTCGGTGTCCGGCGGCTGCGTCGAGGCGGCGGTCTACGACCTCGCCACCGAGGTGGTGGCGTCCGGACGGCCGGAGTTGCAGCGGTACGGCGTCAGCGACGACGACGCCTTCGCGGTCGGCCTTACCTGCGGCGGCACCATCGACATCTTCGCTGAGCCGGTGTCGCGCAACACGTTTCCGCAACTGGAGTCGGTCGCCGACGACATCGCGGCGCACCGCCCGACCGCGATCGCGACCGTGATCACGCACCCGGACCCGCAGTGGGTCGGGCGCAGGCTGGTGATCGCGCCGTACGCCCACGACGGCACGGTGGGTTCGGCGCGCGCGGACGCGGCCATCGTCGACGACGCCCGCGGGCTGCTGGGCGCCGGCCGCACCGGGATCCTGACCTACGGCCCCGACGGCGAGCGCCAGGAGACCGGCATGGAGGTGTTCGTCGCCAGCTACGCCCCGCCGCCGCGGATGCTGATTTTCGGCGCGATCGACTTCGCCGCCGCGCTGGCCCGCCAGGGCACGTTCCTCGGTTACCGGGTCACCGTGTGCGATGCCCGGCCGGTGTTCGCCACCGAGGCGCGCTTCCCCAGCGCCGACGAGGTCGTCGTCGACTGGCCGGACCGGTACCTGCGCGCCCAGGCCGAGGCCGGGGGGATCGACGCCCGCACCGCGATCTGCGTGCTCACCCACGACCCGAAGTTCGACGTGCCCGTGCTGCAGGTGGCGCTGCGACTGGATGTCGGCTACATCGGCGTGATGGGGTCGCGGCGCACCCACGACGACCGGATGGCCCGGTTGCGCGACGCCGGCCTGACCGACGCCCAGCTGGCGCGGCTGTCCAGCCCGATCGGCCTTGACCTCGGCGCCCGCACCCCCGAGGAGACCGCGGTGTCGATCGCCGCGGAGATCATCGCGCAGCGCTGGGGCGGCGGCGGCAGGCCGCTGCGCGACACCACCGGCCGGATTCATCACGACCGCTGAGACACGGTCGATGGAAATGTCGCTCTCGAATACGATAACGTCACTCTTCGAAGCCCAGCGATTGGAGCGATAAACGTGGCTTACGCAGGCACTCGAGTAGCCCGCGTCGAGGACACCCGGTTGCTGACCGGCCACGGCACGTTCGTCGACGACATCACCCGGCCCGGCATGCTGCACGCCTGCTTCGTGCGCAGTCCGTTCGCGCGGGCACGCATCCACGGCATCGACGCCTCGGCAGCGCTGGCGCTGCCCGGGGTGCGCGCGGTGTTCACCGCCGCCGATCTCAACCATGAGGTCAAGGAGGCCTGGCACGCGGTCGCGGGCAAGGACGTGCCGGACCCCCCGCGCCCGCCGCTGGCCGACGGCGAGGCCAAGTTCGTCGGCGACCCCGTCGCGCTGGTCGTCGCGGACAGCCGCTACATCGCCGAGGACGCCGTCGAACTGGTCGACGTCGACTACGAACCGCTGCCCGCGGTCGCGGACTTCCGCAAGGCGGTCGGGTCCGATGTCGTTGTGCACGAGGCGTATCCCGACAACGTCGCCGGCGGGATGGGTGGCGCGCCACCCGACGAGGAGACCTTCGCCAACGCGGCGCACGTCGCGGAAGCCTCGGTGTATCAACAGATTCACGCGCCGGTGCCGATCGAGTGCCGCGGCCTGGTCGCCGAGTGGACCGCCGCGACCTCGGAGATGACGCTGTGGGCGTCCACCCAGACCCCGCACGAGCTGCGCGCGTTCTGCGCCCGCCTGCTCGGCATCCCGGCCCAGGGGGTGCGGGTCATCGTGCGCGACACCGGCGGCGGGTTCGGCCAGAAGGTCGTGCCGATGCGCGAGGACATGTGCATCATGCTGGCCGCGCGCAAGGTGCCGGCCGCCGTGAAGTGGATCGAGGACCGCCGCGAGAACCTGATGGCCGCCCAGCAGTCCCGCCACGTCGACGGCAAGGCCCGGATGGCGCTCGACGCGGACGGCAACATCCTCGCGGTCGACGTCGACTTCACCTACGACGTCGGCGCGTATCCCACCCCGTACCCGGTGCTGACCACCGCCGCCGTCGGGATGTTCTTCCCGGGCCCGTACCGGATACCCAAGGCCAGCTTCAACTACAAGACGGTGTTCTCCAACACCGCGGGTCTGGCCGCCTATCGCGGGCCGTGGCAGTACGAGACGCTGGCCCGCGAGATCCTGCTCGACATCGCGGCCCGCAAGATGGGCATGGACCCCGTCGACCTGCGCCGCAAGAACCTGCTGCGCCGCGACGAGATGCCGTACTTCAACGCCAACGGCATGCCCTACGACCACGTCGCACCGGTGGAGACCTTTGAGCAGGCCGTGAAAATCCTTGACCACGAAGGGTTTCGCAAGGAGCAGGCGGACGCCCTGGCGGAGGGTCGCTACATCGGCCTCGGCTTTTCGGCCTACATCGAGCCCACGGGCGCGGCGACCGGCCACCTGGGCGCCGAGGGTGCCACGATTCGGATGGAGCCGACCGGGAAGATCAATGTCTACGTCAACGGCGGGTCGTCGGGTAACAGCATCGAAACGACGGTCGTGCAGTTGACAGCCGACGCGCTGGGCGCCGACATCGCGGATGTGTCGACGATTCAAGGCGATACGGCGGTGACGCCCTACGGCGCGGGCACGCAGGGCAGCCGCAGCGGGCCGATGACCGCGGGCGCCGTCAACGAGGCGGGCACCATCCTGCGCAAGCAGATCATCGCGATCGCGGCGCACAAGCTCGGCGTGGAACCCGATCAGATCGACTTGGCCGGATCGAAAGCCGTTGTGCGCGAAGACCCGTCGAAGGGCGTGACGTTCGGCGAGATCGCCTACCAGGCGTATTACGAGCCGGGGCAGCTGCCGCCCGGTACGTCGGCCACGCTGGAGGCCACCGCACGGTTCACGTCGCAGGCCCCGATCCACTGGGCCAACGCCACCCACGCCTGCACGTGTGAGGTGGACATCGAGACCGGGCACGTCACGCTGACCCGCTACATCGTCAGCGAGGATGTCGGACCGATGATCAACCCGAACGTGGTGGAGGGTCAGATCGCCGGCGGCACCGTGCAGGGCATCGGCGGGGCGCTGTTGGAGAACATGGTCTACGACGACGACGGGAACCCGTTGGCTTCCACGTTCGTCGACTACCTGCTGCCGACGGCGACCGAGGTGCCGCCGATCGAGTACGGCCACATCGAGATCCCCGGCCCGGGGGTCGGCGGCTACAAGGGCTGCGGTGAGGGCGGCGCGATCGGATCCACCGCCGCCGTCATCAACGCGATCAACGACGCGCTGGCGCCGCTGGGCGTCACGCTGACCCAGCTGCCCGCCAGCCCGGCCGCGATTGTCGCCCTTATCGAGGAGTCCCAATAATGGAGCTAGTCAACGAGTTTCGGGTACCAGTGGCGGCATCCACCGCCTGGCAGGTACTCACCGACGTCGAGCGCGTCGCACCGTGCATCCCCGGGGCCCAGTTGTTGAGCGTCGACGGCGACGACTTCACCGGGGCGGTCAAGGTGAAGGTCGGCCCGATCACGGTGTCGTACAAGGGCGAGGCGAGCTTTCAGGAGAAGGACGAGGCGGCGCAGCGGGTGGTGATCAAGGCCAACGGCAAGGAGACCCGCGGCAGCGGCACCGCGTCCGCGGTCGTCACCGCCCAACTCAAGGACGAGGGCTCCGCCGCCGCGCCCGCCACGCACGTCGTGATCACCACCGACCTAACCATCTCGGGCAAGGCGGCGCAGTTCGGTCGCGGCGTGCTGGCCGATGTGTCCAACCACCTCATCGAGCAGTTCGCCAAGAACCTGGAGGCGGACCTGCTTGGCGGGACACCGCGGCAGGCCGGTGAAACGACAAGTGCCGCTGCGGAATCGGCGGCGCCAGCGGACAACGCCATCAACTCGCTGGACATCGCCAAGGCCGTCGCGCCGTCGCTGATCAAGCGGTACGCCCCAGTCGCGGCCGGGGTGCTGACGGGCGTGCTGCTGGGCTTGTTGTTCGGCAGGCGCCGACGCAAGAGCCCCACGCTCGACGAGGACCTGCAGGCCGCCCTGCTGCGGTTGTTGTCATGAAGGCCGCCCCGTTCGCCTACCACCGGCCCGAGTCGGTGAAGGAGACCGTCGACCTGCTCGATGAGCTCGGCGACGATGCGAAGATCCTGGCCGGCGGGCAGAGCCTGGTGCCGATGCTGGCGATGCGGCTGACGCACTTCGACAACCTGATCGACATCACCCGCATCGAGGAGCTGATCGGCATCGACCGGATCGGCGACGAGGTCAGGGTCGCCGCGGCCACGCCGCACGCGTTCGTCGGGATGGACGACGAGGTGGCCGAGTCGGTGCCGCTGCTGACGCTGGCGACGCCGTACATCGGGCACTTCCAGATCCGCACCCGCGGCACGCTCGGCGGCGCGATCGCCCACGCCGACCCGGCCGCCGAGTACGCCGCGGTCGCGCTGGCACTCGACGCGCAGATCGACGCGGTGTCCTCCCGCGGCACCCGTCAGATCGCCGCGGCCGACTTCTTCACCGGGCTGTGGGAGACCTCGCTGCAGGCCGGTGAGATCCTGACCGCGGTGCGGTTCCCGGTGTGGACCGGCCGGTGCGGGTTCGCGATTGAGGAGTTCGCGCGCAGGCACGGCGACTTCGCGATCGCCGGCGCCGCGGTGGCCGTCGAAGTCGACGGCGCCGACCGGGTGACCCGCTGCGGCATCGGCCTGCTGGGCCTGGGCTCCACGCCGCTGCGCGGCGCGGCCGCCGAGGACGCGGTGATCGGGCGCGCGGTCGCCGACATCGCCGCCGCCGACGTGGGCAACCTGGCGATCGGCGCGCTGGAGGACATCCCGTCCGACCTGCAGGGGTCGGCCAAGTACCGAGCCAGGGTCGGCGCCACCATGGTGGCTCGCGCCTGGCAGGCAGCCATCGACGATGCGACAGGGGCAGACGATGCATGAGTGGACGGTCCGGTTGTCCGTCAACGGCCGACCCGTTGAGGCGACCGTCGAACCGCGGCTCACGCTGGCCGACTTCCTGCGTGAGCACTGCGGACTGACCGGCACCCACCTCGGGTGTGAGCACGGGGCCTGCGGCGCCTGCACGGTGCTGGTGGACGGGCAGGCGGTGCGCGGGTGCCTGATGTTCGCCGTGCAGGCCGACGGCAGCGAGGTCACCACGGTCGAGGGCATCGCCTCCCCGGACGGCGAACTGTCGCCGGTGCAGGCCGCGATGCGCGAGTGCCACGGCCTGCAGTGCGGGTTCTGCACGCCGGGTTTCGTCGTGTCGATCACCGCGTTCCTGCGCGACAACCCCCACCCCACCGACGAGGAGATTCGCGAGGGGCTGTCCGGCAACTTCTGCCGGTGCACCGGCTATCAGGGCATTGTTAACGCCGTGCACCGTGCGGCCGATATGTCTTGAGGCGTACCCTGCCGGGCAAGAAGTTGGGAGACGGATGAGGACCACGCGTTATCTGGCAGCAGCCGCGGTCGCGTTCGGCGCCGCGAGCATTCTGGCGGTTCCGGCGGCCGGACAGAGTTCAGTCGACCAGGCGTTTCTTCAGGCGGTGCGCGATAAGGGCGTACCGATCGAGTCCGATGCGCAGGCGTTGGAGCTGGCCCATCAGACCTGCGGGGTGCTCAACAACGGCGGCAGCGCCACCGACGCGCTGAACAAGCTGGCCGGCGCCACGAACTGGTCCACCGACACCGCCGCGAACTTCGGCAGCCTGGCGGTCGTCGCCTACTGCAAGGACCAGATGGCCCGGATCACCGCGCCACAGCCGCAGCCGCAGGCCAGTGACGGCGGGTCCGCGAGTTCGGGCGGCGGTAAGCCGCTGTACAACGTGCCGCGCTACACCGAACCCAACAAGCCCGGCAAGGTCGACCACCGGCCGTACGGCATCATCCCGTGCCGCGATGCCGAGGGCTGCAACTAGGGCGAGACGACCCCGCGCAGGCCGTCGGCGCCGTAGAGCGGCTCGAGCATCGCCGAGAAGTCGGGGCCGCGGCGCAGCTGCACGCCGCCGTCGACGTTGATCACCTGTCCGGTGATGTAGCTGGAGGCATCGCTGAGCAAGAAGACCGCCGCGCTCGCGATGTCCGCCACCTCGCCCTGGCGCGGCAGCGGGGTGATGGCCGCGTAGTCCGCGGTCAGCTCCGGCGACGACGTGATCGGCGCCACCAGGTCGGTGCGAATCAGCCCGGGCCGGATGCAGTTCACCCGCACCCACGACGGCCCCAGCTCGTCGGCGGCCAGTTGCATCAGGTGATCGACCGCGGCCTTGCTGACCCCGTAGGCGCCGAACCAGCGGTGCGTGTTGCTCGCCGCGATCGACGAGATGCCGACGAAGGATCCGCCACCGCCGCGCACCATCTCGCGAGCGGAGTGCTTGAGCAGGTACATGCTGCCGTTGACGTTGAGATCGACCGTGCGCCGCCACGCGTCGGAGTCCATCTGCGTGATCGGCCCGATGGTCTCGCTGCCGCCCGCGGCGTGCACCACACCGTGCAGCTTGCCGGTCCACGCGGTGGCGGCGGCGACCACGCGCGCGACCTCGTCCTCGTTGGTGACATCGGCGGGCTCGTAGCGCCCCGCACCTGCTCCGCCGCCGGCCGCGATCTCGTCGGCGGCCGCGGAGAGCCGATCGGCGTTGCGGCCCACCAACATCGCGTTGCCGCCCGCCGCGACCACCGCGGCGGCCACGCCCTTGCCGATTCCGCTGCCACCACCAGTGACCAGAACCGTCCGATCGGTCAGGGACAACTGCATCGAGGACTCCTTCGTCACGGCTCGTCGCGGCGGGCGAGTTTCGGCGCACCCAGGGTGCGCCAGTCCGGTACGTCCGGCGGCAGACCGACGGGGAACCGGTTCTCGTTGGCGGCCGCCCAGTGGGCATGGCCGAGTTCGTGGATGTGGAACGCGTGCCGCAGCGCCTCGGTGAAGCCCATCGCGTCGGCGGCGGCGTTCACCGAATCCTTCACCAGCAGCGCCCCCATGGTCGGCCGCTCGGCGATGCGCCTGGCGAATTCCAGCGTCTTCTCCTCGAGTTCGGCGCGCGGGAACACCTTCGACACCATGCCGAGCCGGTACGCCTCGTCGGCGTCGATCGAATCCCCGGTCAGCAGTAGCTCTTTGGCCTTGCGCGCGCCGAACTCCCATGGGTGCGCGTAGTACTCGACGCCCGGCATGCCCATCCGGACCGTGACGACGTCGCTGAACTTGGCGTCGTCGGACGCGACGATCAGGTCGCACGCCCAGATCAGCATCAGGCCGGCCGAGATCGCGTTGCCCTGCACCTGCGCGATGGTGATCTTGCGCAGATCGCGCCAGCGCCGGGTGTTCTCGAAGAAGTAGTGCCCCTCCTGCAGATAGGTGCGCTCGGCGATCGGCTCCCGGCTCCCGCCGTTGATCGTGAACGTCGGATGCTGATGCGGTCCGGGTTGACGTTCCAGCATCGCCTCCTCGGAGCCCAGATCGTGGCCGGCCGAGAAGTTCTTGCCCCGCGCCGCCAGGATCACCACCCGCACGGTGTCGTCGGCCTCGGCGCGGCCGAAAGCCTCGTCGAGTTGCACCAGCAGGGTTCGGGATTGGGCGTTCTGCGCATGCGGCCGGTTCAGCCAGATGCGCGCGATGCGGCCGTCGTCCAGGGTCTCGTAGGTCACCTGGGGCTGCGCATCGCCTGCGCCCTGATCGGCGTTGGTCGTATCTGGACTCGCCACGGCGGATCACCTCGCTCGCGTTGGTTCGACTGACTGCACATTACGGTGCCCGCTACCGTTGGCCGTTCAGTGGTGGCACAGCAACCTTACAGCGAACACCAAGGAGGTTCTAAGACACACCTTTCGCCTCACCTTCGAGTCGTCAAACCGGTTGCCGCCTAGTAGGCTTGAGACAACACCAGCCGTCCTGGCTGGAACTTTTCCATAGGTCCTCATCGGCTTAGCAAACACAGGAGATCAGATGGCGCCTCGACCCATCCTCGCCGCCGGGCTGACCCTGGCCGCGCTGTCGGTGCCGTTTGCGGCGGTGTCGGGGACGCCGGCGGCGAGCGCCCAGACGCAGTGCCCACCCGGCGAGGCGGTCGATACCTTCACCGCGGTCTGTCTGCCCTATCTGGTGCCCAACTCGCCGAGCGCGGGCGTGACGTCCATCCCGGGCAACCCGTCGCTGCCGGCCGTCGACGGCATCCCGTGCACCGGTGCCAACACCGGCGAGTGCATCGGACTGTCCGAGGAGCAGCAGGCCGCCGGGCCCGCCCCGGTGCCGCGATCCAGCGTCAGCTCCAGCCCCTGACCGCCGGGTCAACACGATCGGCCGATACGGCCGTACAGCGCCCGCGATGGATAGAATCGCGGGATGGCGACGACTCGTGACGTGCTTCGGCGAACCCTGCTGACCTCTGCCTTCATGGGCGCCGCGGTGATCGCCCCGATGCTCGTAACGCCCGCGCCGGCGTCCGCGCAGTGCCAATCCGGCGAGGAACACGACGTGTTCACCACCACGTGCGTCCCGTTCCTGACGCCCCGGTCGCCGATCACCACCACCGGAGCGAATCCCGACGTCCCCGAGGTCGACGGCATCCCGTGTGTCGGCGGACGGTCCTCGGCGGCCTGCTACGGCCTGCTCGAGGACGCCCAGGCGGCCGGCCCACCTGCGATCCCCCGCACGACGATCAGCGCCAGCCCTTAGTTAGCTGGGTTTACAGTGAACTCATCGAAGCTGTGCAGAAAACACTCAGCTTCCTTAGAATCCATGCCGACGAGACGGTCAATAACTCCAGAAAACTACAGAAAGCGTGACGATGGCGACTCTTAAGCACTCCGCACGACGACTCTTCCTTGCCGGCGGCTTTGCGGTCGCATTAGCCGCGGCCCCGGCGGTCGCTGTCCTCGCGGTCCCTGACGCGTCCCCGCTGGCGCAGTGCCCGGCGGGTGAGGAAACCGACCCGTTCGTGGGCACCTGCATCCCGCACACGGTCCCGAATTCGGGATCGTCGCCGTTCCAGTCCATCCCGGGCAACCCGAGCCTGCCCGCGGTCGGCATCCCCGGCGGTGGCGGCGCGATCCCGTGCACCGGGGGCAACACCGGCGAGTGCATCGGCCTCGCAGAGGAGGCCCAGGCCGAGGGACCCGCGGCGACGCCGGAGTCCTCGGTCAGCTCCAGCCCGACGGTCCACGGCTCCATCGGCTGACCCTCGGCCCCGACCGAAGGCCCCTGAACAGCGGCGACGGCGTCGTCGCATAAGGTGGTCATATGCCTGCGAAATCTGATCACGCCGATATCGGCGACGTCGAACCGCTCGCTGACAGCACCGCTCGCCAGGCCCGGCGGGTGGTGGCCGCCTACGCAAACGACGCCGACGAGTGTCGGATGTTCCTGTCGATGCTGGGCATCGGCCCCTCCAAGCTCGAGGCCTGAGTGAGTCCGGGGCACGGTCGTAGGGCCGGCTCCGGGGATTCGGACTTCGTCGTGGTGGCCAACCGGCTGCCTATCGACATGGAGCGACTGCCCGACGGCACCACGACGTGGAAACGAAGCCCCGGCGGGTTGGTGACCGCACTTGAACCGCTGCTGCGACGGCGTCGTGGTGCCTGGATCGGCTGGCCCGGCATCCCAGATGCCGGCGAGGACGTCCTCGAACAAGAGGACATGCTGCTGTGCCCGGTCGATCTGACCGCTAAGGATGTCGCGGACTACTACGAGGGGTTCTCGAACGCCACCTTGTGGCCGCTCTACCACGACGTCATCGTCAAACCGATCTACCACCGCGAGTGGTGGGACGCCTATGTCGACGTCAACCGCCGCTTCGCCGAGGCCACGGCCAAGCGCGCGGCCACCGGCGCCACCGTGTGGGTCCAGGACTATCAGCTGCAGCTGGTACCCAGAATGCTGCGCGAGTTGCGCCCCGACCTGGTGATCGGGTTCTTCCTTCACATCCCGTTCCCGCCGGTCGAGCTGTTCATGCAGATGCCGTGGCGCACCGAGATCGTCGAGGGGCTGCTGGGCGCCGACCTGGTCGGGTTCCACCTGCCCGGCGGCGCGCAGAACTTTCTGATCCTGGCCCGCCGGTTGGTCGGCGCCAACACGTCGCGGGCCAACGTCGGCGTGCGCTCACGCTTCGGTGAGGTGGAGATCGGCGACCGCGCCATCAAGGTGGGCGCCTTCCCGATCTCCATCGACTCCTCGGCACTCGATCAGCAGGCCCGCAGCCGCGCTGTCCGCCAGCGCGCGGCCGAGATCCGCGCCGAACTCGGCCACCCCCGCAAGATCCTGCTGGGGGTGGACCGGCTCGACTACACCAAGGGAATCGACGTGCGGCTCAAGGCATTCGCGGAGCTGCTCGATGAGGGCCGGATCAAACGCGACGAGACCGTCCTGGTGCAGTTGGCGACGCCGAGCCGGGAGCGCGTCGAGAGCTACATCGCGATGCGCGAGGACATCGAGCGCCAGGTCGGCCACATCAACGGGGAGTATGGCGAGGTCGGCCACCCGATCGTGCACTACATCCACCGGCCGGTGCCGCGCGAGGAGCTGATCGCGTTCTTCGTGGCGGCCGACCTGATGCTGGTCACCCCGCTGCGCGACGGTATGAACCTGGTGGCCAAGGAGTACGTGGCGTGCCGAAGCGATCTCGGCGGCGCCCTGGTGCTCAGCGAGTTCACCGGTGCCGCGGCGGAATTGCGGCAGGCCTACCTGACCAACCCGCACCACCTCGAAGGGGTCAAGAACGCGATCGAGGCGGCGCTGAATCAGACACCCGAGGAGGGCAGGCGGCGGATGCGGGCGCTGCGCCGCGAGGTGCTCGCCCACGACGTCGACCTGTGGGCGCGGTCGTTCCTGGACGCGCTGGCGTCGACCAAGACCGCGACTAGATCGGCGTGATGTACTGGATCAGCCACTTGCCGTCGATCTTCTTGTAGTCGACGCGAAGTCGGCTGCCGTCGTAGATCGGCTCCTTGGACTTGTCGGTGACCGTGCGGTTGATGTACACCATCACCGACGCCGAATTCCGGTCCGCCGACATCACTCCCGAGCCGACCACGTTGGCCTGGCTGACCAGCTGCCGTTCGCGCGCCTGCGGGATGATTTCCTTGTTGGCGCGATCCTGGAACTCCTGGCGGTACTCCGGGGTGAGCATCGGGTAGACCTCGTTGAGGGTGCGCTCGACGGTCTGGTAGTCGTAGCCGAACACCTTCGGGATCTGCCGTGCGGCCAGGTCGCAGTCCGGCGGCTGGCGGCCCTCGATGCACGGGCCGAGTTCAAGCACGGCCTGCCGCTCGGCGGCCTGCACCTCGTGGTTCCAGAACAGCACACCGCCGAGTGCGGACAGCCCGACGAACATCAAGGCCAGCACGATCACGGGCACGCCGAGCAGCAGCGCGGTGGACCTGCGCATCAGTTACCGCCCTCGGGGTACTTCAGGTCGTAGGCGGTCATGTTGCCGTTGTCGTCCTCGTGGATGATCACGCGCAGGCGGTACGGCTGCGACGGCTGGTTGTTGCCGTCCAGGTCGGTCACCGTCACCCGCGCCGACACCAGAACCGCGGCGTTCTTGGCGACCTCATCGATCTTCTCCAACGCCGCACCGTTGATCACGGTCTCGGCGCTGGCGTTGGTGTCGCGGAACAGCAGCTTGAGGTTCTCCGCGTTGTTGTCCTGGGTCATCATCGCGCGCAGCGGCCCGCTGGTGCTGTTGACGAACCGGTCCACGCTCTCGTCGATGCTGTCCTGGTCGTAACTGAACATGTTGACCACAATCTGCGAGGCGGTGTCGACGAACCGTTGCTCGCGGGCCACCTTTGCGTCGGTGTCGCGCTGAACGTTGTAGGCCCACAGGCAGATGCCCGCCAACGCGAGCACGACGACGAACACGGCAGACAGCGCGATGGTCGCGACCGGACGCAGGTTCGGTGGCCGCCGCGGCGGCGGGCCCGCGGGCCTGGGCACCCGCACCTTGATCGGTTTGGGCGCCTCCGCGACAACGGTCGCGCCGGTCGCCGGTGCGCCGGCGGGGCCGGCCGCCCGGGACGCGCGACGACGCCGGGGCGGCCTCGGGGTTGTCGAGGCCGTGTCTTCCGCCATTTACGCCTGCCTTGGAGCCAACATCAGATCAACCCAGTTTTCCGCAGGCGCCAGTTTGTCAGTACCGGCGGCGAAGATGCCAGTTCCGCCTTCCGGATCGACGAACTTGCCGTTCTGGTCGTAGGTGGCGAACTTCGGCCCGGCGGCCATCGGCGTCTCCGCGGGCAGCGGCGGCACCTCCGCCGGCGGCGCGGGCGGTGGCGGCGCACCCGCCGGCGGCGGGGGTGGCGTCCGGCCGTACGGCGGCACCACATGATCCGGCGGCGAGAAGAACGGCCACGCCGGCGGCAGCGTCGGCTGCACCTCGTTCGGCGGCACCGGCAGCGGGAACGGCGCGTGCGGCGCCGGACCCGGCCCCGGTGGAACCCCCGGCGGCAGCTGCACCACCGGCGGCCCCGGATCGGGGTCGACCTGCGGCGGGATGTACGGGAACTTGTTCGGGGGCAGGATGTTCCGCCCGATCTCAGTCGTGTCGTCGTCGTACTGATCCAGCGGGGTGCCCAGCGGCACCGGCGGCCCGCGCCAGGGGTTGTTGCCGATCGGCTTGTAGCCCTCCGGATCGCGGCACAGCTGCACCGTCGGCGCCCGCTTGCCCGGGAACTCCTGACACGGGTAGTTGCGGGCGCCGCGCACCACGGCCGGATCGTTGTGCGGCGTCTTGCAGTACAGGTCGGTGGGCAGCTCGCGCAGCGTCTCGTCGGCCGGTGAGCGCATCTCGCTGGCCGGCACGAAGCCGGTCAGACACGGCGGCGGGTCCTGCAGGTGGATCTTGAAGTCCAGCTTGCCGCCCTCATCGGCGGGCACGCCGCCGCCGACGGTCAGCAGCGCCGCCATGATCGCCGGGAAGACGACCAGCGCGTGCTCGAGCGACTTGCGGTAGATGACCCCGATCCGGCCGAAGTTGGCCAGGTTGGCGGCCAGCACCGGGAACGACGGCCGAATCCCGGCGAACAACTCGTTGGCCTCGGCCGTCGCACCGGGCACGGTCTGCAGCGTCGAGCGGAACTGCGGATCGGCGTTGGACAGCTCGGTGGTGAACCGCGCCAACCCGTCGGCCAGCGCGCGGATGTCGTCACCGCTTTGCATCTGCGCGTCGAGGAACGGTCCCGCCTGGTCGATCAACTTGGTGATCTGGCCGTAGTTGTTGTTGGCCTCGTCGACCAACACCCGCGCCGACTGGATCAGCCGGGCCAACTCGGGACCGGAACCGTTGAACGCCTTGAACGTTTCGCGTAGCAGATCCTGGATGCGCGTGTCACCGACGCTGGTCACCAGATCCTCGGCCTGCTGTAGCAGGCCCGCGACGTCCTGGCCGATGGCGGTGCGGGAGATGTCGATGTTGGAGCCGTTGCGCAGCGTCTCCGAGGACGGGTTCTCCGGTGGCACCAGGTCGACGTACTGCTCGCCGACCGCCGACACGCTCTTGACCGTCGCGGTGACGTTCGCGGGCACCTTGGTGCCGCTGTTGAGTCGCATCTTCGCGACCACGGCGTCGTCGGACAGCGTCACCGACTCGACCCGGCCGATGGTCACGCCGCGGTAGGTGACGTTGGCGTTCTCGTACAGACCGCCCGCGGCGACGAAATCGGCGGTGATCCGGTACGACCCGATTCCGACCGCCGCGGGCACCTGCAGATAGAAGATCGATATCGCGCCGACGGTCAGCACGGTGACGATCGCGAAGATCGACAGCTGCAGTCGGGTGAGCCGGTCCAGCATTACGGGCCCTCCCCATGCTGCGTCGCGGTGCCGGGCGGGATCTTGAACGGATCCGCGGCCTGCCCGGACAGATTCGCCAACGACTGCGTCATGAAGTCGGGCGGCGTGATGATTTCGTGCATCCGCTTCATGTTCGGATCCAGCCCCCACGACGTGGTGAAGACCGACTCCCCGACGCGCCGCAGGGTCAGGTCGAAGGTGGTGTACACGTTCAGGTAGTCACCACGCACCGCGTTGCGCAGGTACTTGTAGTGGAACGGGAACGTCGGCAGCAGCTCGAGGTCCTTGATGAAGTAGTCGGCGTGGTCGTTGAACGACTTGATGACCGGATACAGGTCCTTGAAGTCGGCGGCGAAATCGTCCTTGGTCTTCTCCAACACCCGCGCCGCGACGGTCGCGAAGCTGCGCAACGCCGTGAACGCCTCCACGATGTGGGCGCGGTTGCGGTTCAGCACCTCCAGTGCCGCGGGCAGCCGGTCCAACGTGCGGCCCAGGTTGTCCTTGCTCTGGGCCAGGATGGCGGCGAACCGGTTGAGCCCTTCGGCGGCCGCGATGATGTCGGCGGTCTGCTGGTCCAGCGAGCTGGTCAGCTCCGCCAGCCGCGGAATCAAATCCGTGAACGAGCCCTGGCGGTCGACCACGGCGTTGAACGTCTCTTCGGTGATGTCCTGCAGCGCACCGAGATTGCCCTTGTTGACCACGACACCGAGCGCGGACAGCACCTCCTCGGTGGTCGGGTAGCGCGCGGTGCGGTCCAGCGGGATGTGCGAACCGTTGGTGAGCTTGCCCTCCGCGGGCTCGGTCGGCTCGAGCAGTTCGATGTGCTGCGAGCCCAGCAGCGACGTCTGGGCGACCTTGGCCGTCGCGTTGGCGGGCAGGTCGACATTCTTGTCCAGTGACAACTGCACGGCGGCGTAGAAGGTGCCGTCGGGTCGCTGCACCGCCTCGATGCCGGACACGCTGCCGACGGTGACGTCGTCAACCATCACCGGCGAGTTCTGCGGCAACGTGGCCACGTCCGGCAACTCGACGGTGATCTTGAACGACCCGCTGCCGTGCCCGGCGGTGCCCGGCATGTTCAGCGAGTTCAGCCCGCCGAACTGGCAGCCGGCCAACAACACCGACAGCGATGCGATCGCCAACGCCCTGCGGATCATCCGCCACCTCCCTCGGCGGGCAGCGGCGCGGCGGGCGCCTCGGGCGCCGCCGGCGCGGCCGCCTCGGGGTTCTCCACCGCGGGTCCGCCCGCGTGTGAGCTGGACTGCGGCGGCGCCACGGTCGCATCGGGGGCCGGCGGCACGATCAGCGAGCTCAGATCCATGTCGGCCGACACCTGCGGCGGATTGGTGCCAGGCAGCGGCTGCCACTGCAGGTACGGCACCGGCGTCTTGGCCTTGGCCTCGGTCTCCGGGGTGTCGTAGATGATCTGCCCCTTGTACGCGGTGATGCTGTTGATCGGGTGGAACAGCAGCGGCGGGTAGTTCATCGCGATGCGCTTGAACACCGGGCCCATCCGCTGCCGGCAGATCTCGGCGCGCTTGTAGTTCTCCTGTGACGCCGCTGCTTCGAACGTGCCGCCGCAGATGAACTGCACCGGGTTGGCGAAGTTCGGCAGCGTCAGCAGGCCGCCCACGGTGCCCTGTGCCGGGTTGTAGATGTTGTAGAAGTTCGACAGGCCGTTGGGCGTGATGTGCAGGATCTGCTCGATGTCGTCGCTGTGCTCGGTAAGGATGCTGGTGAAGTCCGTCAGCTTGGTCACCTGGTCGATAAGCGCCTGATTGCTCTCGTTGAGGAAGCCGCGCACGTCGCCCAGCGCCTGGTTCAGCAGGCCCAGCGTGTTGTCGAGGTCGGTGGAGCTGTCCGCGAGCACCTGCGACACCGACGCGACGTGGTTGGTGAACTGGACGATCTGCTCGTTGCTGTTCGACAGCGCATCCACCAGCACCTGCAGGTTGCGGATGGTGCCGAACAGGTCGGTGCGCGAGTCACCCAATCGGCCCGCGGTCTGGGACAGCTCGCGCAGCGCCTTGCGGAACGAGTCGCCGTTGCCGTCGAAGGTGTCGGCGGCCTGGTTGACGAACGCGGCCAGCGGGCCCTGCACCGATCCGGGGTGCGGCCCGAGCGTCTGGCTCAGCTGGGTGAGCTGCTCCTTGACCTCGTCCCATTCCACCGGAACAGCGGTGCGGTCCAACGGGATCTGGTCGCCGTCGCCGAGCTTTGGACCGCCGGTGTAGGCCGGGGCGAGCTGAACGAACCTGGCGGACACCAGGTTCGGCGCGATCACCAACGCCTTGGCATCGGCGGGAACCTCGACGCCGGGGTTCAGCGTCATGGTCACCTTCACGTCGGTCGGCCGCGGTTCGATCGAGTCGATCTTGCCGACCGGCACCCCGACGATGCGGACGTCGTCGCCCGGATACAGGCCCACCGCCGAAGTGAAGTAGGCGGTCAGCTTGTTGCCGGTGCGGTTGGGCCACACCAGATATGCGCCGACGGCAAGGAGCACCACCAGCAGTGCGATCACTGCCGGGCGCAACCAGCGACGGGACGGGTTCACGTATGTCATGGCGACTTCGGCCTAATGATGAAGCGTTCGGAGATGTATCCGCGCAGCATGTCGGCGAGGCTGTCCGGCAGCTTGCCGGGCTGGAAGTAGAAGTCCAGCAGGACCTCCGCGATCGGCGCGGGCGGCAGGCCGTAGAGGTTGATCTGGAAGCCCGGCCCGGATCCGACCACCTCACCGAGCGCCGTCGCGTACGGCGGCAGCCTGCGCAGCGCCTCGCTGATGTGCTCGCGACGCTCGAGCAGGTTGTCCATGACCAGGTTCAGCTTCTCCAGTGCGGGCTTGAACTCGCGCCGGTTGTCGGCGACGAAGCCGGAGAGTTGCTGCGCCACATCGTCAATCCCCGCGATCAGGTTCGACAGGGCCTGACGGCGCTCGTCGAGCGCGGCGAACAGCAGGTTGCCGTCGACGATCAGCTTGTTGACCTGCCCGGCGCGCTGGGCCAGGGTGTCCGACACCCGCTTGGCGTGGCCGAGCAGCTGCTCGAGCGCCTCGTCACGCCGGTTGAGCGCGCGCGACAGGTCCGCGATCCCGTCGAGTGCGCCACGCAGTTGCGGGGTGGCCTCGCGTAGCGAGTCGGTCAGCGTCTGCAGCGCCTGCTCGAACCGCGGCTTGTCCAGTTCGCTGACGTTCTGCCCGAGGTCCTGCAGCGCGGTGTTGAGCGTGTACGGAGTCGTGGTGCGGCCCAACGGGATAACCGTCGAGTCGCCGCTGCCGGCCGGCGTCACCGCAAGCGACTTCTCGCCGAGCACGGTGTCGGTTTTGATCGCGACCATCGACTGGTCGCCGACCTTGATGCCGCGCTCGACGGTGAAGGTCACCTTCGCGGTGTCGCCGGCGAGTTCCACATCGGTGACCTTGCCGACCGTGATGCCGGAGACGTTGACGTCGTTACCCGGTGAGATGCCGCCCGCGTCACTGAAGTACGCCGTGTACGGCTTGCCCTGCGGCCAGAACGGCAGATTGGTGTAGCCGAACGACACCAGCACCAGGCAGGCCACCAGGAAGATGCCGAAGATGCCGGTGCGCACAGGGGCCCAGTCGTCGTCGGACCTATTCGACATTCGGTGCACACCTCCCCTTCGACGGATCGGGCGGACCGCCCAGCGGGATCAGGATGTCGCTGCCCGCGGGCCCGTTGATCTTCAACCGGGTCGAGCAGTAGAAGATGTTGAAGAACGACCCGTATGCGCCAAGTGCGTTGAGCCGCAGGTAGTTCTCCGCCAGCGGTTCGATGACCTTGTTGACGTCGGCCTTGCGCTCGTCGAGGCGTTGTGCGAACGGCCGGACGTTCTCGAGCACGCCCTGAATCGGCCGCCGGGACTTGACCAGCATGTCGGTCAGGTCGTTCTCAGCCGACGCCAGCGGACCGATCGCACCCGCGATCGGGTCGCGGCCCTCGGCGAGCCCGGTGATGAGCTGCTGCAACTGGTCGACGCTCGCGTTGAACTGCGCGCCCTTCTCGTCGACCGTCTTGAGCACGGTGTTGAGGTTGTCGATGACGTCGCCGATGAGCTGGTCGCGGGCGGCCAGGTCGCGGGTGAACGCGCTGGTGTTCGCCAGCAGGTTCGACAGCGCGCCGTCCTGGCCCTGCAGCAGCTCGATGACGGCGTTGCTGACCTGGTTGACCTTCTCGCCGTCGAGGCCCTTCAGCACCGGACGCAGCCCGCCCAGCAGCGCGTCCAGGTCCAGCGCCGGCTGGGTGTTCTCCTTCGGAATCGTGCTGCCCGGCGGGAGTTTGCGAAGCTCACCGGGGCCCGACGCGATCTCCAGATACCGATCGCCCACCAGGTTCTCGTAACGCACCACCGCACGGGTGGAGGTGTAGAGCTGGTAGCGCTTGTCGATGTCGAACGCGACGTCGACGGTGTTGTCCGGGTTCAGTGACACCTTGTTGACCGTGCCGACCGGAACCCCGGCGATCCGGACGTCCTGTCCCGCCTTGAGCCGCGAGGCGTCGACGAAGGTGGCGTGATAGCCGTTCTCGGAGGCGAACCGGAACTCGCCGAACACCACCACCAGCAGCGCGGCCACCAACACCATCACCACCGTGAAGATGGAGACGTTGAGAAGCGTCCGATCGCCCTTCACTAGAAGTCGTCCCTCTCCGCGAACGCCCCGTTGAACAACCACTGCAGCGTCGACGGCGCGTCGAACTGCAGCTCGGTGTTCGGCTGGTAGGGCACATAGGCGTTGTCGGTGACCAGGAACGGGGTGCGGTACCAGGAGCCGCCGAACTGCTTACTCGGAACATCGGGCAGACCACGGCAGTTCGGACCACCCGACGCGTTGACGATCGGCAGGCTCTCCGGATACGTGTAGGCCGGCGAGCCGGGCAGGAAGTTCGACGCCACGAACAGGCCGGGTCGGATGCCGCCGATGACCGGGGCGAACCGGTCCACCGCCAGCGCCACGCCCTTGAAGAGGCAGCCGAACTCCGGTGAGTACTCCCCGGCGACCTTCAGGGGCGCGCGCAGCCGCTGGATCGCGGCGATGTAGTCGTCGGCGCCGGGTTCCAGCGTCGCGTAGCCGTTGTTGGCCAGACCGGTGGCGGCCAGCAGGGTGGCGTTGAGGTTGGCCTCCTCATCGGCGATGGTGTCCGCGATCTGCGGAGCGTTGTCGATGATGCGGGCCAGGTCGGGACCTGCGTCGCCGTAGATGTTCGCCACCACCGCGGTCTTACGTAGATCGTCCTGCAGCGTTGGAAGCTTCGGATTGAACTGCTGCAGATAGTAATTCAGCCCGGCCAGGGTGGCGCCCAGATTGTCACCGTTGCCGCGCAGGCCCTCGGCCAGTGCGCTCAGCGTCGCGTTCAGGTTGATCGGGTCGACCTTGTGCAGCACATCGGTCAGCGTCTGGAACAGCGTGTTGACCTCAAGCTGGACGTCCTTGGCAGCCACCGTGGCACCCGGCCGCAGCTGGCCCTCGGGCTTCTCGGGCGGCAGGAACTCGACCGCCTTGGCGCCGAAAACCGTTGTGCTGCCGATGCGCACGAGCGCGTTGGCGGGGATGTACTTCATCTCCCCGCGGTTGATCGCCAGCGTCAGCTTCGCCTGGTCCCCGGCGTACTGGATGTCGGTGACGTTGCCGATCTGCACGCCGCGGTACTTGACCTTGGCGTCGCGCTCCATCACCAGGCCGGCGCGCGGTGAGGTGACGGTGACGGTGTCCTTCGGGACGAATGCCGCCGTATAGGACAGGTAGGTGAACACGGTGGCGGCCGTGAGCACCGCGATGAGGATCGCCGCGGCGATCCTCACGTGGCTGCGCTTGGCGCCTTCGCCCCCCATACCGTCGGACATCGTTCGGTGACCCTATCCGGAAAGATTGAAGTTGCCGGACGCTCCGTAGACCGCGAGCGAGATGAACAGGGTGATCGTCACGACGACGATCAGCGACGTGCGCACCGCCTGCCCGACGGCGATTCCGACGCCGACCGGCCCGCCGGAGGCGTTGTAGCCGTAGTAGGTGTGCACCAGCATCACGGCGATCGCCATCACGATCGCCTGCAGGAACGACCAGAGCAGGTCCGTCGGCACCAAGAACGTGTTGAAGTAGTGGTCGTACAGGCCCGCGGACTGCTTGTTGATGAACACCGTCGTGAACCGCGCGGCGAAGAACGCCGCGAGCACCGACAGTGAATACAGCGGAATGATCGCGACCATTCCGGCCATCAACCGGGTCGACACCAGGTACGACACCGAGTGCACGGCCATCGACTCGACGGCGTCGATCTCCTCGGACACCCGCATGGCGCCCAACTGAGCCGTGGTACCGGCGCCGATCGTCGCGGCCAGCGCGATGCCGGCGATCACCGGGGCGACGATGCGGACATTGAGGAACGCCGACAGGAACCCGGTCAGCGCCTCGATGCCGATGTTGCCCAGCGACGAATAGCCCTGCACGGCGATGACGCCACCGGACGCCAGGGTCAGGAACGCGGCGACGCCGACCGTGCCGCCGATCATCACCAACGCGCCGGTGCCCATGGTCATCTCGGCGATATTGCGGATGGTCTCCCGGCGATACCGGCGCACCGCGTTGGGCAGGTAGCGCATCGTCTCGCCGTAGAACAACGCCTGCTCGCCGATCGAGTCGACGATTCGCGGCACGCCGCGGAAGAAGCGGCGGAAGCGAAGGGTGACGTCGTAGCTCATCGGACGAGCACCCTAACCCCGATCGCCGTCATGATCACGTTGATCACGAACAGGCAGACGAACGCGTAGACGACGGTCTCGTTGACCGCGGTGCCGACACCCTTCGGGCCGCCCTTGACGGTCAACCCCCGGTAGCAGCCGACCAGCCCGGCCACCACCCCGAACAGCAACGCCTTGATCTCGGCGAGCACCAACTCGCCCAGCCCGGTCAGCACCGTGAGCCCGTTGATGAACGCCCCCGGGTTGACGCCCTGCAGGAAGACGGAGAAGACGTAACCGCCGGACAGGCCGATGATGCAGACCAGCCCGTTGAGCAGCGGGGGGACGAAGGGGGGGGCCAGCCCGGGGGGCACGACGAGCCGCTGCACCGGATCGATGCCCAGCACCCGCATCGCGTCGATCTCCTCGCGGATGGTGCGTGCGCCGAGGTCCGCGCAGATGGCGGTGGCGCCGGCGCCGGCGACCACCAGCACCGTGCAGACCGGCCCGAGCTGGGTGATGGTGCCGAACGCGGTGCCGGCCCCGGACAGGTCGGCCGCACCGATCTCACGCAGCAGGATGTTGAGCGTGAACGCCACCAACACCGTGAACGGGATCGCCACCAGCAGCGTCGGGACGATCGAGACGCGCGCGATCATCCACGTCTGATCGAGGAACTCCCGGAATTGAAAGGGGCGGCGAAACATCTTCACGAACGTGTCGAGAGACATTTCGACAAACCCGCCCACGGCCCTAGCCGGTGCCGCGAGCTGTTCGATCAACCTCGGGCTCCGTTCTCGCGGGACGGGGGTGTCAAACTCGCTGTGGCGAAGAGGCTGAAACTTCTTGCCGCAGCGCGTTTCCCACCTCTGGGCTAAGCGTTGCTCTTCGTGAGCCGGATCATACTAACTAGAACAAGTTCGCAGTGTCAAAGAACGGACAAATCCGGCAAATCGTAATATTTACGCTGGTCACAACGGGTGTGACCGAGCTCATTCTAGAACGTGTTCTAGTGCTTGGTGGCCGTTTCCGTGTGAGACTCTCAGTCTCACTGCTCCATCAAAGCAGTTGCCGCAAAGCAGCGCTGCGGATCGCGGCCAGCAAAGTAGTTCTGCAGGGTGTCGGACAGCTTCGCCGGATCCCAGGCGTCGGCGTCGGCGTCGAACCGGGCCTCCACGGTCGGCGCCGCCACCAGCGTCACCCGCGGTCCGTAGACGATGAACAGTTGACCGTTGACGTTCTGCGCGGCCGGCGAGGCCAGGAAGCGGACCAGGTTGACCACGTGCTCCGGCGACAGCGGGTCGATCTGTCCCTCGGCCAACTCGGGCGCCTCGCCGAACACGTCCGCCGTCATCGCGGTGCGGGCGCGCGGGGCGATCGCGTTGGCCCGTACCCCGTACTTCTCCAGCGCCCGCGCCATCGACAACGTCAGCGCGGTGATGCCCGCCTTGGCGGCGCCGTAGTTGGCCTGCCCCACGGGGCCGACCAGGCCCGCCTCCGACGAGGTGTTGATGACCCGGCCGTACACCTGACCATCGCCTTCCTTGGCTTTGGCCCGCCAGTAGGTGGCGGCGTTGCGGGTCAGCAGGAAGTGCCCGCGCAGGTGCACGGCGATCACCGCGTCGAAGTCCTCGTCGGACATGTTGAAGAGCATGCGATCCCGCGTGATGCCGGCGTTGTTGACGACGATGCCCAGCCCACCCAGCCCGTCGGCGGTGGCCACGAGCTCGTCGGCGGTCGACCGCTGGCTGATGTCACCGGCGACGGCGACGCCCTTGCCGCCCGCGGCGGCGATCTCGTCGAGCACGTCCGACTTGTCGAGAGCCGGGGCGATGTCGTTGACGACGACCGTCGCACCGGAGCGGGCCAGGCCGATGGCTTCGGCCCGGCCGAGCCCCGCGGCCGCGCCGGTCACCACCGCGACGCGACCGGACAGGTCGATACCAGGGTTGTCGGGGCTCATCTCGCTCCTCGCATGCGTGGGGTCAAACTTATGAATACCTCTAGTCTCGGCGATTCAAGGCAGCTCGCGGGCATTCGGCGATCGCCTGCTCGGCCAGCTCCTCCTGGTCGGCCGGAATCGGGTCCGCCTTCACCACGGCGTAGTCCTCGTCGTCGAGATCGAACAGGTCCGGAGCGATTCCTACGCACACCGCGTTGCCTTCACAGCGATCGCGGTCCACCTCAACTCGCATCACAACCTCCTCGCGGTTCAGCCCCTCGGAACCAGTGTGGCAGGCCCGGGGCCTAGACCCCAAGACTAGAACGTGTTACAACCGGGTGAGAATCCGGGTCGGCGACGGTTCGCCACGACCCCTGGACAGATAAGGACGAGGCGATGCGGATCGGCTACACGCCCGAGCAGGAGGAGTTGCGCCGGGAGCTGCGCGCGTACTTCACCAAGCTGATGACACCGGAGCGCGCCGAGGCGCTCGCCTCCAATGACGGCGAGATGGGCCGCGGCAACGTCTACCGGGAGACCGTCGAGCAGATGGGCAAGGACGGCTGGTTGACGCTGTCGTGGCCCAAGGAGTACGGCGGGCAGGAACGTCCGCCGATGGACGCGCTGATCTTCACCGACGAGGCCGCGATCGCCAACGTGCCGGTGCCGTTCCTGACCATCAACAGCGTCGCACCGACGATCATGCACTTCGGCACCGAGGAGCAGAAGAAGTTCTTCCTGCCCAAGATCGCGGCCGGCGAACTGCACTTCTCGATCGGCTACTCCGAGCCGGGCGCGGGCACCGACCTGGCCTCGCTGCGCACCACGGCGGTCCGCGACGGCGACGAGTACGTCATCAACGGCCAGAAGATGTGGACCAGCCTGATCGCCTACGCCGATTACGTGTGGCTGGCCGTGCGCACCAACACCGAGGCCAAGAAGCACCGCGGCATCTCGGTGCTGATCGTGCCCACCAGCGCCGAGGGCTTCTCCTGGACGCCGGTGCACACCATGGCCGGGGTCGACACCAGCGCCACCTACTACCAGGACGTGCGGGTGCCGGTGACCAACCTCGTCGGCGAGGAGAACGGCGGCTGGAAGCTGGTCACCAACCAGCTCAACCACGAGCGCGTCGCGCTGGTGAGTGCGCAACCGATCTTCGTGGCGCTCAACCAGGTTCGCGAGTGGGCGCAGAACACCAAGGACGTCCACGGCAAGCGGCTGATCGACTACGAGTGGGTGCAGCTGAACCTGGCCCGGGTGCACGCCAAGGCCGAGGTGCTCAAGCTGATCAACTGGGAGCTGGCCTCCACCGAGGACGCGGCGCCCTCGCCCGCCGACGCGTCGGCGGCCAAGGTGTACGGCACCGAGCTGGCCACCGAGGCCTACCGGCTGCTGATGGAGGTGCTGGGCACGGGCGCGACGGTGCGCACCACCTCCTCGTACGGGGCGCTGCTGCGCGGCCGGGTGGAACGGATGCACCGCGCATGCCTGATCCTCACATTCGGCGGCGGCACCAACGAGATTCAGCGCGACATCATCGGCATGGTCGCGCTCGGCCTGCCCCGGGTGAACCGGTAGCGACGAAAAGGGTTACACCATGGATTTCAGGACCACGGAGGCCGCCGAGGATCTCGGCGGGCTGGTGCGCACCATCACCGAGTCGGTCTGCACCCCGGAGCGGCAGCGCGAACTCGACGGGCTCGACGAACGCTTCGACGACATCCTGTGGCGCAAACTGATCGACGCCGACGTGCTGTCCACCGCGGCACCGGAATCGGTGGGCGGCGGCGGTTACGGCGTGCTCGAGCAGGTCGCCGTGTTGGTGGCGCTGGGCCGCCAGTTGGGCGCGGTGCCGTACCTCGAGTCCGCGGTGTTGTCCGCGGGCGCCCTGGCCAAGTTCGCGCCCGAGGCGCTGCAGCAGCAGTGGGCGGTGCCCGCGCTGCGCGGCGAGAAGATCGTCACGGTCGCACTCGACGGGGACATGGGTGAGGGACCGGTGCAGGCGCGGGGCTCCGATGCGGCCGGCTATGAGCTGACCGGCACCCGCACCCAGGTCGCCTACGGCCCGATCGCCGACGCGTTCCTGGTGCCCGCCGAGACCGATTCGGGCACAAAGGTCTTCGTCGTCACCAAGGACGAGGTGACGATCGACTCGCTGGACACCACCGGCCACGGCAGCGTCGGTCACCTGACCCTGCAGGGCGCCAAGCTCGGCACCGACCGGGTCGTGGGCGAGGCCGACGTGGTGTCCTGGCTGCGGACCCATTACACATTGGGCCGGACGGCATATCAGCTCGGCGTGCTGGAGCGCGCCCTGGAGCTCACCGCGGCCTACGCCCGTGAGCGCGAACAGTTCGACCGGCCGATCGGCAGCTTCCAGGCGGTGTCGTCGCGGTTGGCGGACGGCTACATCGACGTCAAGGCGCTGCGGCTGACGCTGACGCAGGCGGCGTGGCGGTTGTCGGAGGACCTGCCCGCCGAGCTCGACGTCAACACCGCGGCGTTCTGGGCCGCCGACGCCGGGCACCGGGTCGCGCATACCGCCGTGCACGTGCACGGCGGCGTCGGCATCGACACCGACCACCCAGTGCATCGCTACTTCCTGGCGGCCAAGCAGACCGAGTTCGCGGTCGGCAGTGCGACCGGACGGCTTCTCGCGATCGGGCGTGAGTTGGCCGATACGCCGGCCTGATTCGCCGCAATTCAGCGCCGATGAACCCGGCTACCGAGCTGCCCACCGTCACCTCGCTGATCGCGCCGCTGATCGACGTCGACGACCGCGGGGTGTGGTTCGAGGAGTCGTTCACGACGTGGCGCGACCACATTCGGCAGGGAGCAGCGGTGGCGGCGGCGCTGCGGGCGCGGATGGACCCAGACCGCCCGCAGCATGTCGGGGTGCTGCTGCAGAACACCCCGTTCTTCTCGGCGTTGCTGATCGCGGCGGGGCTGTCGGGCATTGTTCCGGTGGGGCTCAATCCGATTCGCCGTGGTGCGGCGCTGGCCCGTGACATCGCGCACGCCGACTGCCAGGTGGTGGTGGCCGACAACGCGATGCTGGCGACGGTCGGCGAGGTCGACTGCATCAACGTCGACTCGCCCGAGTGGGCCGACGAGCTTGCGGCTTTCGCGGATTCGCCGCTGTCACCGCGGGTTGCCGAACCGAGCGACCTGTTCATGCTGATCTACACGTCGGGTACCAGCGGTGACCCCAAGGCGGTGAAGTGCAGCCAGGGCAAGGTCGCGATCGCGGGGGTGACCATGGCGCAGCGCTTCGAACTGGCCGAGCGGGACGTGTGCTACGTGTCGATGCCGCTGTTTCATTCCAACGCGGTGCTGGTCGGCTGGGCGGTGGCGCTGGCGTGCCGCGGGTCGATGGTGTTGCGCCGCAAGTTCTCTGCGTCGCAGTTTCTGCCCGACGTGCGCCGCTACGGGGCGACGTACGCGAACTATGTGGGCAAGCCGCTGTCGTACATTCTTGCCACGCCGGAGCGCCCCGACGACGGTGACAACCCGCTGCGCGCGGTGTACGGCAACGAGGGCGCGCCCGCCGATGTGGAGCGGTTCGCGAAGCGGTTCAACACCGTGGTGATGGACGGCTTCGGGTCGACGGAGGGCGGCATCGCGATCGCGCGCACGCCGGACACGCCACCGGGGGCGCTGGGCCCGCTGCCGGAGGGCACCGAGATCCTCGACGTCGAGACCGGCGAGCCGTGCCCGCCGGGGGTGACCGGCGAACTGGTCAACGTCGCCAACGCCGGCCGCTTCGAGGGGTACTGGAACGACCCGGCGGCCGACGCCGAGCGGATGCGCGGCGGGGCGTATCACAGCGGCGATCTGGCCTACCGCGACGAGAACAACTTCGTGTACTTCGCCGGGCGGCTGGGCGACTGGCTTCGGGTGGACGGGGAGAACCTCGGGACCGCACCCATCGAGCGGATCCTGTTGCGCCACCCCGACATCGTCGAGCTCGCCGTCTACGGCATCCCCGCCCCGGACGTGGGTGACCGGGTGATGGCCGCCGTCGTGTTGCGCGAGGGCGCGCGGTTCGACCCGGCCGAGTTCCGGGACTTCCTGGCCGCGCAGCCGGATCTCGGGCCCAAGCAGTGGCCGACGTTCGTCCGGGTCAGCGCGACGCTGCCGCGGACGGAGTCGTTCAAGGTGATCAAGCGGCAGCTGCAGGCCGAGGCCACCGACTGCGCCGACCCGGTCTTCGAAATCCCCCGCTGATCAGGCGGACTTGGCCGCCGCCGCGGTGTGCATGCCGTACGGCACCGCCTTGAGCAGGGTGACGGTCAGCTCGCTGCCCCGCGGCGTGGTGTAGGTGCGCTGCTCTCCGACGCGCGCCCCGAGGATCGCGGCGCCCAGCGGCGAGGTGACGGAGTAGACCTCCATGTCCGAGTACTCGGCGCCGCGCATGCCGAGCAGGAACGTCTCCTCCTCGCCGGAGTCGTCGTAGCGGATGGTGCACACCATGCCGGGTTCGGCGACCCCGTCGTCCGGCGGGTCCTCCCCCACCGTCGCGTTCACCAGCAGTTCATGGATCTGCTGAATCCGCGCCAGCCGCGCCCGCTGCACCGCCTGGGTGTTCGGGTCGTCGGCGTCGTCGGGTTCCGACGCGAACAACTCCTTGAGGTCGGCCAGCTCCTCCTGCAGTCGCTTGTAGGCCTGCTTCGATATCCAAACACGCTGTGTAGCAGTCATTGTCATTCCTTTCGGGGAGTCTGGTCGTCGTCAGGGGCGGGCCTCTCGGGTCTCCGCCCCTGACGACTCGGGAAGGGGTCTTGTGGGCCTATCGGCCGGTTCGGCGCAACGGGTCGAACTCGCGCAGCGCCTCGGGTTGTTTGCCTGTGGTGATCTGTTCGGCGAGCATTCGTCCCGTCACGGGCCCGTGCGCCAGTCCCCACATGCCGTGCCCGCCTGCGATATACACGTTTCGGGAGATCTGGCCGACCAGCGGGCGTCCGTCCGGGGTGACCGGTCGCGGGCCGACCCACACGTCGGTGCGCTCGCCCCAGCGCACACCCTCGAGCAACGGACTGGCGGACGCCACGATGGCGCCGACCCGTTCGGGCGCCGCGGGCGCGTACGGATCGCGGAACTCCATGGTGCCCGCGACGCGCAGCGCCCCGCGGTAGGGAGTGCAGGCTACCCGCACATCGGGCAGATAGACCGGCGCGTGCACCGGACGGTCCACCGGCACGGTGAACGAGTACCCGCGCCCGGCCTGCACCGGCACCCGCACCTGGGCCGCCAACCCCGGCAGCCAGGCGCCGGTAGCGATCACCGCCACATCGGCGGTCAACGGTATGCCGTTCTGCCGGTCGACGGTGGCCCGGCTGTCGGCGCTGAACACCCCGCGCACCTCGTCGGTGACCATCGTCGCGCCGCGCGCCTGCACCGCTCGGCCCAGCGCGTGCACGAAGGCGCCCGGGTCGACGAAGCGCTGGTTGTTGATGCTCAAGCCCGCCTTGACCGCCGGGCCGGCCAACGGCACCTGTTCCCGCAGGGCCGTCCCGGCCAGCGCCGTCACGTCGATCGACTGCCCGGCGCGTTCCAGCGACCGCAGCTCGGCGAGCATGTGGTCGGCCCGCCCTGTGTCGGTGAACAGCGCGGTGATCGGCGCCTCGGTGATCATCGCGTCGACGCCGTTGTCGATCAGCACGTCGAACGCCTCGATGCACTCCTCGTTGAGCGACCGGCCCGCGCGCAGCGCCCGCTGCCAGCGCGACGGCCGAGAATTCGCGGCGAACAACAGCAGGAACCGGGCCAGGGCGCTGTCGGCGGCCCACGGGATGTGCAGCGGCGCGGTTCGGTCGAACAGCGCGCGCAGCCCGTAGCGCAGCACCTCGGGCGAGTTCAGCGGCAGCGTCAGCGCCGGAGCGATCCACCCGGCGTTGCCCCACGAGGCGCCGGCCGCCACCCCGCGACGGTCCACGACCGTGACCTCGACGCCGCGCTCCTGCAGGAACCACGCCGTGGAGAGGCCGACGATGCCGGCCCCGACGACGACGGCCGACCGCGGCGCGCCGCCGATGCGCTCGACGTCGCCCATGGCACACCTCCACAGCTGTCCAAAAGTCCTGACAGCCCCCATGGTGGTGTGCTCGCGCACCGGGGGTTTGTGCCGATTCGAACAACCGGGTCGGGGTTTGTTGTCCCGGCGGGACAACGCGCTCAGTCGACCTCCGTCGCGGCCAGTTCGATCAGCATCGCCACCCGCATCCCGGGGTCGTCGAGCGCGAGGTCGGTGATCTCGGCCATCTTGCGCAGCCGGTACCGCACGGTGTTCTCGTGCACGCCGAGCCGTTCGCCGGCCGCGGCCGGGTCGCCGAGCGACTCCAGCCAGGCCCGTAGCGTCGCGGTGTACTCGGTGGCGTGCTCGCGGTCGTGGCGGCGCAGCTCGGCGACCGGGCCGCGGTTCGGGGAGCGGCCCGCCCTGGCCGCCGTGCGCAGCCGGTGCAGCAGGATCTCGTGCCAGGACTCGTCGTAGGCGGGCACGACGGCGTCGGCGGGCAGCTGTTCGTGCAGCGCCAGGCACTCGTCGGCCTCGCGGCGCGCCAACGGCAGTTCGGCGATGGTCGCGGGCTTGCTGATGCCGGCCAGCAGGCGCGTGCCGTCGGGCATCGCGGCCCGCAAGCCGTCCACCCAGCGGCGGGCGGCGTCGGCCTCCTCGCCCGGCAGCAGGGTGTAGACGGTGTTGCCGGCCAGCGCGCTGCGCCCCGGCCGGGACCAGCCGAATCCCATTGTGGCGCGCTCGAATGCCAGCAGCAGCGGGGCGTCGCGGTCGGCGCCGATGTGGGCGCGCACGCCGATGACCCGCAGCGGCACCGCGGCGAGTCCCAGCCGTGAGGCCGCCGCGTCGGCGTCGGCGCCACCGTCGAGCAACCGGATGACGAGTTCGGATTCCACCTGCCGTTCGAGGTCGGCGCTGGCGCGGGACCGCAGCAGATGCAGCGCGACAGTGCGGGCGCCTTCGGTCAGCGCGACGCGTTGCTGCTCCTTCAGCGGTTCGTCGCACGCGACCCACACCGAGCCGATGACTTCTCGACCCGAGCGGGCCGCGACGACCATCCGCCCGGCGAAGCCGTGTTCGGCGTCGGGCGGCACGAACAGCGGTTCATCGGAGGCGGCCAGATGCGCGAAAACACCTCGTGCAGCGAAGAATTCGCGAAGTCCATCGGGCGCCTGGCGAGCCATGATGGTCTCGGTCCGCGCAGCGTCGGCGTTGTCCTGCATCCGGGAGTACGCCAGCAGACGGGAGTGTTGGTCCTCGATGGTCACCGCGCCGCCTACCGCTTCGGCAAGGCTGTCAGCGAGCGCAAAGAGATCCGTTGGGCCGCGGCCGGATTCGGTTTCACGACCCTCCAGCACCAGACCGTAGACCAGGGCGGCCAACTCGCTCCAGGACACCGCGGGGTCGACCACCATCACCGCCACGTCGTGTTCGATGCCGGTGAACGCCGAGTCGTCGTCGCCGTCGCGGACGAGCACGACGGAGGCCCGCGCCGACGCCGCCCACCGCACCGCCTCGTCGACGGAACGGGCGCCGATGGCCAGCAGCACGTCGCCCACCACGGTCTGACCGTCGACGGCCTCGTGGATCACCACCCCGGCCAACTGCGTCGAACGGGAGATCGGACAGAAGCGCAGGCGCACGCCATAGCCGCCGAGCACGTTCACCAAGCGGTCCAGGGTGACCACAGTCTTCTTCTCCTTCGATGTGGCACCCATTATCCGGGTCGATCAGAAGCGCGTCGGCGGTCGCCAATCGACGCCCTGCCGGGCCGGACACCGCTACCGTGAACGGCGGTGGCGGGCGAAGGTCGAGTTGTTCCACTCACCGCGGCATTTCGTTTTTCGGCTAGAGTGCGCTACCGACAACTGCCGGCACCGGCGCCTGCCCACCCCGGCGGCCGCAAACGACAGGAGTTCTCGATGAGACTGACCTCCATCACCGGTATCGCCGCGGTCGGCGCCGCTGTCGCGCTCGTGTTGACGGGCTGCGGTTCGGCCACCAAGACCGAGCCGACCAGCGCGAAGGAGACCTCGAGCAGCAAGGCCGCGCCGTCGTCACGGGCGAAGGTCGCACCGCGCGAGGACGATGCCGTCGGCCCGAATCCGACGATCGCCAGCTACATCGAAGAGAACGACATCCAGGAAGTACAGGTGAGCGTCGGCGATCCCGGCTCGCCCAACATCGACCTGCCGGTGCCCGAGGGTTGGGAGCCCGCCGGCGAGGAGACCCCGGACTGGGCCTACGGCGCGATCATCTACACCGGTCCCGAGGCCGAGGAGTACCCGCCGAGCATCGTGGCGCTGTTGTCCAGGCTGACCGGCAACGTCGATCCGCAGGCGATCATCGACTACGCGCCGGGCGAGCTGCAGAACCTGCCCGGTTGGTCCCCGATCAATGAGGGCACGACCAGCACGCTGGGTGAGTATCCGGCCTACGAGCTGGCCGGCACCTGGGAGCAGGACGGCCTGACGAAGATCGTCGCGCAGAAGACCGTCGTGATCCCCGGCCGAGACGGCCTGTACGTGCTGCAGCTCAACGCCGACAGCCTGGAGAGCCAGGCCGATGTCATCGGCGCCGCCACCGAGATTATCGACAACGAGACGACGATCAGCTTCTGACGGTCAGCCCGTGCAGCACCGCGGCCAGCTGCGCGGGCCGCGACAGGAACGGTGAGTGATCGCCGGGCATCTCGATAATGTTGGCGCTCAACCTATCCCGTGCGACGCGACGCTGCCAGTCGGGGTTCACCATGCGATCGTCGGCGCACACGATGGACGTCGTCGTGACGGCGGGGTACGCCGCCGCCGCGTAGGGCACGCGGTACGCCCGGCTGCCCTGCGGCCGCAGCCGGGCGAAAGCGTCAGCGACGGTGGCGGTGTCGCAGTCGGCGAACAGCACCCGGGTCGCCACCTCGAGGTCGACCCACCGTGTGCGCCCCTGCTCATCGGGCGCGGTGATGCCGTCGAGGTACTCGCGATGGAACATGTCGGTGTCCGCCGACATCTGCTGCGCCATGGTCTGTCCGGGCACCGGCGGCACCCCGCACAGGTAGACCAGGTGCCGAAGCGGTCGACGCGATGCGACCCTGGCGACCGTGTGGCCCCCGAGCGAGTGGCCGACCAGAACCACGTCGTCACCGTCGTCGGCGAGCGCGGCGCACACGGCATCGGCGTAGTCGTCGAACGTGGCCGCCCCGTCGTCGCAGGGCAGTTCCATGGTGACCACCCGGTGCCCGAGCGCCTCGAGTTCGGGGGTCAGCCGCGCCTAGCACCACCCGCCGTGCACCAGCGCCATCGTCGACATGAGGCGACGGTACGCCGCGGCGGCGGTACTAGCTTTCGCGGATCGCGTCGAGGCGCTTGGTCGCCTCGTTGAAGCCGTCGACGAGTTCGGCGATGATGTCGGCGACCGGGCGGATCTCGTTCATCCGGCCCACGATCTGGCCGACCGGCATCGCGACGGTGTCCGGGTTGCCGGACTCGTTCATCCGCTGATGGGCCTCGCTGACCAGGATGTTCTGCAGCGGCATCGGCAGCGGCTCGGGCGCGTCGGGGGCGTCCCACGCGTCGGTCCACTTGGTCTTGAGCAGCCGCGCGGGCTTACCGGTGTAGATGCGGCGGCGCACGGTGTCGCTGGAGGTGGCCCGCAGCAGGGCCTCCTGGATCGTCGAGATGCCGCCGGGCTTGCGGTGGCCCAGGTCGTACTCGGCCGACGTCAAGAACGCCGAGCCCATCCAAACTCCTTGGGCGCCAAGCGCTAAGGCCGCAGCCACCTGCCGGCCGGTGCCGATGCCGCCGGCGGCCAGCACCGGTGCCCTGCCGTCGAGCGCGTCGACGATCTCCGGCCACAGCACCATCGAGCCGATCTCACCGGTGTGCCCGCCGGCCTCGTGGCCCTGGGCGACGACGATGTCCACGCCGTTGTCGACGTGCCGCTGGGCGTGCTTCGCGCTGCCGGCCAACGCCGCGACCGGAACACCGGCCGCGTGGACCTGCTCGATGACGTCGACCGGCGGCGAACCGAGCGCGTTGGCGATCAGCTTGATCGGGTGCTTGAGCGCCACCTCGACGTGGCTGCGGGCCACCGAGTGCAGCCAGCCGAGCACGCCCTCGCTGCGCTTCTCGTCGTCGGGCAGCGGTGGAACACCAAGGTCGGCAAGCGTTTTCTCGACGAAGTCGCGGTGGCTCTGCGGGATCAGCTTGGCAATGTCGACCGCGGTGCCCTCGGTCGGCACCTTGGCGGGCATGACCACGTCGACGCCGTACGGCTTGCCGTCGGTGTTCTCGTCCATCCAGCACAGGACGTTCTCGAGGTCGTCGGCGTCGTTGAAACGCACGCACCCCAGCACGCCCAAGCCGCCCGCCTTGCTGACCGCCGCGGCCACCTTCTCCGACGGCGTGAAGACGAAGATCGGGTATTCGATCCCGAACCGATCGCAGAGTTCGGTTCTCATATCAGGACGACGTCCCCACGTGGTTGGCGTGCACCTCGTCGGCGGGCCGCTCCTCGGTAACGTCCTTGGCCCAGCGGTAGTCGGGCTTGCCCGCCGGCGTGCGGTGAATCTCGTCGACCCACCAGATCTTCCGTGGCACTTTGTATCCCGCGATCTCCTGGCGAACGAACGTGTCCAGCTCGGCCATCGTCGGGCTGGTGCCGGGACGGCGCTGCACAACGGCCGCCACGCACTGGCCGTAGCGCTCGTCGGGCACGCCGACCACCAGCGCGTCGAACACATCCGGGTGGCCCTTGAGCGCGGCCTCCACCTCTTCGGGGTAGATCTTCTCGCCGCCGCTGTTGATCGACTGCGAGCCGCGGCCCAGCATGGTCACCGTGCCGTCCTCTTCGACGATGGCGTAGTCGCCGGGGATGGCGTAGCGGATCCCGTTGTAGGTCTTGAACGTCTCGGCCGTCTTCTTCGGGTCCTTGTAGTAGCCGAGCGGGATGTTGCCCTTCTTGGCGATCAGCCCGCGCACCCCCGAACCGGGCTTGACCTCGTTGCCGTTCTCGTCGAGCACCACCGTGCGATGGTCGATCTTCACCCGCGGGCCGCCGGTGTGCGACTGACCCTTCTCGACGATGCTGGTGCCGCCGAAGCCGGTCTCCGAGGAGCCGATCGAGTCGGTGATCACCCGGTTGGGCAGCAGTTCGAGGAACTTCTCCTTGATGCTGGTGGAGAACAGCGCGGCGGTGCTGGCCAACAGGAACAGGCTGGACAGATCGGGCTCGCGCCCGGCCTCGTGCCGCTTGGTCAGCGCGTCCAGCAGGGGGCGCGCCATCGCGTCACCGGTGAAGAACAGCAGGTTGACCTTGTGCTTCTCGATGGTGTCCCAGACCTCGTCGGCGTCGAATTCCGGTGCGAGCACGGTGGTCTGGCCGGAGAACAGCGACATCCAGGTCGCCGACTGGGTGGCGCCGTGGATCATCGGCGGGATCGGGTAGCGCACCATCGGCGGGTTCTCCTTGGCCGCCTTGGCCAGGTCGTACTCGCCCTTGACGAACTCACCGGTCGCGAAGTCGGTACCGCCGAACAGCACCCGGTAGATGTCCTCGTGGCGCCACATGACGCCCTTCGGGAAGCCGGTGGTGCCGCCGGTGTAGAGCAGGTAGATGTCGTCGGCGCTGCGCTCGCCGAAATCGCGCTCGGGGGAACCCTGTTCGAGGGCGGAGTAGAACTCGACGCCGCCGTAGCGCTGGTAGTCGTCGTCGCTGCCGTCCTCGATGACCAGGACGGTCTTCACCAGGGGCGTCTCGGGCAGCACGTTGGCGACGCGGTCCGAATAGCGGCGCTCGTGCACCAGCGCGACCATGTCCGAGTTCTCGAACAGGTACTTCAGCTCGCTCTCGACGTAGCGGAAGTTGACGTTGACCAGGATCGCGCCCGCCTTGATGATGCCGAGCATCGCAATGACGATCTCGTTGCGATTGCGGCAGTACAGGCCGACCTTGTCGTCCTTCTTGATGCCCTGGCTCTGCAGGTAGTGGGCGAAGCGGTTGGCCTTCTCCTCCAGCTGGGCGTAGGTGAGCTGGTCGTCGCCACAGATCAGGGCGACACGGTCAGGCACGGCGTCGATGGCGTGCTCGGCAAGATCGGCGATGTTCAGGGCCACGGCACCAAATTAGAACGTGTTACATTTTGATTCAAGTCTGTGGCATCGACGCAGGAAGGCAGACCCCCGTGAGCCAGCCCGACAAAGGCCCCGACGCCCTCATTGAGCAGCGCGGACACACCCTGATCCTGACGCTGAACCGGCCGGAGGCGCGTAATGCGCTTTCCACCGAGATGCTCTCGATAATGGTCGCGGCGTGGGACCGTGCCGACAACGATCCGGAGATCCGCTCGGTCATCCTGACCGGGGCCGGCGGCTATTTCTGCTCGGGTATGGACCTCAAGGCCGCGACGGCCAAGCCGCCGGGCGACTCGTTCGCCGACGGCAGCTACGACCCGTCGCGCATCGACGCCCTGCTGAAGGGCCGACGGCTGAAGAAGCCGCTGATCGCCGCGGTCGAGGGCCCGGCGATCGCCGGCGGCACCGAGATCCTGCAGGGCACCGACATCCGCATCGCGGGTGAGAGCGCCAAGTTCGGCATCTCGGAGGCCCGCTGGAGCCTGTACCCGATGGGCGGGTCGGCGGTGCGCCTGGTGCGCCAGATCCCCTACACCGTGGCGTGCGACCTGCTGCTGACGGGCCGCCACATCACCGCCGCGGAGGCCAAGGAGATCGGCCTGATCGGTTACGTCGTGCCGGACGGCACCGCGCTGGACAAGGCGCTGGAGATCGCCGAGATGATCAACAAGAACGGGCCGCTCGCGGTGCAGGCCATCCTCCGGACCATCCACGAGACCGAGGGCATGCACGAGAACGAGGCGTTCAAGATCGACACCAAGATCGGCATCGAGGTGTTCTTGTCCGAAGACGCCAAGGAAGGCCCGCGGGCGTTCAAGGAGAAGCGCGCGCCCGTCTTCAAGATGAAGTAGCGGCGCACAGGTTTACGGCGCGACGAGCGTGCGCACACTGTCGAGAATCCGCGGCGTGTCGGCGACAGACACGCACGCTCGCGCGGGGGAGGCTAGCGCAGCACCGGCGCGGTGGGGGTGAACCTCACCGGCATCTTCTCCAGGCCGGAGACGAAGTTCGCCGGACGCAGCGGCAGGTCCTCATCGGAGGCCAGCCGCAGGTCGGGCAGCCGCTGCAACAGCTTGGTCTGCATGATCGAAAGCTCGAGCCGGGCAAGCTGATTGCCCAGGCAGAAGTGCGTGCCGAAGCCGAACGCCAGGTGGTTGTTCGGGTAGCGGGTGATGTCGAACCGCTCGGGCTCGTCGAACACCGCCTCGTCGAAGTTCGCCGCCTCGAACAGCAGGATGATCTTCTCCCCCTCCCGCAGCGCGGTGCCGTGGAAGTCGTCGATGTCCTGCGTGATGGTGCGCGCCATGTTCTTCACCGGCGACGTCCAGCGCAGCATCTCCTCAATCGCGTTGGGCAGCAACGACAGATCGCCGCGTACCGCCGCGTGCTGATCGGGATGCAGCAGCAACTGCCGGGTGCCCCCGGACAGCGTGTGCCGGGTGGTCTCGTCGCCGCCGATGAGCAACAGCAGCACCTCGGTGACGATCTGATGGTCCTCGAGCTTGGAGCCCTCGACCTCGGCGTGCACCAGCACGCTGATCAGATCGTCGGTGGGCTCCTTCTTACGCTCGGCGATCATGCCGGTCATGTACTCGCTGTAGGCGGCGAACGCGTCCATCGTCACCTGGAACTGCTCCGGGTTCGTGGAGCTGCTCAGGAACCCGACCAGGTCGTCGGACCATCTGAGGAACATCTCGCGGTCCTCCGGCCGCACGCCGAGCATGTCGCCGATCACCGCCATCGGCAGCGGCGCCGCGATGTCCCAGACGAAGTCGCACTCGCCGCGCTCACACACGTTGTCGATCAGCGTGTCGCACAGGGTCTCGATCTTGCCCTCTAGATCCCGCACCCGCTTGCGGGTGAACCCGGCGTTGACGAGCTTGCGCCGCAACAGGTGTGCCGGATCGTCCATCTCGATCATCATCTCCACGCCCGGCTGATCGGGGCGAATTCCGCCGGCGTTGGAGAACAGCTCGGGATGACGCTCGGCCTCGATCACCGCGGCATGCGTTGCCGCGGCTGCCAGCCCGTTGCGGTCGCGGAACACCGGCTCGTTCTCGCGCATCCACTTGTACGCCGGATGCGAGTCGCCCGCGTAGAAGTTGCCGTCGGTCAGATCCACATCGGGTCGCGTCGTGGTCATCTCTGTACCTCCCGGGCGTCACCGAACGACGCCTCCACGTTCTCGGCGAATGTCGACATCAGCGCGTGCTTGGACATATTCAGCGCGGCAAGCTCTTTGGCGTACGGATGGTCGCCGAGCCGGACCCGCACGCCACCGGGACGGCAGCGCACACCGGACAGCGAGAAGTTGCCGACGGTCTCGCGCAGCACGCCGTCGCGGCAGCTGTACGTCGACTGCTCGGACATGTGCGACATGAGTCGCGCCGGCACCGGCAGACCGGGGCTGAACTCCAGGCCGACCGCGAACCGGCCGTCGATGGTCACGTCCGCACCGAAGCGCCTGCCCTCGCGAATGTCGAAGTCCGCCATGACCTTCGGGTAGCCCCAGATCTTCGTGCCGGCCTCCAGCGTGAAGTCCTGGTCGACGGGCAGGTGGTGGACGAACGCGACCGCGTCGCCCAACGCACGCAGCCCGGAGGCGTTCGAACCGGGCCGGTTGACCATCACGTTGGTGCCGTACTCCCAGTACACCCCGAGATCGCCGTCGAGGTAACGCATCAAGATCAGCACGACGACGGCGCGATCGGGACGGATTCGGCACACCTTCAGCCCGCTGTAGTCGATCATCCGCTGGGCCGCGTCGGCGTCGACGGAGAACATCGCCGCGCGCTGGATGGACCGGCGGATCCGCACCGGCATGGTGAGCACCGTACCCGCGATGGTGTGTTGCGAGACGCTCATCGGCTCAATCTAGATCTTTGAATAGACAACGAGCAACAAGTGTCTACACCAGGCCCGCGAGGTCGCGGATCTGCTCGACCGAGCGGGCGCCGACGACCATCATCGTCACGCCGGCGGCCTCCCACGCCTTGATCTGCTCCTGGACGTAGGGCAGGTCGCCGACGATCGCCGAGTCGTCGACCAGTTCGTCGGGAATGGCCTTGGCCGCCTCGTCCTTTCGGTCGCCGCGGAACAGCCGGGTCACGTCGTCGACCACCTCGGAGTAGCCCATCCGCCGGTAGACGTCGGCGTGGAAGTTGGTGTCCTCGGCGCCCATGCCGCCGATGTAGAGCGCCAGGTGCGGCTTCATCAGCTCCAGCATCGCGGGGCGGTCATCGGTCACCACCACCTGCGCCGTCGCGCAGATCTCGAACGTCTCCCGGGTGTGCCGGGCGCCCGGCCGCGCGAAACCCTCGTCGAGCCACTCGTTGTACATGCCGGCGATGCGCGGCGAGTAGAAGATCGGCAACCAGCCGTCGCAGATCTCGGCGGCCAGCGCGACGTTCTTCGGGCCCTCCGCGCCCAACATCACCGGGATGTCCTTGCGCAGGGGATGGGTGATCGGTTTGAGCGTCTTGCCCAGCCCGGTGGTGCCCTCCCCGGTCAGCGGTAGAGGGTAGTGCGGACCGTCGCTGCGCACCGGCGCCTCGCGCGCCCAGACCTGGCGCAGGATGTCGATGTACTCGCGGGTGCGGGCCAGCGGCTTGGGGAAGCGCTGGCCATACCAGCCCTCGACCACCTGCGGACCCGACACCCCGAGACCGAGGATGTGCCGCCCCCCGGACAGGTGGTCGAGCGTCAGCGCCGCCATCGCGCAGGCGGTCGGGGTGCGCGCCGAAAGCTGGACCACCGACGTGCCGAGCCGGATCCGGCTGGTCTGGCGGCCCCACCACGCCAGCGGTGTGTAGGCGTCCGAGCCCCAGGCCTCGGCGGTGAACACCGTGTCGAAGCCGGCCTCCTCGGCGGCGGCGACCAGTTCCGCGTGGTTCTCCGGCGGCTGCGCGCCCCAATATCCCAACTGCAGTCCGAGCTTCATCGGCTGACCTCATTACGGTGTCTTGAAACCATTGTTAGAACCTGTTCTACTCGATGCCGTGACCACCAGCCAAGGGAGCCCGGTGCAGATCGATCACCATGAGGAGCCGTTGTCAGCGCCGCTGAGGCTCTCATTCGACTACACCCGTTCAGTTGGACCACTCCTGTCCCAGTTCTTCACCGCGTTGCGCGAGCGGCGCATCCTCGGCGTACGCGGTTCCGATGGGCGCGTCTACGTGCCGCCCGCCGAGTTCGACCCGGTCACCTACGAGCGATTGACCGAGATCGTACCGGTGAGCAGCGTCGGCACCGTGGTGTCGTGGACGTGGCAGTCCGCGCCGGTGGAGGGCCAGCCGCTGGACCGGCCGTTCGCCTGGGCGCTGATCAAACTCGACGGCGCCGACACCCCGTTGCTGCACGCGGTCGACGTCGCCTCACCCGACGAGATCAGCACCGGCGCGCGGGTGCACGCGCACTGGGTCGACGAACCGGTCGGCGCGATCACCGACATCGCCTACTTCTCGCTGGGTGAGCAGGCCGAACCCGAGGGCGAGGCAGACGACCGCGACCCGGTCACCATCCAGGTGTCGCCGTCGTGGCTGGAGATCCAGCACTCCGCATCGCACCCGGAGAGCGTGTTCCTACGCGCGCTGCAGGAGGGCAAGCTGCTCGGCGCGCGCACCAGCCGCGGCCCGGACGGCAAGCCCGGCAAGGTGTACTTCCCGCCGAAGGAGGCCGACCCGGCCACCGGCCTGGAACTCGACGAGTTCGTCGAACTGCCAGACAAGGGCACCGTCACCACGTTCGCGGTGATCAACATCCCGTTCGCCGGCCAGCGCATCAAACCGCCCTACGTTGCGGCCTATGTGCTGCTCGACGGCGCCGACATCCCGTTCCTGCACCTGGTCACCGAGATCGACGCGTCCGAGGTGCGGATGGGCATGCGTGTGCAGGCGGTGTGGAAGCCCCGCGAGGAGTGGGGTCTGGGCATCGACAACATCGACTACTTCCGGCCGACGGGTGAGCCCGACGCCGACTTCGACTCCTACAAGCACCACCTGTAAAGGCATTCCGACATGACTGAAGTAGCAGTCGTCGGGTTCGCGCACGCACCGCATGTGCGCCGCACCGACGGGACCACCAACGGCGTCGAGATGCTGATGCCGTGCTTCCATCGGCTCTACGACGAACTCGGCATCAAGCAGACCGACATCGGCTTCTGGTGCTCGGGCTCATCGGATTACCTTGCCGGCCGCGCATTCTCGTTCATCTCCGCGATCGACTCGATCGGGGCGGTGCCACCGATCAACGAGTCACACGTCGAGATGGACGGCGCGTGGGCGCTGTACGAGGCCTACATCAAGATCCTCACCGGCGAGGTGGACACCGCACTGGTGTACGGCTTCGGCAAGTCCAGCGCAGGCAACCTGCGCCGCACGCTGGCACTGCAGACCGACCCGTACACGGTCGCACCGCTGTGGCCGGACTCGATCTCGATCGCCGGCCTGCAGGCGCGGCTCGGGCTGGACGCGGGCAAGTGGACCGCCGAGCAGATGGCACAGGTGGCGCTGGACGCGATGACCGCGGCGGGCCGCATCGACAGCGAGAAACCGGCCAAGTCGATCGACGAGCTGCTGGCGCGGCCGTACTTCGCGGATCCGTTGCGCCGCCACGACATCGCGCCGATCACCGACGGTGCGTCGGCGATTGTGCTGGCCGCCGGGGACCGCGCCCGCGAGCTGCGCGATAACCCGGCGTGGATCACCGGGATCGAGCACCGCATCGAAACCCCGGTGCTGGGGGCGCGGGACCTGACCGCATCACCGTCGACGGCGGCGTCGGCCCAGGCCGCGACGGCCGGCGACGTGAAATCCATCGAGGTGGCCGAGCTGCACGCACCGTTCAGCCATCAGCAGCTGATCCTCACCGAAGCGATCGGACTGGGCGAGGGCACCAAGATCAACCCGTCCGGCGGTGCCCTGTCGGCCAACCCGATGTTCTCGGCGGGCCTGGAACGCATCGGCTTCGCCGCGCAGCACATCTTTGAGGGCAAGGCGCAGCGGGTGTTGGCGCACGCGACGAGCGGGCCTGCGCTGCAACAGAATCTGGTGGCCGTTCTGGAGGGACGCCGATGAGCAAGAAACTGGCCGCCGTGCTCGGCACCGGGCAGACGAAGTACGTCGCCAAGCGCAAGGACGTGTCGATGAACGGCCTGGTGCGTGAGGCCATCGATAAGGCGCTCGCCGACTCCGGGTCGACGATGGACGATATCGACGCCGTGGTGGTCGGCAAGGCACCCGACTTCTTCGAGGGCGTGATGATGCCCGAGTTGTTCATGGCCGACGCCGTGGGCGCTACCGGCAAACCACTGATCCGCGTGCACACCGCCGGTTCGGTGGGCGGGTCGACCGCGATCGTGGCCGCCAGCCTGGTGCAGTCCGGCAAGTACCGGCGCGTGCTGGCCATGGCGTGGGAGAAACAGTCGGAATCGAACGCGATGTGGGCGTTGAGCATTCCGGTGCCGTTCACCAAACCGGTCGGCGCGGGCGCGGGCGGTTACTTCGCCCCGCATGTGCGCGCCTACATCCGCCGCTCCGGAGCCCCGAACCACATCGGCGCGATGGTGGCCGTCAAGGACCGGCTCAACGGCGCCAAGAACCCGTTGGCGCATCTGCATCAGCCCGACATCACGCTGGAGAAGGTGATGTCGTCGCAGATGCTGTGGGATCCCATCCGATTCGACGAGACCTGCCCGTCCTCCGACGGTGCCTGCGCGATCGTGATCGGTGACGAGGCGACCGCCGATGCAAGGGTTGCCGACGGCAATCCGGTGGCCTGGATCCACGCGACGTCGCTGCGCACCGAACCGCTGGCCTACGCCGGCCGCGACCAGGTCAACCCGCAAGCCGGCCGTGACGCCGCCAAGGCGCTGTGGGCGGCCGCGGGAATCAAGAACCCGATCGACGAGATCGACGTCGCCGAGGTTTACGTGCCGTTCTCCTGGTTCGAGCCGATGTGGTTGGAGAACCTGGGTTTTGCCGCCGAGGGCGAGGGCTGGAAGCTCACCGAGGCCGGCGAGACCGCGATCGGCGGGAAGATCCCGTTCAACCCGTCCGGCGGCGTGCTGTCGAGCAATCCGATCGGCGCGTCGGGCATGATCCGGTTCGCCGAGGCCGCGATCCAGGTGATGGGTAAGGCCGGTGAACATCAGGTCGAGGGCGCCCGCAAGGCCCTCGGCCACGCGTACGGCGGTGGCTCACAGTACTTCTCGATGTGGGTCGTGGGAGCCGACAAGCCATGACCAGGATGAAGTACACGCTCAGCGTGGCGATGAGCCCGGTCAACCAGTACGTCGAACTCGCCAAGGCCGCGGAGGAGGTCGGGTTCGATTCGATCGCGCTTCCGGACTCGATCTTCTTCATGGAGAAGCAGTCGGCCGCCTACCCCTACACCCCCGACGGCGCGCGGATGTGGGATGAGAACACCGAATGGGTCGACCCGCTGATCGCCACCGGCGCGATGGGCGCGGTGACGTCGAAGCTGCGCTTCTACACCAACGTGATGAAACTCGGCTCGCGAAACCCGGTCCTGTTGGCGCGCCAGGTCGGATCCGTGGCCAACCTGACGAACAACAGGTTCGGCTTCGGCGTCGGCATCGGCTGGGCACCGGAGGAATTCGAGTGGTGCGGGCAGCCGTACGCCAAACGCGGTAAACGCGTCGACGAGATGATTGAGGTGATCAAGCTCATCCTCGGCGGCGGCATGGTCGAGTTCCACGGCGAGTTCTACGATTTCGACCGGTTACAGATGAGCCCCGCTCCCACCGAGGCGGTGCCCATTTACGTGGGCGGCCACACCGAGGCGGCGCTCAAGCGCGCGGCGCGCATCGGCGACGGGTGGTCGAGCGCGATGCTGACATGCGAGCAGATCGCCGAGTTCATCACCAAACTCAAGGGGCTGCTGGCCGAGAACGGCCGCGCCGACGATCCGTTCGAGTACCAGGTGGTGTGCATCGACAAGTTCGACGTCGACGGGCACCGCGAGCTGGCGGCGGCGGGTGTCACCGACACCATCGCGATCCCGTGGGTGTTCGAAGGGCTCGGGTTCGACGCGCCGGTTGAGCATAAGAAGGACTCGATGAAGCGCTATGCCGAGACCTTCATCCACTCGGGCTGGCAGGAGTGACGGTCACCGATCCCAACGCTCCGGTGCACCTGGCCGGCAAGCGATCCCGGGACGCGGCGATGGCGCACGACAAGCAGGCGTGGCTGGACAACTTCGCCGATGACGCGGTGGTCGAGGATCCGATCGGTCCCTCGCACTTCGATCCGGAGGGCAAGGGGCACCGCGGCAAGGAGGCGATCGCGAAGTTCTACGACATGGCGATCGCACCCAGTGAGCTGCAGTTCAACTTCGTCGAGACCTATCAGTGCGGTAACGAAGAGGCCAACGTCGGCAACATCGTGATCCGGGCAGGCGGATACGAGGTGACCGCCGAGGGCGTGTTCACCTATCGCGTCAACGATGACGGCAAGCTCGTCGCGCTGCGCGCCTACTGGGAACTTCACCGCGCGACGGCCACCGCGCGCAAGCTGTAGGCCCTAGCGTTTCGGCAGCACCGCGTTGGCCGCACCGGTCAGCGATTTCACCGCGAACCGTCGCGCCTGCTCGGTCGCGACAGACAGTGCGCTGCGCCTGCGCGTGCGCAGCGACACCTCGTCGCCGATGCGGACCGTACCGCCGCTCGTCACCGAGCAGTACACGCCGAGACAGCGATCCGCCCGCGACGCGACCGCCCTGGTGATGCGCCGGTCCACCTCGAGACCGGGTTGGGCACGACTGGGCACCACGCAGCGAATAGTCGGCATCAGGACATGCAGTACCACGCCACCGACACTCAAATATGACCCGGCCCAATGCGATTCGGGCAGACCATCACCGGGGTCGTCGAGTGTCAGCAGCACGTTCGGCCGGAACCGCCGGGGGTCGATGTCCGCGCCGAGCTCCGCCCCGATGGTTGCCAGGCTGGTCTGGCTCAGCACGTGCACGGGCGCCAGGTCCACAAATGCGCCGGGTGCGGTGGAGTACCGCGCGAACGTCGTCAGCGCCGACACCGGCAGCATCGAGACGTCGGGCAGCCCTTCGCCCTCGGAGATGCCGAAGTCCTCGCGCAGCGTGGAGATGTCGGTGCGGTCGCGTCGGCTCCGCCGCTGCAACCGGGTGTCGTCGGCGGGCGGCAGCGGAATCAAGCGGACGTCGCGGCCGGCCAACTCGGAGAGCTTGGCGTGCACCGCGTCGTCGCGGCTCGACAACACCGTGCCGTCCGGGAAGGTGATCTCGACCTCGGGCGCGTTGCCGGGCCCGGCGTCCGGCGGCACCGCGTCCGGGTAGCGGGCGGTGGCCGTCAGCAGCGCCGGGATGCGCCGCGCTGAGGCGGTGGTGTCGTGTTCCAAATCGCGCACCGCCCACAGTCGGTCGCCGTGCACCCCACCGGCGTCCAGGCGGGCGTCGTCCAGGGGCACCCCGCCCAGCGATTTCACCGGATAGCGCCACAGCGCGGCGACGTGGCCAACGGTCATAACGGGTGCAACTCCTCGACGTAGCGCCGTGCCAGGTCCTGGTAGGCGGTCGGGTTGGTCTTCACCCACATCTCGGCGCCGGTGCCGGCGATCGGGCCGCGGATCTTCGCGGGCGCTCCGGTGACCAGTACCTCGTCGGGGATCTTGGTGCCGCCGACCACCAGCGAGTGCGCGGCGATCAGGCTGCGCGCGCCGATGACCACGCCGTCGAGCACCGTACAGTGGTTGGCGATCACCGCCTCGGCGCCGATGTGCACCCCGTGGATCACACAGGCGTGGGCGACGGTGGCACCCGGGCCGACGTCGACCGGGATGCCCGGCGGGGCGTGCAGCACGCTGCCGTCCTGCACATTGGCCCCCTCGCGGACGACAATGGGAGCGAAGTCGCCCCGCAGCACCGCGTTGAACCAGACCGACGCACCCGCTTCGACGTGCACGTCGCCGACCAGCGTCGCGGTGGGGGCGATGAACGCACCAGGGTCGATAGTCGGCGATCGGCCCGCGAAGGAGTACAACGGCATCGTTTGGTTATACCCCACCTAGAGCCGCAGGTAGAGGGCATTGCATTGCGCGCCGGGCGGACAAAACTGTAACGTGTTCTAGTTAGAGAGTTGTAACGTGTTCTAGTTGGCAGAGCACAGATTGGGAGGCCCGAGGTGAGCACCGAATCAACCGGGGTGAGCGCTGGTATTCGCGAGATCGATACCGGGACCCTGCCGGACCGGTACGCGCGGGGCTGGCACTGCCTTGGTCCCGTGAAGGAGTTCCTCGACGGCAAGCCGCACGGCGTGGAGATCTTCGGCACGCATCTGGTGGTCTTCGCCGACTCCAAGAACGAACTGCACGTGCTCGACGGCTACTGCCGGCACATGGGCGGCAACCTGGCCCAGGGCACCATCAAGGGCGACGAGGTGGCCTGCCCGTTCCACGACTGGCGGTGGGGTGGCGACGGCAAGTGCAAGCTGGTGCCCTACGCCAAGCGGACACCGCGGTTGGCCCGCACCCGGTCGTGGCACACCGACGTGCGCGGTGGCCTGTTGTTCGTCTGGCACGACCATGAGGGCAACCCGCCGCAGCCGGAGGTCCGCATCCCGGAGATCCCGCAGTTCGAGGACCCGAACTGGACGGACTGGCGCTGGAATCGGATGTTGATCGAGGGCGCCAACTGCCGCGAGATCATCGACAACGTCACCGATATGGCGCACTTCTTCTACATCCATTTCGGGTTGCCGACGTACTTCAAGAACGTGTTCGAGGGGCACATCGCCAGCCAGTACCTGCACAACGTGGGCCGGCCCGACGTCACCGACATGGGCACCGCGTACGGCGAGGCCCATCTGGATTCGGAGGCGTCGTACTTCGGTCCGTCGTTCATGATCAACTGGCTGCACAACACCTACGGCGACTACAAGGCCGAGTCGATCCTGATCAACTGCCACTACCCGGTGACCCAGGACTCGTTCGTGCTGCAGTGGGGTGTGCTGGTCGAGAAGCCCAAGGGCCTCGACGAGGAGACCACCGAGCGGCTGGCCCAGGTGTTCACCGACGGCGTCAGCAAGGGCTTCCTGCAGGACGT
>Ga0182793_1000075_pt1 | contig 88037 bp, 68 predicted proteins | sample Passage237A_FD_130498 | JGI IMG/M metagenome (GOLD analysis project Ga0182793, IMG submission 130498) | Cellulose adapted compost microbial communities from Newby Island Compost Facility, Milpitas, CA, USA - Passage2 37A (version 2) (version 2) ... | reverse complement strand
CGAACCGGATCACGGAAGCACGGAAGGGCGGAAACACGGAAATCACTGGGGACGCGACGCCCTCGTCGCGTTTCCGCCGCGGCGGGGGCGCCGCGGCTCCAGTCAGCTCTAGGCCCTGTCCGAGCTCCCAGCTCACAGCTCCTAGCTCCTAGCTCACAGCTCCTAGCTCCTAGCTCACAGCTCCTAGCTCACAGCTCCTAGCTCCTAGCTCACAGCTCCTGACTCCTGCTTTCCAGCTTTCCTCATCTCAAAGAAATCGGTCTCTCCTGATTTCCTGAGTTCCAGATACAAAAGTTGAGGGTTGAGAGCTGAGCGTTGAGTAGACCGTTTCCGCACTTCCGCTCTTCCGCGATCCGGCTTGGTCGCGCTTTCCCACTTTCCCCATTTCCAGGAGCTCGGGCCTGATTTCCTGAGTTCCAGATAAACCCCTTTTCAACCTCCCGCTTCGGTCGCCAACTCCCGCAATCGCGTGCGATTGAGTTTTCCCTGCGCATTGCGCGGCCAGTCTCGCAGCGCCACGAAACGCTTCGGTCGCTTGAACGGCGCCAGCGACGCCAACGCGGACTCCACGCGGCTCCAATCGGGCTCCTGTTCCGCTCCCGCCGGATAACACGCCACGACGCGCGCGCCCCACTGCGGATCCGGCACGCCGATCACCGCGATGTCGGAAAACTGTCCCGTCGCGCGCAGCACCGTTTCCACCTCGGCGGGCTGCACTTTTTCTCCGCCCGTGATGATCACCGCATCGCGGCGACCCACGATTTTCAGCCGCCCGGCCGCATCGAAACTGGCCAGATCCGCGGGCATAAATGGTCCATCGCCGCGCATCTCGGGCGCGTATCCATAAAACAAGGACGCACCCTCGATGCTCACCACGCCCTCCGCATCGAGCGTGATCGTTGCGTGCGGCATGGGGCGTCCGCTGTTGCGCTCGCCCGCGAGAAACTCCTCCGGCGTGAGCGCCGTCACCATCGCGGCGGTTTCCGTCATGCCATAGCTCGGCGCGAGCCGGATTCCCGCCCACGCCGCTTCGTCGGCCAGCCCTTCCCACAGGGCCGCGCCGCCGATAAACACGAACTTGAAACCGCGCAGCCATTCCGCGCCGGGCTCCGTCGCGAGCAGTCGCTGCAGTTGCGTCGGCACGAGCGAAATCACCCACGCTTCGCCCGCGTCCAGCTCGGGATACTCGCCGCTCTCGATCGCTTTCCAATCGCCCGCGAGGTGCCGCCCACCCGTCGCGGCGCAACGCACGCGCGACATGAATCCGCTCACATGATGCGCCGGCAGCACGTCCACGGCGTTGACGCGATCGAGTTGAAAATGTCCGCAGAATCCCCGCACCGCCGCGCTCAGCGTCCGTTCGTCGTGACGCGCAAATTTCAACGCGCCGCTCGAACCGCCCGTCGCGATGCACAGCCAGCCCACCTCCGGCACGATCTCCGCGCAGCGTGCCTGGATTTCCGTCGCGTGTGCGCGCTCGACCTCACCCCAGCGCGGGTCCTCGAGAAAAACCCACTCGCCCACTTCGCGCGCACAGCCTGTCGCGAGCGCCAATGCTCTTAACTCAACGCGTTCCACACGGCCTCCGGGTTGATTCGTTCGACATCCTCCGCGCGAATGAAACACGCCGAGAACGGCGCATCAAATCGCGCGTCCGCAAACAACGGCCACACGCCGAAGCCGAGCGCGCGCGGTGCTCCGCTCCATCGAAACGCCCACGCGAGCGCCGCATTCGCTCCCACCGGTGTCTCGAGTGCCGACGAAAACACGACCTCCGCGTTCGCCCGCCGCAACTGCGCGAGCACGCCCGAGGGATTCGCGAGCAGCGACGGTTTCAACACAAACACGCCGCGCCAGCCTTCCGCGAGCCAGCGCTCGACGTCGCCATCGCTGACGACTGATTCATCGAGCGCGATTGGCGTCGGGAAATCGTTGGCCAACCCGTGCAACAAATCGTCGGCTTTTGCCTTTTCGCGCGGGGTCGCATTCGGCTCCGCGAAACACGGCTGCTCGATAAACTCGACCGGATACTCCGCGCAGCGCTCCAGCCACTTTTCCGCCGTGCGCCGATCCCACGCGCCGTTGGCGTCGAGACGCAGCTTCGCCTTCTCCGGCAAGCGCGCGCAAAGCTCGTCGAGCAACACCAGTTCGTCGCGCGCGTCGGCCACGCCGACCTTCCATTTGAACACGCGAAAACCGGCCTCGGCTTTTTGGTCGATCTGCTGCAACGCCACGCGACCGGCGCCGAGCGACGCCGCGACCGCGAGCGCACTCGGCCCCGACTGGATGCGCTCCGTGTCCCGAGTCGATCCGGACTGTGGCTCGACGTGGTCCGCACCTTGTCCCGACCCGGTGCGCACCTGGTCCCGACCCGGTGCGGACCTTGGCTCGACCGTGTCCGCACTCTGGCTCGACTCGATCCGCAGCCGGTCCCGAGCCGCGCCCAGCGCGTGACGCAGACAGCGAAGTTTTGGCGGGATCGCATCGAGCTGTTCGTCGGTGACGACCGGACCGAGGCTTCGCAGCGCGTGCTCGATTTCGTCGCACGTCTCGGTGCCGAACCACGGAATCGGCGCGGCTTCACCGAAGCCGACGCGTCCGTCTTCGGTGGCGAGACGAATCAGAACCCCTTCGCGATCCGGCCACACGCCGTGCGACGTGCGCACCGGCGCACGAAACGGCAAACGATAGCGGCGGAATTGAAGATCGAATCCCACGACACCGCTACCTCATCACGGAAACGCGGAAGAGCGGAAGCATGGAAATGCAGAATGTGGAAAGCAGGGAATCAGGTTCTGGCGGCGCGGCGCAGTTGAAAGGTGAGGGTTGAGAGTTGAAGGACCCCGAACCGGATCGCGAAAACGCGAATGTGGTGAATGTGGAAAGCAGGAAATCAGGTGGTGATGACTCCAAGCCAGATCACGGGATCGCGGAAACGCGGAAGGAGGAAAACCCGAAATGGAGAAAGGGATGAATCTGGAAATCAGGAAATCAGGATCAGGCGGAGAAGCTGAAAGGTCCCGAACCGGATCACGGAAGCACGGAAGGGCGGAAACACGGAAATCATTGGAGACGCGACGCCCTCGTCGCGTTTTACAGCGGTGGCCGCGGCGGGGGCGCCGCGGCTCCAGTCAGCTCTAGGCCCTGTCCGAGCTCCCAGCTCCTAGCTCCTAGCTCACAGCTCCTGACTCCTGTTTTCCAGCTTTCCTCATTTCTCAGAACCCGGACCTGATTTTCTGAGTTCCAGATACAAAAGTTGAGGGTTGAGAGCTGAGCGTTGAGTAGACCGTTTCCGCACTTCCGCTCCTCCGCGATCCGGCTTGGTCGCGCTTTCCTGCTTTCCCCATTTCCAGGAGCTCGGGCCTGATTTTCTGAGTTCCAGATGAAATCTATCTTCCCATCGAGCCGCAGATTCCGGTGTCTCTCAATTTTCAGCCTTCGCCTTTCAACTGCACCACCTCTGTGGCCTATGTGGCGTAAAATTCCGTTTACCGCAGGCGGCCGGCGGAAAAATCGGTTGCAGTTCGCATGGCGGAGCTTATTCCGTTCACGGCAACTCATGACAAAGGTTGCCACTTCCTCCTCCCTCGACGCGGATGCCGAGTTCTACCTGCCGGCCGACACCTTTTTCCGCGCGAGCATCCCGACTGCGCTGACGTTCGACGACGTTTCCCTCGCGACGCTCTACTCGTCGATCCTGCCGAAGGACGCCGACACATCGACGGCGTTGAGCGACACGGTGAAGCTCCAGATTCCGATCATCTCGTCGGACATGGACACGGTCACCGAATCGCGCATGGCGATCGCGATGGCGCTGAATGGCGGCCTCGGGTTGATCCACTACAACATGCCCGCCAAGGATCAGGTGAAGGAAGTGGCGCGCGTGAAGCGCCACATCCACGGTTTGATTCAGGATCCGATCACGGTGCGGCCCGATCAGCTCATCGGCGATGTGCTCGCGATGATCGACGCGCGGCGGTTTGCGTTTTCCACGTTCCCGGTGGTCGACGAAAACGGAAAGCTCGCCGGTCTGCTCTCAGGCAACGTCGTCAAAGAGCGCTACAAATCCAAGAAGGTCGCCGAGGTGATGACGCCGCGCGCGGATCTCATGACCGAAAAGCAGAGCGCGATCGCGAAGGATCCGATCAAGGCGGCCGACGCGTTTTTCAGCGCACACGTGGGCATCAACAAAATGCTCGTGGTCGACGGCGAGGATCGCTTGCGCGGCTTGATCACGGCGTCGGATGTCGAGCGCATCACGAGCGAGGCGAAGTCCCGCCGGAAGCCGGCGCGCGATGCGGATTTCCGTCTGGTGGTCGGCGCGGCGCTCTCGCCCGTGCGCAAAGCCGACGGCTCACTCGATCGCGACAAGATCATCGAGCACGTGAACAATCTTGTGGCTGAACACGTGGACGTCGTCGCCGTTTCCACCGCGCACGGTCACACGGCCGGCGTGGGCGACGTGGTGAAACTCGTGCGCGGCGCGTTCCCCGATCTGTCGATCATCGCGGGAAATGTGACGAGTGGCGCGGGCGTGAATTTCCTGACCGAGTGCGGCGCCAACGCGATCAAGATTGGCCAAGGTCCCGGCTCGATCTGCACGACGCGCGTGGTCGCGGGTGTCGGCATTCCGCAGCTCACGGCGCTCTATGTCGCGAGCATGGCGGCGAAGCGCAGCGGCGTGAAGTTGATCGCCGACGGCGGCATCACGAAGAGCGGCGACATCGTGAAAGCGCTCACGCTTTCCGACGCCGTGATCTGCGGCAGTCTGCTCGCCGGTTGCCGTGAAGCGCCGGGCGAGATCATCGAGATCAGCGGCAAGGTTTATAAACAATACCGCGGCATGGGCTCGCTCGCCGCGATGAAGGCCGGCAGCGCCGCACGTTACGGTCACGACAAGAACGACAACACCCGCAAGGTCGCGGCCGAAGGCATCGAGGCGTTGAAGGAAGTTTCCGGCTCGGTCGACGACGTGCTCGGCACGCTCATCGGCGGCGTGCAAAGCGGCATGGGCTATCTCGGAGCGGCGACGCTTCCCGAGCTGCGTGCGAAAGCGCGCTACACTCGCGTGAGCCCGGCGGGGCAGAAGGAAGCTGCGCCGCACGACGTGCTCGAAGTTTCCACGCGGAAGAACTGAGGTGCGGCGGAGAAAGTTGAGAGCTGAGGGTTGAGAGTTGAGAGCCTGATTTTCCGAACGGGCCACAGAGCGCACAGAGCTCTGACACAGAGGGCACGGAGAGCTGGGTCTCACGCTTGGCCTTCAACTCGATTCGGCTGCGCAACGCTTTAATTTGAACAGGAGAGAACGGAGGAAACGGAGCAGTTCTTCCTCTGCTCTCTCCGTTAGCTTCTGGGCGAAAGACGAGGGTTGAGAGATCCGTCTCCGCGCTTCCCTCCTTCCGTGTTTCCGTGATCCCGGTGTGAAGGCTTTCAACTCTCAACGGGAAGAAACTTATCTGGAACTCAGGAAATCAGGAGGGCCCGATTTCTTTGGAATGAGGAAAGCAGGAAAACACGCCCAAGCCGGGTCACGGAAGAGCGGAAATGCGGAAACGGACTGCTCAACTCTCTACTCTGAGCTCCAACCCTCAACTTTTGTATCTGGAACTCAGGAAATCAGGAGGCCCGATTTCTTTGGGATGAGGAAAGCAGGAAAGCACGCCCAAGCCGGATCGCGGAAGAGCGGAAATGCGGAAACGGATTGCTCAACTCTCAGCTCTCAACCCTCAACTTTTGTATCTGGAACTCAGGAAATCAGGAGGGCCCGATTTCTTTGGAATGAGGAAAGCAGGAGTGTTGAGAGCAATTGGAGCCGCGCGCCTTCCTTGCTTCCGCGATCCGGTCCGGGGGCCTTCAACTTTCATCTTTCAGCTTCTCCGCCTTCACCTGATTTCCTGATTTCGAGATTCATTTGGGTCCTGTCGCGATTCCTTCCTTCCTTCCTTCCGCGATCCGGCTCGGGTCTTCAACCCCTGATTTCCTGATTTCCAGATTTATTCATTTCCTGGTTTCCGCGTTTCCCGATTCTGGGCTTTCACCTTTCAACCTTCACCTTTCAACTCCCGACCTGTCACCCGTCTGCACGAAGTGCGGGTTTTTGTTTGCTCTCGCTGACGGCGTCGCGTTTTCACTTTGCGGCAACAGGGGACTTCCCACGGACGTCTCGGTTGCCGCTTCTATTTTGCAACCATGTCCCTCCTCCCCTTCACCAGCCAACTGATCGCCGACGTCGGTATTTCCCTCGGCGACGAAGGCAAAGGCCGCCTCATCCCCGAGGTAGCCGACGAACTGCGCCACACCGCCTCGCCGGTTTCCGTGGTGCTCAAGGTCAACGGCGGAGCGAACTCGGGCCACACCGCGGGCGGAGTGAAACTCAACCTGCTTCCCGCTGGCGTGGTGGTGCGCGATGCGGCGCATCTGTGCGTGGGCAGCGGCGTCGTCGCCGACCCGCGCAAGATCTGGTGGGAAACCAAACCGCTCGAGAAAAAGGGGCACGCGATTCTCTCGCGTCTGCTGATCGACGAACGCGCGATGGTCTCGGACCTCACGCACCGCCTGCTCGATCTCGCATGGGAGGACTACCGCACCAACGTGCTCGGCGAAGAACCCCGCGGCTCGACCGGTCGCGGCATCACGCCCGCGTATCTCGACGAAGTCGGCCAGTGGCAGATCACGTTTTCCGATTTCCAGGCCGGCCCGAACTACTTCGCGCGCAAACTCGCGCAACGCGCCGACCGCGCGCTCCGCGTCATCCAGCACGTGTGTCAGGTGTCGGCGGAAACGTTTGCGGGTTTCTTCGACAAGCTGACCACCGCCGAACTGCGCGCCAATGCCGAGGCGATCGAGATGGGCGTGTTCGACAAGTCGGAGTTCGATTTCACGAAGTTCCGCGGCGCGGAACCGTTCACGCTGAACCTGCCGGTGCTGACTGAAACTTACTGGAACGCGGGCACGGCGCTCGCCGCGAACATCGGCGAAGTGCGCGAGCTGATTCTCCGGGAGTTGCACGCCGGCCGCAGCGTCATCGGCGAATTCGGCCAGGCCTACTGGCTCGACAAGCGACACGGCTTTTCGCCGAACGTCACCGCGTCGCACACCTACACGCCGGAACTCTTTGAGAGCGCGGGCATTCCCGTGCAGCGCATCCACACCTTTGGCGTGGCGAAGGCCTACGACACGAAAGTCGGCACGCACACGTTCATCACGCAAATGGACGACGCGCATCCGCTCGCGACGAAGTTGAAGCAGATCGAGTTCGGCACGAGCACCGGACGCCAACGCATGGTCGGCTGGTTCGATGCGGTGGAGAAAGGCGACGCGCTGCGCTACGGCGGTTTTCAAGATCTGATGCTCAACAAGTCCGACGCCCTCACCCACAGCGGCGAGTGGCGCGGCGAGCTCCAGATTTGTATCGCCTACGAGGATACACACGGAAAGCGCTACCATCACGTGCCGCGCAACGAAGCCGTGCGCAAAACGCTGCGTCCCGTTTACACGACGCATCCCGGCTGGTCCGAGGACATTTCGCAGGTGCGTCACTTCGCCGATCTGCCGCGCAACGCGCAGCTCTACGTGGCGGCGATGATGCGCAGCATCCTCGAAGTCGCGTATCACGGCGAGCCGTGGCCGAAGGCGGAAAAGTTACCCAATTTGCGTTATCTCGGTGTCGGCCCTGAGCCGTCGCAGATCATCAAGGACGTGCCCGAGACTGCCGAGTTGGTGAAATGGGTGTGAAGCGAAACCACGAACGCTTTCGTTCGTCGTCTTTTCCGCGTCCGTTGTTTTAAAACGGACGGAATCATGTCCCTCGCCACGCCTCCTCGCTCCTCCCACGTGCTGCTCATTTGCGGTGGGCTGTGGCACACGATGCTGGGGATTCCACTCCTGCTGCATCGCGCCGGTTGCAAGATCACGCTCGTTTGTCCGCCCGCCCATCCGGCAAGTTTGTCGCGGTTCATCGGACGCGTGCTGCACTACACGGGTGACAACAGCGTCGCGATCGACTTCGTCCGCAGCCTCCTGGTGAAGGAGAAGTTCGATCACACGATCTGGACCGACGAGTCGATGCTGCGCGACGTCATTCGGCGCGGAGACGATCCCGTGCTGGCCGCAAGCCTGCCTGTGCCGCCGAGCGGCGAAGGCGGTTTGGTCGCGAGCTCAAAGGCGGGTCTCGCGCAATTTGCTCCGCAAGCGGGCGTCAGCGTGCCGGCGAGTCGCGTCTGCCACACGGTGGACGAGGCGATTTCGTTTCTCGAACACGGGAGCCGCGGTGACGCCATTCTCAAACCGCTCCACTCAGCCGGTGGCGGCGGCGTCATGCGCGTCAAAACCGCGGACGAGATTCGCGCCTGCGCGACGACGAACGACACCCCGTTTTTGATCCAGGACTACATCACCGGAAAAGTCGGCGTAACCGAGATGGTGATGAACCGCGGCCAGTTGCTCGGCTGGATCGCCTCGTGGAAAACGGCGAATCTCGATCACGCGTTCGGACCGTCGACACGACGGGTCTTGTGCGCTCCGCCCGACGTCGAGAATCAGGCGCACGCACTCGGCCGTTTGACGCAGTTCACGGGATTCTGCGGCTTCGATTTCATCGAGGATGAGAAGACCGGAAAGATCTTCGTGCTCGAATTTCACCCGCGCCCGACCGCCGGTTTCATGTTCGCCCTGCGCTGGGGAGCGAACCTGCACGAAGGCTGGAACAACATCCTGCGCGGCACGCCCGTAACGCAGATCGCGACTCCCGCCTCCGACTGTCTCGGAGCCGAGCGAGCGATTTTTCCCGCCGAACTGCAGCGACTGCTGAAAACCCGCGACGCCGGCGGTCTGCTCAAGTGGAGCGCGCGTCTCGGTCCGGTGCGTTTCCTGCCGTGGCAGGATCCCGGCCTCATCGCGGGCGTCGTGCGCTACAGCTTCTATGTGTTTGCGCGACGGCGGCGCGCGAGGCGCGCCAGAACCGCGCCGCAGAGATAAATCGATCCGGTCACGACAACCGGTCCGGCCGCGATGCCGGACAGGATGGATCCCTTCTCCGGAAACAGATCCACGAGATCCGAGCGCACGACCGCGCCGGAGAAATCTCGGGGCAAAAGCTTCTCCAACTCTTCCTGCGAGCACGCGCGCGGATCGTCGGGAACAACCAGATGAATCTCGCCGGCATGCCGCGCGATCGCCGCAAGCAAAGGTCGCGCGCGATCGGCTCCGAGCACGCCCACGACCACGGCCGGACGTGAGTTGGTTTCGCGCGCGAGCTTCGCGAGATTTTCGTCCAGCACCGCGGCGCCCTCGGGATTATGCGCAGCGTCCAACACGAGCACGCGTCCGTCGATCTCCCGCACATCCCAGCGTCCGGCCCACTCCACACGCGCGAGACCTTCGCGCACGATGTCGGGAGTGATTCGCCATTTCGCGTCGAGCAGGCGTGCGGTCAACATAGCGGTCGCGGCATTCCACCGCTGATAGTCGCCGACGAGTCGCGTCTGCGGATAGCGCGCAATCCCCTCGCCAAATACTTCACGGACCGACGACACCGGCGCGTTGCACACGGCCGCGCGTTCGCGAATCACTGCTTCCGCCTCGACCGGCACACGACCGAGCACGAGCGGGCGATGGGGTTTGATGATTCCCGCTTTCGCCCGCGCGATCGAAGCGAGCGTCGCACCGAGATATTCAGCATGATCGAGACCGATCGATGTGATCACGGTGATCTCGGGATCGACGACATTCGTGGCGTCGAATTCTCCGCCGAGTCCCACCTCCATGACCGCGACATCGCACGCTGAGCGCGCGAAGTGCAGAAACGCCATCGCGGTCATGAACTCAAAAAAACTCGGGCGATGCGCCGCGCCCTTTTCGCGCGCGATGTTTTCCGCCACGGGATCCAGTTCGCGCACGAACTCCACGACCTGCGCGTCTGTGAGGGGAACGCGATCTACCTGCACGCGCTCGCCCACGGAAACCAAATGCGGCGAGGTGTAGAGTCCGACGCGCCAACCCGCGGCGCGCAGAATCGCCTCAAGCATCGCGGCCACGGAGCCTTTGCCATTGGTGCCCGCGACGTGAATCACCGGCGTGCGCTGCACCGCGTCCCCGAGTGCGGGAGCGAGCAGCCGCATGCGGTCCACACCGTAGCCGGGACCCGCCGGCTTCAGCGCACACAGATAGTCGAGAACCGCCGCGGAATCGCGATAATCCCCGGCGAACACGCGCCCTCCTTACGATTTAGGCGTCGCAGGTTTTTTCCGCAGGTAGAGCGCGGAAAGCAGATCGCGCAGGCGATCGCGCATCTCCAGACGACTGACGATCTGATCGATCAGGCCGTGCTTGAGGAGGAACTCCGACGTTTGGAAACCAGGCGGAAGCGTTTGCTTCGTCGTGTCCTTGATCACGCGCGGACCGGCGAAGCCGATCAGGGCGCCCGGTTCCGCAATGATCACGTCGCCCAGAGTCGCGAAGCTCGCGGACACGCCGCCAGTCGTCGGGTGAGTCAGGACGGAAATGTAAGGCAGCTTGGCATCGGCGAGACGGGCCAGCGCGGCACTCGTCTTGGCCATTTGCATCAGCGAGAGAATGCCCTCCTGCATGCGCGCGCCGCCGGAGGTGCTGAAGATGATGCAGGGAATCTTCTTCTCGAGCGCGACCTCGATGGCGCGGGTGATCTTTTCGCCGGCGGCCGATCCGAGCGTGCCACCGCAGAAGCGGAAATCCATCACCGCAACCGACACCTCGATGTCGTGGATTTTGCCCGTGCCGGTGATCACCGCCTCGGGCAGCCCGCTTTCCTTCTCGTATTTCTTGATACGAGCGGGATACGGCGCCGAGTCCACGAACTGCAACGGGTCGCTGGAGCGCACGTTGGCCGCCGTCTCCACAAACGTGCCCTTGTCGAGCAGGTGCGCGAGGCGTTCGCGGGCGCCGATCGGGAAATGGTGACCGCTCTTCGGCACGACCATCTGATTGTCCGCGATCTCCTTGGTGAACACGGCTTCGCCGGTCACCGGATCCTTGGTGTAGAGTCCCTCGGGGATCTCTTTTTTGCGCGTTTTACGAACCGGATAGGTAGGTTTGTCGAAGTGCGTGGTCATGGTGGGATCAGCCGTGGCCGAAGGTGACAACATCCAGGTTCAGCGCACCCGCACGCCGGAGCGTGAGAGCGCAACTGTTGAGCGTGGAACCCGTGGTGAAGACATCATCGACCAAAACCAAGTGACGTTCGGCTGTTATGGATGCCCCTTTCGCGAGTGCAAAGGCATTTCTCAGGTTGGCCTGGCGGGTCTTCCGATCGTGTTTCGTTTGCGAAACGGTATCCAGCTGACGGGTGAGCAGATGCGCGACGCGCGTCTCGCCACCGGCGGCACGCGCGAGACATTCGGCGATCAGTTCACTCTGATTGTAGCCGCGTTCCCGCTTTTTCCGCGGATGCAGCGGCACCGGCACGAGCCACGCGCCGCGCACGAGTTCGAGCACGTGCGGTGTTTGCCGGAAGATCGTTTCGATGTCCGCCAACACGTGCACACCGCGATGGTATTTCAACTCGTGCACGAGCGAACGCCCCGCGCCTTTCAGCAGAACCGCCGTGCGGCCCTCGCGATAGGCCGGCGCGAGGCCCTCGCAATGCGGACACAGCCGCTCGCCCTCGACTTCGCCGTAGAACGGATGCCCGCAGGTCGAACAGTGCGGCGGTGTCACGCGCGAGATCTGCGGCTCGCAGCGAAGACAAAGCGCGCGAAACTCGCTCTCACTCGGCACGAGACCGCGACAGTGCACGCACATCGGCGGGAACACCACGTCGCTCAATCCACGTCCGAGTTCTGCGAGCGCGCGTCGCATCAGTAATAAACTTTGGTGAGAAACAATCCCTGCGGGGGCGCCGTCTGCACGAGCGGCACGCGTTTGCGTCCCGCGAGAATCTCGCGCACCTGCATGGAGGAAATTCTCCCTTCGCCCGCCGGCACGAGCACGCCGACCAGGCTGCGCACCATTTTGTAGAGAAATCCGTTCGCTTCGGCGGTGATGCGGATCATCCGTCCGCGCTTCACGATTTCGAGTCGGCGAAGATCGCGCACGGTGTCCTCACGCTCCGTGCCGTTGAGCGCCGAGAACGCGCGAAAGTCGTGCGTGCCGCGCAGCTCGGCCGCACAGGCTTCCATCGCGTCGAGATCGAGCGGACGAAAAACCGGCCAGCAATACGGTCGCGTGAACGGATCGGCGTCGCCGAGGTGAACGAAATAATCGTAGCGCTTGCCCGTGGCGCTGAAGCGCGCGTGAAACTCCGCCGACGCGCGACGCACGCTCTTGATCTGAATCTGCGGCGGCAGCATGACGCGCATCGCGGGGAGCAGTTTTCCCGTGCCGTGCGTCCACTCTGCGTCGAAATGAAATACCTGCGCTCGTGCGTGCACGCCCGCATCGGTGCGACCGCTGCCGTGGATGCGGATCTGCGTTTTGAAGATCTGCGCGAGCCGCGCCTCGATCACATCCTGAATCGCGGTGCCGCCGGTCTGGCTCTGCCAGCCCGCAAACGGAGTGCCGTCGTAGGCACATTCACAACGCCAGCGCGACATGCTCACACGTCCTCCTCGGGCGGGCCGTCGAACATCGGCGTTTTCTGATCGAGATAGTCCTGCAGAATCAGCGTCGCCGCGCGCGAATCGATCAAGCCGCTCGCGCGCACATCACGACGCTTCGATTTCGCGATCGTGGATTCCGCTTCGTAGCTCGTGAGACGTTCGTCCACGAGATGCACGGGCAGACCGGTCTCGTTCTTCAAACGCACGGCGAGGGCTTCGGCCTCCTTCGCCTTCGGGCCGGCGGTGTCATCCATGTTGAGCGGATAACCGAGCACCAGATCGGTCGCGCGACGCTGCCGGATCACCTGCAAAAGTTCCTGCCAGCGCTCCGCCGGCTCGCTCGCGACGAGCGCGGGAAGCGGTGTGGCGACGCCAAGATCGTCCCCATAAGCGAGGCCGATGCGGCGGGTGCCGTAGTCGATGCCGAGACAACGCATGCCGCTGGATTCCGCCGCGTCGGCGCGGGCTCTGCAATTTCATTTGCGAGCCGGCCTCATCGCGCTCTCTTTCGGCGCCATGTCCGCAACGTCTCCTCTCAGCCCGGCCGAGCTGGCGCGCTACTCGCGTCACTTGCTGCTGCCGGAAATCGGCGTGAGTGGACAGGAACGCCTTGCGGCGAGTCGCGTGCTCGTCGTCGGTGCGGGCGGACTCGGCAGTCCGGCCGCGCTTTATCTCGCGGCGGCCGGAGTTGGCACGCTCGGCATCGCCGATCTCGACCGCGTCGAAGCGCACAATCTTCAGCGTCAGTTGCTGCATCGCGACGCCTCGCTCGGCGAAGCGAAGGTCGCCTCCGCCGCGCGTCGGCTGCGTGAAACGAATCCGCACATCCAGATCGTGGAACACGAGGGCGGTGTCACTCCGGAGAACGCGATCGAGCTGTTCAGCCACTACGACGTCATTCTCGACGGCACCGACAATTTCTCCACGCGTTACCTGAACAACGACGCGGCGTTCTTCGCGAAGCGACCGCTCGTGTTCGGAAGTGTATTCAAATTTGAAGGACAGGTCTCGGTGTTCGCGCCGCACCTCGGCGGGCCGTGCTATCGCTGTCTTTTCCCTGAGCCTCCAGCCCCCGGCAGCGTGCCTGGTTGCGGCGAAGCCGGTGTGCTCGGTGCGTTGTGCGGTGTGATCGGTAGTTTGCAGGCGCTCGAAGCGCTGAAGCTTTTGACCGGCATCGGCGAGCCTCTCATCGGACGGCTCATGACCTACGATGGCCTGCGGCAGCGCTTCGATACGCTCACGCTGCCGCGCAATCCGTCGTGCCCGTTGTGCGGCGAAGCGCCCTCGATCCGTTCGCTCACGCCCACGTGCGTCGCGTGCACACCCTCTCCCACTCCCATGTCCTCCTCCTCGCACCCGTTCGAAATCTCCGTCACCGACGCCAAGAAACTCCTCGATGAAAATCCGGCCACCACCGTGCTCATCGACGTGCGCGAGCCGCACGAGATTGCGATCTGCTCGGTCGAGGGGGCGGAGACGATTCCGATGGGACGGATTCCCGCGCAGCTCGAACAGCTGCCGAAGGACAAACACCTGCTCGTCATGTGTCACCACGGTGGCCGCAGCCGTCGTGTGACTGAGTTTCTCCGCGCGCAGGGATTTGACGCCGTCACCAACATCGCGGGCGGCATCGACGACTGGGCCGTGCAGATCGAACCGGGGATGCCACGCTACTGATCAAAATACCCGCCACTCCGGGTGTCGGACGGCATAGTCGCGCAGGTAGTCGGCGAACGCGCGTTTCAATCGCATCGAAACCGTCTGTTCGCCCACCGCGAAGCGCACGTCGTCGATCGCGCCGACGGGAATAATGTCCTTCGTCGTCGCGAGAAGAAAACACTCCTGCATCGAGGGGAAATCCGCGGGCGTGATCGTTTCCTCGCGAGCTTCGAGTCCCGCGCGCGCCGCGACTTCGTGCAACACCAGATGCCGCGTGATGCCGCCAAGAATACCCGCCGACAACGGCGGCGTAAGCACCACGCCCTCGCGCACGAACGCCACGTTGCACACCGCGGCTTCGGTGACTTCGCCGCGCAGATTGAGGATCAATACTTCATCCGCGCCGCGCGCGCGGGCCTCGCGCAGACAGAGCACGTTGTTGAGATAGTTGCCCGTCTTCCACGCGGGATTGAGTGCCTCCGCGGGATTGCGACGCAGCGAAGTCGCCACGGAGACCTTGTAACCGTCGCGCAGCTGAGCCGCCGTGAGCGCGGGATTGGGCTGCACGAGGATCACATAATCGGCGCGATCGGCCAGCGCCACATCGAGACCAATCATGCCACCGCCGCGTGTGATCTGCAGCCGAACGTATAAATGTTCGCCGCCGCCTCCGGCTGCTCGATACGCCGCGACCGTGCGGCGAATCTGCTCGAGCGCCTCCGATGGGGTCAGCGGCAGCGTGAGATGCAACGCCGCCGCCGAGCGCTCGAGCCGCGCCCAGTGCTCTTCCCAGGCAAACACCACGCCGTCGCACGTGCGCCACACTTCATAGATGGCGTCGCCATAAAGAAAGCCCCGGTTCAGCGGCGAAATCGACGCCTCGCGCGCGTCGTGCAGACGACCGTTTGAACAAGCCTGGATGTAGTGCGCTGCCATGAAGCGCTGAGGTGAACCCAAAACGCCGGCGGCAGAAATAAAAAAAGCCCCGGCGTGAAACCGGGGCTGAAAACAATCGCGAGGGAGCGCTTTACTTGCGGGCCTTCACGAGGCCGAGCTCCTTCTTGATATTCTGCACGCTGGGGAGCGAGATGCCGAGAGCCTTGGCGATTTCGGCGCCGGTCTTGCCGTCCTGCACCAGCTTCTTCACTTCCGCCTTTGTTTCGGCCGTGATGACGGCGCGCTTGCGACGCTTGCCCGTCGATGCCGGAGCGGCCGCGGCCTTGGCCGGACGACCACGACGTTTTCCGCCCGCCGCACGGACCGCCGCCACGAAGGCATCGACATTGTCGAAGCCATACACTTGCGGCAACCCCGCGAGCTCGCGGTTCAACTCTGCAGCGATGCTCTTTTCCAGAGCCGCGACTTTGGCTTTGCTAGCTGCCAATTGCTTAATTTTAGCGGTGACCATACAAATCCATTATCGCAAGACGTCGTTCATATAGCAAGAGGCTATATCACGTATTTTTGCACATTTTATAAGTAGGCGTGTCCATGTAGCCGCCGTTCCAGCGCTGTTCACCCACGATCATCGTGGCCAATTAGCTTGCGATGGGCGTCGCCGCGGGTTGCGTGAGACCATGGCACGCATCCCCCTCGAGGATAATTTCGACGACGTCATCAACAAAGCCCAACGCGGCCGGCAGATCTCCGACGCGGATCTCGCCGCCCGCGCCGGCGTTTCCCTCGAGGATCTCGCCGCGGTCAAAAGCGGTCGGCTTATGTCGGCGGTGATTCGCCGCGTGGCCCGGCACCTCCAGCTCGGACCGGACGCGCTCGAGGCGCTGGCCAAGAAGGCCTGGTATCCCGCCCAACCCAACTTTCCGACCGGCTTCGCGGCGTTTAACACCCGCTACGAGGATATGACGGTGAACAGCTATCTGGTCTGGGATTCCCGCTCCAACCTTGCCGCCGCCTTCGACACGGGCGCCGACTGTAGGGAAATGCTGGATACGATCTCGGCCGGAAGACTCAAACTGCGCTATATTTTTCTCACTCACACGCACCCTGACCACGTGGCCGACCTCGACCGCCTCGCCGGCGAAACCGGCGCCGAAGTGTGGTCGAGCGAACAGGAACCCGCGCCGTATGCCGGCGCCCGCACATTTGCGGAGAACGCCTATTTTCATTTTGGCGAGATCTCGGTTAAAACGCTCCTCACCCCCGGCCACTCTCCCGGGCAGACCACCTATTTTGTGACCGGCTTGAGCTGGCCGCTCGCGGTCGTGGGCGACTCGATTTTCGCGAGTTCGATGGGCGGCAGCGCCACCCATTTCCTGGATCAATACAAGAACAACAAAGCAAAGATCCTCACGCTTCCCCGCGACACCGTGCTGGCCTGTGGTCATGGCCCGCTCACCACGCTGGCGCAGGAGAAAGCGCACAACCCGTTTTTCGCCCGCTAGAAGAGTTTCGGTCTTTGCTCCGAAACTTGCGCATCGGGTTCGTGGCACGGGACAAAGCGCACGTCCTCCCCGAACAGGGTCGGCCGCGCGCGTGGCGCATGCGGGCGGCCGAATTTTGATTAGACTTCGCGCGTCCGTGCTGCCTTGGTTTGGCCGCCGCTGCCGGACTTCATGCAACGCAAAACCATCCTGGTCCTCTCGCTCGCCGTCAGCCTCGCCACCGCGCTCGTGGCGATCGCGATTCAGGAGGATGTCCGCGAGAAACTCGGCGAGACCTATTGGATCATCTCGCTCGCGATCATCGGCTCCGTGTTGCTCGTCCTTTCGGGTTACGTCTGGGACCGCACCCTGATCCAGCGCGTCCGGACGCTGAAAAACACCCCGACCGGCATCGATCTCGGCGAACCGGAGGAAACCGGCGACCCCGACGAAATCATTGGTCTTGCCCGCAAGATCGAGCGGATGGCCCGCACGCTTCAAAACGTCGAGGCCTCCTACCGCGGCATTGTCGAGGATCAGGTGGACCTGATCTGCCGCTACCGCCCCGACGGTCGCCTCACGTTCGTCAATGCCGCCTACGCCCGCGCCTTCGGTCGGAAACGAAACGAACTCGTCGGGCAAACGTTCCCGCTCGTCGACGCCGGCGCCGTTGCCAGCGAATCCGTCGTCACGTTCGAACGCGAACTGACGCTTCCCGACGGCGCCCGTATCTGGCTCCTGTGGACCCAGCGGGCGATCAAGGACGAAGCCGGCCAGACCCTCGAATATCAGGCCGTCGGCCACGACATCACCGATCGCCGTGAAGCCGAAGCCGCGCTGCGCCGCGCCAAGGAAACCGCCGAAGACGCCGACCGCGCCAAGAGCGAGTTTCTCGCCATGGTCAGCCACGAAATCCGCACGCCCATCAATGGTGTGATCGGGTTTGCCCGCCTTTTGTCCGACACCCCGCTCGATCCGGCACAGCGCGAGCACGTGAGCATGATCCACTCAAGTGGACTCGCCCTCGAAAAACTCATCGGCGACATCCTCGACCTCTCGAAAATCGAAGCCGGCAAGGTCGAGATCGAGCACGCTCCGTTTTCCCCGCGCCGCTGCCTCGCGGAGGTGCAGGCATTTTTCCATGACCAGGCGCGCAATGCCCGCCTCAAACTCGAGAGCGAGGTCGATCCGTCGGTGCCCGAGGAGGTCAACGGCGACGAAAGCCGCGTCCGCCAGATTCTCGTCAACCTCATCGGCAACGCGCTGAAGTTCACCGAGCACGGCAGCATCAAGATCAAACTCACCTGCGCCCGCACCGATCGCTCCGGCTCCAGCGAACGCAGCATCGCACGCCTCTACTACGCCATCGAGGACACCGGCATCGGCATCGCCCCGGAAAAAGTTTCGCTTCTCTTCCAACCCTTCACGCAAGTCGACGATTCCCGTCGTCGCCGCCGCGAAGGCACTGGACTCGGACTGCTCATTTCGAAGCGCCTCTGCGAACTCATGGGCGGCACCATTTCGGTCGAAAGCACACTCGGCGAAGGCTCCACCTTCCGCTTCTCGGTGCTGACCGACTACTCCCCGCGCAACACCGCGGATCCGTTCCCCGCCAGCGGCTCCAGCAACAGCTACGCGAGCTGAGGCCCTAATCGGGCTTCACGCCGCCCCGCGGCTCGCCGCGGGCTGCATCCGGGTGCGACCGTGTGCGCACCTTGTCCCGACCCGGTCCGCCTTGTGTCCCGACCCGGCCCGCTCACGGGCGCGAGTCGCGCCGACGCTGAGGAAAATTTGGAGGCGCGGGCCGGAATTGAACCGGCGCATAGAGGTTTTGCAGACCTCGGCCTTACCACTTGGCTACCGCGCCCCAGAAGGCCGCGCACGTTGCAGAAAAAAAAAGTGCTCCGCAAGAACTGAAATTTCGTTCCTGCGAAACGCCCGGCATTCTCACTTTACCCGCGCTGAGTAGCCGAGATCGCGAACCGCCGCCGCCAGTTTTTCGGGGTTGGCTCCGTCATGGGTGACGATGGCGCGGTTCTGCGGCACGTCGAACTCCACCGATTGCACGTGAGGCACCGCCTCGATCGCTTTTTCAAGATGGGCCGTGTCGGTCGCGCCTTCCAGACGGTCGATTTCGAGGTGGGTCGTCGTGCTCATGGCGCAACATACGCCGGCCGCCGTGGGCGCGCCATGGCCGCGTTTCACCAAAACCGCCCCGGAGGTTTTCCGGAGCGGTTCGGCTTTATCTAGAGATCGATCGTCTGTTGTCCGCTCGGGAGCGCGAGTTCGCGACCGCGCCACAGGAAGCGGCCGGAAACGCCCTGCGGAAGAGTCACGGTGCCGCGCACGCGGTCGCCCGCGCGCTCGAGTTTCACGGTGAGCAGGCCGGCGGGATGCGGGATCGTGCCCTCGATTTTGTTGAGCGGACCGAAGTGCGGCTCCACGCGCACGCTTTTGAACCCGGGCGAATCCGGCTCGATGCCGCACACGGTCGCGAGCAACTCGTAGTTGGGTGACGAGCTCCACGCGTGGCAGTCGCTGCGCGTTGGATCCTGACGCTCGGCAAAAGTGGTGAGGCCGAGTTTGATCATGTCGCGCCACGGCTGCAGCAGCCGGACATACTCGTCGCCCAGCCCGGCGTGTTTCATCGCGCGGTGCAGGTAGAACCGGAAATAGTAGGTCGCCTGCGTGAGGCTCTTGTCGGCTTCAGTGCGCTGGATCAGGTCGCGCGCCTCGTCGCCCGTCACCGCGCCCGCGAGCACCGCGAAGATGTTGGCGTGCTGACTGAAGATTTTCTGCTCGGGCGTGTCGGCGAAGAGGCGACGCGATTCGTTCCAGCAACGCGCGCGCACGGCTTCGCAAAGCGCGGCGCCACGCTCGCGGTAGCGTTTCGCGACGTCGGGTTTATCGTAGGCGTCGAACAACTCCGCGGCGCGGCGGAGCGTGATCGCCAGTTGCAAGGTCGCCACCGATGACCCGCCCGTGCCCGCCCCCGGCGGCTCGCCGCCCGCGCCGATGTCGTCGTTCCACGCCCATTCGGCCGGCCAGTCCACGAAGGTCCAATAAGGCAATCCGCCGAGCAGGCCCGTGCGCGGATCGATGCGGCGCTGAAACCAATCGAGCACGCCGCTCACACCAACGAGGCGGCGTCCGACAAACGCGCGATCATCGCGGTGCATCCAGTAGTCGTGCACCATATCTACCCAGAAGAGCGAAAACGTATTGATGATCTGCGGCTGCCTACTCGGGTAGCGGCTCTGCGTCAGACCTTCCGCGATGCGGGAATTGTCGTAGTGCTCGATCGCCTGACGCATGAGACGATCGTCGCCCGAAACGTAGAGCGAGATCAGCGCCTGGATGCGCGTATCGCCGACATACTGGAGTTGTTCGTAGTAGGGACAATCCATGTAGGTCTCGAACTCGCACAGCCGCGCCGTGTGCCAGCCGATGTCCCAGATCTTCGCGAGCTCGGCGTCGTCGCTGCGGAAGTTCCCTTTCTCCTCGAACGGATAGCCCGTGAACACGCCGTGGAAATCGTCGATCGTCACGGCTTCGTCGCCGGTCTCGATCTCGAGTTCGACATAGCGAAACGTGCGATACCACAACGGCGAATACTCGCGCGCGCGTCCGCCGTCGGGCCGATACACGTCGCTGAAACCGACGAGCGTGCGCCCTTCAACTTCGTTGCGATTGCCTTTCTGCCTCTGCGCATCGACGAGCGCCTCGGCGTAGCTGAGCGTGATCGTCGCGCCGCGTCCGCCGGAGACTTTAAGTTTCGGATACGCGTTGGTGTTGAAACCTTGATCGAGCAGCACCGTCGCCTTCCCGCGCGCGGGCACGGTGAAACCGGCGCCGCCTTGCACGAAGTTTTCCGGCACGCTCACGCCGGTCGCGCGACGCACGCTTTGCAGGCGCTGCAGCGTTTCCTCGGGCTGCGGCACCGCGCGCGGCACGAGCCACCAGTCGATGCCGGTGCCCACGCCGTGCAGCTCCGCGCGCACGAGTGAGCGCGCAGCGGGCCAGTTACGATCGTCGAACGTCGGTTGCTCCCAGCCCCACGGCATCGCTTCAGCGCGCACGTCCTCACCGGGGCCGATGACGATATACGTGCGCAGTCGCTCCGACGCGCCGTAGAGCGGCGAATACGCAGGATTGCGCAGCACTTTCCACGACTCGCTCGTGTTGATTTCCGCGGGCGCCCCCTCACCTGCCTGCAACAAAAAACCCGCCTGGAGGCTGATCTGCGACATCGGTCGCTCCGGGCCGAAATGCCAGACGACCGCCGCGAGCACGTTGTCGCCGACGCGGAGATAAGGCGCGAGATCGATCGTGTCGTAGTTCCAGTGCATCAGATCCCCCGCGCCCGGCCCGATCGCGACGGACGTGCCGTTGACGAAAAACCGGTAGCGCGCGTCGCCCGACACGTGCACCACGAACTTTTCCGGCTTCGCCGTCAGCGCGACGTGCTTGCGAAAATGATACACGCCGTAATCGCGCGGGTCGACGTCCGGCGCGGTGATCCAGCGAGCCTGCCATTTCTCCGGACGCGCCTCGCTCGGCGCCGGATCGAAGTTGGCCCACACGCGAGTTGCGGACACGACACTCAGAAACACCAAAAGCAGACGCGCCGCCGGCATCGCGCCGCGGCACAGGAGGGAAAGCATTTTCATGGGGAACGGGGGTAGACGTTAAACGGCGGCGCACGGGCGCCGGGCTCTCCAGCATGACGCCAACGCCGCGCGGATGTGTCGATGCCGACTTCACTTTACGTTGAGAAAGCGTTCACCGCACACTTGCGACCGGCTCCATTTCACCCATAGCCATAGCGCTCACATGGCCACCACCGTCTTCACCATCGCCAACCAGAAAGGTGGCGTCGGCAAAACCACGACCGCCGTCAACCTCTCCGCGGCGCTTGCCGACAAGAAAATCCCCACCCTCCTCATCGACCTCGATCCGCAGGCCAACGCCACCAGCGCGGTCGGCATCGACAAGCAGGCCGGGAAAAGTCTCTACGGCCCGTTGCGCGGCGAAGGCACCGCGGCCGAGATGATCGTGCCGACGAGCTATCAGAATCTGTCGCTGCTCCCGAGTGAAGAAGACCTCGCCGCCGCCGAAATCGAACTCGCGCAAACGGAAAACTATCTCGCGCGTCTGCGCGGTGTGCTCGAGCCGATCCGCGCCGCCGGCACGTATCGCGCCATCATCATCGATTGCCCGCCCGCGCTCGGCATGTTGTCGATGAACAGTCTCGCCGCCGCCGATTACCTGCTCATCGCGCTGCAGTGCGAATATATGGCGCTGGAGGGCCTCGGCCAGATTCTCCGCAACGTCGAGCGCCTCAAGGAGGCCCACGTCAACGACGGCCTGAATCTCGGCGGCGTCGTGATGACGATGTATGATATGCGCACGAATCTTTCGCGTCAGGTCGTCGACGAAGTGAAAAAGCACCTGCCCGACAAAATCTTCGAAACGGTCATCCCGCGCACCGTGCGCCTCAGCGAAGCGCCGAGCTTCGGCAAAACGATCTTCGCTTACGACAACCACAACCCCGGCGCGTCCGCCTACCGCCAGCTCGCGAAGGAAGTCATCGAGCGTTTCGCGCTGAAGAGCTGAGGCGCGTCCTCCGCCCTGCCCGCGTCTCACGCTGTTTGCGTTCGTCGTCCCGCGTCACTCACTGAGCACCGCCTCCGCGATGTTCCCGTCCCTGCAAAAATACCGCCACGCCTTTTCCGTCGGGTTGCAGAGCAATCTGGTTTACCGCTGGAACTTCGCGATCCGCGGTTTCTTCTCGATGTTTCACCTCGTGGTCGTGGTGGTGCTGTGGAGCGCCGCCTACGCGGGGCAGACCGACATCGGCGGCTTCAGCCTCAACGAGACGATCACGTATTTCGTGATGCTGATCGTGCTGCAGTTCTTCATCGCCGCGTTCAACGAGGACTACCAGATCAGCGAGGAAATCAGGAACGGCCTGATCAACCAGTTCCTGCTGAAACCGATCAACTACTTCGGCTACCGGCTCAGCATCTACGGCGCCGCGCGGCTCGTGTCGGGTTCGCTCGTGTTGATTCCGCTGTTTCTCGCGATGCCGCTGCTCAAGGACTACATTCAGTTTCCCTCCGATTGGGAATGGCGTCTCGCGCTTGGCTTGCCCGCGCTGGTGCTCTCCGCGCTGGTGCAGTTCAGCATCGCCTACTGTTTCGGCATGCTGACGTTTTGGTTTTTGGAGATTCAGGGTTTCGTGATTCTCTCAATGGCGATCGAGTCGGTGCTCGGCGGACAAATCTTTCCGCTCGATCTTCTGCCCGCGTGGGTGCTGCGGATCGCGGAATATCTGCCGTTCTACTACCAGATGTATTTTCCCGCCGCGATTTTCACCGGCCGCATCGACGACCCGATGCACGTCGTGCGCGGACTCGGCATCGAGCTCGTGTGGGTGATCGTGCTTCTGTCCCTGAACCAACTTCTCTGGCGACGCGGCCTGCGCCGTCACACCGCCGTCGGAGGCTGAGCCATGCTGCACTACGCTAAAATCTGGCTCGCGGCCGCCCGCTACTCGCTCGTGCGGACGATGATGTTCCGCTTCGACTTCTTCCTCTGGGCGCTCGTCGAACTCTTCTGGATGGGCGTCAACGTGCTCATGCTTTCGGTGATCTACCGGCACACCGACAGCATCGCCGGTTGGAACAAATACGAGATGCTCCTGCTCCTCGGCACCTCGATGCTCGTGCAGCGTTTTCTCATGGGCTTTTTCTGGAGCAGCATCTTCGAACTCAGCCGCAACGTCCGCACGGGCAACTTCGACTTCTTCCTCGCGCAGCCCGGCAACGTCATGTTCATGGCGACCACGCGAAAGCTCGACCCCGACAGCCTCGTCAACTCCATCGTCGCGCTCGCGCTGGTCGTTTACTCCGTGCGCCAACTCGGCATCGAGCCGACCGCCCTGCAGATCGCGATGTATGCGCTGATGATTCTCTGCGGCATCGTGATTCACTACTGCATTCTCGTGCTGCCGATTTCGCTGACGTTTTGGATCACCAACGCGCAGGGCATCGAGGGCAGCTACTTCACGCTCACCGAGTTTTCGCGTCTGCCGCGCGAGGCGTTCAAAGGTTTTCTCAGCACGCTCTTCGTGTGGATCCTGCCCGTCATCGTCGTGAGCAACGCGCCCGCGCGCACGGTGCTGTTCGGCTTCGAACCGCAGTGGATGATCGGCCTCGTGGCCGCGGCGATCTTCTGGTTCACCGCGACGGTCATCGTGTTCAACCGCGGGCTCAAACGTTACTCGAGCGCCAGCTCGTGACCCGGATGCTGCCCCAAATCCAATCCCGCCTCGGCTACACGTTTCGCGACCCCGCGCTGCTGGAAACCGCGCTCACCCACGCGTCGTTCCTCCCGGAAAATCCGCACGTGCGCGAAAACAACCAACGGCTGGAGTTTCTCGGAGACGCCGTGCTCCAGCTCATCCTCACCGAGGAGCTGTATCGACTTTTTCCCGACGAACGCGAAGGCGCGCTCAGTCGCCGACGCTCGATGCTCACGCGCGGTGCGTTTCTCGCCCAACTCGCGCGCGAACTCGGGCTCGACGCCGCACTCCGACTCGGCACCAGCGAAGAAAGCACCGGTGGACGCGAACGCGCAGGCGCGCTCGAAGACGCGTTCGAGGCGCTCGTCGGCGCGCTCTTTCTCGACAGCGATTTCCCCACCGCGCGCCGCATCGTGCTCGCGTGCTATGGCTCGCTCGAGTCGCGCCTCGCGGTCGTCGACGGCGACGAAAACCCGAAAGGCCGCTTGCAGGAACTCGTGCAACCTTTGCACGGCAACCACGCGATCCGCTACGACGTGATCCGCGTCGAAGGCGAAGACCACGCGCGCGAATACGAAGTCGCGGTTTACCTCCTCGAACGTGAAGTCGGCACCGGCCGGGGCACGTCCAAAAAACTCGCGGAAGAATCCGCCGCCCGCGCCGCGCTCGCGAAACTCCGCGAGTCCTGACCCGAGCCGCACTCTGGCCCGACTCGGTCCGCACCGAGTCCCGACTCAAGCCGCACCTTGTCGCGACCGTGTCCACACCGTGGCACGACCTGGTGCGCACTCGGTCCCGACGCGGCCGCAGTTGCGCTTGGGCGGCTCCTCGCTTCCAATTGACGGCTTTCCATGTCCGAACCGGCTGCGATTTCGCGACACAAGCTCACTGGCGTCTGCCCCCCTGCCCGCGGGGCGGTCATCAGCGAACTCACGCGCACGCATGCCGCGCCCGTCTGGCTGGTCGTCGTCGAAGACCTGAAGCAGGCGGAACATCTGGCGGACGATCTCGCATTCTTCCACCGCGCCACAGACGCGTCGCGACCGCAGACGGTGCTGGCATTTCCCGAATCGATGCCCGACACGCGCGACATGCGCGAAGCGTTCGCGGCCTCGAGCGATCGGCTCACGGTTCTCTCGCGACTGCGTGCCACGCGCGGGATGAGCTCCACGCCGGACACGCTCGTGGTGGTGACGACACCGGCCGCGTTGTTGCAGCCCGTGCCCGCGCTCGAGGAATTCGCCACGCGCGAGCTCGCGTTGAAGCGGGGACAAACCCAATCCTTTCAAGGCCTGCTCGAGCAACTGCAGGCGCTCGATTACGACTCCGAAGCCGTGTGCGAAGCGCCGGGACATTACGCGATTCGCGGTGGCATCATCGATGTGTATCCGGTGACGGCGAATCAGCCGTATCGCCTGGATTTCTTCGGCGACGAAATCGAATCGATCCGCGAGTTCGATCCCGTTACGCAACGCTCCGGCGCCGAGGTGCAGGAGATCTCGATCTCGGCCACGCCGCGCGTCGCGCTCGATTCGTCGAAAACGGGCATCGCGGATTATCTGAATCCGTCGGCGCGACTCGTCTTCATCGAACCCGCGGCGTTGGAGGAAGCGTTTAGTGCGTTCGCACGAGAAGGCTCGGATGGACTCACGCCACTCCTGCGCAAGTGCGCCGCGGCGTATGGCGTGAGCGATCTCGATGAAGCGAGCGGGATCTTCGATACGCCGACGGATGAGGCTACGTGGGACAGCGAGAGTCTCGTGCACCATCGTCGCTATCCGGACGACGCACTCGTCGCGCAGGAGCGGTTGCAGGTCGAAGAAGAGGCGCGGCGAAATTTTCTGCTGCAGGTCGCCGCGTGGAAAAACGAAGGTTACGCCGTCCTGCTCGTCGCCTCGAAGGAAGGCGAAGAACAGCGCATTCGCGAAATCCTCGACGAGGACGCGAAACTGAAAGCGATCCAGCCGCAATTCGTGCGCGGAACGTTGAACGAAGGTTTTCGAGTGACGTTTCGCGAGGGTGCACGCCTCGCGATCACTGCCCGCAGCGGCGAAACGAAACGGAGCGCGAAACGCCCTGCCCCGCTTCCATCCGAACCGGCGGGCTTGGTGGTCGTCACCGAGACCGAAGTATTCGGTCGCCAGCGGCAGCGGCGTCCTTCGCTCAACCAACGCGCGATCGCACAGCGCGCGCAGATCGATCAGTTGCTGGATTTCTCGGAGCTGGTGGAAGGCGATTTCGTGGTGCACCTGCAGCATGGCATCGCGCTCTACCGCGGTCTCACAAAACTGGATACAGCACAGGGCATCCGCGAAGTGATCTCGCTGGAGTTCGATGATCACGTGACGTTGCACGTGCCGCTGCAGGAATCGCATTTGATCAGCCGCTACGTGGGCTTGAGCAAGGCGAAGCCACAGCTCGGGCGCATCGGTTCCGGACGCTGGGAAAAAGCACGACAAGCGGCGGAGCGCGCGACGATCGATCTCGCGGCGGAACTCCTGCGGCTGCACGCGGCGCGCGAGGCGCAGCCGGGCCACGCGTTTCCCGAGGACAACACCTGGCAGAAGGAATTCGAAGCGTCGTTCCCCTACACGGAGACGCGCGATCAACTCAAAGCCATCGAGGACACGAAGGCCGATATGGAGCGCACGCGGCCGATGGATCGTTTGATCTGCGGCGACGTTGGTTTCGGAAAAACCGAGGTCGCGATCCGCGCGGCGTTCAAGGCCGTGCAAGGCGGACGTCAGGTCGCCGTGTTGGTGCCGACCACCGTGCTCGCGCAACAACACCTGAACACGTTTCGCGAGCGCATGGCGGGCTACCCGATCGCGGTCGAGATGGTGAGCCGTTTTCGTTCGCGCGCCGACCAAAAGAAGATCCTCGCCGCCGTCACCGCCGGACAGGTCGACATCCTGATCGGCACACATCGCCTGCTGCAGAGCGACGTCGTCTTCAAGGAACTCGGGCTCGTCATCATCGACGAGGAGCAGCGTTTCGGCGTGAAGCACAAGGAGGCGTTCAAGCGCATGCGCGAAACCGTCGACGTGCTCTCGATGAGCGCGACGCCGATTCCGCGCACGCTCTACATGGCGCTCACCGGCGCGCGCGATTTGAGCGTGATCGAAACGGCGCCGACGAATCGCCACCCGATCCAGACGATCGTGAAGACCTACGAGGACAAAGTGGTCGTCGACGCGGTCCGCCACGAAATCCGGCGCGGCGGCCAGGTTTTCTATCTGCACAATCGCGTGCAGACGATCGAACTCGTGGCCGCGCACCTGCGCGAGTTGATGCCGGATCTTACCATCGGCGTTGGTCACGGGCAGATGGAGCCGCAGGAGCTCGAGCGCGTGATGACCGAGTTCGTCGCGGGGCGTTACCACCTGCTCGTCTGCACCACGATCATCGAGAGCGGCCTCGATATTCCGAACTGCAACACAATCATCATCGAAGGCGCCGATCGCTTCGGGCTCTCGCAACTCTACCAGCTGCGCGGCCGCGTCGGTCGCTTCAAACACCAAGCCTACGCATATCTGCTGCTGCACCGGCATACGCGTTTGCTCGAGGTGGCACGTCAACGCCTCACCGCCATGCGCCAGCACAACCAGCTCGGCGCGGGCTTCCGCATCGCGATGCGCGATCTCGAGCTGCGCGGCGCGGGCAATCTGCTCGGTGCCGAACAGAGCGGTCACATCGTCGGCGTGGGTTTCGAACTCTACTGCCAATTGCTGCGACAGTCGGTCGCACGTTTGAAGGGCGAGAAAACCGCCGCCGCGATTCGCGCGAACGTGAAACTCGATTTCGTCTTCGTCGGCGAAGGCGCCGCGGACGCCGAAGCCGCGACTCGTGGGCGTCACATGGACGGCTACGTCGCGCTCAAAGACGCCGAACTCGGCGAAGCCGCCGTGGAGGTCGCGAAGATCCAGGCGCGAATTCCGTCGAGTTACATTTCCGAGACCCGGCTGCGCATCGATTTCTACCGCAAGCTCGCGATGGCCGACTCGCTGCAGACGTTGAAACAGATCGAAGCGGACCTGCGCGATCGCTTCGGAAAATTCGGCGACGAGGTGCGTGCCCTTTTGCTGATCACCGAGATCCGCGTGCGGGCGGAACAAAAAAACATCCTCTCCGTCGAAACCGACTCCAACCGGCTGAAGTGTTTGCGGAACAGCGGTCGCCGCGACGATTGGGTGCAGGTTGGCACCCGGTTTCCAAGGTTGACCGCCCCCAAGCCCCTTCTACGGTTGCGCGAGATTATCTCCTTTCTGAACAATCTGCCCTCTCCATGACGTTTGGTCGCCTCTGCCTTGCTTTCCTTGCCCTGAGTTCCGCCGCACTCGCTCAAGACGGCTTGAATCTGCGGTTTGCGAACGGCATCGCCGCCATCGCAGAAGACAAGGTGATCACCGTCGACGACGTGCGTCGCGAGATCGCTCCGCTGATCGGCCAGTTGCAGCGCGAAGCGCGCAATGAGCGCGAGTTCAACGAAAAGCTCGAGCAGCTGCAGGACGAGGTGATCCAGAACCTCATCGACCGCGTGCTGATCGTGAAGGAGTTTCGCAAGGACGAGAAAAAGCAGATTCCCGCGAGCTTCGTGGACAACCGCATCTCGGACATCCAGGCAGAGCAGTTCGACAACGATCGCTCGAAGTTCCTCTCCTACCTGCGCTCCCGCGGCACCACGCTGCGCGAGTATCGCCGCGAGGTGGAGGAAGACATCATTTACCAATACATGCGCGGCCAGCAGCGGAAGTCCCAGTCGCTCGTGAGCCCGGTGCGCATCGAGACTTACTACAACGAAAACAAGGACCGCTTTTATCAGGAAGACGGCGTTCACCTCCGTCTCATCCAGTTCACCCGCACGACTGGCGTCACGGATCAGACCTTGCTCGATCGCGCCAACGAAGTGCCCCGCCGCTTCCGCAACGGCGAAGCGTTCGAGGCACTCGCGAAAGAGTTCAGCCAGGACTCGCGCCGCAACCGCGGTGGCGACTGGGGCTGGCAGAAACGCTCCGACCTGAAGGCCGAGTTCAGCGATCCGCTGTTCAATCTGAAACCCGGCGAAATCAGCGAGCCGATCGTGCTGCCCGAAGGCTGCTTCATCCTCTTCGCCCAAGACCGCAAATACGCGGGCATCCAGCCGATCGACGAAGTGCGTGACGATATCGAACGCATCCTCGTCCAGCAGATGGCTCGTCAGAGTCAGGAAACCTGGCTCGAGCGGCTCCGCCGCAATGGCTACGTGAAGCACTACTGAGGCGCGAAAGACGTCGCTTCGCCACCGAGGCCGCTCACTTGAGCGGCCTTTTTCATTTCTCGCTGGCGCAACCTTTACGCCGGACGCGGCCCGATCGGCTCGCGAGGTGTTTTCGCGTTGCCGGTGTAGTCAGCCCACTGCCCCTGCGGGCGCGCCCACTCGATGGCGTTGGCGATCACGCGGCGCACGTTCTTGTCGTAATAAGTTGGATACGTCTCGTGTCCCGGCCGGAAGTAAAAGATCCGCCCCGCACCGCGTCGCCAGCAGCAGCCGCTGCGAAACACTTCGCCGCCCTCGAACCACGAGATAAAAACCTCCTCCTCGGGCGCGGGAATGCCGAACGGTTCCCCATACATTTCCTCGTGCGGGAGTTCGAAGCAGTGCCCCAGCCCTCGCGCGATGGGATGCCCCGGATTGCACACCCACAGACGCTCGCGTTCACCGGCCTCACGCCACGTGAGATTGCACGCCGTGCCCATGAGCCGTTTGAAGATTTTCGAGAAGTGTCCCGAATGCAGCACGAGCAGCCCCATGCCCTCGAGCACGCGCTTCTGAACGCGCGCGACAATTTCCTCGGAAACCTGATCGTGCGCCACGTGGCCCCACCACGTCAGCACATCAGTCTCGGCTAGCCGCGCCTCCGAGAGTCCATGTTCCGGCTCGGCCAGTGTTGCCGTGCCGACGTCGACATCGGGCAGCAATTCGCGAACTCCTTCCGCGATCGTCTCGTGCATACCGTGCGGATAAATCCCCGCGACAGTGGCGTTCTTGTGCTCGTGGACGAATTCGTTCCACACGACGACGCGCAATCGGCTCATGACAGTCGCCAACGTTGGCACCGGCCGGAAACGTGTCCAAAAGAATCTCATGTCGTCGAATCCAGCCGACTACGCGCAGCCCAACCGGCTCAGGCAGATGGCGGCTGGCGATCGCCCGCAGGAGCGGCTCGAGCAGTTCGGTCCCGGCGCGTTGAGCGACACGGAACTCCTCGCGCTTTTGCTCCGCAGCGGCACGCGCGGTCAGGACGTGATGACGCTCGCCACGCGCCTGATCGGTGAAGCCGGCTCGCTTGCGGGCCTGATCGGCTGGACTGAGAAGGATTACCGTCGGCTCAAAGGCATCGGACGCGTGAAGTCGCTCCAGCTGATCGCGGTGATGGAGGTCGCCAAACGCGTGCTCATGCAGCAGGCGCAGGAAAACCCGGTGCTCAATCGCGCGGACTTGGTCGCCGCGCATCTCCATCCGCTCGCGCGTGGACTTCCGGTCGAGAAATTCTGGGTTCTATGTCTGAACCGAAAGAACCGGCTGCTCAAATGCGTCGAAGTCTCCTCGGGCACCGCCACCGCGGCTCTCGCGCACCCGCGCGAAGTTTTTCGCGAAGCGATTCGGGAGTCCGCGACCGCCGTGATCTGCGCCCATAATCATCCGAGCGGCGATCCGGCTCCCAGCGCGGCTGACATCCAGCTCACGCGACTTTTGCGCGAAGCCGCGAAGACGGTCGACATCGACTTGCTCGATCACGTGATTGTCGGGCGCGAATCCGCCGATCCGCAGCGTCGCGGTTACTACAGCTTTCGCGAAGCGGGTCTCGTGTAATCAGGCGGGAAGCACGGAAGCAGTCGACGCGGCCGTCAGGCCGCGCGAGCCCGGGCCCGCGTGCGACGGCGGGCGGGCGCCTGTTCCGTATCCGGTTTCTGCATACGCACGGTTTTTCCCTCCACCCACGTGGCGCCGATCAGCGTCGCACGCGGGAACTCCGGGACGCCGCTTTCGCCGTTGTGGATCTGGCTGACCAGCATGTCCACGGCCGCCTCGCCCGTGACGAAGTTGTGCTGATTCATACCGGCGATGTCCGGTCGCGTGGAGCGCCACTCGAGCTGAATGACACCGATGTCCTCCGGCACGCGACGGTCCGCGGCTTCGAGCCAGCTGAGCACATTGTTGTAGAGCGTGAACACCACGTCCGGACGGTGTTGCGTGAGCCACTTGCGGAAGATACGCGGATCGCGCTGTGCCTCGGCGACGTCCCCAAAGAGCGGCACGCGCGCGGTGCGAGGAAGAGCGCGTTGGGCAGTGAAATAGCCCGCGGAGAAACGCCGCTCGACGAGCGCATCGATGACATCGTCGAGCACCAGTCCGGGCCGCTGGTATCCCATCGCCAGCGCGCGCTCGAAGGCCATCAGCGTGAGGTTGTGGTGGTCCACGCAGCAAAACGGCAGCGCCGGATCGCGTGTGCGCACGCCGGTGACGACCGATGGCAGCTTGTCCCACACCGCCCGCATGTGATCGGGCAGATGGTTGGTGTCCATCAACCCGACGACGATGATGCCCTTGATTCCCCGCGTGAACAGAATGCGCAGGAAACGCTCCGCCGTGAGCGACGGATCGTGCAGCCAGAACCGGTCGAAACTGTAGCCCAGCCGCGCCGCGCGCGCTTCGCAGCCCTCCACATACGTGGGCACCGTCGGATGATCGCGAAACGCGTCGCGATCGAGGTTCGCGTTCACCAGCGCGAGCTTCGCCTGCAACCGACGCACGCGCGACGCCCGTAGTTGCGACATCAGATGCGACACCACCGGATTTGGCTGATAGCCCATGCGCTCCGCCTCGCGGCGAATGCGTTCGCGCGTGCTCTCCGGCAACTGCGGACTTCCGCGCAGCGCGAGCGAGATGGTGTTTTTCGAATACCCAAGCGCTTGGGCGATGTCGCTGAGGGTCGGTCGGGGCATGACGCACGGGTATGAAGCGCCTCTAAACTTGACGGTCAAGAGCACGCTGCTTTGACCGCCTCGCCCGGCCGCACGTTACCTTGCCGCCGATGTTTACCCTCGGCATCGACTACGGCACGAATTCCGTGCGTTCCCTGATTGTTCGTTGTCGCGACGGCCGTGAATTCGGCTCCGCGATCGTTCCTTACCCCAGCGGCGCAGAAGGCATTTTGCTCAACCCGCGTGACCACAATCTCGCCCGCCAGCACCCTGGCGACTATCTCTACGGCCTCGAAAAGAGCGTGCGCGAAGCGATCAAGCTCGCGAAACGCCAGGCCGGCTTCAGCCCCGACAAGATCATCGGCATCGGCGTCGACACCACCGGCTCGAGCCCGATTCCGGTCGACGCGAAGAACGTCCCGCTCGCGCTGCAGAAAAAGTTTCAGAAGAACCTCCACGCCCAGTGCTGGCTCTGGAAAGACCACACCAGCTGGCGCGAAGCGGCGAAGATCACCGAGATCGCCTCGAAGCATCGTCCGCAGTTCCTCGCGAAATGTGGCAACACCTACTCCTCCGAGTGGTGGTGGTCCAAACTCTGGCACTGCCTCAACGTCGCGCCCGCGGTGTTCAACGCCGCGTATTCGTGGGTCGAACTCGCCGACTGGGTTCCTTCGGTGCTCGCCGGAGTCACCGATCCTCGCCAGGTCAAAGCCGGCATCTGTCCCGCTGGCCACAAGGCGCTCTACAGCGACGAATGGGGCGGCCTGCCCGACAAGGAGTTCCTCGCGATGCTCGATCCGAAACTCGCGGATCTGCGCGACCGGCTGTATCCAAAAGCTTATGACGCCACCGAGGCCGCGGGCCAGCTCTGCCCCGAATGGGCCAAGCGTCTCGGCCTGCGCGCTGGCATCCCGATCGCGATCGGCGAGTTCGATGTGCACTACGGCGCGATCGGCTGCGGCGTGACCGAGGGCACCTTGGTCAAGGTCATCGGCACCTCCACCTGCGATTGCGGCGTGGTTTCGGCGTCGAAGACCGTCGCCGACATTCCCGGCATCTGCGGCATCGTCAAAGGCGCGATCCTCCCCGGTTACTACGGCATCGAAGCCGGCCAGTCCGCTGTCGGCGACATTTTCAAATGGTGGGTCGAGCACGTCTGCGAAGGCGACGGCGCCACGCACGCGCAGTTCAGCCGCGAAGCTGCGAAACTGAAGCCCGGCCAGAGCGGGCTGCTCGCGCTCGATTGGCACAACGGCAACCGCACGATTCTCGTCGATCCGATGCTCACCGGCCTCATCGCCGGTCTCACGTTGCACACGACGAAGGCGGAAATCTACCGCGCCTTGATCGAGGCTACGGCATTTGGCGCCCGTGCGATCATCGAGCGCATCCGCGAATACGGTGTGCCGATCAATCGCGTCGTCTGCGCCGGCGGCATCGCGGAAAAGAATCCGCTGCTCATGCAGATCTACGCCGACGTCACCGGTTGCACCATGCTGGTCGCCGGTTCGTCGCAGGCGTGCGCGCTCGGCTCAGCCGTCTCCGCGGCCGTGCTCGCGGGCGCCCATCCGGATTTTCCGACAGCGCAGCGGAAGATGACGTCGTTGAAAAAGGTCTCCTACAAACCGCGGGCCGCGGCTCGTGCGACCTACAACGAACTCTATCGGTTCTACCGCCAGCTGCACGATTCGCTCGGCGGCCTGAAGAAAGACGCCGATCTGAGCGCCGTCATGAAGGACCTCCTGCTCCTGAAGCAGAAGGCGTCCGCTTCCTAAAACTCTCTCCGCGCTCCGGCGCCTCCCCTCCCCGTCTATGAAACTTCTCGCCTCCCCCGAAATCTGGTTCGTCTGCGGCTCGCAGCACCTCTACGGCCCCGGCCCGCTCAAGGAAGTCGCGGCCAACGCCCAAAAAGTCGCCGACGCCCTGGCGGCCTCGAAAAAGCTTCCGCTCAAAACGGTCTTCAAGGCGCTCCTCACCACGCCCGACGAGATCACCAACGTGATGCTCGCCGCCAACAACGACGCGAACTGCGCCGGCCTCGTGCTGTGGATGCACACGTTCTCGCCGTCGAAGATGTGGATCCGCGGGCTGAGCCAGCTCAAGAAGCCGTTCCTGCATCTGCACACGCAGTTCAATCGCGACCTACCGTGGTCGTCGATCGACATGGATTTCATGAACCTCAATCAGGCCGCCCACGGCGACCGCGAAGCCGGGTTCATCCACACGCGTCTGCGTCTCGGCCGCAAGGTCGTCGTCGGCCACTGGTCCGATCCCGAGGTGCATGAGCGCATCGCAGCCTGGCAGCGCGCCGTTCGCGCGTGGCACGACTGGCAGGGCGCGAAGTTTGTCCGTTTCGGCGACAACATGCGTCAGGTCGCCGTCACCGAAGGCGACAAGGTTTCGGCCGAGCTCCAGTTCGGTTTCGCGGTCAACACGCACGGCGTGGGCGATCTCGTGGCCAAGGTCAACGCGGTCTCCGAATCCGCGATCTCCGATCTCTGCGCGAGCTACGAGAAAACCTACAGCGTCGTCCCCGCGTTGAAAAAAGGCGGCAAGCGTCACGACGAAATCCGCTACTCTGCGCGTCTCGAGCTCGGCATGGCTGCGTTTCTCGAAGAAGGCGGCTACAAGGGCTTCACCGATACGTTCGAGGATCTGCACGGTCTGCGTCAGCTCCCCGGCATGGCCACGCAGCGCCTCATGGCCGCGGGCTACGGCTTCGGCGGCGAAGGCGATTGGAAAACGTCCGCGCTCGTTCGCGCCATGAAGGTCATGAACGCCGGCCTTCCCGGCGGCGTGTCGTTCATGGAGGACTACACGTATCATCTCTCGCCCAAGGGCCATCAGGTCCTCGGCGCGCACATGCTCGAAATCTGCCCGACGATCGCGGCCGGCAAACCGAAGGTCGAAGTCCATCCGCTCGGCATCGGCGGCAAGGAAGACCCGATCCGTCTCGTCTTCGACGCTGCGACCGGCCCTGCCCTCAACGCTTCGCTCATCGATCTCGGCAACCGCTTCCGCCTGCTCGTCAACGAGGTCAAGGCCGTCAAGGTTCCCGCGATGCCGAAGCTTCCGGTCGCTCGTGCGGTGTGGGAATGCCAGCCCGACTTCAAGACCGCGTGTCAGGCGTGGATTCTCGCCGGCGGCGCGCACCACACCGGCTTCGCTTACGATGTCACGACCGAGATGCTCGAAGATTTCGCAACCATCGCGGGCATCGAGACGGTCGTCATCAACCGCGACACCACGCTGTCGCAGCTCAAGCAGGATCTCCGCAACAACGAGGTGTATTACCACCTGAACAACGGATTCCGCGCCTGATCCACTCCCGTCGCGGAGACACGGAGTTCTCGGCGATTGCCGATTTCTCTGTGCTCTCCGCGTCTTCGTGGTTCAAATCTCCCGCTCATGCTCGAAGACCTCAAACGCGAAGCCTACGAAGCAAATCTGCTCCTGCCGAAACACGGCTTGATCAATCTCACGTTCGGCAACGCCAGTGCGATCGATCGCTCGCGCGGCATCTTTGCCATCAAGCCGAGCGGCGTCGACTACGCGAAGCTCCGACCGGAGGACATGGTGCTCGTCGACCTGGACGGCAAAAAGGTCGAGGGCGACCTCAATCCCTCCTCCGACACGCCCACGCATCGCCGCCTGTTTCTCGCGTTTCCGCAAATCGGCGGCGTCGTGCACACGCACTCGTCGCACGCGACGGCATTCGCGCAAGCCGGTCGCGAGATTCCGATCTTCGGCACGACGCACGCCGACTATTTCTACGGTCCGATTCCCGTCACGCGGAAGATGACCGACGCCGAGATCTCCGGCGGTGCTTACGAATGGGAAACCGGCAACGTCATCGTCGAACGCTTCACGTCCGCTGGATTCGATCCGCTCGATTTCCCCGGCGTGCTCGTCAATCGCCACGCGCCGTTCACGTGGGGAGCGACGGTCGCGAAAGCCGTCGAGGTTGCCGTCGCCGTCGAGTGCATCGCACACATGGCGCTCATGTCGCTGCAACTGGAGCCTCAGCTTCCCGCGATCGAACCCGCGCTGCTCAACAAGCACTTCAAGCGCAAGCACGGCCCCGGCGCCTACTACGGGCAAAAAAAGTAACTCGTTGCCCCATGCTGCGTCATGCTCGCGCCAGTTCCGGATTGAACTCCGTCCCGCAGTTCTAAAGTTACGACACCAATCAACTCTGCACACTCGCCCGGTTGATCAGGATCGCTTTCCCTCACCCCGCTTCTCTTGGTCTCTCTCCACGACGGAGGGCAGCCCTTTCCCCCTAACCCTATATGCAAAACCTCGATTGGATCGTAATCACGCTCTACTTCGGCCTCATCGGCTGGGTGGCATGGTGGTATGGCCGCCATCAAAAGGACACGAAGGACTACTTCCTCGCCGGGCGTAACGCCGGCTGGGTCGTCATCGGTGCCTCGATCTTCACCTCCAACATCGGCTCCGAGCACATCGTCGGTCTCGCCGGTCAAGGCGCCGCCACCGGTATGGCGATGGCGCACTGGGAGCTGCACGCGTGGTGCTTGATCGTCCTCGCGGGCTTCTTCGTGCCGTTCTATTACAAGTCCGGCGTCGAGACGATCCCCGAGTTCCTCGAGCGTCGCTTCAGCGCCCGCACCCGCCTCGTGCTGTCGTGCGTGTCGCTCGTCGCTTACGTGTTCACGAAGGTCAGCGTGACGGTTTACGCCGGCGCGATCGTGTTCCAGGCGCTGCTCCCGGAAATCTCCTTCACCATCGGCGACTTCACCGCCAACGCGTTCTGGATCGGTGCGTTTTCGACCGTCATCATCACCGGCGTTTACACGGTGTTCGGTGGCATGCGCGCCATCATGAACACGTCGACGCCGCAGGCCGTCATCATCCTTTTCGGCTCGTTCGTCATCACCTACATCGGCCTCGAGAAGCTCGGTGGCTGGGGCGAACTCGTCTCGATGGCCAAGGCCAACAAGGAAGCCTTCGCCCTGTGGCGTCCGCTCAGCGATCCCGACTTCCCGTGGCTCGGCGTGCTCATCGCCTCGCCCATCATCGGCATCTGGTATTGGTGCACCGACCAATACATCGTGCAGCGCGCTCTTTCCGCCAAAGACCTCGCGACCGCCCGCCGCGGTGCGCTCTTCGGCGGTTTGCTGAAGATCTGGCCCGTCCTCATCTTCCTCGTCCCCGGCATGATTGGCTGGGCGCTCCACCAGAAGGGCATCATCACGCTTCCGCCGAAGATCGTCGGTGGCGTCGAAGTCGGCGGAATCGACGGCGACCAGGTCTTCCCGACCCTCGTGAAGGCCCTGTTGCCCACCGGTATTCGCGGCCTCATCGTCGCGTGCTTGCTCGCGGCCCTCATGAGCTCGCTGGCCTCGCTGTTCAACTCGAGCGCCTCGCTCTTCACGATCGACATCTACGAAAAGATCCGGCCCGGCCGTTCGCAGAAGCATCTGCTCAACGTCGGTCGTATCGCCACTGCCGCGGTCGTTGTGCTCGGCATCCTCTGGATTCCCGTCATGGCCAAGATCTCTGGCGGCGGTCTTTATCAATATCTGCAAAGCGTGCAGGGCTACCTCGCTCCGCCGATCACCGCGGTGTTCATCATCGGCCTCTGCTGGAAACGCATCAACTCGGCCGGTGCGACCTGGGGTCTCGTGGGTGGCTTCATCCTCGGTATGCTCAAGCTCACCATGCAGACGTTCTACGGCACGGGTAAGATTGAGACGCCGACGATCTTCGCCGCGATCGGTGACTTCAACTTCCTCTACGCCACGGGCGTGCTGCTGCTCGCCAGCGCCGTGATCATCGTGGTCGTGTCATTGATGACGCCGCCTCCTCCGGCCGAAAAGGTCAACGGCCTCACCTACGGCTCCATCAAGGAGACCGCCGGTGCGGAGATCGGCAAGAGCTGGGACATGGGCAACAAGGTCCTCTCGGGCACCATCCTCGTGCTCGTGCTCGGCCTCTACCTCTACTTCAGCTTCTGGCTGTCGTAAGTCCCGACTCGATTCGCCTCGCGGCCTGACTCAGGCCGCACTCTTTCCCGGGTCGTGCCGCACTGTGGCACGACCCGGTTCGTTTTTAGTCCCGACACTGTCCGCACCCTGGCTCGAGCCGGGACGCACTTGGTCCCGAGTCGATGCGCACATTATCCCGACTCAAGCACTCGACCGAACGGTCATCGCGTTTACTGTTTCTCCATCCCTCGCCCCATGAGAACGCTTCTTTGTTTTGCCGCCTCCGCTTTGCTCGCCTCCGGACTCTTCGCCGCGAATTTGCCCCCGCTGCGCGTGAGCGAAAATCACCGCTTCCTCGTCGAGGAAAACGGCCAGCCCTTCTTCTATCTTGGCGACACCGCGTGGCAGCTTTTCCACCGCCTCAATCGCGAAGAAGCCGACCTCTATCTGCGCGACCGCGCAGTGAGAGGGTTCACCGTCATCCAAGCCGTGGCGTTGGCTGAACTCGACGGCCTCAACACGCCCAATGCCTACGGGCATCGTCCGTTGATCGACAACGATCCCACGCGGCCTGACGTCCGCGAAGGTGCCAACAACGATTACTGGGACCACGTCGATTTCGTCATCGCCCGCGCCAACGAACTCGGCCTGCGCATTGCGCTGCTGCCGTCGTGGGGCGACAAGTGGCTGCTCGCGAGCTGGGGCGTGGGTCCGGTTGTTTTCACTCCCGAAAACGCACGCGTTTACGGCGAATGGATCGGACGCCGCTATCGCGATCGCGGCATCATCTGGGTGATGGGCGGCGATCGTTCGCTCGAAGCCGAGGAGCACAAGGCGATCATCCATGCGATGGCTGCGGGCGTTCGCGACGGCGACGGCGGCGCGCACTTGATGACGTTCCACCCATCGGGCGCACGAAGCTCGTCCGAGTGGCTTCACGACGCGCCGTGGCTCGACTTCAACATGCGTCAAAACGGCCACAATACCGAATACACCAACTACGGCCGGACGCTCGATGACTATCGCCGCACGCCCGTGAAACCGGTCTTTGACGGCGAACCGATTTACGAGGATCACGCGATCAGTTTCAAACAGAGTGAATTCGGCCACAGCGTAGCCGCCGACGTCAGGCGTCCGCTTTACTGGAATCTCTTCAACGGCGCCTTCGGCCACACCTACGGACACCATTCCGTCTGGCAGATGTATGACGAAGGCCGTAACCCCGCGAACGATCCGCTGATGACGTGGAAACAGGCGATCGCGCAGCCCGGCGCCTCGCAGATGCAACACGCGCGCTGGCTGCTCGAGTCGCGTCCGTTTCTCACGCGCATTCCCGCACCGGAGTTGTTGGTCGAAGAAAAACCGAAGACCGCGTGGCCCGGCGTCGGGCGTTATCGTTTCGTCGCCACCCGCGACGAAGCCGGCACGTATGCGATGGTTTATGCGCCGGTCGGACGCCGCTTCACGGTCAACACCGGCGCGCTGTCCGGCGAGAAGCTGCGCGCTTGGTGGTTCAACCCACGCACGGGCGAAGCCAATGTCGCGGAAGAATTCGCGCGCACGGAAACGAAAACCTTCCTCCCGCCCTCACCCGGCGAACTCGAGGACTGGGTGCTCGTGATCGACGACGTCGCGCAGAATTACCCCGCGCCGGGAACACGAAAGTAAACGAATCGCGGCGGCTGCGCGCCGCCGCGTCGATCACGCCAGGGACGGTGAGTGCATTGTTCGCACCACCGCCCCGAGTGGTTCACTGCACGCGGAAAACGCGAATCGCGACCGTGCCCGGTCGTGGTCCTCCCGCGATCGAACCGAGAAACTGCGACTTCGCGAGCCACGCATGCGGGCCCTGTGGAACCTGGAAACTCGGCGAGGTCCGGAGATAGCGACCGCCATCGGCAATGACTCCCACGTTGCGCACGATGATCACCGTGCCGTCGTCGCAGCGCATCGAATACAGTGCGTCCACTTCGGTCACACCGTCGCTGCGCTCCGTCTGCCAATCGGCACCGCCCGGCAGCACGACGCCGCGGAGATTTTTTCCAGAAAACGTGCCGCCGGTAATCGGAATGTAGCGGCGAACGCCGGTCGCCGTGGGGCCGACTTCGACGAATTCACCAATCTCAACGATGGCTTCGTAAACGAACTCCGTCGTGAGCGGCTCGGGCTCGGTGCGATCGGCGTCGCTCGCGACAGCCGAAAACGAGAGCGCACTCAGAGTGAGCGCGGCGCTGACGGCGCGAAACAGTTTCCAAGTTTGCATGGTGAAATGTTGCGAGGGTTCAGAGTGCCCGAGGGTCACTCGAAGTTCTTGGCCTGCACCGTCCACTTGGGATCGCGTGCGAGTTCGCTGTCGGCGCCGAGGAAGAAGCTGGCACGCTCCTGCTGTCCCTTCAGCTGCCAGTCGAGCCAGGCGAGCGCGACGCGCGTGAACTCGCCGCCGTGCGGCTCCTGATACGTGCCGCCGTGGCCGACATCGAGATTGGTGATGGCGATCGGCACGTGGTTCACGCGCGCGAAATCGTCCATGCCGTTGCCGTAGGCGATGTCGGTCGGTCCGCCCATGATGTAGAGCACGGGACCATGGAAACGCTTCAGGTCGTCCTTCGTCAGCGCAGGCATGAGGCGGAACGTCGACGGCTCCGGGAGCACGCCGCTGTTGCAGATCACGCTCGTGGTGATGCGCGAATCGCCGGAAATCTCGATCGCTTGAAGTCCGCCGCACGACATGCCCATCGCGGCGACTTTGGTGCCGTCGATTTTTCCGCGGTAGTCGCTCGTGGCCGACGCGTTTTCCGCGAGGATCCAATCGAGCGCGACGAGCAACTGGCTCGCCTGCGTGGGCTCGCGCGACGCCTCGCCGCGCTCCTCCAGTTCGTCGAGCAGACCGATGCCGAGCACGAGATAGCCGTGCGAAGCGATCTCGTTGAGGAAGTTTTTGTGCTCGTAGGTCGTGTTGGCGCACGCGCCGTTGGCCCAGAGCAGCACCGGCAGTTTTCGGTCGTCGCCAAACGGCGCGAGGTCACGCGGACGGAAAACCGTGATGCCCGGCAAAGCCGCCTCCTCGGTGACGATCGCGGGAAACCCGCCGCGACCACCCTGCTCGAGCACCACGACGCGATCGGCTTTGTCTGAGGTCGGAGCCTCAACCCCGACGAGTCGATACGCTTGCGCGAGGAAGCGCGGATACAGCGGCTCCGCCTGATACATGTTGACGTAGTAGAGCGCGATGAAGTCGTGCTCCGGGTCGATGATGTATTGCGTGCCGAACAAACCGCCCCAGGCAAACGCGCGATCGGACACCGCGGGCACGGGCTTGTTTTTACGGAAGAGCTCGAAACCGAGACCGAACTGGAAGCCCTCGCCCGCTCCGCTGTCAGGCGGCAGACGGTTGAGTGTGGTCATCAGCTCGATCGTCTCCGGTTTTAGGATACGCCGTCCGTTGAACTCGCCCTGGTTGAGGAGCATCTGGCAGAACTTCGCATAGTCGCCGATCGGTCCGTTCAAGCCGATGGCGCCCTCGGCGTAAGTCTGCTCGGGATGCACCGCAGCCTCGCTATACAACGTGGACCCCGGCTCGAGTTTGCCGTCGATCGCGCGATACGGTTTCACGAAACGCGAGAGCGCATCGGGGGCATAGAACCAGTCGGTGTCGTCCATGCCGAGCGGCGCGAGCACCTTTTCCTTTACGTAGTCGCGCAGCGGGCGTCCCGAGATGCGCTCGATCATATAGCCGAGCATGTTCGTGCTCAGGTGATACTCCCAACGCGTGCCCGGATCGAAACCCAGCGGGAGTTTCGCCAGCGCCAGCATCTCGTCAGCGAGATACTTCGAGGTGAAATCGGTGCCGCCCGTGCGCTGGCCGGCGGTCGCTTTTTCCGGAATCGGGCCGCCAAAGCCAGACGGTGCGTCATTGCCCAGACCGCGCGCGCGGCGAATATCGCGCACCTTCCCCGCGCTCAGTCCCGAGGTGTGGCTCATCAAGTGCGCGAACGTCATCGGTGACTTCGCAGGACGCGTTTCGAAGGTGCCGTCTTCGTGAACCTCGGTCACCACGCGGTCGGAGATTTCAGGGAAGAACTTCGACACCGGGTCGTCGATCGACACGAGCCCCTGCTCCACCAAGGTCATGAATGCGACCGTCGTGATCGCCTTCGTTTGCGAGAAGAGAACGTAGTAATCGTCGATCTGCGCGGGAACGCGGTTCTCGACGTCTTTCCAGCCAAACGCCTTTTCGTAGATCACATCGCCGCCCTGTGCGACAAAGCCGACGACGCTGCTGAGCTTCTGTTCGTCCACGAACGATTGCAGCAACGCATCCATCTCAGCGATCCGGCGCTCGTCCACGCCACGTGCCTTCAAGTCAGGTTGACGATTGAACGTCTGCGGCGACGCCGCCAACGCCACGCCAGTCAGGGTCAGGGCGAGCCAAACTCGCGCGCACAGCAGGGGGAGCGATTTCATGGGAATATCAGGGATTAAAGACTAGCGGGCACGCTCGCGTGAGCGCTTCGGTGACTTTGCGGATTTTTTCGCCGACTGCTGGGCGGAACGTTTCGCGCCCCGCGTTCGGCCGCGGCGTTCGCGCGCGGCGCCATACGCGTCGAGATGAGACGAGAGCTTGGTCAGCAACGTGATCAGTTGCCCGCTTTCCGAAGGGGACAACGCCTCGCCAAAGACCGCCATCACGCGCCGGTGACGCGCGCGGAGTTTCGCGCAGACGCGCTCCCCTCGCGGAGTGAGCCCGACGATCCAGGAACGGCCATCGTCGGGATTGCGTGTGCGCCGGATCAGGTTCTCGTCCTCCAGCGTGTCGAGCAGGCCGGTGACGGTGCCATTGGGCAGACGCGATTTTTCCACCAGCACGTTGACCGGCGAATCGCCAAACTCATCGAGCGCGTGAAGCAGCGTCGCACGACCCGGCGCCTGACTTTCGAGGCCGCTCGCCCGCAAGGTGTGATCACCAAACCGGCGAAAAACGAGCGATGTCTGCACGAGACAGAACGGCAAATCATCCAGCACGGTGCGGGGCGGGGTCATCGACGAGCAGGGGTAGATATTTCGAAGTCGAAACATCTTCCGCGCTCCGTCAAGCCCCCCGCGGCTTCGGCCTCGGGCCTCTGCATGGACCAGACGGCGCCACAAATCTTTTCGACGATCATCTCCGCTGAATCCACGGCTTCGCACCGCGGCACGATCGTGTGCGATGAGCGCACGCGGATCTGGGAAAGCATTGCTCTCCGAGGAGAACAAAAGTCCCTGTTTTTGGCTGGTTTTCGCGGTTTCGGCACCAGCGGGTGTTTCCGCTACCCCGGGGAAACAAAAAAGCCGCTACCCATTGCAGGCAGCGGCTTAAGAAGTGGTGGTAGGACCTGGATTCGAACCAGGGAAGGCGTAAGCCAGCAGATTTACAGTCTGCCCTCGTTGGCCACTTGAGTATCCTACCAAAAAGGGAACGCGGAAAATCTGGATTCGAATCACGGAGAGCAAGGTTTTTTTGTGCTGCTTTAAGCCATTCGTGACACAGAGTTCTCGCCGCAAATCCCATGCGCGACAAAGGCCGCGAATTGCTCGACGATTTTCTGGCCCGCGGGCTGTGGTGGAATCTCTATACCATCGCCGGTCTGCTGCTGGCCTTTTTCCTCGTTGCCCGCCTCATGAGCGAGAAGCGTGCGCCGGCCAACACGTTTGCCTGGCTGCTGGTGATCGTGCTGATCCCCTACGTGGGCGTGCCGCTCTACCTGCTGCTGGGCGGACGGAAATTGCAGAAACTCGCGGAGCGAAAATCGCGTCTGTTGCCCACCCTGCCCTCGGCCGCGAAAAGTCCGTCGGCCTTCGAAACGCTCCCCATCGCACACACGTTGATGGCCAATGGCGCGGCGCCGCCCGTGGCCGGAAATCACCTCGAATATCTCACGACCGGCGAGGCCGCGTTCGCCGCGCTGGAGCACGGCATCCGCCACGCGCAATCGACGATCCACATCACGACGTTCATCCTTGGTCGTGACGATACGGGACGCCGCATCGTGAAGCTGCTCGCCGAACGCGCGAAGGCCGGCGTGAAGGTCCGCCTCCTGCTCGACTCGGTCGGCTGCATGTTTCTCAGCCGCGATTTTTTCGCTCCGATCAAGCGCGCCGGCGGAGAGGTCGTGTGGTTCATGCCGGTGCTGCCGTTCACGTCGCGTGGTTCGGCCAATCTCCGCAATCATCGCAAGATTGCGGTTTTCGACCACGCCACCGCGATCGTGGGCGGCCACAATCTCGCGCGCGAATACATGGGGCCCCAGCCGTTCAGGAAGCGCTGGCAGGATTTCGGCGCCGTGATCAAAGGTCCTGCGGCCGCGCTCGTGAACGAGATCTTCATTGCGGACTGGTGCTTTGCCAGCCGCCAGTCGCCCGACGCCCTGCACGCGGAAATTCCCGCGGGAGACGCCGTGCAACCGCAGGGCACGACGGAACTCCAGGTCGTCGCGAGCGGCCCCGACGTCCCAGGTGATCCGCTCTACGAAGGCATTCTGGCGATGATTCAGGAAGCGCGGCGCACGCTGTGGTTGATCACGCCGTATTTCCTGCCCGACGAAGTCCTGCTGCGCTCCCTGCTCGTGCGCGCGCACGCGGGCTGCGAGATCACGCTGATCCTGCCGGCGAAATCGAATCACCCGATCACCGATTTCGCGCGGCGCCACTATGTGCGCTTGCTGCGGCGCGCGGGAGTGAAGGTCTGGCACTTCGCGCCGGGCATGATGCACAGCAAGGCCGTGATCGCGGACGATCGCATCGCGCTCTTCGGCTCGCCCAACTTTGACCCGCGAAGCCTCTTCGTGAACTTCGAAGTCGGCGTCTTCGTGCACTCCGCTGAAGACGTGCGCGCGATGAAAGTGTGGGCCGAAGCGCTGCTGGCACGGTGCCGCGAACCGAAACGTGGATCGCACCAGAAAACCGGCCGCTTGGTGAGTGTGCTGGAAGATCTCTCCCGGTTGCTCGCCCCACTGCTGTGACGCCGCTGGTCGCAACTTCCCCGCAGATTCTGTGTTCGGGTGAACCTGCATGAATCTCCGTCCATCGTATCGGCTCGGTGCGGCCATCGTCTGGAGTTTCGTTGGTGATGCGAGCAGTGGCCGCGCAGTCGATCTCTCGCGGAGCTCGAGCGTCAGGCTGGTTGCGACGAGCGCGAGCAAACCCACGGTCCTGCAATGTTGATGGGGATGGCGTTTGAGACGCGTTCGCGTAAGTTCCACCTGCGCACGCTCCCCTTTCAACAGCGGCGTTAACTGCTACCCCATGAAAACGCTCCTCTGCTTTCTGCTGATCGTTTCTTTCTTTGCCCCGCGTCTCGACGCGGCCCCGTTTCGTCTCGGCATCGTGGGTCTCGAGCACGGACACGTGGACGGATTTTTAGCAGAGGCGCTGTCACGGTCCGACATCGAAGTCGTCGGCGTCGTCGAGCCGAAAGCAGCACTCGCGGCCGACTATGCTGAACGCCTGACGATTCCAACCGAGCTCCTGTTTAGCGATCTCGACGAGATGCTCGTGAACGCAAAACCCGAAGGTGTCGCCGTGTTCACTTCGACCTTCGCACACAAGGACGTCGTCGAAGTCTGCGCGAAGCGGCGGGTCGACGTGATGATGGAAAAGCCGCTCGCGGTGTCGATGGAGCACGCCCGCGTGATGCGGGACGCAGTGGAGCGCGATCCGATTCGTGTGCTCGTGAATTACGAGACGACGTGGTATCCCTCGCACGAACTTGCCCGCGCACTCACGCTGGATCAACGCGCCGTCGGCGATATCCGCAAGATCGTGGTGCGCGATGGCCACCAAGGGCCGCAGGAAATCGGTTGCCCCGAATCGTTTCTCTCGTGGCTCACGGATCCGAAGCTGAACGGTGGCGGTGCGTTGATGGATTTTGGTTGTTACGGTGCGAACCTCGCCACGTGGCTGCTCGAGGGTAAGCGTCCGCGCGCCGTCAGCGCGATCACTCACCAGTGGAAACCATCCATCTATCCCAACGTCGACGACGACGCGACGATCCTGGTGAGTTATTCCGACGCCGACGTGGTGATTCAGGCGTCGTGGAACTGGCCTTTCGGGAGAAAAGACATGGATATCTATGGCGTGAAAGGCGCGATCGAGGTGATCGACCGCACCACGCTGCGAGTTCGCGACAGCCATGGCCGCACACGCTCACTCGATCCGGCGCCGCTGAAACCGAACTACAGCGAACCGCTCAGCTACTTCGCCGCGGTCGTGCGCGGCGAGATCCCCGAGCACCCGCTTTCGTCGTTCGAGACGAATTTGGTCGTCACAGAGATTCTCGACGCCGCGCGGGAGTCCGCGCGCACGCAGCGCAGCGTTTCCCTGCCCGCAAAAGCTCCGTGGTGACTTTCCGCGCTCAGGCGAGCGTGAGCTTGTATTCGACCGACTCGCGAAGGGCTTCCCAGCTTGCGTCGATGATGTTGTCGCTCACGCCGACGGTGCCCCAGATGTTGGTGCCGTCGCCGCTCTCGATGAGCACGCGCGTGCGGGATCCCGCGCCCGAGTTGCTGTCGAGAATGCGCACCTTGTAGTCGCGCAACGACATCTCGCCGATCTGCGGATAAGCTTGGGCGAGCGCGAGACGCAGGGCCTTGTCCAGCGCGCCGATCGGGCCGGCTTCTTCGGCCACGGTGTGGACGGCTTCGCCGTTCACATGAAGTTTCACCGTCGCCTCGGCCCACAGTTGGTCGCCGTGGCGTTCGATGATCACGCGATAGTTTTCGACGTCGAAAAACTTCTTCCGCTGCCCCGTGTGCTCGGCGACAAGCAACTTGAACGACGCATCCGCCGCTTCGTATTCGTAACCGCGGAACTCGCGATCCTTCAGCGCCTCGATCAGCGCCTTCATCTCCGGACGCTTCTCATCGAGTTCGACTCCGAGTTCGCGCGCCTTCAGGGCGAGACTGCTGCGACCGGCCATGTCGGAGACCAACACGCGCGTGCGGTTTCCCACGAGCGAGGGATCGATGTGTTCGTAACTGCGCGCGACTTTTTGCGCCGCGTTGGCGTGCAAGCCGCCCTTGTGCGCGAAAGCCGACAGGCCGACAAACGGAGCCTTGGGATTCGGACGCAGGTTCGCCAGTTCGTCGAAGAAGAGCGAGAGGTCGCGGATCTGCGAGAGGTTGGGCGCGCAGTGCGGCTTCTTGCCCATCTTCAAAACGACGTTGGGCAAAATCGTGACGAGGTCGGCATTGCCGACGCGTTCGCCGTAGCCGTTGATCGTGCCCTGCACGAGCGTCGCACCGGCGTCGATGCCGGCCAGCGAGACGGCAACGCCGAGGCCGCTGTCGTTGTGGCAATGCACGCCGACCTTGTCGCCGCCGAAGCGGCTCACCGCCGCGCCGACGATGCGGGTGACTTCAGGCACGAGTTTGCCGCCGTTGGTTTCGCAGAGCGTGAGGTTGCTCGCCCCGCCACGAAGCGCCGCCTCGAGCGTGCGCAACGCGTAATCGGGATTGTCGAGGTAACCGTCGAAAAAGTGCTCGGCGTCGTAAATCACCTCGCGGCCCTGCGAGACGAGGAAGCGCACGCTATCTTCGATCATTGCCAGATTCTCCTCCGGCGTGGTGCGGAGGATCTCGTGAACGTGCAACAGCCAGGTTTTTCCCACGATCGTGAGCACCGGCATCTCGCTCTCGATCAGCGTGCGGAGCTGCGGATCCTCCTCGGGCTTCACGCCAGCGCGACGGGTGGCGCCGAACGCCGCGAGCTTGGCGTGCTTCAGCTTCAGTTTCTTCGCTTCGGCAAAGAACGAAATGTCGCGGGGATTCGAGCCAGGGAAGCCGCCCTCGATGTAGTCGACTCCAAACTGATCCAGCTTTTGCGCGATCAAGAGCTTGTCCGTGACCGAGAAGCTAATGCCTTCCCCCTGCGTGCCATCACGCAGAGTCGTATCGTAGATCTTGAGGGCGGAGCTCATGGAAAGGGCGCGAGATTTGAAGCCGTGGACGCCGCTGGCAAGGGAGCTTTTTGTCACGCGGCCAACGCAACTTCCTGCACAATTATTCTGCTCCCAGATTACGGTCAGCGAAAGTGGTGCAAGGTATAGGTCCGATTCGCCACTTGGCGTAGGAGCTAGTCCGTGTCTCCACTGGGAAAACTCCGGGAGAAGGGATCGGGGGTTAAGAAGCGCCGACGCGTTTGAAGAGCCCGCGCCGCGACGCATCATCTTCTTTGTTCGTCGCGGGTGCTACCCTCCCGCGCAAATCCCCCACCCTCAATACGCGATTGGAGTTCAGACTATCATGCATCATATCTCTCGTTCTCTGTGCGCAGGTTTCTCGCTGGCAGTTCTCTCGGCCAGCGCTGCGCTTGCTCAGCTCAGTGGTTCGGTCTACGGCGATTTCAACCCGCTCATGCCGGGCGACCGCGGTTACGACTACACCACCATTACCGACTCGGCGATCGACTCGCTCTTCACCACCGGCGATCCGGCCGATGCGGAAGGACCGACGGAACTTCGCCTCATCGACACGTCATTCGTGAACGTCCCCAGCGGCGGAGTCCTCGCGCAGGACTTCCTCTGGCTGAAAAACGGTAACAACTTCCTCGGCACCACCGCGGATCATGCCACCGTTGATCTGCTGCTGGATCTTCCCGACTACGGCATCGTCGGTCACTACCTCAGCACGGTTCATATCGCCATCAACAACACCCTGAATGTGGGTGAAGACGGCACGCCGGACGTGTATTTCGTCACGAATGCCCCGGCGCCCGCTTCGTTGGACGTCGGCGATATGCGGCTGTGGTTCACGCTGTCGTTCCCCGGATTCGACGTGCCGCCCGGCACCGAAATCATCGAGCACGGCGAAGGCCTCACCGGACTGCTCACCGTGCGGTTCACACCGATTCCGGAACCGTCGACCTACGCACTTATGGGCATGGCGGTCCTGGGTGTCGCGGTCGTGATACGGCGGATCCGCGGGCGGAAATCCACTCCGACGGTCGCTTAAGCGACGAGTCCCCTCACCAACTCTCAAGCCCGGGCTCTCCGCCCGGGCTTTTTCATGCCACCGCGTGGGCTTCCACGAATGCACGAATCGCCGCGGCGTCGGCCTTGAGCCGATGATTCACCAGCGGACGGCTCTTCAGCGCCTCCAGCGACGGATGCGTGGCGTCCACCCCGATCGCATTCGCGATCGTTTCCGGAAACTTCGCGGGACTCGCGGTAGAGAGCACGATGCTCGTCCGCTCCGGATCGATCGATTGAAACGCACACGCCGTGTGCGGATCGATCACGTAGTTGTAATCTCGATACACGCGCTGGATGATCCCGGGAATCTCGGCATCGGTGCAGCGCGACGCACTGAAGGTGCCGCGATCGAAGTTCGGAAACGTGAACTCACCCGTCGTTTTGAACGCGTGCATGATCTCGCGCACGCGCGCCGGATCGCGGCCGACGCTGAAATACAGAAAGCGCTCGAAGTTCGACGCCACCTGGATGTCCATCGACGGCGCGAGACTCGGCCTCACCTCACCCACGCGGTATTCGCCGGTCGTGAACAGGCGGTAGAGGATGTCGTTCTGATTCGTGGCGACCTTGAAGCCGCGAATCGGCACGCCCATCTGCTGGAGCAGCCAGCCGGCGAGCACGTTGCCGAAATTACCCGTCGGCACGACAAACTCGACGTTTTCGCGCTCCGCGGCCGGTAACCGCAGAAAGGCGTGCAGGTAGTAAACGCACTGGGCCAGCACACGCGCGAGATTGATCGAGTTGACCGCCGACAGGCGGAGTCGCGTGCGAAATTCCTGATCGCCGAAAATCTCCTTCAGCGCGTGCTGCGCGTCGTCAAACGTGCCGTCGATCGCGAGCGCGAACACGTTGTCCGCGCCCGTGCAGGTCATCTGGCGCTCCTGCAACGGCGAGACACGTCCGTCCGGGTAAAGAATGAACACAGCCGTGCCGGGCTTGCCGAGCAGACCATGAATCGCCGCCGCACCGGTGTCGCCGGAGGTGGCGCCGAGCACATTGATCGTTTCCTTCCGCTGCGCGCACTGGCGCTCGTAGAGATTTCCGAGCAGCTGCAGGGCGAAGTCCTTGAACGCGAGCGTGGGTCCGTGCCACAGCTCCATCACGTGCAACCGCGACGAGAGCCGCCGCAGCGGTGCGATCTCGGGGTGCGAGAACGTCGCATACGAGCGCTGCACGATCGCGCGCAGTTCGTCAGCCGGAATGTCGGTCGCGAACACGCGCAGGAACTCGTAACACAATTCCGGATACGCGAGCGACTCGAAGCGGCTCAACTCGCCCGAGAAATCGGGCAGCGTTTCGGGAAGAAACAAGCCGCCATCCGGCGCAAGGCCGGTCGCCACCGCGTCGGAAAACCCGAGCGCGGCGGTTTGTCCGCGGGTCGAAACGTAGCGCATCGGCGGAAAACTCCGGCCGGCTCAGGTGTTGTCCAGGCCGAACTCCGCGTGCACGAGTCGCGCCGCTTCGTCCGCCCGATCGAGCGAGATCACGACGGAGATTTTGATTTCCGACGTGGTGATCAGATCGATGTTGATGCCCGCCGCGGCGAGGCACTGGAAGAGCGTGGCCGCGACACCGGAGTGCGTCTTCATGCCGACGCCCACCACGGAAAGCTTGGCGATGTGCTCGTGCACCGCGACCTGGCCGCCGCCGATTTCGTCGAGCACGGGCTCGAGCGCTTTCACGGCCTTTTGCGAGTCCGTCTGCGGAACAGTGAACGTGAGATTCGCGATGCCATGGCGGCCGACGTTCTGCACGATCATGTCGACGATGATGTTCGCATCGGCGAGCGCACGGAAGACCTTCGCCGCGGAGCCAGGCTTATCGAGAATGTTGCTGACGATGACCTTGGCCTGGTCCTTGTCCACGGCCACGCCGCGAACGACGACCTTTTCCATGTAGGCGACTTCTGCTTTCACAATGGTTCCTGGGTTGTGGTTGAAACTTGAGCGCACCTCGAACACCACGCCGTATTTGCTGGCGAACTCGACGGAGCGCGACTGCATGACCTTCGAGCCGGAAGAAGCGAGCTCGAGCATCTCGTCGTAACTGATTTCCTCGAGCTTGCGGGCGGTCTTCACGACGCGCGGATCGGCGGTGTAAACGCCGTCCACGTCGGTATAGATCTCGCACTTGTCGGCCTTCACCGCCGCCGCCAGCGCGATCGCCGTGAGATCGGAGCCGCCACGGCCAAGCGTAGTGATCTGGCCGTCGTTGTTGATGCCTTGAAATCCAGCGACGATGACGACCTTGCCCGCCTTCAAATCACGGTCGATCGGCTGCGCGTTAATCGTGGTGATTTTCGCTTTCGTGTGCGCCTTGTCCGTGAGGATGCCCGCTTGCGCGCCCGTGTAGCTCACCGCGGCCACGCCGATCCCGTGAAGGGCCATCGCCGTGAGAGCGATCGTCTCCTGCTCGCCGGTCGCGAGCAGCATGTCGAGTTCGCGCTCGCTCGGCTGGTCGCACACCGCTTTGGCGCGGGCGATCAATTCGTTGGTGACGCCCGAGCGGGCGGAGACGACAACGACCACTTCGTTGCCCTCGTCGCGCGTGGCCTTGATGCGCTCGGCGACCTTCTTGATACGTTCGACGTCACCCACAGAGGTGCCGCCATATTTTTGCACGATGCGTGGCATGGAATGCGTGTGAAAATCAATCCGCGAAATCGGCGATGCGCAGCAGCAGCGGCGTGTCGACGACCGCCGGCAGCTTCTTCAGTCGCACCAACGTGGACTGCATCGCCTTTTCGTTGCTCTCGTGCGTTGTGAGCACGAGCGAAGCCGCGTCGGGACGGTCCGCCCGATTTTGGATCACGCTGGCGATGCTCACGTGTTGATCGGCCATGAGCGACGCGATCTTGGCGAGCACGCCCGGACGGTCCTTCACGGTCAGACGGAGATAATAACGACCACGAATGTTCTGCGGCGCGGCGAGCTTGCAGGCCGCCTTCTTCGTCACGTTGCGGCTCTCCTTGCGCGCGGTGATGAACGCGCGGCGATCGTTCTTCAACAGCTCCACCGCGTCCGCGAGGTCGCTGATGACCGCGCTCGAAGTCGCATCCTGACCGGCGCCGCGGCCGATGTAGAGCGTCGTGCCGACGACGTCGCCCTTCACGGAGACGGCATTGAAAACGCCATTCACGTTGGCGATCACGTGGCTCGACGGAAGCAAGGTCGGGTGCACGCGCACACTCAGTTCGTCGGTCGCAAAATCGCGCGAGATGATCGCGAGCAGCTTGATGCCGTAGCCCAATTGCTCCGCGTGACGGAAATCCGCCGGCGTCAGCCGCTCGATGCCGTCCACGATCATCTGATTGGTTTTCACCCACACGCCGTGGGCCAGATACGTGAGCACGGCAGCCTTGTGCGCCGCGTCCCAGCCGCCGACGTCGAGCGATTCATCGGCCTCGGCATACCCCAGGCGTTTCGCGTCCGCGAGGACGGCCTGGTAAGGCGTGTCGCTCTCCTCCATCTGCGTGAGGATGTAGTTACACGTGCCGTTGAGGATGCCGTAGATGAGCGGGAAACGATTCGCGACGAGGCCTTCGCGCAGCGACTTGATGATCGGGATGCCGCCCGCGACGCTCGCCTCGAAAAGGAAGTGCGCACCGTGACGACGTGCCGTCTCGAAAATCTCCGCGCCATGCTCGCAGATCAGCGCCTTGTTCGCGGACACGACGATCTTGCCGCGCGACAAGGCCGCGAGCGTGACCTGACGCGCGAGCCCGGTGCCGCCCATGAGTTCGCAAACGATGTCGATCGACGGATCGGTCGCGATCGAGAGCGGATCGGACGTGAGCTTGTGCGCCGGGATGGAGACGCCGCGCTTCTTCTTCGCATCGCGCACGGCGGCCCGGGCGAGTTCGAGTCGCACGCCGAGGCGCGATTCGAGCTCCGCACGGGAACGCTCAAAATGTTTCCAGACTCCCTGGCCCACCGTGCCAAAACCACAGAGGCCAATACGAATCACAGTCGGTGCAGTCATGCGTGGGGCGGCGGCACAGGCTGCCGGCTAAATTTGTTCTCCGTGCCATTCAGCAGGCGCACGATGTTGGAGCGGTGACGCAGGATCACGAAAACCGCCACCAGGATCGCGAGGATCAGAAGCGGTTTCGGCTGATGCATGACGATGCTGACGATCGGCAGCGACACTGCGGCGAGCAGCGATGCGAGTGACACGTAACGGGTCGCATAGAACGAGACGCCCCAGACGACCGCGCCGATCGCGAGCGCAACCGGCATGAGGATCAGCAAACCGCCGACCGACGTGGCGACGCCCTTGCCGCCGCGAAACTTGGTGAAGCAGGAAAAACTGTGCCCGAGCAGCGCGCCGACCAGACCACCGATCGCCACGATATTCCAGTCGGTGCCCCGGATGATGCCATCGGCCGCGATGCCTTCCGTTTCCAAATCGTAAGCGACGCTCGCCTGCGTGTAAGCCAGCAACGACCACGATGCCGCCAAAAAGCCTTTCAGCGCATCGAGCGTGAAAACCAGATTGCCCGGCCCCGCGCCCAGCACGCGACGGACGTTGGTCGCACCAGGATTTTTGCTTCCTACTTCGAAGATGTTTACTCCCCGCGACCGCGCGACGAGATACCCGAAAGGCACGGAGCCCACGAGGTATCCAACGACAGCAGCGATGAGAAGCGGGAGAAGCATCCGGCGGATTTAGGGTGTCGGCAGGCCGTCGGCGAGTAAATCCGCCCGGCCCGACCGGACACCCGTCAAAGCTCAGAGCTGGACGAATTTCGCCATCTTGATCGCGGGGTGTCCCTTGATCGCCTGGCGGGCGCCGTCCGAAGGCTCGGTGTCGACGCGGACGACCATGTAAGCCGTGCCGCCCGGCGTAAGACGGCTCAGCGACATGTCCGCGATGTTGACGTTGTTCTTGCCAAGGATGGAGCCAATGTCGCCGACCATGCCCGGCTGGTCCACGTTTTCGAGCACGAGCAATTTGCCCTCGGCGGCGACCTCGACCTCACGGCCGTTGATCTCGACGATGCGCGGCTGGTTGCCCTTGCCGATCAGCGTGCCCGACGCGGAGAACGTCGTGCCCTCGGGCGTCACCGCCTCGACGCGGACCAACTCGGTGTAACCCGAATCACTCGTCGATTTGGTGACTTCCGCACGGAGGCCGAGACGCTCGAGCAGCACCGGCGCGTTCACGAAATTTACTTCGTCGCCGCTGATGCGGCGCAGATAACCGCGCTGGATGGCGCGGGTGATGGCGTTGGCGTCGAGATCGACGATCTTGCCCCAATACGTGATGCGGAGCGTCGCGATCTGCGCGGGCGAAATCTGCTGCACGAGCGTGCCGAGCTTCGCGCCGAGATCGAGATACGGCCCGAGCACTTTCAGCGCCGCGGCGTCGATCGACGGCATGTTAACCGCATTGCGAATCACGCCGCCGTTCAGCACGTCGGCAATTTGTTCGGCGATTTCGATGCCGACCGACTCCTGCGCTTCGGCCGTGGAAGCGCCCAGGTGCGGCGTGAGCACGACATTGGGCATCGAGCGGAACGGATGATCCTTCGCGAGCGGTTCGTCCTCGAACACATCGAGACCCGCAGCCGCGACCTTGCCCGACTTCAGTGCTTCGAGAAGAGCGGCCTCCTTGATGATGCCGCCGCGGGCGCAGTTGAAGATGCGGAGCCCCTTCTTGCACTTCTCGAACGCCGCTTCGTCGATCATGTATTTCGTGTCGTCCGTGAGCGGCATGTGCACGGTGATGTAGTCCGACTGCTGGAGCAGTTCGTCGAGCGTGACCGCCTCGACCTGCATGGCCTTGGCGCGGCTCGGAGCGAGATACGGATCGTAAGCCAGCACGCGCATGCCAAACGCCTGGGCGCGTTTCGCGACCTCGCCGCCGATGCGGCCGAGACCGACGATGCCGAGCGTTTTGCGGAAAAGCTCGATGCCCGAGAAGCTCTTGCGATCCCATTGGCCGGCCTTCATCGAGGCAGCCGCCTGGGGCACCGGACGAGCGCCGCAGAGCAAGTGTGTAAAGGTGAGCTCCGCCGTCGCGATCGTGTTGCCCGCCGGGGTGTTCATCACAACCACACCGCGCTCGGTGGCGGCTTCGACGTCGACGTTGTCCACGCCCACACCGGCGCGGCCCACGACTTTCAGGAGAGGCGCGGCCGCAAGAACTTCCGCCGTGATCTTCGTCTCCGAACGCACCGCGATCGCGTGCACGTCTTTCACCAGCTCGAGCACCTTCTCCGGAGAAGAGCCGTAGGCCTCAACGACTTCGATGCCGGGCTGCTGGCGCAGGTAGGCGACTCCCTTGGGCGAGATCTTGTCAGCGACGAGGACTTTCATGTGGGAAAAAAGGTCCTAAAGGAACAACCGCCCCGATTTCCTAGCAAGGAAAACGTTACCGTTATGACAAGAGGTTGGAGGCGCTAAACCGGGCGATCTTTCGCTCCCAGAAAACGCAAAGCCCGCCGTCTCCGGCGGGCTCACGCAAATCTCCAGCGAAAGAGCCCGCAGCGAGCGACGGGCTCCGCGTTTTCGCGACCGTTACTGCGGCTTCAATCCGACGAAGTAAGCGGCAAACGCCAGCTTGTCGGCCGCTTCCTCGATGATCTTGGAAGTCGGCTTTCCTGCGCCGTGACCGGCCTTGGTCTCGATCCGGATAAGCACCGGGCCCGTGTCGGTCCGGCCGCGCGCAGCCTCCTGCATTGCCGCGGTGTATTTGAACGAATGCGCCGGATGCACGCGGTCGTCGTGATCCGCCGTCGTCACCAACACGGCCGGATAGCGCGCGCCGGTCTTCACCGTGTGCAGGGGCGAATACGCCCGGAGATACTTGAAACCTTCCGGGGCGTCGCTCGAACCGTAGTCCGCCACCCACGCGTGACCGATCGTGAATTTGTGGAAACGCAGCATGTCCATCACGCCTACGGCCGGCAGGGCCACGCGTGCCAGCTCGGGACGCTGATTGACGGTCGCACCGACGAGCAAACCGCCGTTACTGCCGCCCGATAGCACGAGTTTCGCCGACGAGGTGTAGCGGTTCTCGATCAACCACTCCGCCGCCGCGATGAAGTCGTCGAAGACGTTTTGCTTCCGCTCCTTCGTGCCGGCCTCGTGCCACTCTTTGCCGTATTCGCCGCCGCCCCGGAGATTGGGCACGGCATACACGCCGCCCGCTTCCATCCACACGAGATTGCCGAGTGAAAACGCCGGCTGCAGCGACACATCGAAACCGCCGTAGCCGTAGAGCAGCGCCGGCGCGGTGCCGTCGAGCGCGAGCCCCTTCTTGTGCGTGATAAACATGGGCACGCGCGTGCCGTCCTTCGAGCTGTAGAACACCTGTTTCGTCTCGTAGGCCGCGGGATCGAAATCGACCGTGGGCGCGCGAAACACTTCCCCCTTCCCGCTCTTCAAATCGTGACGGAAGATCGTCGTGGGATACGTGAACGAGGTGAAGCTGTAGAAAATCTCGGGATCGTCCGCCCGTCCGGAAACGCCCGCGATCTGCCCCAAGCCCGGCAGCGGCACATCGCCCTCGGCCGTGCCGTCGGGACGGTAGACACTGAGGCGGCTGGCGACGTCGCGCATCGAGAGCACGACGATCTTTCCGCCGATGACGGCCGCCCATTCGATCACGTCCTGGCTTTCCGGCACGATGGTCCGCCACTGGTCGCGAGCGGGGTTTCGTGTATCCACAGCGATGATACGCTTGCGCGGCGCATCCAGGTTGGTCTGGAGAAACAGCGTCGACCCGAGGTTGCCAATCACCGAAAACTCCGCCTCCCACTCGTCCACGAGATTCACGAACGGCGCGTCGAGCCGCGGCGCTTTCGGGTCGCCGAGATCGGCGAAGCGGATGAGGTTGTCGTTCGAATCGCCGCGCGCGAGGTGCACGATGAGGAAGCGCCCCTCGTCGGTCCCCCCGCCGTAAACAAACCACTTCGGCTGCTCCGGCACCTCGGCGATCAACAGGTCCTCCGACTGCGGCGTGCCGAGTCGGTGATAATAAAGCTTCTGGTGCTCGAGCGCGCTGAAGGTCTTGCCCGTGCCCGCTTCCACCTTCGGCTCGGGAAAGCGCGAGTAAAAGAAGCCCTTGCTGTCCTTCGTCCACGAGAGCGAGGAGAACTTCACCCACTTCACCACGTCGTCCGTGTCCTGCGCGTCGGCGATGCCGCGCACGCGATACTCGTTCCAATCGGAACCCGCCGAAGCCGTGCCGTAGGCCAGCCATTTTCCGTCGTCGGACACCGCCGTCGCGGTCAGCGCGACGGTGCCATCTTCGGAGAGCTGATTCGGATCGAGCAACACGCGCGGCTCACCGTGCAGCGAGTCCTGCACATAAAGCACCGCCTGATTTTGCAGGCCCTCATTTTTCGAGAAGAAATACTTCCCCGCCTCCTTCTGCGGCAGACCGAACTTCGGGTAATTCCACAGCTTGGTGAGGCGCTTCTTGAACCATTCGCGCTGCGGCAGCTTTTCCAGAAAACCAAACGTCAATTGATTCTGCGCGCCCACCCACGCCGCGGTCTCGGCGGAGTCGAGATCCTCGAGCCAGCGGTAAGGATCGGGGACTTTTTGCCCGTGATAGTCATCGATTGTGCCGTCTTTTCGCGCAGGGGGATAATTGAAGGTGTTCATGGAGGTCTGGTTCGTTTTTTCGTTCGCCTTGGTGGTCCACTCCGCGGGCACGTGCGCCGCGCCGGGTGCGATGTTTTTCACCGCGAAGCCGAACATGTCGGTCCACTCGTCGATCGTCTTCGACACGGGTGTCGTGCCGCTCGATCCACCGTGGCCGGCATTGGCTTCGATGCGCACGAGCGCGGGACGGCGCCCGCCCGCCACCGCCGCCTGCAGCGCCGCGGTGTATTTGTAGGTGTGCGCTGGATACACGCGGTCGTCGTGATCGCCCGTCGTGGCGAGCACGGCGGGATAATCCGCTCCCCTGCGGATGTTGTGCAGCGGCGAATAGGCGCGCAGATAACGGAAGCCTTCCGGCGTCTCACTCGAGCCGTAGTCCGACACCCAGCCCGCGCCGATCGTGAAGGTGTGGAAGCGCAGCATATCCATCACCCCGACCTGCGGAAACGCCACCGCGCCGAGATCCGGACGCTGATTGATCACCGCGCCGACGAGCAGTCCGCCATTGGAGCGTCCCTGCAGCACGAGGCGGTCGCGCGCGGTGTAGTTTTTATCCACCAGCCAGTCGGCCGCCGCGATGTAATCGTCAAAGACGTTTTGCTTCCGCTCCTTCGTGCCCGCGAGGTGCCAGGCTTCGCCGTATTCGCCGCCGCCGCGCAGCGTCGCCACCGCATACACGCCGCCCATCCGCAGCCACACCAGCGGCGGAATCGCGAACTGCGGCTGGAGCGAAATGTTGAAGCCGCCATAGCCGTAGAGCCACGCGGGCGCCGAGCCGTCGAGTTTCAGTCCCTTGCGATGCGTCACGAACATCGGGAAACGCGTGCCGTCGCGCGAGGTCACCCACACTTGCTGCGTCTCGTAGTCCGCCGCGTTGAAGTCCACTTTCGTCTCGAGAAACACGCCGCCCTTTTGCGTCGCGACGTCGTAGCGAAACACGGTCGGCGGTGTCAGGAATGACGAGAAATCATAAAACATCTCGGTCTCGTCATCTCTTCCGCTCACGCCTGCCACGGTGCCGATGCCGGGCAGCGCGATCTCGCCCTGCGGCGTGCCGTCCTCAGCGTAAACCGTGAGCCGGCTCTTCACATCGCGCATCGCCGACACCACGAAGCGACGTCCGACAAGGGTGACTTCGTCGATGTTGTCCTCCGATTCCGCCACAAGCGTGCGCCACGCCGACGGCGCCGGATTTTTCCGATCCACCGCGATGATCTTTTTCCGCGGTGCATCCTTGTTCGTGAGGAGATAAAACACATCACCCGCCGAGCCGATGGGGGCGTAGTTCGCATCGAAGTCCGCGCACAGCGGCTCCACGCGACCGCCAAACTTCGGCGCATCCGCGTCCACGAGATCGAGCACGTAGAGCGCGTTCTGCGTTTCGCCGTTTCGCTCGACGTCGAACACGACGAAACGTCCATCGTCGCTCAGCTCGAAACCGATGTGCCACTCCGGATGCTCGGGCAGTTCGTAAACGAGCGTGTCTTCGCTCTGCGGCGTGCCGATGCGGTGATAGTAGATCTGGCGGTTTACCAATTTGCCGAAGAGCTTGTCGCCTTTCTTCAGCTCCGGATAGCGACCGTAGAAGAAGCCGCGACTATCCTTCGTCCAGCGCAGGTTCGAAAACTTCACCCAGCGCACCACGTCGTCGGTGTCCTGGCCGGTCGCGATGTCGCGCACGAGCACGTCCTGCCAGTCCGAACCCGCCGTCTGCAACGCATACGCAAGCCAGCGACCGTCCGGCGACGCGGCAAACACGCCGACCGCCACCGTGCCGTCCTCCGCAAGCGTGTTGGGATCGACGAGCGCGCGCGCCGGCGACTCCAGCGTGTCCTGCACATACAACACCGACTGGTTCTGCAGGCCGTCGTTTTTCTTGAAGAAATACCGTCCGCCGCGCTTCACCGGCAGACCTTGGCGCGGATAATTCCACAACCGCTGCAACTCCGCGCGGATCGCCTCGCGTTCCGGAATCGCCGCCAGCGCTTCGTCGGTCAGCTTTCGCTGCGCCGCCACCCACGTTTTCGTTTCCGGAGAGTCGATGTCCTCCAGCCACCGATAGGGATCGGCGACCTGCTCACCGTGATACGTGTCCACGTGATCCGAGCGACGCGCCTCCGGGTAATTCCGATCCGCGGCCATGCACGTCACAGCCCACACACTTCCTGCCAGCAGTAGCAATTTGCGCATTCGCCCAGCGTGCGGGCCGCCGCGTTCGTCGCAACTTCCGTTTGCACCACGCCGTTCCCAACGCCTCAATACCTCATGCGTTTTCTTCGCCCCTTCCTCTCGCTCGTCGTTGTCGCCCTCCTCGCCTCGCCCCTCGCCGCGGCGCCCGACTACTGGAAAAAAGACATCCAGAAATTCCTCGCCGCCGACGCCGCCAATCCGCCGCCGCAGGACGCCGTGCTCTTCATCGGCAGCTCGTCGATCCGCATGTGGAAGACGCTCGCCAAAGACTTTCCGCAGGTGAAAACCATCAACCGCGGATTCGGCGGCTCCGAACTTGCCGACAGCGTTTACTACGCCGACCAGATCGCGATTCCCTATCGTCCGCGCACGGTCGTCCTCTACGCCGGCGACAACGATGTCGCGAACAACAAGTCCCCCGAGCAGATCGCGGCCGACTTCGTGGCGTTTCGCGAAAAGATTCACGCTGCGCTCCCGCAGACGCGCATCATCTATCTCGCCGTGAAACTCAGCCCGTCGCGCATGCAATTCCGCGACGCCGCGCTGCGAACGAACGAGCTGATCGCCGCCGATTGCGCGCAGCATCCGCTCTGCACGTTCGTCGATATCGTTACGCCCATGCTCGACGACGCCGGCCAGCCGCGCCCCGAACTTTTCCTCTCCGACATGCTCCATCTCAGCGACGCCGGCTACGCGATCTGGACGCGCGCGCTCGCTCCTCACCTTCAACCATGAGTTCCTCCGCCGCCGCCCGGCTCGTGCAACAGGTTCAGTTTATCGCCGAGGTCGATAAACTGAAGGACATCTTCCGCCAATCGCTCACCACGCAGAGCCGTCGCAACGAAAACGACGCCGAGCACTCCTGGCATCTCTGCCTCTGCGCGATCGTCCTCGCCGAGCACGCCAACACGCCGAACCTCGATCTGCTGCGCGTATTGAAAATGCTGATACTCCACGACCTCGTGGAAATCGACGCCGGCGACACCTTCGCCTACGATGTCGCCCGGCTGGCCGATCAGCACGAACGCGAGGCCCGCGCCGCCGACCGCATCTTCGGCCTGCTGCCGCCTGACCAGGCCGCCGAGTTCCGTGCGCTGTGGGACGAGTTCGAGGAGAAGGTCACCCCCGAAGCCAAGTTCGCCACCGCGCTCGATCGTTTCCAACCCATGCTGCTCAACTGCCGCACCGAAGGCGCCGCGTGGCAGCGGCACGGCGTCACCCACGACCGCGTGCTCGCGCGCAATCAGCACGTCGCCGAAGGCAGCGCCGCGATCTGGGACTACGCCCAGCAAATGGTGCAAGCCGCCGTCGACGCGGGCCACCTCGCCCCCGCCGGCCCGCGCCGCGACTAACGTAACGAGGCACGACCCGGTCCGCACCTTGTCGCGACCATGTGCGCACCTTGGCTCGACCGGGTGCGGACTTTGGCTCGACTCGGTCCGCACTCGGTCCCGACCCGGTTCAGCTTAAGTCCCGAATCGAGCCGAACTCGGGATCGAACAGGCGCCGATAGGTCCGCACGATCATGCCATCCGTGAGTCCGGCGAGCCAGTCACAGATCTGCCGCGCTTTTCCCGCGTTTGTTTTTTCCGCCTCGATCAGTTTGCCGATCCGCGGGGGCAGGATGTTGATCACCCGCGATCCGCGCTCGACGTAGTTTCTCCACGCCGAATCCCACAGTTCGAAGAGCACCCGCCGCGCCTTGTGCTCCATCTGCTGAAGCTGCGGGCTTTCAAAGATGATGTCGTTGGCGAGCTTTTTGAAGAACTGCGCCTCGTCCTCGACACCGCCAGAAATCACGAGCTCGTAGCGGTAGCGATTGGTGCGCTCCGCCATGAAATTGCTGCGCTCGCGCAGTCGGCAGGTGGAGATGAAGCGACCGACTTTTTGCGCGAACACGCTCTCCAACCGGTCGCCGCGGATCGCGTCGAAAAGCGTATCCAAAAGTTTCTGACGCGGCGGATCGATCGCCTCGCCCGCCGCCCAGCGCTCGATGCGCTCGATGGTGAGAAACCCGGCCGTCACGCCGTCCACGATATCGTTGAGCGAATAGGCGACGTCGTCCGCCCAATCCATGATCTGACACTCGATGCTTTTGAAGGCGTTGAGCTTGTCGCCCTCGTGCAACGCTGCGGGGATCTCCGCGCCGCCGAACACGAAACTGCGCTCCGCCGTCTGCGGATCGTAGAGAAAGTGATTTTTCGGCGGCGTCGGAAACTCCGAGAAGAGTTTTTTGTATTTAAGCACACCATCGAGCAGCGCGCGCGTCGGCTGCATGCCGCGCACGGAGGTTTCGTTTTGGAAAATCGTTTCCGTGAGCAGGTGCAGCGTCTGCGCGTTGCCCTCGAAACCGCCCCACCCGATCATCAATTCCTGCAACGTGCGCTCACCCGAGTGACCGAACGGCGGATGGCCGAGGTCGTGCGAAAGACACGCCGCCTCGACCAGATCGCTGTCGATGTAGAAATCCTCCGTGAGCGGTCCGCCGCGTGTGCGCAGATAATGACAGATCGAGCGACCGATCTGCGCGACCTCCATCGAGTGCGTCAGGCGCGTGCGATAGAAATCGTATTCGCCGGACAGAAACACCTGCGTCTTCGACTGCAGTTTCCGAAACGCGTGAGCGTGGATGATCCGGTCGCGATCCACTTGAAACGGGCTGCGGTAGTCGGGTTTCCGGCCGCCGCCATAACACTCGAAGTCGAACTCGCGATAAAACCGATTTCCCATGGCAAGGACTTGGACACGAAGCGGAACTCGCCCATGATGCAAACCCATACCGGTCATGCCACGCCTCGTGTTCCCCACTCCTCTTGGCTCCTGCGCGCTGTCGTGGCACGAGCACGGACTCACGCGCTTCGAGCTGCCGGAAGCCGCCCCGCAAGCAAACGACGTGAGCGCCGCCCCCGAGCCGATCGCGCAACTGATCGCGCGCGTGCGCGACCACTTGGCGGGACGGTTTCAGGACTTCGCCGACGTGATCTTCGATTTCAAAACGGTTCCGGAGTTCAACGCCGAGGTTTTGCGGGCCACGTTGCAGGTGAAGTCGGGCACCACGCGCACCTATGGCGAAATCGCCCGCCTGATCGGGCGTGGTCCGGTCGCAAGTCGCGCCGTCGGCGCCGCGCTGGGCGAAAATCCGTGGCCGCTGTTGATCCCGTGTCACCGGATCGTCGCCGCGGATGGAAAAATGACCGGGTTCTCCGGACCCGGCGGCATCCGCACCAAGCTGCGGTTGCTCGCGCTCGAAGGCGCGGAGCTGTTTGCCGACTGATCGCGCGAGCGTATCCGTTTTTCCCCTACGCCGCGCCCTGCGAGTTCGCCGAACCGACCGATGGCATGGGAGCGGTCGCTTGCCACGCAGCCGTGACCAGAGCCGCGGCCCGCCGACCGGAAACCCTGATCTTGAGTCGACGAAGGAACGGTTCGTGCCAGGGATGCAGGCGGAAGCCCTTCAGTTCTTCGCGCAACTGGGCCACGGTGGTGACTCTGCCGATGCGCGCGACGAACTCGAAATCCTCGGCGAAGTAATCGCGATTCAGCAGGAGAATCACGGGTGCCACCACCCACGCGCGACGAAACAAGCAACGCCGAAACACGGCGTCGGTAAACTCCTCGGGCGCCAACTGGTGTTGCTCGCAGAAAAGGTCTGCAAACGTTCGCATAATACCCGCGTTTGCCGCATGAGCCGCACCAACTACGGGCGAAACACGAGGCTCACGCCTATTTTTTGCGGTTATCCATGGCGCTAATAAGCGCGTAGCCAGCGTGCAGTGATGCCTTCTCGCCAATTGGCGATCTCTGAATAGGGTGTCGCCATGCAGCCAAGGACCATGCGGGCCATCGCGAAGACCGACGCGAAACCGGGGCTCGCGCTCGTCGAAGTGCCCGTTCCCGAGCCTGGAATCAACGACGTGCTGATTCGCGTGAAGCGCACCTCGATCTGCGGCACCGACGTGCACATCTACAACTGGGATTCCTGGGCCGAGAAGACCATCCGCCCGCCGCTCGTGATCGGTCACGAGTTCGTCGGCGAAATTGCCGCCGTCGGCTCCAACGTCCAGGGCTTCAAGGTCGGCGATCTCGTCGATGGTGAGGGACACATCGTTTGCGGCGTGTGCCGCAACTGCCTCGCGGGGCGGCGTCATCTTTGCAAGGACACGAAGGGTGTGGGCGTGAACCGCGACGGCGCATTCGCCGAGTATCTGTGCATCCCCGCGGCCAACGCCGTGCATGTCGATCCGTCGATCCCGCTCGATGTGCTTTCGTGCTTCGATCCGCTCGGCAACGCCACGCACACTGCGCTGCAGTTCGATGTCGTCGGCGAGGACGTGCTCATCACCGGTGCCGGTCCGATCGGTTGCATGGCCGTCGCAATCGTCAAACAAGCCGGCGCACGCAAGATCGTCGTCACCGACGTGAATCCCGACCGCCTCGCTCTCGCGCAGCGCATGGGCGCGACACGCACGGTGGATGTTTCCCTCGAATCGCTCGCCGACGTTCAGCGCGAGATCGGCATGAAGGAGGGCTTCGACGTCGGTCTCGAGATGTCGGGCCAGCCAGCCGCGTTGAACGACATGATCGACAATATGGCGCACGGCGGCCGCATCGCGCTGCTCGGCATCATGCCGGAGAAGGCCGCGGTGAACTGGAACAAGATCGTGTTCAACATGCTCACGATCCGCGGGGTGTATGGACGCGAGATGTTCGAGACGTGGTATAAGATGACGTCCCTCATCCAGAGCGGACTCGATATCACGCCGGTGATCACGCACCGGTTCCCGTATTCAGATTTTCAACACGCCTTCGACCTCATGCGGTCGGGTCGCAGCGGAAAGATCGTCCTGGACTGGGAAACGTCGCCCGCCTGAGCGCGCGATGGCCCCGCTCAGATGCGCTGCACCGCCACCGCGACAAGCAGCGCGATGCCGGACGAAAGCAGCGTGCCGATCAGCACGTATTCGGCGAAACCGCGGTTCTCGAGTTCCTTGAACCGCGTGAATCCTTTCGCCGCGAGCGTGAAGCCCACCGCGCCGAACTGGCCGTTGAGCACGAAGAAATAAATCAGCGCGCGCTCGAGCAGACCGATCACGCGACCCCGCGCATACTCAGCGGCGTCGATGCCGGTCGCGGCCGTCGTGCCGGGACGCAGTTGCAGCCGGCCAAGCACCCAGCGGATGAGCAAATTGGCCTCGTTGGCCGCGATCAGGAGACCGAAGACAAACTTCAACGCGCCGATAGAAAACAATCCCGTAAGCGCGGGACCAAGCACGCTGCCCTCGCGCAAGAGCGACGCGAGTTCCCCCACCCACGGACGAAACACCGCGCCCATCGCCGGCCCCACCGCGAAGCTCAACGCGAGCAGGTGCGCGACGCCGAGGAGCAGTTGCAGCGCATTGCGTTCGCGCCCGCGACGCTCGCCGAGCCACGCCGCGAGATTCAGCACCACCGCAAGCGCGGTCACCGCACCCCACGCGCGCGCCGAATCGAGCAGCGCGATCGCTGCGACCGCTTCGATCGCGCCCTTTGTAAGCCACTTTGCGCCGCCGATGTTCTGATCCGCAAACAGCAGCCGCAGCCGCAGGAGCAGCACGAGATCGGCGAGCAGCAGGAATTCAGAGGTCATGCGTCCTTGCGCGTGCGATCCAACGCTCGACTGAGCTCATGGCAAATGCCGATCACGTCGTCCAGCGCCGCCGCGTGGATGTTCTTGTAAACGGCCACGCGCGAGATCGACAGCTCGGCCTCGAGTTCGCGCACCGGACGATCGCGCAGCAGACCGGCGAGAATTTGCAGACGGTTGCGGCTCCATTTTTGCAAGGAATGCGACCACAGCGCCAACGCGTGGTTCGCCAGCGCCCACTCCGCAGGATCGTCGCCCACGATCATGAACGTGCCGCCCTGCTCCTTCAGGCGCTCGATGCCGTCGCGCGCGCGATGAAACGCCGGACCATCCATCCCCAACGCCTGCTCGGGATTGATGCGCGTGGTCAACTCGCCCACTCCGATCGCGAAACGTGCCTGCACGGGATGAATCTCCGCGAGCACTTCGATCAACTCCGCCCACAACGTCTCCGGCCGGCGATACACCGCCTGAAATTCGTCACCGAGCGTGATCGTGTAAGGCGACGCCAACGCGGAGCCCGCCGCGGTCGACGCCGTTTGCAGCGCGGCCGCGAGCTTGCGCTGAAACGCCTCCCGTCGCGCGATGCCGCGGGAGTTCGTCACGTCGCCGATCACTGCGATTACGTTCACAGGCGGACGGTCAACCATTTCGGTTTATTTTTCAAGTAATAAACCTATCCGGTTAAAAGCAGCGTTATTTAACCTTTTTGGCTCCGCTTCTAGCGCTTCACCGGGGATCGAATTCAATGAACGGCAAACCGCGATCCGCCATTTTTCTCCCATGACCCCCGCGTATCTCGAGCACCTCCGTCGCACCCTTTCCGAGATCGAAGCCGCCGGCCTCTACAAACGCGAACGCCTGATCACCTCGCCCCAAAGCGCCCGCATCTCCGTGCGTGGCGACCGGCCGGTGCTCAATCTTTGCGCGAACAATTATCTCGGCCTCTCCAATCATCCCGACGTGCTCGCCACCGCCCACGCGGCGCTCGATCGCTGGGGCTACGGCATGTCGTCCGTCCGCTTCATCTGCGGCACGCAGGAAATTCACCAGGAGCTCGAGGTGCGTCTCAGCGAGTTTCTCGGCACCGACGACACGATTCTCTATTCCTCGTGCTTCGACGCCAACGGCGGCGTCTTCGAGACGCTGCTCGGCCCCGAGGACGCCGTGATCAGCGACGAACTCAACCACGCGTCGATCATCGACGGCATCCGCCTCTGCAAGGCCCGCCGCTATCGTTACCGCAACCTCGATCTGCACGACCTCGAGGCGCGTCTCCAGGAAGCGGATACAGCCAAGGCCCGCTTCAAACTCATCGTCACCGACGGCGTGTTCTCGATGGACGGCTGCATCGCTCCTCTCCGCGGGATCTGCGACCTCGCCGAAAAATACGGCGCGCTTGTCATGATCGACGACAGTCACGCCGTCGGTTTTCTCGGCGCCACTGGCCGCGGCACGCACGAGCACTGCGACGTGATGGATCGCGTGGACATCATCACCGGCACGCTCGGAAAGGCGCTCGGCGGCGCCAGCGGCGGTTTCGTTTCCGGTCGCAAGGAAATCGTCGACCTCCTGCGCCAACGTTCGCGGCCCTATCTCTTTTCCAACACGCTCGCGCCCGCGATCGCCGCCGCTTCGATCGCCGCACTCGATCTCATCACCCGCTCGACCGAGCTGCGCGACACGCTCGAGCGCAACACCCAGTTCTTCCGCGCCGGACTCGCCGCCGCGGGACTGAAGATTCGCGGCGGCTGCCATCCCATCGTGCCCGTGATGCTGGGCGATGCCGCCCTCGCCCAGCGCTTCGCCGACCGCATGCTCGCCAAAGGCGTTTACGTGATCGGCTTCGCTTATCCCGTCGTTCCGGAAGGCCAGGCGCGCATCCGCACCCAAGTCAGCGCCGCCCACACGCGCGACGATCTCACCTTCGCCATCCGCGCTTTCGCCGAAACGAAAAAGGAGTTCGGCTTGTGACGCCGCGCGTGCCAGCGTCGCTCCACCCGCTATGCCCGCCGCTCTTCCGTTGAAACGCCTTGCTGCCGCTGCGCGCCGTGCTGCGCGGCACTCGTATTCGCCCTACTCCGAGTTTCCCGTCGGCGCCGCCGTGCTCGCGGCCTCGGGGAAAATCTACACCGGCGCCAACATCGAGAACGCGTCGTTCGGCCTCTGCAATTGCGCCGAGCGCACTGCCGTCTTCACCGCCGCCGCCGCCGGCGAACGCAAACTTCGCGCGGTCGCGATCTATACGCCGACTGCCAACGCCACCGCTCCGTGCGGCGCGTGCCGCCAGGTGCTCAACGAGTTTGGTCCCGATATGACCGTGCTCAGCACCTGCGATTCCGACGACCGCCTCGAAACCACACTTTCGAAACTGCTCCCATTCGGCTTCGGCCCAAAGAATCTCGCCTAAGCCAGTCGTGCTCTTGCTCGTGCTCGACGCGAGAGAGTTTCGATCACGAGCACGCGGGCTTCAGTGCGCACCACGTCGCGGCGCGGCCCGCACCTTGTCTCAACCATGCGCAGACTTCCGTTCAACGATGTCCGCACCTCGTCGCGACCGTGTCCGGACATCGCCGCGACCATGTTCGGATCTCAACGCGACCGTGTTCGCACGTTGGCGCGACCCGGTGCGGACTTTGGCTCGACGTGGGACGCACTGAGTCCTGACTCGGTGCGCTCACGGGAGCGACTCGGCAAAGGCGTGTAGTTCGCGCCAGTAGGTTTCGCCGGCTTGTTCGATGACGTCGTTGTGTCGGGCAGACTCCACCCAGAGCGCGCGACGGTCGCCGCGCACGGCCGCGTGCAGTTTCTCTCCGTGCCAGAACGGGATAATCTCATCGCGACGGCCGTGAATCACGAACACCGGAGACGCGATCTCGGGCATCTTTGCGAGATTGCGAAAGCGGTCGCCGGGAAAAATCCGCCAGCGCGTCATCACGCGATACGCGCTCACGAAACCACTCTCGATCACCAGTCCGGCGAAGCGTCCGCGGCGCGCCATCTCGACCGCGGGTCCGCCGCCGATGGAGCGGCCGTAAAGCAGTATCCTATTTGCGGATACTCCTTGTTCGGCGAGATGGCGTTGTCCGGCTTCCGCCGCAGCGATCACAGAGCGCTCGCTGGGGCGACCCTCGCTCGTGCCGTAGCCGGGATAATCGACCGCGAACACGGCGAAACCGCGCCGCTGATACTCCGCGAGCCGTGGGGCGATGTCGCCCAAGTCTTCGCCATTGCCGTGAAAATACCAGAGCGTGAAGCGCGCTTCCGGATTTGGCAGATGCAGCGCGGACACCGTGGAGCCATCCGCAAGGCGTAGACGAAACGCACCCGGCGGCGCGGTGCCCGAGGCGAAACGTGCGGGAAACATGATCCCGTCGGCGGCGAGCCACGCGAGCCCGCACGCCACGAGATACAGCAACACGAGCCAGCCGATCATGCGGAGCCAGTAGCGTTTCGCGCTCGGTCGCATGAGGGCATGCGCACACTACTCGCCGCCGCTGAAGAAATCGCGCACGAGCATCTGGACCTGGTCGCGTGGGATTTCCTGTTCGGAGCGATCGCGAAGGTCGCGGACTTTCACGACGCCTTTGGCGAGTTCGTCGCCGCCGTAGATCAGCGCGATACGCGCGCCGGAATCGGCCGCGGCTTTGAACTGTTTGCCGAAGGCAACGTCCTTGATCGGATAATCGACGCGGAAGCCCGCGGCACGGAGCGCGTGGATGTCGGCGAAGGCGGCCTTGCGTTCGGCTTCGCCGCCGATGACGCAATACACGTCGCAGCCCTGCACGAATGTCGGCATGAGACCGCGCGAATCGAGGAGCAGCCCGAGCGTGACATCGCCGATCGCGAAACCGACGGCGGGCAGATCGGGACCGCCGAGTTTTTTCACGAGATCGTTGTAGCGGCCGCCGCCGGCGATCGCGCGGAGTTCGCCTCGCCGGTCAAAGGCTTCGAAAACAAAACCGGTGTAGTAAGCGAGACCGCGAACGACGCCGAGATCGACCTCGACGTAGCGGCTGAGGCCCATCGCCTCGAGTCCCCCGAGAAGCTTGCGCCAGTCGGAGAGACGCGCGTTGAGCTTTTCGCCGGTGACGGGCGCGAGCGTTTCCTCGAGCGCGGCGAGCGTCTTGATCTGGAGGAACGCGAGGATCTTCTCCTTCAGCGCGGGATCGAGCGGACCGAATTGCTCGGCGTAGGCCTTGAAGGCGTCGTCGCCGGCCTTCTCGAACTTGTCCACGGCCGAGAGGACGCCGCGAATGCGGGCCTCGTCGAGTCCGAGCGCTTCTAGGTAGTAAAACCAGAGATTGCGGTCGCTCAGGCGGACGTAGAAATCGTGCTCCGTGAGCCCAAACGCGCACAGACACTGCGTCAGCAGCGCGATGAGTTCGATCTCTGCTTCCGGGCCGGGCTCACCGAAAAGGTCGGCGTTGAACTGGAAGAAGGCACGCTCGCGTCCCTTTTGGGCGCGTTCGTAGCGGTAAAATTCGGCAACGCTGAACCACTTGATCGGGCGCTTGAGGGCGTTGGCCTTGGCGCCGACGAGACGGCACACGGTGGGCGTCATCTCGGGACGAAGCGCGACCTCGCGACCGCCCTTGTCCGTGAAGCTGAAAAGCTGCGCCTCGATCTCGTCACCCGACTTGGTTTTATAAAGCTCGAGCGGCTCGAGCACGGGCGCGTCGTATTCCGCGAAGCCGAACGCGGTGGCGGTCTGACGCCAGAGGCGGAAGATGTGATTTCGGCGTGCGAGCGATTCGGGAAAGAATTCGCGGAAGCCGGGCAATGACTGAAACGTGGCCATCGTGCCGAAGATGGCGAAGCGCCGCGGCGCAGCGCGATTAAAATTTCGCGCGGAAAAAACGAGCCCGGCGGGCGAAACGTCGCTGCCGGGCGCGGAGTCAGCTTACAACTTGGCGAGATCGAGCTTCTTGAGCTGCTGCTTCAAGATCTTGCCCGACTTGAACTTCACCACCGCACGCTGCGGAATGACAACCTCGGCCTCCGGTTTGTTCGGATTGCGACCGATGCGCGCCTTTCGGACCTGGACCTCGAGAACTCCGAAATTGCGGAGCTCCACATTCCGGCCCTCGGCGAGCGCTTTTTGGATAATATCCAAAGTGAGTTGGACAGAGTCGACGACCTGCTTCTGCGGAAAGCCAGTCTTCTTGTAAATTTCCAAGACAATCTCGCGTTTCGTCAGATTGGAGGACATAGGATTTCTTTCTTTTGTAGTTATAAAATCGCCAGAACGCCTAAACTATTTGCATGGTAGAAATTGCGTCAACCCACTTGAACAGATTTTCCATTGGGATGTGCACCCTTGTGCGTGCCGGGAAATCCCCTATTTGTTCCCGTGCCTGATCCAGTAGCGGTCAACTCGATGTTCGGGCGCATCGCCCGTCGCTACGATCTTGCAAATAGATTGTTGAGCGGAGGCATGGACGTCTGGTGGCGCCGGCGGCTCGTGCAGGCGGTGAATCGTCAGGAACCGCACGCCGTGGTCGATCTGGCCACCGGCAGCGGCGACGTCGCGTTTGCGTTGGCCAAGAAGTTGCAGCCCAACGTGCAGATCACCGGCATGGATTTTTGCCAGCCGATGCTCGATCAGGCGGTCGCCAAACAAACTGCGATGGAGTCGTCCGCGGTGAAGCGGATCGTCTTTCGCGTGGGCGACGGCATGGCGCTCCCCCTCGCCGACCAAAGCGTGGATGCGCTCACGATCTCGTTCGGCCTGCGCAACATGGCTGACCGGCATCGTTCGCTTTCGGAGATGCGGCGTGTGCTGCGTCCGGGCGGACGAGCTTACATCCTCGAATTCTCGCAGCCGCAGCGGTGGTTTCGGCCGCTGTATTTCTTTTACCTCCGCCACGTGCTGCCGCGTCTCGCCGGCTGGGTCACGGGCGATCGCAACGCCTACGTCTATCTCAACGAAACGATCGAGTCGTTTCCGGGGCGCGAGGCGCTTGCGGCGGAAATTCGTGCGGCAGGTTTTCGCGCCGTGTCAGCCAAAGGGATGACCTTTGGCATCGTGGCGCTGCACGAGGCGATGCGCTGAGTCGGCAGGCCAGCGAGCGCGGCTTAGTTGAAGGACTTGCCGCAGCCGCAGGTGCTCTGGGCGTTGGGATTGCGGATCTCGAACCCCTTCCCATGAAGACCGTCGTCGAAATCGATGCTGCTGCCGTCCATGTAGGCCAGGCTTGCCGGATCGACCACGAAAGTGACTCCCTCACTCTCCAGCGTGGTGTCATCGGGCTTCGGCTCGTCGAACGACATGCCATACTGAAGACCCGAGCAACCACCCGACTCGACCAGCACACGCAGGCGTTTCTCCGGCGCGTTTAGCTCGGATTGGAGGGCTTTGACCCGCTGGGCGGCACGAGGCGTCAAGGTGATCATCAGCGCGAACGTGAGAATCGCCCGGCGCTCTGTCAAATACACGGCCCGTCCGGACACAGCAATTTTCGGGCCTAGTTCGGAATTGAGGCCTTGCCACTCCAGATCGGCGCCTGTTTTCTGCCCCTCGTGCCCGCACTCCAACACATTTTCGGCGAACTGCACTATGAGCTGGTGCGCAAGCTGGCCGATGGTGGCATGGGCGTCGTTTACGAAGCTCACCAGCTGGGCGTGGGCAATTTCAGGAAGCAGGTCGCGATCAAGCTGATCCGGGAAGAGTATTCCTCGATCGACGAGTTTCAGAAGAACTTCATCGGCGAGGCCCGTCTCGTGGCGGACTTGATCCACACGAACATCGTCCAGACCTACCATTTGGGCAAAACGGGCGACCAATACTACATGGTCATGGAGCTCGTGCGCGGAGTGAACCTCGAGCAGTTCCTCGACCAGCACCGCCGACTCCATCGCCGCATCCCGGTGGATATTGCGGTCTTCATCGTTTCCCGCATCGCGCGCGGCCTCGCCTACGCGCATACCAAGACGGACCGCGAAGGCCGGCACCTCAACATCGTCCACCGCGACATCGGGCCCAAGAACATCATGATCGCCAACGAAGGCGACGTGAAGCTCACCGACTTCGGCATCGCGAAGGCTCTCGACCTCATGTATAACGAGGAAGGCAAGGTCATCGCGGGCAAGGACGAGTATCTCTCTCCCGAACAGGCCAGCTACGCCGTGACCGATGCGCGCGCCGATCTTTTCCCGCTCGGCATCGTCCTCACGGAGCTGCTGCTCGGCCGAAATATTTTCCGCGCGACAGATCGCGCTGAGTCCCGGCGCAACATCCTGACGTTGCCGATCCCGACATTCTCGCAGCTCCGGGACGATATCGATTCCAAGCTCGAAGCCATCATCCGCAAGGCGCTCCAGCGCGATCGCGATCGCCGCTACCAAACCGCCGCGGAGATGCTCACCGATCTCGAACTTTATCTCTACAGCGACCGCTATGGGCCGACCAACGAGAAGCTCGCCGTCTATCTGCGCGAGCTTTTCGCCGCGCCCCTACCGACGGTCCCGGCGCCCCCTGGCCGTCCCACCCTCGTCTCCCGCCCCTGAGATGAATATCTCCATGTCCAACCTAGCAACTCATGAGCGGGCCCGGATTTAGCCACGAACTACGCCAGCGGCAGACACAATCGCTTGTTCTCGCCCCTCAACTCCGCCAATCCCTGAAAATTCTCCAGGTGGCGGCGCTCGATTTGCGTTCGGTCATTCAGGAGGAACTCCAGAGCAACCCGACGCTTGAGGAGCTGCCGATGGAGGGCGAAAGCCCGGATGCGCCCGAGGCGGCCGATGCCAACACCGATGCCAACAGCGACGGTGGTGACGATGGCATTTCCTCTTCGTCCGATCACGACAGCGACAGCTCCGACGACGCCCGTGAGGAACTCGATTTTTCCAAGGAGTTCGAGATTCTCGGCAAACTCGACGAAGACTGGCGCGACCACCTCGCCAGTGCCGGCGGCGCACAGCCCTTCACCGCCGAAGACGCGGAAAAGCGCCAGCACTTCTTCGATTCACTCGTATCCGAAACGTCACTGCAGGAGCACCTGATGCAGCAGGTCGCGCTCGACGACCTGTCGCCGCCGATGCTCGAGGCGCTCAAACAGCTCATCGGCAATCTCGACGACCGCGGCTATCTCGCCCAATCCCCGTCCGACATCGCACTGCAGGCCGGCCTGCCCTACGATGTGGTCGTCGACGCGCTGAAGCTCCTTCACACCTTCGATCCGCCGGGCATCGGCAGCCAGAACCTCGCCGAGTGCCTCCTCCTCCAGCTACGCGCCAAAGGCCGCGGCGACACGCTCGCCGCGCGGATGCTGCGCGATCACTTCGAACTGCTTTCCCGCCGCCGCATCCCCGAGCTTTCCCGCAAGCTCGGCGCCGCGCCGGATGACGTTCAGGCCGCCATCGAAGAGATCGGCAAACTCGATCCTGCTCCCGGCCGCCGTTTCGCCGAGGACAACAACCGCGTCGTCGTGCCCGATGTCGTGGTCGAGAAGGACGGCGACGAGTGGAAAATCCATCTCAACAGCGACTACATCCCGCGGCTTCGCATCTCCAGCACCTACCGCGAGATGATCGCCAAGGGCACGCTGTCGAAACAGGAGCGCGACTACATCCGTGAGCGTATCCGCTCGGGCAAATTTCTCATCGACTCCATCGAGCAGCGCCAGCGCACGATCGAGCGCATCACCCGCGAGATCATCACCGCCCAGATCGATTTCTTCGAACACGGTGTGTCGCAGCTGAAGCCTCTGACGATGACCCAGATCGCGGATATCGTGGGTGTGCACGAGACGACCGTCAGCCGCGCCATCGCGAACAAGTATATGAAAACGCCGCACGGCGTCTTCGAATTCAAATACTTCTTCACCACCGGCTATCAGGCCGAGAGCGGCGCCGCGGTTTCCAACACGAGCGTGAAGGAAATGCTGGCCGACCTCGTCACCCTCGAGGACAAGTCCGCACCGCTGAGCGACCAGGAACTCGTCGCGAAACTGCAGCAAAAGGGCATCACCCTCGCCCGCCGCACGGTGGCGAAATATCGCGAAGAGCTCGGCATTCTCCCGAGCAATCTCCGCCGCGATTACAAGTAAGCCCCAGCGCGCTTGCTTCTCGATCGCGCGGCGAGCAGACCGCTCGGTCCCCAACGAAAAACCCGGCGGATCCGCCGGGTTTTCTTTTTACCGGGAATCGCTCGAAAACGCTCGGCGAATATCCTTAACGCGACGCGCGCTGTGGTGCACCACGATCGGGCACCGCGCGGTTGCCGGCCGACGGCGGAGCTGCGCGATGATAAACACGATCAGCCGTCTGCACCGGAGCCGCACGGCGAACATCGGCCGCACGATCCGCATTGAAGCGCCCTCCGACGCTCGGTTTCACCCGGCCCGGCGTCTGCACCGCGGTTTCACGGTTCGCCGTGCCCGGCCGAACAAGCTTCGGCGGTTGTCCGAGATTTCCTCGTCCCCCGATGGCGGGATTGTTGCGCGCCGGATTTGGCTGCGGCACGCGCACCTCTGGCGCCGCGCGGTTTGGTGTGGGCGCTTTCATATCCGGACGCAGGCGGTGCGTGGGATTGGGCGCCGTCGTCACCTCCGGCCGACGATTCGCAGGCGGACGATTGACGGCGTCTAGATTTCCACGCGTGCCACCCGGAACGCGCGGACGATTGATATCAGGACGTCCCGTGCGGGAGTCGTTGCCGGCGTGAAATTGACCGTTACCGGGTCGGCGATCCGGACGATTCCGCCAGCGGTCGCGATCCGGCCGGCGCTCTTCAATCGGGCGCGGACGAGCCACATGGTGATGCCACTCATGGCGCGGACGCGGCCGCGGGAACGGGCGTTCATAGCGCGGACGCCACGCGTGACGCGGACCGTCGTGCCAGAAACCAGGCCGTCCGTGATGCCAGTAATGCGGGTGCCAGTGATGACGATTCCCGACGTAGATCACGCGACTGTGCCAGTCGCACGAATACACGAGCCAGCTTCCGACGCTGAAACCGAGACCGAAATAGATGGGAGACGACGTGTAGTAACGACGTTCGACATACACGACATCCGGATCGTAGCGCGGCACGTAGATGATCTCCTTCTGCGCCGGCACGATCGCGATCGTGTTTGTGTCTTCGACGATGACTTTTTGCTGCGGTGTATCGGCCAGCGCTCCGTTCTCTTTCGCCTTGGCGCGGAGGCGCTGCATCGAGGCCATCACATCGCCCTGTTGCGCGAGATACGTTTCACCGAGTTGTCGTGTCCACGCGAGGTTCTCGTCCATCCACTGAACCACCTCCGGATAACGTGCGAGCGCGCGCACGGAATCGTCCCACGGCTGTTCGTCGATCTTCTCCGGATCGCCGCCGTCGTCGAGATAGCGCGCGGCGAGCACGATATCCGAAGGATACGTGGACGCGGGCAAAATGATCGCGACCAACGCATCGGGATACAGCGCGATCGGGCCAAGCAGTTGGTCGAGTTCCTCACCTTTGAGCACATCGGCCGACTGCACCGTGGGAGCCACCGTGCTCGGACCCGCCACCGTGCTGCCAGCCGATTGCGCCGACAACGAAGACGCAAACAACAGACAGGCGAAAATGGATGCGCTGGATTTCATGGGGTAATGCGGTTGGTCACACTATGACACAACTGTGCCCTTTCGTGTGCCCACTAAAACCGACGCAACTCCCTGCCCCAGCGTGATCGGATTTACGCCGGCGCGGCCGCACGCCATTTCGCCAACGCATCACCTGTGAGCGAGCGCTCCGCCGACTCGATCTCCGAGCGCGGTCCGGCAAAGACGATCTCGCCGCCATCGCGTCCGCCGCCGGGTCCAAGGTCGATGATCCAGTCGGCGAGATTGATGACGTCGAGGTTGTGCTCGATCACGATGACGGTGTTGCCCGCGTCGCGCAGTTTGAAGAGCAGGTCCATCAACTTCTGGATGTCGACCCAGTGCAGACCGGTGGTCGGCTCGTCGAGGATGTAGAGCGTGCGGCCTTGCTGACGTTTGCTCAACTCGAGCGAGAGTTTGAGGCGCTGCGCTTCGCCGCCCGAGAGCGTGGTCGCGGATTGTCCGAGCGTGAGATAACCGAGTCCGACCGCTTCCAGCGTCTGCAACTTGTCCATCACGCGCGGGATGTTGCGGAAGAGCTTGATCGCGTCGCGCACCGTCATGTCGAGCACGTCGGCGATCGAGCGTCCATGAAACAGCACCTCGAGCGTCTCGCGATTGAAACGTCGTCCGCCGCAGCTCGGGCACGGCGCGTAGGCGTCGGGCATGAACTGCATGTCGAGTTTGATCACGCCATCGCCCTGGCAGCGTTCGCAACGACCGCCGCGCACGTTGAACGAAAAACGACTGGCCTTGTAGCCGCGAACTTTCGCGAGCGGGAGTTGCGCGAAAAGATCGCGCAATAAATCGAGCAGGCCAACGTAGGTGGCGGGATTCGAACGCGGACTGCGCCCGATCGGCTCCTGGTCGACCTGCACGAGCTTCTCGAAGAAATCGAGGTTCTCGACGTGTCGGTGTTTGCCCGGAAGCGTTTTGGCGCCATTGAGTTTTCGCGCCGCGACGGCCGCGAGCACATCGTTGACGAGCGTGCTTTTGCCCGAACCGCTGACACCCGTCACGCACGTGAGCAGCCCGATCGGAAAACGTGCATCGACGCCGCGCAGATTGTTCGCCCGCGCTTCGCGCACCGTGAGCCACGCGTCGTCGGGCTCCTTCGTTTTCGCATCTTTCAACACCCCGAGTTTGCGTGCGAGATACGGCCCTGTGCGCGAGACTTTCGCCGAAAGCTGCATGCAGGCTTCGGGCGTGCCTTGGAACAGAAGTTCACCGCCCTCGGTGCCTGCCTCGGGCCCGAGTTCGATGATTTCATCGGCGAGCCGCATCGTGTCTTCGTCGTGCTCGACCACGAGCACGGTGTTACCGCGATCGCGCAGCGCGACGATCGTATCGAGCAGCTTCTGGTTGTCGTGTGGATGCAATCCGATGCTCGGCTCATCGAGCACGTAGATCACACCCATGAGGCCCATGCCGAGCTGCGTCGCCAATCGCACACGCTGCGCCTCGCCGCCGGAGAGCGTCGCATAATCGCGCTCGAGCGTCAGATAACCGAGTCCGGTTTCGAGGAGGAAATGGAGCCGCTGTTCAATGCCTTGAACCACGTCGCTCACCGCATCGTTGTCCGCGAACGTCTTCACCACTTCCCGCGAGAACGCATGCGCTTGCCCGACGTCCTGCGCCATGAACTGCGGAAATGTGAGGCCCGGCGACGAATCGCCCGCGAGCCGCACGCGCACCGCGCCGCTGCGTGCGTTGAGGCGGGTGCCGTGACACTCGGGGCACTCACCGCTCACCATGAAACTCGTGAGCCGAGCACGAAAGCCGTCGCTGTCAGTCTCGCGAAAACTCTCCTCGAGATCCGCGATCACTCCGGCAAACGGCATCGCCCTGGCCTCACGCATGCGGCGAAGTTTGAACGCGAACTGCCGCTCGCCCGCGCCAAACAGCAGCGCGTTGCGCGTCTCCTCCGGCAGCTTGGTCCATGACACGTCGGGATCGAACGGCAGTTGCTCCGCCAGTTGCTTCAGCAGCGCGTTGTGTTTGATGATGAGATTTTTTCCGCCGATGCGCCACGGCTTGATCGCTCCTTCGCGCACCGACTTCTCCGGATCGGGCACGATCAACTCGGGCACGAAACGCAGCTTCCGCCCCAGTCCGCCGCAGGTCGGACACGCGCCTTCGGAGTGGTTGAAGGAAAAATGCCGCGGCGTGAGCTTTTCGAACACGTCGCCACAAATCTCGCACGCGAGCGACTGGCTCAGCGGAATCTCCCGCCATGGCGCGTCGGATGTTTTCTGCGTGAGCACGATCGCACGATCCTTGCCCTCGCGAAACGCCAGCTCCAGCGAGTCCGCGATGCGGCTGCGCTGATCGGCGTTGGCGACGAGACGATCGATCACGAGATCGACCACGACCTCCTGCGTGCCGCTGGGGAGAATCTTCGTTTCGTCGAGATTCTTGATTTCGCCATCGAGCCGCACGCGCTGAAAACCACGCTGACGCAGTCGCGGCAGCTCTTCGCGCAGCACGCTCGGCTTTGCACGCATCGCGGGAGCGAGGAGAATCACACGCTCGCCCGGACACTCGGTGAGGATGCGCTGCACATTGTCGTCGAGCGAACGCTGCACGATCCGGCCGCCGTCCTTCGGGCAGTATTGCTCACCACACAGCGCCCACAGGAGTTGCGCGTAGTCCGCGATCTCCGTCGCGGTCGCAATTGTGCTTCGCGGACCGCCGGCGCCGGTGCGCTGCTCGATCGCGAGCACCGGCGAGAGCCCATGGATGAAATCGACGTCCGGCCGCTTCAGTTGATCGAGCGCCTGACGGGCCTGCGTGGACAGGCTCTCCATGTATTTCCGGTAGCCCTCGGCGTAGATCGTGTCGAAGGCGAGCGACGATTTCCCGGACCCGCTCGGTCCGGTGATCACCACAAGTTTCCCTCTTGGGATGCGCAACTCGAGGTTCTTCAGATTATGTTCCCGGGCACCTTTAACATGAATGTGAGTCGCAGCCTGCATGAGGTTGAACGCGCAACTTACGCGAATTCCGCCGACGTCAAAGGGCGAAGTGAAGCGACAGCCGTTGTCGCGGAGAAACGCTACACCGCTTTCCACTGGTCAATTACAACACGAACTGGTGTCGTGTGCGGCCCATGACTGACGACTCCGCCACGCCCGTTCTGACCGCGAGCCAGCGCCGGATCGTCGGCTTTGCGCTCACGCTCGCTGCCGTGCTCGGCTCGGTCGCGCTCTTGATCATCGCAATCGTGATGCTGGGGCGTGCGGTGAGTTACTTCTCGAGCCTGCTCTGGCCGCTGGCCGTCGCCGGGGTGCTCGCACTGATTTTGCGTCCACTGGTCGATCGGCTGACGCGACGCTTTCGCATGCGTCGCCTCGCTGCGGTGATCCTGTTGTTCGGCATCTTTGTGCTGACCGTCGCGGGTCTGCTCGTGCTCGCGCTGCCGCCGCTCATCGATCAGGTAATCGCGTTCATTAACTATTTCCCGGAATTGTGGGCTCGCGGCGTGAGCTACGTGCAAGCCAACTATCCGCAATGGGTGGCCGTCGTTCAGCGGCAACTCGAGAACCCGACGATTCGCAGCATCGTCGAGAGCTTCACCCAGCAGGCAAAGTCGCTCCTCACGCTCACCTTGCCTTCGTTGCGCGCGGCGGGCGGCGGTGTGGTCGGACTGATGGCGTTTACTGCCCACGTCGCGATCATCCCGGTTTATCTGTTCTTCTTCCTGCTCGCGCGTGGTGAGCCTACGAAAAATCTCTCGCGCGGGCTGTCGTTCGTGCGTCCCAACCTTCGCGAGGACATCGTATTTCTCGTGCGCGAATTCATCGGCATCGTGGAAGCGTTCTTCCGTGGCCAGATCGTGATCGGCCTGATCATGGGCGTGCTCTTCGCCGCCGGTTTTTCGCTGATCGGGCTGCGGTTCGGGCTGTTCATCGGTCTCGCGCTGGGCGTGATGAACATCATCCCGTATCTCGGCTCGATCATCGGTCTCGCGATCACGATTCCGCTCGCATTCTTCCAGCCGGGCGGCGGCTGGCACCTCGTTGGTTTGGTCCTGCTCGTCAAACTCGCCGTCCAGGTCGTGGAGGGCTGGTATCTGACCCCGCGCATCATGGGCCACCAAACCGGGCTCCATCCGGTCGCGATCATCGTCGCCGTATTTTTCTGGGGCATCGCGTTTCACGGCGTGCTCGGCATGTTGCTCGCGATTCCGCTGACCGCGTTTTTCGTCACGGCGTGGCGTCTCGTGCGCCACAAGTATCTCGAAGACCGTCCTGTGCCGCATGTCTCGCTCACTCCGCCCGCCTCCTGAGTGCGCCCAGTGCGGCGCCGACATTCCGCCCAACGCCCGCGCGTGTCCCGAATGCGGCGCCGACGAGCGCACGGGCTGGCGCGAAGCGAACATTTACGACGGACTCGATTTACCGGAAGAGGAAACAACTCCGCGGTCGTCGGCGCGCGTGCCCTCCGCAGGCATCGCGTGGTATTGGTGGGCAGTCGCGGTCGGGTTGTTGCTGTTGCTCGGTCTCGCCACGCTCGGTTTGAACTGATCGTCGCGCCGCACGCGGCGGCGTCACTTGCATTGGTGGCTGGCTCGCATCCCTTCTCCTGCTCTCGCGTATGAGCTGGCAAATCGAGTTCCGACACGGCGTGTGGCTGCCCCAAATCGGCTGGTGGCTCGACGCACATTTTCCGGTCAAACGCTCGTTCGTCTCGCACGCGCACTTCGACCACGTCGCGGAGCACGAGGAGATCATCGCGTCCGCCGGCACCGCGCGGCTCATGCGGGCCCGTCTGCCCGCGCGCCGCACGGAACACGTCCTGCCTTTTGGCCACACCGAGGCGCTCACAACCAACTGCGCGATCACGCTGCATCCAGCGGGGCACATCTACGGCTCCGCCCAGGCCCTGCTCGAACACGAGCTCCACGGTTCGCTGCTCTACACGGGCGACTTCAAACTGCGCCCCGGCCTCTCCGCCGAACCATGCGCCACGCCGCACGCCGACACGCTCATTATGGAGACGACGTTTGGCCGACCGCACTACGTTTTCCCGCCAACCGCCGAAGTGCTCCGTGCAATCGCGCATTTTTGTGCGGAAACGATTTCCAACGGCGAGACGCCGGTCCTCTTCGGCTACAGCCTCGGCAAGAGTCAGGAACTCCTCAGCGGTCTCGCCGACGCGCGTCTGCCCGTGATGCTGCATCCACAAACCTGCCGGCTCACCCGCATCTACGAGGAGATGGGACTCACGTTTCCCGACTACCGCGAGTTTTCCGCCGATGAACTCGCGGGGCACGTCGTCATCTGCCCACCGCAGGCGCGCGATTCGTCGTTTCTCCGCAAGATCCCGCAGCGTCGCACCGCGATGATCACCGGTTGGGCCATGGATCCCGGCGCAATCTATCGCTACCAATGCGATGCCGCCTTTCCGCTCTCCGATCACGCCGATTTCCCCGACTTGATCCGCTTCGTGGAGCGAGTCGCGCCGCAACGCGTCCTGACCCTGCACGGATTCTCGCGCGAGTTTGCGCAGACGCTGCGCGACCGCGGCATCGAGGCGTGGGCGATCAATCAGGACAACCAACTCGAACTCGGGATTCTCAAACCCTCGATCCGCGCTCCCGGTCCGCTCGCCGCCGAGGAAGCGGCACCCGTCGACGCTCCGCTCTCACCCGATTCGTTCACGCGCTTCGTTGCCACCGCCGACGCGGTCAAAGCCACGCCCGCGAAACTCGAAAAAATCGCGCTGCTTCGCGATTATCTCGCTTCGCTTTCCGCTGACGACGCCGCGCGCGCCGCCGTGTTTCTCACGGGGCGGCCGTTCCCGCAAAGCGATGCGCGCACGCTCACGCTCGGCTGGGCGGTGGTGAAGCGCGCCGTGCTCGAACTCGCGCCCGGCAGCGAAGCGGACTACCGCGACGCGTATCATCGGTTCGCCGACGCAGGCGACGCGACTGGCGCCGTGCTCGCGGGAAAAACCCAGCCGCGTCCGTGCGCTCTTTCCGAAATCGCGCAGTTCTTCGACGCCGTCGCCGCCGCACGCGGCCCCGCGCCGAAACTCGATCTGTTGCGCAATCGTTTCTCCGCGCTCGGTCGCAACGAGATTCGCTACCTCGTGAAAATTATCACAGGCGATCTCCGCATCGGCCTCAAAATGGGACTGCTCGAGGAAGCCATCGCCGCCGCCACCGAACGCACACTCGAAGAGATTCGCGAGGCCAACATGCTGTGCGGCGATATCGCCGCGGTCGTTCGCTCCGCGCGCGCGGGCGAACTGCACACGATTCAGCTCCGCGTCTTCCATCCGCTCCAGTTCATGCTCGCGAGCCCGGAGCTGACGGCTGATGCGATTGTCGCACGCTTCACCGAGCTCGCCGCCCCCTCTCCACCGTGCACCTCAGCTCCTGAATCAAAGTCCGTAATACGGACTTTAGACCATTCTCCCCTCTCAAATTCAAAGTCCGTAATACGGACTTTGCCGGAAGGGGCGGTGGCATCTCCGACGATCTGGCTGGAGGAGAAATACGACGGCGTCCGCTGCCAGCTCCACAAAGCGGGCGCTCGCGTGGAGCTCTACTCGCGCGATCTCCATCGTATCACAGAAACATTTCCCGAACTTGTCACCGCCGCGCGCGAGCTTCCGGGCGACGCGATCATCGACGGCGAATTGCTCGCGTGGCGCGATGGCCGCGCCCTGCCGTTTGCCGAGCTGCAAAAGCGCCTCGGTCGCAAAGGCGGTGATGACTTCTTTCTCGGTTCCGAGATTCCCGTGTCGCTCTCCTGCTACGATCTTCTCTGGCGCGATGGCCGCACTCTGCTCAAGGAGCCGCTCGCCACGCGTCGCGAGGAACTCGTCGCGCTGCTCCACTCGTTGCCCGAATCTCTCGCCGCACGTTTTCCGATCGCGCCGGTGCAACTCGTCCACACTGCCGACGAGATCGAAGCCGCCTTTCTCGCCGCCCGCCAGCGCGGCAACGAAGGCCTGATGGCAAAAGATCCGCAGAGCGCCTACACGCCCGGACGCCGCGGTCTCGCCTGGCTGAAACTCAAGAAAGCCTACGCCACGCTCGACGTCGTTGTGGTCGGCGCCGAATACGGCCACGGCAAGCGTCACGCCGTGCTCAGCGACTACACGTTCGCGATCCGTGACGAGGAAAACGGCAACCGCCTGCTCACCGTCGGCAAAGCCTACTCCGGACTCACCGACGCCGAGATCCTCCAGCTCACGCAGCATTTTCTCGATCACACGCTTGAGGTGCACGGTCGCTACCGCCGCGTCGTGCCCGACACCGTGCTCGAGATCGCCTTCGACTCGATCCAGCCGAGCGATCGCCACGAGAGCGGTTTCGCCCTGCGTTTTCCGCGCATCGCGCGTATCCGTTCGGACAAGACAGCGGCGGAGATCGATACGTTGGAAACGTGTCGTCGCCTCGCCGCGCCGCTGAGCTTCGCTCCGGCCCGGTAAAGCTCCCTGAAAATGCTCCGTCCCGTCTCGAGCGCCGCCGCCTCCGAAACCGATCTCTTCGCCGCGCTCACGCCCGACCTCGCCGCGTGGTTTCGCCGACGTTTCGGTCACTTCGCGCCCGCGCAGCTTCAGGCGATTCCCGAAATTCTCTCGGGCCGCTCCGTCCTCGTTTCCTCGCCGACCGGCAGCGGCAAAACGCTCGCCGCGTTTCTCGGCATTTTCGATCACCTCGCGCGCCTGAAAAACGCCGACGAGCTCCCGCCCGGCATCGTCGCGGTTTACGTTTCCCCACTGCGCGCGCTGGCCTACGATCTGCAGAAAAATCTCCAGCAACCGCTCGCCGAACTCGGTTGGGACTGGATTCGTGTTGGCGTGCGCTCGGGTGACACGACCCAGGCCGAACGCGCCAAACAGCGTCGCAAGCCGCCCCACCTGCTCGTCACCACACCCGAAAGTCTGACGCTCCTGCTCAGCCAGCCGGGCTGGCTCTCCGCCTTTCGCGATACGCGATTTCTGATCGCCGACGAACTTCACGCGCTCGCGGAGAACAAACGCGGCTCGATGCTCATGATCGCCGCCGAGCGACTCGAGGAAATCGCCCGCACTCCCCTCGTCCGCATCGGCCTTTCAGCGACGGTGTCACCGCTCTCCACGCTCGCGGAGTTTCTCGTCGGTCCCGGTCGCGAATGCCGGACCATCGAAATCGTCGAGCGAAAGCCGGCCCACATCGAGGTGTTCTCACCGCTCCGCGCCAACGCGTATCCACCGGCCGGTTACACCGCCACGCGCGTGTTGCGCGAGTTGGGCGACTTGCTGCTCCGCCACGAGACCACGCTCATCTTCACCAACACCCGTAGCGGCGCCGAATCGATTGGCCTGCGACTCAAGCAACTTCTGCCCAGGCTCGAATCGCAGATCGAGGTGCACCACGCCTCGCTCGATCGCAGCGTGCGACTGGAAATCGAGGATCGTCTGAAGCGCGGTGAACTCCGCGCCGTCGTCTGCTCCACGTCGCTCGAGATGGGTATCGATATCGGTTCGATCGATCTCGTCGTGATGGTCTCCGCGCCCAAAGGCGTCGCGCGCGCGCTTCAGCGCATCGGCCGGTCCGGTCATTCGATGGGTCGCACAAGTCACGGCGTGCTCGTCGCGAGCAACATCAACGACCTCGCCGAGTGCGCCGTCACCGCGCTCATGATGACGCGACGCGAACTCGAGCCGGTGAAGATCCCCGAGAATCCGCGTGACGTGCTCGCGCAGACGCTCGTCGGCCTCGCCGTCTTCGAAAGCGTCACGCCGGACGAAGCGCTCGCGCTGCTCCACCGCAGCTATCCGTTCCGGCATCTCGACCGTGCCACGTTTGACCGCGTGCTGCACTATCTCCACGGCGGCGGCGCCTCGCTCGAGCGCAACTACACCGAAACCTTTGGGAAAATCCGCATCGACGAACACGGACACCTCGCCCTCACCCGACCACGCGTCGCGCGCGATTTCTACCAGAACATCGGCACGATCAACACCGAGAGCATGGTGCGCGTGATTTTGAAGCGACGCGCCATCGGCCAGGTGGAGGAGAACTTCATGAAGAGTCTCCGGCCCGGCGACGTTTTCGTGCTCAACGGCCGCTGCGTGCGACTCGTCAAAAGCCATCTCCTCACCGCCCACGTCGCACCCGCGGATACCCAACTCCCCACCGTGCCGCGCTGGTATGCGAACAAGATGCCGCTCGCGTCCGGCCTCGCCGCCGAAGTCGTGCGCTTGCGGACGGAACTCGCGCGCCGGCTCGCCAATCCCGCCGAGGGCGAGGACGCCGCCGTGCAGTATCTGATTTCCGAATACGATCTCTCGCGCGCCAATGCCCACGCGCTCACGCAACACTTCGCGCTTCAGGCGCAGATTTCCGTGATTCCCACCGCGGAGAAGTTCCTCATCGAGGTCTTCCGCGAAGGCGATCTCGTGCACTACTTCTTCCACGCCCTGATCGGCCGCTCGGCCAACGACGCGCTGTCGCGCATCGTCGCGCAGCGCGTGCAGGAAACCAAAGGCGGCAACGCGCTCGCGACGATCGACGACTACGGTTTTCTCCTGAGCCTGCGTTCGTTTCAGGTGATGACGCGGGAGGAACTCGCGCACTTGTTTCGCCGCGAAGGAGCCGAGGACGCGCTGCGCGCCGCGCTTGCGGATGCATCACTCGTGAAATGGCAGTTTCGCGGCGTCGCGCAGACCGGCCTCATGGTGCCGCGGCGCACGCACGGCGTGGAACGCGGTGCGCGCATGCTGCAGTGGAGCGCCGAGATCATCTTCGAAGTGCTGCGCCAGCACGAACCCGACCACCCGTTGCTGGCCGAGGCCTACGCGGAGGCGACACAGCGTTTTCTCGATCTGCCGCGCGCGCTCCAGTTTTTGGATACGGTCCCGAAACTCGCGTGGGACTTGCGCGAGCTGGAAAAAGTGAGCCCGTTCTCGTTCGGCATCTACGTAAGCAAGATCAAGGAAACCATGACCCTCGAAGACCCCGAAACGACGATCGAGCGCCTCTTCCATCAAATGTATGGCTCCACCGCGTGAACCACAACGTCAACTAATAGTTGACATGTCCTCCGGCGCACTTTCGGGCTCAGGGGAGTTGCGGCGGACGACGGGTTTGGTTGTCGCGGCAACATGGACCCAAAGGAAATGGGGGCGAACGCGGCCCGTGTTGCCTTGCTCGCGCGGCACCTTGGCGCGATCCGGTCTGCACCCAAGCCGCGCCTGGGCTCGACGTGGGACGCACTGGGTCCCGACATGGTGCGAACTTTGGCGTGACGTGGAGCGAACATTAGCTCGACACACGCCGCACCTTGGCGCGACCCGGTGCGCACCTTGGCTCGACGTGGTGCGCACCTTGGCTCGACTTGGGACGGACCTTGGCGCGACTCGGGACGCATCGTGTCCCGAGTCGGTGCGGACTTTGTCCCGACTCAATGCAGACATTGTCCCGACACGGGACGCCCCTGGGAGCGAGTCATGAGCGTGCGGGTTGAATTTGCGCCGGGCGCATGGATCGATTCGAGGCTGGCGGTGTGGCTCGAGAAGTTACGCACGCTGGTCGTGGCGGATTTGCACTGGGGTTACTCGGCATCGCATCGCGCGCGCGGAAATCTGGTGCCCGTCTGGGGCGACGACGTGATCGAGCAGCGATTGCGCGCGTTGATCGCCGACTATGCCCCCGAGGAAATGATCTGGCTCGGCGATTGTTTGCACGCGGCGGAAGGGCGCGCGGGCGCAGAGCGGTTTTTGCAGGAAACGAATGTGCCGGTCGTAGTGGTGCGCGGGAATCACGACGTGCGCTGGCGTTTCGACGCGTGTGTGGAATCGGTCACGCGCGGCCCGTTTTTCTTTCATCATGGTGACGCGTCCGTCGAGGGGCCGGAAGACGCGATCGAGGTGATCGGGCATTTGCACCCGGCGGTCGTTTGGCGCGACGGCGCGGGCACGCGGCTGAAGTTGCCCGCACTGGTGACGAGCGGGCGGCGATGGGTGCTGCCGGCGTTCTCGCCGTGGGCGGCGGGCGCAGCGTGGCGGGCGTCGGGCGGAGAAACTTTGCACGCGATCAGCGCGAAACGCATCTTTGCGGTTGCGCCGGTGTCCCATGGAGTCGACACATCCACCCGGTGAGATTTCTGCGCCACGTTTCCCTGTTGTTGCTCGCGATCGGCACATGCCATGTGTCCACCGCGGAGCTGGCGCTCGAACCGGGAGAGCAACTGGCTTTCCGTGTGTCGTGGGGAATCTTTTTCAACGCGGGCAGCATCGAGATCTCGACCCGCGACGAATCAACGACCGCGCGTTCGACGATGGTGGTTTCCACGAAGACCGCGACGCGTGGCGTCGTGCGGCGACTGCTGCGATTCGAGGCGATGGCAGATTCGGTTTACGATGTGGAGAGCGGCCGGATGCTCATCCATACCGAGCAGAGTTTGAGCAGCCGCAAGAAGGCGAACTTCGCGCTGGAGTTGAATTACGAGAAGCGCCTGGCGCGGTTCACGGATTTCGTGAATCCGGATCGCACGCAGGACGTGCCGATGCCCGAGGGTCTGGTGAACGATCTCATCATGAGCCTCATCCAGACGCGCTCGTGGGACATGAAGCCCGGCGACAAACGCGACATCAACGTGGCCTTCGAAAAAGACATCTACGAACTCACGGTGTATGCGCTGCGCTACGAAACGGTGGAGACGCCGCTCGGGAAGTTTCGCACGCTGGTGTTTCAGCCGCGCATGGAAAAGACGCCGCCGAAAGGCATGTTCAAGCGGGGCTCGACGGTGCAGGTATGGATCGCACAGGACGATCCGCGAAAACTCCCCGTGAAGTTCGAAGTGGAGTTCAAATTCGGCGCGGGCGTCGCGACACTTGTGAAACACACGCCGGCGGGCGCCTCCGCGACCGCAACCGCCGCGACGGACGCGAGCGCGGAAGAAACCGATAACGAGACCGCGCTCGACTAGAGCTCGCGCGCAGGTTTGCCCGCAGCGGCGGGCCGATCCCACACGAAGCGCCACGGTTTCGCGGCCCAGATTTCCCCGGCGTAATCCACACCGATGCGCGGCGTGGTGCGGACTTCGACGCGACGCGGTTTCACGCCTTCGTCCTCTATCCACAATCCGGATACAGGCTCGGCTGGGGCGGGGGTGAGGGGGGGGACGATCGCCAGGGTCTTGGGTACGCGACCAGGGCCGCCGGGGCCCCCCGCACCCCCAAACAAAAACGGCGCGGGGG
>Ga0182793_1000073_pt1 | contig 89016 bp, 83 predicted proteins | sample Passage237A_FD_130498 | JGI IMG/M metagenome (GOLD analysis project Ga0182793, IMG submission 130498) | Cellulose adapted compost microbial communities from Newby Island Compost Facility, Milpitas, CA, USA - Passage2 37A (version 2) (version 2) ... | reverse complement strand
TGCAAACAGACCTTGACATCTGGTTGGAATATTACAATAATGAAAGACCTCATAGCGGTAGGTACTGCTTCGGCAAAACTCCTATGCAAACTTTTATCGATTCAATACCTTTAGCTAAAGAAAAAATGATTCAACAACACTTCCTGCCTATAAACCCTGGAGCTTAGAAAACTAAAACATGTCAGATTAAGTCTAGACTATTACAGTTAATATTCATGAAAAATATTCAATTCCATTTCTCTACCTCACCGCCTATGAAAACACCGAAATAATTAACAAAGCCGTGTCCACCATGCCTTATTCTTACCTTACCAAACCCTTTAAAAACACAGACCTTCTCGCATCTGTAGAAGTCGCAGTGCGACGATCAGCACGTGCAGCAGATGTGCCAACTATCGTGGTGAAGGAAGATAATTTCAACGTGGACCTGCCAATTCATGTAATAAATTACATTCAATCGGCAGGAAATTATCTATTTGTACATACGGACGAGCGCACTTATAAATGCCGTGCTACCATAGGACAGATAATGCAATCCTTGCCTAAAACAGATTTTATACAAACGCACAGAGCTTTTGTGGTAAATAAAAATCGGATAGATAAATACAATTCAAAGAGCTTGATGATTAATGGTACTGAGATTCCCGTTTCTAAAAAATTCTGGCGGGAATTCCAGTCATCCAATTGGAATAAGTAAAACGACTTAATCCCATTTCCAATTCGCTACCCCATCATGGTAATGCGCAATGCTCTGCTTTAATGAATGATGCCGTTTATAAATTCAAACGGCATGAAGATGCAAGTTTGGAGCATATCGGAATCAACAAGCACGAAGGGGACAAGACGCTGGTTTATATGACACTGTTTTGAGCAGAAAAGATTATGAAGAAAGTTTTGTAAACGAACCCGAATAGCCATACACCATCATTCATTATTCACAGAAATTACAGTTTAATCCATCAACTCTAGTCTCAATTTGCGTAGGTTCGTGAGGATACGAACCTCCATACATTCCCATAAATCAGCTCGCTCAAAGCCCCCCATTTTGCACTCTGAGGCGATCCGTGTATTTTCATCCCATGTATATCCGTCCCATCCTTGTCCTGCTTTGCGGACTGCTCTTCGCAGCCTGCTCTTCCGACAATAACCATAAAAACACAGAAGCGGTATCTATCGCGCTGCAATTCCCGGCAGGTTCTGCATACATGTACACTATGGATGCCCGTCAGACTATCCGACAGGAAGTTGCAGGAATGAAGACGGAAATGGACCAGCAGATGAAGCTGGAATCGTCGTACACGGTATCTGCGGCAGGCGACGACAAAAGACTGTCTGTGAATTACGACCGGTTCTACATCCACTCAAAAAGCAATGGTATGTCTATGGAATACGATAGCGGCGACAGCACTAAGCAACCACCTGAGCTGGCAGGTGCCGGCAATATCGTCAACCACCCGTTTAGCATCATCGTAAACTCGAAGGGCGAAATTCTGAAAGTAGAGCCTGTCAGCGACGAAACGGCGACTGCCGCCGGTTATGACGACAGCACCATCCGGCAGATGATGGAACAGTCGCTGAACATTTATCCCGACAAGCCCGTAAACATTGGCGATACCTGGGAGCGAAATTATCGCACCAATATTGGCTTCATGGATATGCAGGTTGCGAGTAAATACAAACTGGTATCGGTAGCCAATGAGGTGGCACATCTGGAGGTAAACGCCGTCATCAGCAGCGAACCGGGCGGCGCCGCAGCCATGCAGGGAATGAAAATGGAGATGAACGGCACTCAAAAAGGTACTATGGACATAGACCTGAAGACGGGGTTGATCCTCGACAGTAAGTTCACTCAGGACGTAAAAGGAAAGATGAGTATGTCGGGTACAGAAATACCGCTGGAACTGACTTCCGAAACGCGGATTCTGGGACGTATGAAATAAAGCTTCCGGAAACAAAAATCCCGAACCTCTGTCCGACAGCGTTCGGGAATCTTTTCTTGATATGATGAATATCAGTTAGTAGTACTACTTCAATTTCTATGCCAGCCATCAATAGGCAGGTGAGATATCTGAGGGCGAATCATCAGGATTAACATTTTCATAAAGAAGGTCATCTTCCCTGTTCGCATTCCATTGCAGGATAAAGTTGTTTCTACCCGTTCCGGTAAGGATAGTAAAGAATTTCTGCTGTATCAGTTCCAGCATGGCCAGGAAGGTAAAAATAGCATGTATCCGGTCCTGACATTGAGAGAAAATGGTCTCAAAAGCCGCCTGTGACTGATGTTTCATGAAATTCATCAGATACTCGCGCTGCCCCTCCTGTGTCCAGTTATATTTCACCACCACGTGCTGAGGCTTGCTGTTCCGCTCCTGAAATTTCTTCATCACGCGCTCAAAAGCCTGCATAAGCTTAAACATGGTCACCGTCTGTATCTCGGTTCCCTCAGAAAACTCCTCACCAATAGCTTCCAGTTCCTTGCGGATGTTTCCTCTCTTTTGTTGCAGAAGCCTTTCAGCCTCCATCACGGTCATCTCCTCAGCCGCCTCTTTAAAGCGCTTATACTCCAATATTTTATCTACCAGTTCCTGCCTCGGATCTATCTCGTTGCCCTGCGCATCCAGCTCTTTACGCGGAATCAGCATTTTGGCTTTAATACGCATGAGGGTTGAAATGAACAGGATGAATTCGCTTGCCAACTCAATATTCAGCGACTCCATCTGGTGTATATAGTCGAGAAAATCGCGGGTCAGGGTATGGATAGGAATATTGTAGATATCCAGTTCATCTCTTTCAATGAAGAACAGCAGAAGGTCGAAAGGACCTTCAAACTGGGGAAGTTTTATCTGATAACTTGCTGACATGGAGAATGGTTGCCGGATGTCTAAACTACTCTTTATTCACGAATTCCCTCTCTAAAACCGGTATTCCAGCCCTATGGCGAGCAACTGCTTCATCTGCCACCATCCCAATCCTTCGCCGGGTTCGTCCTTCTTTACTTCATTGTTGGTCGTCGGATCGGTATAAGTGTTGGAGTATGGAAGATCATTGTCGTATATAAAGGTTGCGGCAACGGTCAGGCTCAGGAACTTCGATAGTTTGTAGGAGAAGAAATTATCCCAGAGAATATCAATATTCCCGGGATTGTCTTTCTTTACCACATTGCCCAGCGAGTCTTTTTTATCGCGTGCCAGGTAGTTGGCATACAGATCTACACGGGTTTTGAACAGAAGTTTTTTATTAATCTCCGTCTGATATCTTCCGGTAAAATAAGCGCCCAGTTCAAAACGGCTCGATTTATTGTATTCGATGCCAAACATTCCCTCCGGCAACATCGAGGTATAATACCGGTCTGCTACGGTAACTCTTGCTGCGAGGGGAGAAAGGAAGAGCGTAAGATAATTTTCCCGGCGATAGTCAATACCTACAGCGCCGGTAAAATATCCGGGTGAAAGGAACCGCGATGTAGAGAAAGAATCCCAGTTGGGAACGGAATAGTTGTAACCCTTGGTAAACTGGCTTTTGAAATTGAATAAACCTGACAGATAGAAATGCTTCTGTTTGTCGAGCTGCAATCCGTATTTGGAGGTAAAGTCAATACGGTCATCGATTTTTTTGGGAACAAAAGCATTGGAATATCCGTAGAACAGACCGTAGGTCATGTCCAGGTTGTTGGTCCAGATATGCTTGTGATAAATCCTGTTGAGATAGCCGCTTACCTGTGCATTTACAGTCAGGGAAGCCACCTCCCCACCCGCTGCCCAGTTGTGCAGAAAACCCTGATTGATACCAACCGTGAGTACACCGCCTCTGATCCAGGCTGCGGTGTCTTTACTTTCTACAACAAGCGACTTTCTTACATCGTCGGTCTGATGAAGCTGTGCTCCGGCAACACCGGAAAGCATGAGCGGACATAAAAGGAGAAAATAACGGATCATGTGTGCAATGTTTTATGCTATTGTAAAAGGAAAATCATCTTGGTTTGTAGCGCGACTCCTGCAACATTTTCTGCGCATCCGTAATCGCAAACAACTCTTCCATCTTCATTTCAGGATGTTGTTTTATATATGCCTTCACGATTTGATATCCCAACCAGGAGCCAACATTTCCCGGACTTTCCGCAGGCATACCGGCAGCCGTGGGTGCGTCAAAAACGTAGCGGTGTATCTTGGCGGGACTGGTTTCGTAAAGAAGATTTTTGGTAATGAAGAAATTGTAGATGTCCGCTTCGTTGGCATCACACCAGTTGAGCTGTGCCTGCGTGAAGCCAAAGCGGATGGAATCGGGTGTTTCCGGAAGGATCTTGCTTAAGAAATATTGTTCCTTGCCGCGTTGTATCATCAGGTCGAGCAGGTTGCGGTCTTCCATCACAAAAGGATGTTTGTTACGGTAGATAGCCTGGAACGCGTTGGCAGCAACATATTCAGCCCTGCATTTTCTCACCACGTACTGCGGAATCTGAACAGCAGCATAGAAAGGATATTGCTCACCGAGATACATATCAAGGCCAATGCCTAGTATCATGGTATCGAGCGTCATAACCGACCATTGATTCAGTCCCGAAATGAAATAAACTACTTTAGGCAAGGTATAATCAGGGTAGTAATGCTTCATATACCGAAAACCTTCTGCCAGATCTTGCTCGATAAGCTTAGTATCCGGAAAATGCTTCTCAACGGTATCAAACAGACCGCGGATGTCCTGATGAGTAAGAAACGGCTTTAGCCCCAGACGAATACCGAGGGTCGAATCGCTGTATTGTCCCTGCACCCCAAAGCCCATGAGCGTATCCAGATAAAAATCCAGAAAGTCGGGATATTTTTCTCTTAACTCTGCCAGTTCTGCTGCAAGATTGTTGGTGTCCGCAGCAGCGAGATCTCGATCAAGTCTTCGCGCGTCAATATCAACTGCAATATGGTCCACATCGGGACGAGCCTGATCGTTGCACGCAGCATAAACCATTGCAGCAAACACAACTGCGCACGACAGGATAGCGCGATGTACATTTCTTGTTCGTTGATATAAATTCATACACTCCAACAGTTTCGGGCACAAAAATAACTGCCTGACACAACTATTTGACTTCAACAAGACAATTAGTTGCTACAATCATTTTTTCATCATTCGTTAGAAATTATTGCTTTAGATTTACGCCGTCATTTAACCAAAATCCCGTAACGCCCGTGCAGAAAAATTTGTACGGGCTTTTTTCTTCCTGAACGAGTTGGGTTTCACCCAGAGAAATAGAGGCACAGACCATACTGTGGCTCAAGCGTCTGGCTTGGATCTACAATAAAAGGTCTCCGCTTTATACCCTAAGAGATTTGAATTACAGGCTATCGTAAGCTTTCAAACAGTTTGTCCAGTTTCTCTTTAACGACAATCTTCTGCCACTGTGTACCTTCTGCCACCACCCGCTCTCCTACGCTGGCGGTGAATTTCGTTACCACTTCATTCCGATCAACAGCCTCGAGTACAGCAGTGAAAACCACTTCCTGCCCTATGAGTGCAGGGGAAAGATGTTTTATATGAATACCTGTCCCGATACCCTCTTCATGCGCTTCTTTCATCTCAAGAACAAACAGTCGCCCGCTCCACTCAGCATCTCTGGCAAGAGCAAAGGTGGAGTAAACTGCATGGACTTCTCCGCTTTCAAAACGCGCGGTGTCTGCCTCTGTAACACGATGTGTATAGGTTTTTATATCGCCAATTGAGAAAAGATTCCTCATAAGGACAAAATAATGTAAAAGGAAGCGTTAATCACATAACAATGCATTAATGCCTGAATGCCTATTTTTGCCCTGTCAAATCTTCATGAAACGGCTTTTGGTCATACCGGTTATGTTTCTTTACCTGCTCGCAGTGAGCGGCGTAATGATCAACCTGCATTACTGCGGAGCGACGCTGGAAAGCTGGAGCCTATATGCAAAGTCTGAGGGTTGTGATGAAGGCGAATGTGGCGATGAAACGGATGTTCCGGACGATTGCTGCAATGATGAAACAATCACCGGAAAAGTTTCGCAGCATCCTTATCTGGCAGAAAACATCAAACTGAAGATTGCTTCACCGGAATGGACACAACCGCTGCCGGTATTTACATTCGACTCTTACAAGAGTGCACTGGAGTCTTTCTCTGAACGTTCTTTCAACGCTCCCAATGCTCCGCCGGGTCTTTGGCAATACATTCCCCTCTACAAGCTTCATTCAAGTCTGGCTTATTACGGCTAACGGTTCTTTCGGCGCCTATCGCGCTATGAAACGACATGTAATTTATTGGCCTGATAATCCAAAAAACAATGAAACGTTTTATCCTTCTTTTATTTATTTCTGTTTTCTCAATCAGTTCTTTCGCACAAAGCAATATTAAGACCGAAACTTTCAAAGTGGAAGGCAACTGCGGTATGTGTAAGAAACGCATCGAAGAATCTGCCTACATCAAAGGCGTAAAACGCGCCGAGTGGAATAAAGAAAGTCAAATCCTTACTGTGATTTACCGTAGTTCCCGCACGACGCTGGAAGACATTGCGCAAAGCATCGCCAAAGCGGGACATAGTTCCGAAAAGGCGGAATCATCGGAAAAAGACTATAACCGTCTTCCGACTTGTTGTCAGTATAAAACTCAATCCTGCGATCACTAAAACCGAATGAACATGAAAGGGAAATTTGGTTTAACAAGCATCACATTACTGATGCTTTCCGCTCCGCTATATGCGCAGGACACAACAGCAAAAAATTTGGATGAGGTGATCATCCGTCAGCGTCAAAAAAGCACCACCATCAACATGATCGATCCGATCAAGAAAGAAAAGATCGGAGAAAGAGAATTGCTAAAGGCTGCATGTTGCAATCTCAGCGAAAGTTTTGAAACAACCCCTTCTGTGGACGTGGCTTTTACAGATGCCGTGTCTGGCTACAAACAGATTCAAATGCTGGGATTAGCCGGACCCTACACTTCTATTACCAGAGAAAATATCCCTGACGCACGCGGACTTTCCGCAGTGACAGGACTTACATTCACGCCCGGTACATGGATCGAAGGAATGCAATTGAGTAAAGGCACAGGTAGTGTAGTGAACGGCTATGAAGGTGTGGCAGGACAGATAAATGTTGAATGGCGAAAGCCTTTTGATGAAAAGGAAGAACGCTGGCATCTGAACGCTTATCAAAGTTCTCAGGGTCGCTCTGAAGCAAATCTGGTTCATAACAACAGACTGAACGACCGGCTTTCTACCAACATCTTTCTTCATGGAAGATCACAGTGGTTGAAGTTGGATCAGAATAATGATGGATTTCTTGATCAGCCGCTCGACAAACAGTTTATCGCCGCCAACCGCTGGTTTTGGTTTGGTCCCAATCGCTGGGAAATACAAGGTGGTATCAAAACCGTTTATGTCGAAAATACCGGTGGGCAATGGGCTTATGAAAAAGGAAGCGAGCAGAAAGCCGGTGCTCCCTGGGGTTTTGAACTGAATATGCAACGACATGAAGGCTGGGCTAAACTGGGTAAAATCTTTAAGAACCCTGCGAAGAGTATCGGTCTTCAATTGTCTGGGATATATCACCATCAGGATGCACGCTTCGGCAATCGTGCATACGAGGCTACGCAAAAAAGTTTTTATGCCAATCTTATCTATCAAACCTTTATCAGCAATACCAACCACATACTCAAACTCGGAGCCAGCACCTTGGCAGATGATTATGATGAACGCTGGACAGGGACTGCTTATACAAGAACAGAGGTGGTACCCGGCGCTTTTGCAGAATATGCTTACAATGCTCAGAAGCTAAACATCGTTGCAGGATTACGTGGCGATTATCATAACATCTTCGGAGCATTCGTTACTCCGCGGCTACATTTGCGTTATGCACCGGCTGAGCGTTCGGTCTTCAGAGTTTCTGCCGGAAGAGCACAACGCACGGCGAACATCTTTGCGGAGAACATGGGCTATATGGCGAGCAACCGTACTTTGCACATCCAAACGAAAGAAACCGGAAAAGCATACGGTTTGGACCCGGAAGTGGCGTGGAATTATGGAATTAATTTCACTCAGAAATTTCAGCTCGATTACCGAGACGGAGCCTTTAGTGTAGATTATTATTACACCGATTTCAAAAATCAGATCGTGACAGATCTGGAAGATCCTCATCAGGTAAGCTTCTACAATCTGCAGGGCTCGTCTTTTGCAAACAGTTTTCAGGCGCAACTCGACTATGAAGTCATTCACAATCTGGATCTCCGGGTTGCCTACCGCTGGTACGATGTGCGTACGGAGTTTCAGACGGGGTTGAAAGAAAAACCACTCATCGCTGCGCATCGCGCCTTTGCCAATCTCGGTTATGAAACAAAGAACCACTGGAAGTTTGACTACACAGTTCAATGGATCGGCAGCAAGCGTATTCCTTCTGTTCATGCACATCATAACGTAGGAATAACAGGCGAAACGCGTTCTCCAGACTTTGTGCAGATGAATGCTCAGATCAGTAAATCGTGGAACGATAAATTTGAAGTGTATCTCGGAGGAGAAAATCTGACCAACTACATGATGCACGATCCGATCATCGGTGCTGCTGATCCTTATGCAGCCGGTTTTGATGCTTCTATGATTTGGGGACCGGTAATGGGTATAAATATCTATGCCGGATTCCGGTGGAAGATATTCTAATCGGGATTTACATACGCTTATTGTCGTAAAAGGCGCAGTCATTCCAGCTGCGCCTTTTCATTGGCTGCATCTTTCGACACTAAAAGTGACTCCTCATTTCATAAAGTTTTTTCCGTTAAAAGTTTGAGTATCAAACAAGCATAACAAGTGTTCATCCGGCAGGCAGACAAGAGACTTCCTTTAGCAGTCATTTTGCATACATTTGTTTGCATCCACACTTGAAACGAACGAATTTTCCAAATGCTTCTAGATTCCCTGAAAGCCGGAACGCGCTTGTCGCACCAGGCGCTTGAAAAACTGCTGATACAGCGACTGAAGAATATTTCAGACACCGGAGATTATGCTTTGCTGCTCTCTCATTTTTACGGTTATCTACATCCTTTGGAACAGACGATCAAACTACATCTGAACGAAAAAATAATTCCCGATCTGCATGAACGCAGAAAAACCGAACAGATACTGCACGACATCCTGTCTATCGGTGCTGAACCGGAAAATGTGTATTGCAACGATTTGCCAACGATACAACATGAAGCAGATGCATTAGCTGCCATGTATGTTATGGAAGGGAGCACCTTGGGCGGCAGTATTATTGCCAAAATGCTTCATGACCGTTTGGGTGTAACACCGGAAAAAGGTGTTTGCTTTTTCTACGGTTACGGAGAAGATTCTGAAAAAAGATGGAAGTCATTTACAGATATACTTCAGAGTTATACACCCTACGAAAAACTTGCAGCACGCATGGTTCATACTGCTGATCAGACTTTTAGAAAATTTCAAAACTGGTTATTACTTCATTCATGCAATTAAAATACGACTCAGATTTTTGCGGCAGCTTACCCCTCAACTTCATCAACAACATCCAGTCTTACGGGGTCTTGCTGGTACTCGAAAAAGAAACGTTTCGCATCGTACAATGCAGTCAGAACACAGATGAACATCTGGGTATTGCGCACGAACAACTTGTCGAGCGAAAACTTTCAGAGTTTGTCACAGCGGAAAACATTGCATCAATGAAAGCGGTGTTTGCTCCGGGCATTAAGGAAAAATTGCCCTTCAAACTGAATTTTCAGACAGCGGAAGGACCAAAGCCCTTTCTGTTGCTGCTACACCCGGGAGAGGAATATTGGATTGCAGAGATCGAACCGCAATTGCCCTGGGAACTGAAAGATGACACTTTTATCGGGGTGTACCATCGTATCAAGCATATCATGGCAGCCATCGAAAGTGCAGATTCGGCAATGCAACTTTGTAATACCGCAGCCACTGCCCTGAAAGAAATTTCAGGTTTCGACAGGGTGATGATCTATCAGTTCGATGAAGACTGGAACGGACTGGTAGTTGCGGAAGAACTCGAAGAAGGTATGGAACCTTACCTTGCGCTCCGCTTTCCTGCTTCTGACATTCCTCGTCAGGCAAGGGCATTGTATGAAACCAATGCTTACCGTCTGATTCCGGATCGAAACTATCAGGCAGTAAAATTATACCCCGTCATCAATCCGCTCACACAAACTTTTGTAGATCTGTCTGCCTGCAACCTTCGCGCGGTAGCCGCAGTGCATCTGGAGTATCTGCAAAACATGAATGCGGCAGCATCAATGTCCACTCGCATTTTGGTGAATGGAAAATTGTGGGGATTGATCTCCTGCCATCATCGCACATCCAGAGCCATCAGCTATGAAATGTGTACCGTGTTCGAAATGCTCTCCGATGTAATCTCTTCAAAGATTGCCTCCCTCGCAAGTGATGAGCAGCTTCGCCTTCGGGGACGATTGCAGGATATCCAGTCCCAACTTGTGGAAAAAATATATCGCGCGGACTTTATCTCGGCACTGACTTCGACAGAACCTAACATACTTACATTGCTGAACGCAAGAGGCGCTGTCATCGTGCACAATCAGCTCACCGAAACAGTGGGGAATGTACCGCCGGCCGATACAATCCGAGATTTGGTCTTCTGGCTGCAAACGCGAAATCTTACCGAAACCTATGCCACCGATGCAATATCTGAAGTGTACGACCATGGTTATCAGCACGATGAAATCGCCAGTGGCATGATTGTTTTACCGATCAGACCGGACAAAGGAGAATTTCTGATTGCTTTCAGACCGGAGGTCGTTCGGGAAATAAACTGGGGAGGAAATCCTCATGAAAGAATACAGTTTGAAACAGATAACAAGAACTATCACCCGCGAAATTCTTTCAGACTATGGCAGCAGACCGTTAAACGCACCAGTCTGCCCTGGCATTCCGAAGAAATAGCAATAGCCGAAAGCTTCCGGAAGATACTCGTAAGCTATATCAATCAGAAGCCATACGCATAGACTTGAAAAGCAGTATATGTGAAAGAGCAAGCAACTGAAAATACAGAGCACACAAGCCTGAACACCACATTCGAAGATCATTATATCGCAGCTATCGGCGCCTCCGCCGGTGGGCTTGAGGCAATCCATGCCTTCTTCGACCATGTGACCGACACGGCAAATCTCTCTTTCATCATTATTCAGCATCTTTCTCCTGACTACAAAAGTCTGCTTGTTGATTTGGTGGCAAAACACACCCACATGGAGGTGTTTGAAGCCGAAGAAGATATAGAGGTAAAACGTAGCTGTATCTACGTGATCCCACCGGGAAAACTCATGACCATCTCCGAAGGAAAGCTAAAGCTCTCTGAGAAAAAGGAAGGGGATAAGGGCCCGAATACCGCGATAGATACTTTTCTGTACACACTTGCAGAGGATATCGGTGAGAAAGCACTGGCTATCATTCTTTCCGGTACGGGAAGCGACGGAACGAAAGGTGCTGAAGCCGTCAAAAACGCTGGGGGTCTTGTATTTGTACAGGATCCCGAAACAGCCCGTTTCGACGGGATGCCCCGCAGCGCCGCCGCCATTGCCGATTTTATTCTGTCGCCCTCACAGATGCCTGCTGAAATCGCGCAGCACATACAGGAAATCCCTACCAGCATATTCAGCGACGGAAAGATAGACAACAGTCTGCTAGGAGAAATCTTCAGGTTGATCTATAAACACACGGGATGCAACTTTCATTATTATAAACTCCCTACCCTGCTCCGCCGTCTTTCGCGCAGAATGATGCAGCATCAGTTTAAACTCATCAACGACTACATAGGCTTTCTGCAAACAAATCCGGAAGAATGTAAGCTGCTGTGCAAAGATTTTCTGATCGGCGTAACTCGCTTCTTTCGCGACCCACAGGCTTTTGATGCATTGAACGAAAAAGCCATCAACCGATTGATAGATGAGAAAGCCGATGGCGATTCGTTGAAAGTTTGGGTATGTGCCTGTAGCACCGGAGAAGAAGCCTATACCATGGCAATGCTCATCAACGAATGTTTGGAGCGAAAAGACAAAAAACTTTCCGTAAAAATATTTGCTACCGATATAGATACGCAGGCACTTGAAAAAGCAGCAAAAGGTTGTTACCCCTCTACGATTTCGAAGGATATTCCTGCTGCTTTTTTAGAAAAATATTTCATCAGAGAAGGAAGAAAATACTGTGTAATTCCTGAGCTCAGAAAGCAAATTGTATTTGCAAAACACAATATCATTAACGATCCACCTTTCATCAAAAATGATCTTGTTTCCTGCCGAAACATGCTCATCTATATGAACACCGTTTTGCAAAAGAAGGTGCTGCACACGCTGAGTTTTTCGCTTCATCAGGGAGGTTTCCTTTTTCTTGGGTCGAGCGAAACGATTGCTCCTTTCGGAGAAGGACTGCAGGAAATTGATCGCAAATGGAAACTGTTCCGCAAAGAATCTGCAACCAATCCCAGATTTTCGTCGCCTTTACTGAAAAATGACCTCCAGTATTTCAAAGTCAATAAAAGTCCCGCGTCCGAATACACAAAGGATTCCTTTCAATCACTCACAGAAGAAATGCGTCAGGCACTTACGGAAGACTTTGGATATGCCGCCATCTATATTGATCGGAATTATGAATTGAAAGATGCCACCGGAGATTTCCGCCGTTATCTTTCTTTGCCGGAACATAGTCTGGAACTTAATCTGCTAAAGATGGTTCCTATAGATCTCGCTACTTCGCTGGGAACAGCAATTCGCAAAGCCTGGAAGGATTCGGTGAAGGTGGTGATGCGAAATGTAAGAGTAAAAGACCCACAACACCAGCGAAACCGTTCGGTGAATATTATGGTGAAGGCCGCAAAGCGTGAGTCGAACAATCCTTACACGCTAATTGTCTTCGGCGAAAACGAAGCCACTCCGATGCTGCCAACACGCTTTCAGTCTGAAGAAAGTGGCGACAAAGAACAGGATGTCTACATCAATGAACTCAAGACAGAATTGCGGGAGACTCGGTTGAACCTGCAGTTGGCAATTGAAGGACTTGAAACGGCAAATGAAGAACTACAGTCAACCAATGAAGAACTGCTTTCCAGCAATGAAGAGCTGCAAAGTTCCAACGAAGAACTACAGTCGCTCAACGAGGAGTTGCATACACTGAACACCGAACACCAGATCAAGATCAACGAGCTGGTAGAACTGAACGACGACCTCAATAATTTCTTCAGCAGTATCGATATCGGGCAGGTGTTCCTTGATTCCAGTCTCAGAATACGAAGGTTCAATCCGTCGGCAGTAAGACTCATTAATCTCATCGAAGCCGACATTGGCCGTCCGTTCAGCAATATTTCTACCAACATAGCAAACGAAAACCTTACCGAAGCCATTGAAACGGTAATAAGAACAGGTCAGGTACTTGAAAAGGAAATTCTGCTCAATGACAATCGTGCCAGTCTGATGCGCATTTTTCCCTACGTGCGACAGGACAAACGTATTGATGGAATTGTACTCACCTTTGTGGACATCACCGCGATGAAAACCCTGAATAATATCATTTCGGGGATCTTCAATGCAAGTCAGAATGGTATCATGGCACTGAAAGCGGTGCGCGACAGTCACAATAAGATCATAGACTTTGTGTATCTGGCTGCCAATACCGCAACGGAGACTTTATACAAGAGAAAGAAAGAAGCATTTATTGGCAAACGTCTGCTTTCTGTATTTCCGGGGGTAAAAGAAAAAGGACTTTTCGACAAGTATGTGAAAGTGGTAGAACAGGATCTGAATCTTCGCTTTGAATACCCCGTGAAGTGCAATGAGAAAAACGGTTGGTGGGAAATATCCGCAGTGAAAATGGGTGACGGTATCGCGGTAACCATCACAGACATTTCTGCAAAAAGAGAAAGCGAAGAAATGTTGCGCGCCAATTACAACGAGTTAATACGCGCGCGTGAGGAACTGAAAAAGCTGAATGCAGAACTCGAGCAGAAGGTAAAGGAACGCACAGAAAAGTTGTCTATCAGCGAAGAGCGTTTCAGGCTGGTATCGAGGGCGACCAACGATGCTATCTGGGACTGGGACCTGGTAACCAATTCGCTTTGGATCAGCGACAGCTACTTTTCCATGTTTGGATATCCGCAGGAAGAACACCTCAAGAGAAGCTACTGGAGCGAGAAAATACATCCCGACGATCGCGAGCAGGTAATGCGCAGCATTTCGCAAGCGATCAATACCAACAGCAAACAGTGGTCGGCTGAATACCGATACCTGAAACAAAACGGGGAATATGCCTTTATCCTCGACCGCGGTTACATCATGCACGACGAGTATGGTACGCCCTATCGTATGCTCAGCTCTATGCTGGATGTAACGCAATTGCGAAAAGCGGAGCGGGACTATGTGGAAAGCCTGGAACAAAGGAGATTTCTCGCCGAGTCCATGCCGCTGATGGTGTGGACAGCTTCGCCGGCAGGTAAGGTAAAGTTCATCAACCAGCATTTTGCAATTTATGCGGGATTACCATCTCAATCGTCTAAAGTTTCCTGGGGAAAACTGATTGATGCAGAACATCTGGACATCTTCCAAAGTGTCTGGAAGGATTCTATTTTGAAGGCACATGATTTTTCGCTGGAACTGAAACTCCGACGCCATGATGGCGAATATCGCTGGCATCTGTTGCGCGCGCGTGCAAAAAAAGACGAAGCAGGAAAACTCATCATGTGGGTTGGAACTAATACAGACATACATGAACAAAAGCTCGCTACCGAGATCATGGAGCAAAAGGTGGCAGAACGTACGGCAGAACTGCAAAATATCAACCGTCAGCTTGAACTCAGCAACCACGATCTGCAACAATTTGCTTCCGTAGCGTCTCACGATCTGAAAGAACCGTTGCGGAAAATTCATATGTTCTCAAAAATGCTGAAGGACAGATATCTCAGCGACGTAGATGGTGCAACGGAATATATCGACCGAATCATCGCTTCATCACTACGGATGACCAGGCTCATTAACGATCTGCTCAATTTCTCACGGCTCTCGGTGGATAGTTATTTTGAAAAAGTAGAGATCAATGCGGTTATTGATGAAGTACTTGCCGATCTGGAACTGGCGATACAGGAGAAAAAAGCACGCATCATAGTGGATCGTTTTCCGGCATTGGAAGCAGTGCCGGGACAGATCAGACAGGTGTTTCAGAATATCATCAGTAATGCACTGAAGTTTTCAAAAGCTGATGAACCGCCGCTGATCAGAATTGAAGGCGAAAGGGTTAAAGAAAAACATTTTGACGGTCCGGCAAGTGAAAACGGGAATTATCTTCGTATCAGAATTCAAGATAATGGTATCGGTTTCGACGATCAGTTTCGCGATAAAATCTTTACTATCTTCCAGCGGCTTCATACAAGACAACAATACGACGGAACCGGTATCGGACTGGCTATCTGTAAAAAGATCATTGAAAAACACAACGGTCTGATCACCGCACAAGGACGGGAAAATGAAGGAACCGTGTTTACAATCCTTCTTCCGCTTCGACAAAACCGATAATGACGGCATCAATTTTTTGCCTGCTCTCAAAACCAAATACTATGAGCAGATTTCTTTCAACAGGCGGTGGTAAAACCTTGCTGGCGGGTATTATTGTGCTCATCACGGGTGCGTTACCAAGAGCTTACGATTGTCCTTACGATACAGCTATCCTTGTAGTGGGAGCAGTACTGGCTGTTATCGGACTGATCCTATATTCAAGCGGAGCCAGACATACAGACACAGGATCCTGACCTCTTGTTTTTTCGAATGAGCGTGAAGCAAAATTTATAATTTGCTTTATCAATTTCGGATCATGACGATTGCAAACGAAGTTCTTGAAGTTTCGGGAAAGACCGCCGGCGCAGAGCTGACACGCGTCTATCATAAACAACACGGTATTGATTATCTCTGGAATGCAGATCCGGAATACTGGGGCAAACATGCTCCGGTACTGTTTCCCATTGTAGGAACGCTGCGTGATGATACCTACCACTATCAGGACAAATCTTATTATCTCCCGCGACATGGTTTTGCCAGAGACAAGACGTTTGCGCTCAAAGAACAACATCCTGACCGTATTTGCTTTGAGCTTAAAAGCGATGAAGAAAGCCTTAAACATTATCCCTTTTCCTTCACGCTTCGCATCTGCTATCATTTGGAAGGCTCTGTGTTGACAAATCAATATGAGGTGATTAATGATGGAGAGGAACCCATGTATTTCTCCATTGGCGGTCACCCTGCATTTCGCCTGCCGATGGAAACAGGGCGCGATTTTGAAGATTATTATCTGGAGTTTGAACAGCCTGGGACCATTCAACGTTGGACACTTCAAAACAATCTTATTAATACACACCCAAAACCTTTTCTGCAAGGGCAAAAAATACTTCCGCTTAGCCGCGAACTTTTTGAAAACGATGCAGTCATTTTAAAACACCTCAGCTCGGGTACGTGCTCGCTGAAAAGCCGTGCTTCCCGTCATGGGTTGACCATGAAAATGCAGGGCTTTCCTTATTTCGGTATATGGTCGGCACCTGGGGCTCCCTTTGTATGTCTGGAACCCTGGCACGGACTGGCAGACTCGCTGTACCACAATCAGCGGCTGGAAGAAAAAGAAGGTATTATAAAGTTAGATGCGCAAGAAACCTGGAAAAAGAGCTGGAGTATTTCTTTCTGGTAATCATTAAAGCTCTTTGAGTATCTCAGTAGAAAAACCTTTGAGTGTAGGTAGTTTTTTATCTGCCAGCGCAAAACGAGGATCGTGAAAATGCTGTGCATCCGGCACTACGATCACTTTCATTCTAGCCGCCTTACCTGCGATCATTCCGTTGACGGAATCTTCCAGCACTACACACTCAACCGATTTCTTCCCTAGGTTTTCTGCACAATGCAGGAATACTGCCGGATGCGGCTTCCCCAGAGAAACTTCATCGGCCGAAGTAATGCAATCGAAATAGCCGGCAATATCAAAATGATCCACCAGCGCATGTATCATTCGTGTGGGAGAAGAAGAAGCTAGCCCTATCGTATAGCCTTGTTCCTTCAACAATTGCAAGGTATCTACCACACCCTGCATCACCTGCCCCTTGCATTTCGATGTTTCGATGATATCATCCAAAATTTCTTCCGCTACATCGTAGTGCCCCTTTCCACTCCAGGGATATTTCAACGACCAATACTCAGTCACCTCGTATATTCTAAGTCCCGTAGTTTCCCTGAACCTGTCTGCCGTGATGGGTATGTTGTGTTTTTGAGCAATACGCAGCATACATTCTCCCCACAAGGGTTCTGTATCCAGCAGCAACCCATCCATATCAAACAGCACCGTGTTAATCATGAGAAAATTTTGCGCAAATATCCGTTATGCAGGTCAGGAAGCAAACCTAAAACGATCACGCAAATTTCCTAGTCGAGCACAGAACACAGAAAACCCTGCGCATTTACCAGATCAAGTATCTGAGTAACAGATAAATTTGGTCCTTTTACCCTAAGGATACGATCGCAATCTTCCAGATCGAAGCTAATGAGACTATCCGGAAAATGTTGAAGAAGCGTCTTCGCAATCCGATCCGCTTCGTACGCCTCCTCAACATTTGTTCTAAATACTTCTATCATTGTCTTTAGGCAAGACTTGTTTTCATGTTTTTAGCAGCCTTTCTTCTATGATAAAAAACAAAGGAAAGAACGCCGGGAATAAAGAAAATGATCATCGGGAACCAGTCGCTTATGGGCAAACCGATAGCGATAAAAGAGTAAACCGCACTGATAAGATCGAACATAAGACCTGCATAAGCCCACTCTTTTATCGAAGAGCGCGTGGGTATCAACAGTGCGATTATTCCCAACAGTTTAGCAATGCCGATGTAGCGGACAAAATATTCAGGATAACCAAGTTGTTCACAAATCAACTTTACTGCATCCGGTGAATTGGTAAGGTTGGGGATCGTTGAGAAGAGCATCATGGCTGCAAACAATCCGGTGAACACCCAGTAAAGTACATTGACTTTTTTCATACGTCTATGTTTTTTTAATTTGAAGATATGGCAGGTTCCGGATTCCTTTGTGGAACATATTGGGGATCCATCCAGAAGTACTCCCAGATATGACCATCGGGATCGTTGATGCTGCGTCCGTACATAAACCCGTAGTCGTATGGTTCTTTTGCAATACTTCCGCCTGCAACAATTGCCTTTTCACATATTGCGTCTACGGCCTCTTTGCTTTCCATAGAAAAAGCAGTGAGCACCTCAGTTGTCTTGGTGGCATCAGCAATAGGTTTGCTAGTAAACTCGCTGAATTTAGCGTGCGTAAGCAGCATAGCGTAAATAGTATCGGAAACCACCATGCAGGCTGCCGTCTCATCGGTAAATTGTTCGTTGAAAGTGTAACCCATTGCTTTGAAAAAAGAGATAGATTTCTCAAGATCTTTCACAGGAAGATTTACGAAGATGTTGGTTTTCATGTTTAAATTTTTATTTAGTTATGAAATATGATAAGTTACCTTCGGTTATCAGGTTTAATATTCAAGGGTTTCATGCAAGTCGAAAAATTAGCTACGTCTTCATAGACGTTTTCCGCTGATCAATAATTTATTTTCTCATCTATCGTGGATAATGAAAACAAGAAATTCTTAACCGTATCAGCAATTTTTCCAACTTGTCGAAGCTCTCCTGCCAGCCCTCTTCCATCTGATGGATCCAGGGCACTGCTCTTTCTGTTGAACGCATCACTACCGAATGCAACGTAAGACGGGTTTTGTATCCTTCCGGAAGAAAAATGACTGTATGACGAAGTTTCAACAACACCTCCTGATTTTCATCCAAATACTGCTTCGTTGTAAAGACGATCTGTTCCGGCTGATCAATCAGCACAAAGTGTCCGCTGGTAAAATAACTCGCTCCCTCCCTGTCTTTTGTTTCCAGATAAATCTCCCCACCGCGTGTAGGGTCCACCTTGCAAACCGAATGCGTAGTTCCTTCGGGTCCCCACCAGTGGGCCAGCAATGACGGATAAATCCACGCATTGAAAACCTTCCAGGGGTGGGCAGAGAAACTTCTCACTAACAAAACCTCGTCCAACCATTTAATTTTTTTGTTCCGCCAGTGCTTTGAATCTTTCCAGCGCACGGTCCCAGGTCTCGTTCATATTCTCGTACCAGTCCTCGCCCATATCGCTGGTCACATCAAGTCTGGTGGCGTTTCCTTCAGCCGATAATTCATATCTTTCGTGAGTACCGTTAGTGGCTGCCGCACCCTCGCTTTCTCTATCCTCTTTGCCATACATCACAAAACCTTCGAATTGGATATCCAAAAGTTCCGCGGGCTTATTACGAACGATCCGTCCCATCATGCCACAGCCTTCCGCATCCAGAAACCGTACAGCACTTCCCTCCTGCCAGTCGGTCTCCGCATGGGAACCTTCCTTAAACTCACTGTACCATTGCCGGGTATATTCGTCCTTCAATAGTACATCCCACACCCTTTCACGGGGCGCATTTATGGTTATTGATTTCTTTATGGTTTTGATCTTCATGGTGAATGTATTTTGTTGATACAAAATTGGAAGATGCTTATCGGTTTCGAGGGGTGGTTGCACGCCTATTTCAGGGGTTGATTGCGACAGGCAAGATCGTTACATTTGTACTGATCCAATAAATGGCGCTGATATATGAAGCACGTATCGATTCTGGTACCCAACGGGGAAGCCAGTATGGTAAACATTGAAGGAACCTACCAGATATTTTCGGAAGTGAATTCTCTGCTGGAATCTATGAACAAGGAGCCTGTCTTCAACGTACAACTTGTAGGGCTCTCTAAAGCAGTCTCTCAGCGTGGAGGGAAGTTTACCATTACTCCCGATGTACATATTGATGAAATTCCAAAAACTGATCTAATCATTATCCCTGCGATTTTCGGCGACTGGAATGTAAACGGAGAACAGAATGCTGCCTTTATTCCATGGATCATGCAGCATTACAATAATGGCTCAGAGATCGTCAGTTTTTGCATTGCGGCGTTCTTTTTGGCCAGAACGGGATTGCTGAACGGGAAACAATGTGCCACACACTGGCGTTTTGCAAACGAGTTCAGAAACATGTTTCCGGAAGCCCGTCTTGTGGACGATAAGATCATGACTGAGGATAGTAGAATCTTCACCAGTGGCGGCGCTTATTCCTGGCTGAACCTTGCTTTGTATCTGATCGAAAAGTATGCAGGCAGAGATATTGCCATCCTGATTTCCAAAGCCTTTATGATCGATATAGACCGGCACAGCCAGTCGCCGTTTATCATTTTTGCAGGACAGAAAGACCACGAAGATCATCTGATTCGCGAAGCGCAGGAGTTTATCGAAAAGAATTACACCGAGAAGATTTCGGTAGATGAACTTGCTTCCCGCTTTGCCATTGGCAGAAGGAATTTCGAGCGGCGATTTAAAAAGGCGACCAGCAATACAGTGATGGAATATATTCAGCGTGTGAAGATCGAAGCAGCCAAGATGAAGCTGGAAAAAGGTGGAGAAAATGTCAACGAGGTGATGTATTCTATTGGGTATTCCGATATAAAGGCCTTCCGTACCACCTTCAAAAAAATTACCGGACTGTCGCCGGTAAATTATAAGAATAAATATAGTAAACTCGTTGCAGCCTAACTGAAGAAGACTTCTTACTTTTTCATGTAAAGCACTTCCTTCACCAGCTTTACCGTACGGGTAATATCGGGCAGATAAGCAGCTACCAGATTCGGTGCATAGTGCATGTTGGTATCGGCAGAACAAATGCGACGGATCGGAGCATCAAGAAAATCGAAAGCTTCTTTTTGAATGCGATAGCTGATTTCGGAAGAAACGGAGCTGAACGGCCATTGTTCTTCCACTATCACCAGACGGTTTGTTTTCTGTACCGACGCCACGATGGTTTGCCAGTCGAGCGGACGGATGGTACGCAGGTCTATAACCTCTGCGCTAATCCCTTCTTTTGCCAGTTCATCTGCAGCGCCCAATGCCACCTTCATCATCTTGTTGAACGATACGATGGTAACGTCGGCTCCTTCTCTCTTTACATCAGCTTTTCCAATAGGAATGATATATTCTTCCTCGGGGACTTCTCCTACATCGCCGTACATCACCTCACTTTCCATAAACACCACCGGATTTTCGTCTCGGATAGCCGCTTTCAACAGCCCCTTGGCATCATACGGGTTGGAAACAGAGATGACTTTAATGCCGGGAATATTTGCATACCAGCTTTCGAATGCCTGTGAGTGTTGCGCTCCCAACTGACCTGCCGAGCCATTGGGTCCGCGAAAAACTATAGGACAGCCGAAATGCCCGCCGCTCATTGATAGCATCTTCGCAGCATGGTTCAATATCTGATCCAGCGCAAGCACCGCAAAGTTCCAGGTCATGAATTCGATGATCGGACGGGTACCATTGGTAGCGGCACCTACGCCTACTGCTGCAAATCCTAGCTCCGCAATAGGAGTATCAATTACCCGACGCGGACCAAATTCGTCGAGCATACCCTGACTAACTTTATAGGCTCCGTTGTATTGTGCTACTTCTTCGCCCATCAGGAATACACGCTCGTCGCGCCTCATTTCTTCTTCCATTGCTTCTCTCAACGCCTGACGGAAAGGTATCGTACGCATGAATCTGTCTCTGTTTTTGAAGGCTCAAAGATAGTTGGCAGTTGGCAGTTGGCAAAACGTTTCGCGACGGTTAATTGACGACAAGTATTAATGCAGAAAAACCGACAAAGTACAGGAACACATCCTGTTAATGAGTAGCCATCAATGTGGAAAGAAAATAAAGTGTGGTAACTAGAGCACCATGTTCAGCAGTTTCAGCACAATCATGATATAGACGGGAATACCCATCACGGCAAAAACAAAAGGAAGAAATACATTCAGCAACAGACTGCTTTTTTTAGCGTTGGTTGCGGTTCTGCGAGATACCGGCACTTGCATTTCCTGAGGGATATACCACTGACTCATGATCTTGTTTTTGACAAGGCGAATATCGGTCGCAGTTTTTCCAGGCGATACATGCCAGGCTCAGCTTAACCGACGCTTTAAAAGCGGTTAACAAGCCGTTAAGAAGTAAGGAATAGCAAAGAGACTTTACTCAAAAAAATTTGGCTGCCCGCAGACAGCCAATTGATATTTTTCATTGTACCAATTACACGCGCAACATCCAATTGTGTGTATCAGTTTTGCGTCCATAACGGATATCGCCTAACTCCTGTTTGAGCCAACCTGCGATTTCCCAGCTATCAACGGGTGGTAATACCATATGGTTGTCATGATAGGTAAGCTCAGCTATCGGAGCAATAGAAGCTGCTGTTCCTGTGCCAAAGGCTTCACGAAGTTTTCCTTCTTTATACGCAGCAACAATCTCATCTATGCTCAACGGGCGCTCTTCTACGGTAACGCCTTTTTCGCGAAGCAGGGTAATAACACTGTCCCGACTCACACCTTCCAGAATAGTCTCGCCTACTTCTGGGGTAACCACTTTATCGCCCATTACAAAGAACACGTTCATAGTACCAATTTCCTGAACATATTTATGCTCGAAACCATCAGTCCAAAGAATCTGATCGTAGCCCATTTCGCGAATCTTCATGGTAGGATACATGCTCGCACCATAGTTGCCTGCTGCCTTGGTAAAACCAATACCACCGGGAAATGCACGAACATATTTGTCCTGAACATAGATCGACACTGGCTTTGCATAGTATGGACCCGCAGGACTGGTAATGATCATGAAAGAGAACTTCTCAGCAGGTTTTACACCAATAAACTCATCGGTGGCCACCATAAACGGACGAATATACAAGCTCGTACCATCTGCAGAAGGAATCCAGTCGCGATCCAGATCTATCAAAGTGCGCATGCCTTCAACAAAAATATCTTCAGGTACATCGGGCATAGCCATACGCTCAGCCGAACGGTTCATACGCTTCCAATTGTCATAAGGACGGAAAATCAAAGGGTTGCCTTCCGAATCCTTATAAGCTTTTACTCCTTCAAAGATCGCCTGACCATAATGAAAAAACGTGGTGGCAGGGCTCAAACTAAGATTGCCGAAAGGGATGATTTCAGGTTGTTTCCATCCACCGTTTTCATAGTGAGCTACCAGCATGTGATCTGAATACAATTTGCCAAACTGAATATTGGACAGGTCCAGTTGATGAATCCGGCTCTTTCCGACTTTACTCACCTTGATCTCTAATGTGGAAACACTCATAATGCGTAATTAAGATTGGAATTGGAATTGAATTAATTTCGCAAAGAAACGAAAATTTTCCCGAAGGCTTTCCGGACAAAGCATATCAAAGACTTATATGAGCGACATACATGATATCATCAACGCAGAAATCATCAGCAGCGATTACGACATTTTCTGGACGCTTCCGGAAGAAGTAACCACCCTTGAACCGCGCCCGGTATTGATAGCAAGTCAGCCTTTCGATTGCGGAAGTGCAGAGGAAACTCAACTCAAAAAAATGCTGCAGGCCTGCCAGCTTGGCGATAAGGACTACCATGTAATACAGTTTGGAGAAGGACAAAAGGTTGCATGGCATCTACTTAGAGATCAACTTCAGGTAAAATCCATTATTATATTGGGAATCAACCCAGAACAACTTGGCGTGTCTGCCCTGTTCATGCCACATCAACTCAGCAGATTCAACCAGTGCAACTGGATTTTGACCGAAAGTTTGCAAGTATTGATGACGCGCCCTGAGATAAAGAATCATCTCTGGCAATACGGTTTGAAACCTGCATTTGTGGAAAAAGTTTACGATTAGAATTATAGTTGCAAGCATTGGAACTACCCGAGAAAATACTCAAGGCTTATTGGGGATATTCCTCTTTTCGCCCGCTTCAGAAAGAAATCATAAAAAGCGTACTGGACGGGAAGGATACCTTGGCATTGCTTCCTACCGGCGGCGGAAAATCGCTTTGTTATCAACTTCCTGCGCTTGCAAATGAAGGATTTTGTCTGGTAGTTTCTCCCCTGGTAGCACTGATGCAGGATCAGGTAGAAAGACTCAAACAACTCGATATCAGCGCTGCAGCTATTCATGCCGGCATGTCGTTTCGGGAGGTAGAAAACACGCTTAGAAATACTGTTCAGGATGGCTACAAACTGCTCTATGTTTCTCCGGAAAGACTACAAAGCAAGCTTTTCAATGAGTTTCTTCCGGAATTTAATCTGAACCTTATCGCCATAGATGAAGCACACTGCATCTCTCAGTGGGGACATGATTTCCGTCCCGACTATTTAAAGATCGCTTCGCTGAAGGAAGTATTCCCCCGTGTACCTGTACTTGCACTTACTGCCACTGCTACACCGGAGGTTCAGCAGGACATCATCCAGCATCTGGCGTTGAAATCGCCTGCTATCTTCAGGCAAAGCTTCAGGCGACACAATATTTTTTACGAAATAAAACGCACCGACAACAAAGTTGGTGAAACACTTTTCGCACTCACCCACAATAACGGAAGTGCCATCATCTATTGCCGCAGCAGACGACAGACAGAGGCACTCGCAAAACAACTGAAAGAATCGGGACAGAACGCACTATGTTATCATGCAGGAATGACCAGAGCCCGTCGGGAAGAAGCGCAGGAACAATGGATGACAGGGGTTGTAAAGGCAATGGTTGCTACTACAGCGTTCGGTATGGGCATAGATAAGCCTGACGTGCGCACGGTCGTTCATTTTGATGCACCGGAACACCCGGAAGCATACTATCAGGAGGCAGGAAGAGCGGGAAGAGATCTGAAAGCTTCAAGAGCGATTATGTTGTTCAATCATGCGGACATAGAGCGATTGCGCGAAAGCACTGCTATTCATTTTCCTCCGGAAAGTTTTCTGCGCAAAGTTTACCAAAGCGTTTGCGAATATCTGCAAATACCTATTGGCGTAGCTCCGGAAAAATATTTCGATTTCGAACTTGCTGACTTCTGTACAAAATTCCAGCTTGAACCGGTGCTTACCACACACGCTTTGCGGTTATTACAACAGGAATCGTTGTGGACTTTATCGGATACTGTCTTTCTAACTCCCACTCTTTTCTTCAAAACCCACCGGAATGTTATTGAAGTGTTGGCACAAACACAGCCACATCTTGCAATCGTTGCCACAGCCGCGCTTCGACTTTACGGGACCTTATTTCACTATCCTACGTACATAAAAATTCCGGCGATCGCCAAACAAGCGAGACTATCGCGCGAATGGACACATCGTTATCTGCTTCAGCTTCACGAGATGGATATTGTAGAATATCAGCCTGCGAAGGAAGGTGCTCAGTTATATTTTCACCATACACGAGTGGATTCAAAGCATTTACTTATTAATCTACAACGCATCGGAAGGCTCCGAAAAAATCATGAGCGGAGAACGGCTGCAATGATCGGACTTCTGGAAGAAAAAGACATTTGCAGGGAGCGATACTTACTTGAATATTTCGCTGAAGAAACGACAGGCGACTGTGGTCATTGCGATATCTGTGAAAGGAAAAATGCCTCACCGATGCCTCGTGAGGAAATCATCAAAATGCTAAAAACTTCTTTGAAAACTCCAGTTGCTACCGAGCACTTGCTAAGAATGTTTCCTGTTTATGAAAAACATCGCGTGATTGACATCCTGCGAGAAATGCTCGACAATGGCGAAATCATAAAAGATGTTAAAGGTTGCCTTTCATTCGCATAAACGCCAACATGTCACTAAACCTCGCTGTCTTATTCTTCGTTCCTCCTTAACTTGCTTCTGATGAAAAGGATTTTCTACCTGTTTGTATTTCTGGTTTGCTGCAATCATAATCTGGTCGCAAAAGATGGTTATCGCATTAAAGTAAATCTTACTGACCGACGGGATTCTGTTGTTTATCTGGCTCATTATTATGCCAAGGGGTTTCCTAAAGTCTATAAATCGGATTCAGCAAAACTGGATAAGAAAGGCTATGCCATCTTTGAAAGAAAGGAGAAAATTACCGGCGGCATCTATCTCATTCTTCCTTCTGACAGAAAAAGTTTCTTTGAAATAGTATTGGACAATGGTGATGATTTCTCTGTTACGGCAACCATGGACAGCCTAAAAGGGAATGTACACTTTAAAAATTCACCTCTGAATTTAGATTTCCTCGAGTACCAGCAATTTATAGCGCAGCAAACCGAGAAAGACAAAAGGCTCAAAGAAGAACTGGCAAAGGCAAAAACATCTGAAGACTCGGCAGACATCTATAAACGTTCGAAGGAAATCCGAAATGCAATGACTGCTTATCGCAGAAATTATGCAGAAAATCATCCGCAAAATTTACTCTCATCCATCTTTCGGGCGATGCAGGTGCCACAAGTTCCGGAGGGACCGCATTACAAGGAAGATGGCAAAACCATTGATAGCAATTACGGATATTACTTCTACAAATCACATTATTGGGACGGCTTCAACTTTCAGGATGACCGGCTGATCCATACGCCTATACTTGATGCAAAACTGGAAGAATATTTCAACAAAATCGTTTTGCAACAGGAAGACAGTGTGATCAAAGAAGCAGATACGCTTCTCGTCAGGATGCGCGGCACGGAACATCTTTTTAGATATACACTCAACTGGCTCAGCACCAATGCCCAGACTTCAAAGGTGATGGGTATGGACAAAGTCTTTGTTCATCTCGTCGAAAACTTCTACATGAAGGGAGATGCCGATTGGCTTTCTGAGGAAATGCTCAACAAGTATATAGACAGAGCCAAAAAGATAGCACCCAATGTGATCAACAATCCTGCACCTCCGTTTGTTGCCGATGACTTATCTAACAAGGAACTTAAATTATACGATTTCAAAGCCAAATACACCCTGCTTGTTTTTTACTCCGCAGATTGCGGGCATTGCAAACATGAACTTCCGCTGGTAGACTCGGTTTACCGTGCTGTACTGAAAGACAAAGGGGTGCGTGTACTGGCTTTTAATGTTGAAAGAAAAGAAGAACAATGGCGGGATTTCATTACCAAAAACAAACTGGAACACTGGACACACGTCTGGGATCCTAAATACAAATCACGCTACTGGGCACTGTACGATACACAGTTGGTTCCGGCAATTTATCTGCTCGATGAAGAAAAGATCATTCGCGGTAAGAAACTCGACCATAGCAACATAGCCAAAGTAGTAGAACTCACCGAACGCAGGCTTAGTAAAGGTCAGCCTTAACTATAACTATGTCCCATCCATAACGCACCGCTGATGCTATCTTTCTCGGCTCCTGTCACGCTACTCATCACATTGGTTTCTTCGCGCCAACGTAAGGTGCCTATCAGTGCCATCACCAATGCTTCTTTGAACTTCACCACCTGCTCATACGGCACTATGGCATTTACTTGTAATGGTGTCAACTGCTCCTGTAAAACTTCAATCAAAAAGTTATTGAACGCACCACCACCAGTCACCAACATTTTTGCCTGCTCCTTTTCATGAGGGAACTGTCTTACAACCTTAGCCACCTGTTCTGCAATATGCTGTACCACGGTGCGCAACAGGTCCTGATTCAGGTGAGAACTTTGCATAAGTTTCGGAAATACCAGTTCCTGAGCGGCATCGTTGCTTAAAGACTTGGGAGGCTGTCTGTCAAAATATTTCTGATCGTTCAGCTGACCTAAAACGGCGAGCAATAATTTCCCCTGCTGTGCCAAAGCTCCGTTCTCGTCGTATTCCATTCCTTCCGCCCGCGCCAATGCATTCAAAGCCTGATTTCCGGTGCAGACATCGAAAGCCATCATCTTTCCTTCATGTCTTACGGTGATATTCACAATACCGCCAATGTTCAGCCAATAATCAAAATCACCGAACAGCAATTTATCGCCTATGGGTACTATCGGTGCGCCTTGTCCTCCCAGGGCTACATCCAGCGAGCGCAGATCGCTGATGACCGGCAAGGCGGTGACTGCGGCAATTGTGGCGCCATCACCCAATTGAAAGGACGTACGGTTAGCCGGATCGTGGTACGCTGTATGTCCATGACTGGCAATAAAATCGACTTTATGATGAAGATCGTGTTCGGCAATAAACTTGTTTACCAGTTCTCCTGTATATCTGCCATAAGCCGTATGCAGTTTTAGAAAATCGCCGGCATCCATTTGGTCAGCGCGCGAAAGGTTTGCTACCCACTCCTCACTATAAGGAATACAGGCTGCTTGTTGAATGTCAAACTTCCATTCGCCCCTTGTTTCTTCCAGATAAGTATAGCATATATCCAATCCGTCAAGAGAACTTCCTGACATGAGCCCGATAACTTTATAAACCATGGCGCGAAGATAGCCGATGATTACGAGAGGGAGGAACAACCCAGAATTGCATTTATTTTTACCGCTCTGGACATGCAGTTTTTCATTCACTAGACATGCAGTTTTTCATTCACTATTTTCTTCATCTTATATTCCCGCTACTCATTGCACGTATCTATTCCCGTGCCAGCTGGAAAAGATCCTATATCATACTCCTGCTTACCATGCTGGTGGATCTCGATCATTTGTTTGCCGATCCCATATTTGCGCCCTGCCGTTGCAGTATCAATTTTCATCCTCTGCACAGCATGCCGGCTATTATCTTCTATCTACTCCTGTTATTTCCTTTCCGCACCCGACTCGTTGCTATAGGATTGCTTTGGCATATGCTCACCGACGGACTAGACTGCTATATGAGCAGCCTGAACTGCTGATGCGGTATCTTTACCTTATGTACAACATGCCATATTTCAAAGAGAAAGACAGAACCACGATACTGAGATTCATGAAAAATAATGCCTTTGTTACACTGATAGGATCGGACGGCGAACGAAGTGTAGCGACTCAGGTGCCGGGGATCGTCTCAGAGGGTGAAAACGGCATCTCCGTTCGCGGGCATATTATGCGAAAGACAGATCATCATCGCGCATTTGAGAAAAACAATCAGGTTCTGGTAATGTTTCAGGGGCCTCAATGTTACATAAGTGCCAGCTGGTATATGGATCGTGGGCATGGCAGCACGTGGAATTATATGACGGTTCACCTGCGAGGCAATATGCGGATGATGGAAGAAACCGAGACGATACAACTTCTTACAGACCTGACACATCTTTATGAGGGTCCTCAGGAAAAACCCGAACTGGTCGAAAACCTCGATCGGGATTATATTGTTGCCAATGTAAAAGCTATTGCAGGATTTGAGATCATAGCAGATTCCATAGACGCAATCTTCAAACTCAGCCAGAACCGCGATGACGAGACTTACATCAACATTGTAAATAAGCTAAAGCAGAGCGGCGAATGTGGTGCTCAGAAGATAGCAGAGGAGATGATCATAAGACGGGCAGCGTTATTTTCTGGTAAATAATCACCACAATTGAAAGAACAACTCAGCAATAGATGAGCTGCCTGCAAAATGCCGCAAATTTTACGGACTGTATTTTTGCCCAACTTATGGACAAACAAACGTTCGCGTAAAAAAAGATACCCTGCAACAAAAACAGCGAGATCTCCCGGCTACTTGACAAATAATATCAGGTAATTACGCCACCTGCGTAGCAAAATGTTGTTTGAAAACATTCGGTAGATCGGCGTGCACGATCTTACTCGCTACGTCAATCATATTTCGGAAGGCGAGTGCATGAGAAATTCCATGTCCGATGACCACAGGGCTATTGATACCCAAAATAGGGGTACCACCGTATATCTCGAAATTAAAGTGATGAAGAAAATCATCTTTGATACCGCGGTTGGTAAAGATATTATAGATGGACTCAGCCATTTTCAGCGCTACATTGCCCGTAAAGCCTTCGCAGACGATGACGTCGGCTTTCTGCAAGAACATATCACGCCCTTCAATATTGCCTATGAAGTTGATCTGAGCATGCTCTTTCAGCAAAGGATAAGTAGCCTGTGCCAGCAGATTTCCCTTTCCTTCTTCTTCTCCCAGATTCAGTAGACCTACTTTAGGATTTTCGATACCCCATACGCGGTTTACATAAAGCGAACCCAGTTGCGCAAACTGAACCAAATGTTCCGGCTTACAGTCGGCATTCGCACCGGCATCAAGAAGGAGGTTGTAACCGCCGTCTTCGCGCGGAATCGGAGAAATGATTGTGGGACGAAGAATACCTTCAATAGTTTTTACCGAATACATGGAACCTACCATCATGGCACCGGTGTTTCCGGCACTGATGAAGGCATCTGCCTTGTTCATTGCCAGCAATCCGAAACCGATGGCAATGCTGGAATTGGGCTTTTCTTTGAGTGCCTTGGTAGGATGCTCATGCATACCGATCACCTCGGCAGTTTCGATGAGTGTATACCTACCTTTGTAAGGCTCCAATAATGAAAGATAAGGCCCGGCAGCCTGAGGATCGCCTATAAGCAATAAATGAATACTCAGATCGTTCGATTGCTCGAAGAATTGTTGAACACCCTTAATTGCTTCGGCTGGCGCAAAATCGCCCCCCATGATGTCAAGCCCTATCTTCATTAACTATTCTGGAATTTAAGCTACAGTATTATTGATTCTGATCGCCTTCAGCAACAGCCGGATTCTTATCCATTACCACCTTTCCGCGGTAGTAAAGTTTTCCTTCCACCCAATGTGCGCGATGACGCAGATGGCTCTCTCCTGTTACAGGATCAATGCTCCAGGTAGCTGCTGTAGCCTTATAGTGTGTACGGCGCTTAGCACCGCGTTGCTGTGAGTGGCGTCGTTTTGGATTAGGCATTTTCTTAGATTTAAATAATTATTAGTTTATTTTCCTTTTCTGGTTACAGTCACGTTTCGCGCTGTAAGTTCTTTATTGAAAAGGCGAGACAACATTGAATCACTGTTAGTCCCACCAGTTTTATTCTTTTTCTCCTTTATCCTTCAGGGCCTTCAGTCCTTTCCAAATGTCATTTGCAGATTGGTCTTCCGGCTCCGGTTCAAGCTTGGTCAACAGGTTCAGCGCCTGAGGGTTGCAACCTGGCTTTCCGTCTGCCATATCCGGATGTATCCGTTGAAGCGGAATGCTCAGCATCACAAACTCGTACAGCCAGTTACTCAGATCTAAAACTGTCTCACTTCTTGGGATAAACACTACATCGCTTTCTTCATCGATCTCCTCTGCATCTTCACCTGCAAGCTTCACCAGCAGATCGAACTCATCCCAAAGTTGCAACTGAAAATCGTCGCCACAACGGTCACAGGGCACAACTACATATCCGCCAACATCGAAATGCAACATGAAAAAGTTGGTTTGCTTATCGAAACTAACTTTCACCACTGCATGCATTTCCTTCACATCTCCTACCCCTTCTCCATGGTCTTTCATAAAACGGTCGCCGATCTCATACTGGAAGGTATGCACACCGGGCTTCAGTCCCTGCCATGCAATTTCAAATTCCCGGTTATGTTTCATGTTACGACCTTCCTGCTTTAAATCTGGCAGCCAATCTCATGGTCTTTACCCTTCGAATGACTAATCCTACAAAGAACTTTTAGACTGCAGACGTCAAAAAAACATCGCAGAACCCTAAAAACGGGTGGCAAAGGTATAAAGATTTATCGGTTTAAAGCAATTTATTTCTCTTGACTAAAAAAGAATATAGCACTTGTTCTACAGGCCGGGAAAGGTCAACAGCCACTCTGTCTATACCGTATTGATGACAACGGCTTTCAATCATAAGGCGAAAATCGTCCATCTGCGCTAAATATTGATCCTTTATCTGCTGAGGCTGGAGCTTAATTTTTTCGCCGGTTTCGAGGTCTACGAATTCGAATGGACGGTTCTCAAATTCAAAATCGGCTTCCCTTTTTCCCTCCAGAATATGAAAAAGAATTACCTCATGTTTGTTATAACGCAGGTGCTGAAGTGCTGAGAAAAGTTCTTCGATTTGCGCAGCGTCGTCCATCATATCGCTAAAGATCACCACCAACGAACGCTTATGCATTTGCTCTGCTATCTGGTGCAGTGCAACAGAGGCATTGGTTGTTTTGTTTTGAACTTTTGATTCAAGAAACCTTTCCAACTGACTGGTAAGCAATCTGTAATGACTTGAAGTAGATTTGCACGCAGAAAGATAGTGGATGTCCTGATCGAACAATGCAAGTGCTGCAGCATCAAGTTGACGCTTCAAAAGCTGGAGAATACTGGCTGCGGACAAAATCGCAAATTGAAGTTTGCTCATCTTTCCCTCATCGCCGGAAAAATGCATGGAAGAGGAAGTGTCTATAGCCAGGCAACAGCGAAGATTGGTTTCTTCTTCAAAGCGCTTTACAAACAATTTATCGGTTCTCCCAAACACCCGCCAGTCGATATGTCGAAGTGCGTCACCCTGATTGTAAAGTCGGTGTTCTGCAAACTCTACCGAAAAGCCGTGGAAGGGACTTTTGTGCAAACCGATAATAAAACCCTCCACAACCTGTCGGGCGAGCAACTCAAGATTTTGAAATTTCGACTGATGGATTTGAAAGGTGGATGGACTGCTCATATAGATTTCAAAGTACGAAGATCAACACAAATAAAATGATAAAGCTCCCGCAGACCGTTCAACAGACATCGGCATGAGTTTCAAGAACATTGCAAACTAAGCCTTTCCGGAACTTTGACTTTTTCAAATTTCCTGTTATCTTCAACCGTTCAAACTGACTGCTTTAATGAAACTCCGTTTCCCGACTATAGTTGCTGCCGCTTTTTTCATCGGTATTGCATTGAGTTCATGCACCCGCGAATACATTTGCCAGTGTACCATAAAATATAGCGGCGAACCAGGATTACCAGATTCTACAATCAGAGAATACGAGATCCGGGATACCAAAAAGAAGGCTAAGTCGACTTGTGAAGCCAATTCCGGCACTTATACCACCGGAAATATAAAGACCGAAGAAACCTGTAAGATTTTCTAAGTCGCGGCTTTTACTTTTGTGCTTTAACCAATTTATGCAACAGGAGCAAGCGCAAAAAAAGACGACAATTTTCTACATCAAACGAATAACAGGATTGATACTGTTGCTGGTGACGGCAGCAGTTTTTTTATTTTCCGGCGTTGCTAAACTTTTTGCCTTTGATCCGTTTGTGTGGAATATCATGGATGCAGGAGTAGCCAGTATGAGACTGGCTTCAGTAATAGCCGGGCTCTTCATAGGACTGGAGTTTTTACTGGGGTTCTTTCTGATATTCCACATATTTCTACGAAGCTTCACCTACCCTGCCGTGATTGCCTTGCTTACAATATTCACCCTTTATCTGGTAATACTCATTATCCGACGGGGGAATGATGGCAATTGTGGCTGTTTCGGAGAAGCTTATACCATGACGCCTTTCACAGCCATCATCAAGAATCTGCTGATGATTGCTGCTACCATCTTACTGTATTATATCTATTCTTTAAAAGCCTATCGTTATACAAAATGGATAGCTTTGGTCATTACCCTGGCAACATTGACTACACCTTTCATTCTTTATCCCCCCATCAGTAATTCAAAACCGCAGGTGATTCAACAGAAGATAGATCTTACCGCGCTGTATCTGTCAAAAAATCCCGATAACGAACCGGCTCCGGTAGAATTAAGGCAGGGAAAACATATTGTAGCATTTATGAGTCTTAGCTGTTCGCATTGCAGAAAGGCGGCGTTTCTGTTGCAGGTCATTCATCGCCAGCATCCCGATTTTCCAATATTTTTTGTATTAAACGGCGATTCTTCACTGCTTCCGGATTTTTTCAGGGAAACACAATCAGAAGCCGTCCCTCATATACTGTTCCGGGGAGCGGGAGAATTTTTCGCAATGGCCGGAGAGGGTGTGCCTGCAATCTATTTTCTAAACAACAGTATAGCCGAGCGCAAAGCAAACTATTTCCAGCTTGATCCGGTATATATCAATGAATGGCTGAAAGAGTAGTTTTTCAAGAAACCTGAAATAAGGAGTGCTGTCTCTTTGCAGGGATGGAGCGCTCAATCGAATAGCTGTTATAAATTCTCAGGTACGTTATACTGCTGGAATATTTACTTCAAAGCAGGACCCCTTGCCTTCGGCACTCGTTACACGAATTTCACCATTGTTTTTCTTCAGAAATTCATGGATTAGTACCAAACCCAGTCCAACACCTCTTTCCCCCGCTGTACCCCGCTCAATGACGCGGTCTTTCGGGTTGAACAGTTTAGAACGAACTTCCTCTGACATTCCGACGCCGTAGTCTTTTACCTGAATAATGATACGACCGTTCTCTTTTCTTCCTGTCAGCTCAACATGTTGTCCTTCGTGAGAAAATTTGATAGCATTGACCAGCAAGTTGCGCAGGATAAATGCCAGTTGAGATTTGTCGAAGCGTGCAATACAAAGATCGTCTATCTTTTGAACAAGCTTTACAGATTTATGGCTCGCTACATTGGTAAGCAGTTTTCGGGTCTGATCTGCCAGCATATTCACATCTACAGCTTCCTGTCGTGTTTCCTGCCTTTTAAATTGCCCGGAGCCCCATTGAAGTAGATTGTCAAGAGTTTCCAATGTAGCTGTGGCAGAAAGATGAAGACTGTTGACCAGATGCTTATGTTCTTCTTCGTTGAGCCCTCCGTGTTCCAGCAATTCAAGTGAGCCGATGATACTGTTGAGCGGACTGCGCAGATCGTGACTGATCACAGCGAACATTTTATCCTTTGTATCGTTTGTTGCAGCCAGTTCAGCCTTTTGCTCCAGCAGAAGTCGGTTAGCCGTACGAATTTTTACAATTCCAATAATTGCAAAGATTACAAAGGCAAGCGTTATCACACTGAATGCAATGAAGACATTCTTTTGCAGGGTCTGATTCGCTTTTTCCAATTGCAGCGTCTTCACTTCATCTTCGATTTCATGAAGTTGCATTGCTATACTTGTACGTTCTACATGGACTCGCTCTTCCGCATTTTCACGAGCTTCCTGTAATGCCAGGATTTTGTCAAAGAGTATTGCTGCATCTTTATACTTGCCCTGGGCTGTATAAATTTTGTGTAGCAGTACATAATTTTCGTAAAGTGCGCTTTCGTCCTGAGCCTCAACAGCAATCTCAGTGCTTCGGTTCAAATAGGTCAAAGCCTCATCGTATTGCTGTTGACGTATCAGCAAATCTGCAATTCCGGCACAGACACCCGAAATGCCTTTCAAGTATCCTGATTCATTGCGGATTGCAAGTGCACTGTCGAGATAAATTCTGGCGAGATCGTATTTTTGGGTTTCGCGATATGCATTACCCAGATTCTGATAAATATCAGGTAATGTTCTTGCGGACACTTCATCATGTACCAGACTACGGGCTTTATGCAGCACATCCAGAGATTTGGCATAGTCGCCTTTTTGGCCGTACAGTACCCCCAGATTGTTGTACACGATAACGGCCATTTTTTTATCGTTTGATCGCTGGGCATACTCCATCGATCTTTCAGCATATTCGATGGCATGTTCCCAGTCATCCACCTGTCCGTAAACCAAAGCAATCTTGTAGTTAATATCTGCTATAGCCTCTTCGTCTTTTACATCCTCTGCCAGTCGCACAGCTTGTAAAAACCAGCCCAGTGCCTTTGCGGAATGATTCTGTATTCCCTCATTCACTCCTAAAAGCGTGTACATATCGACGACTTGGTCGGGACGATTCAGACGCTTGTACAATTCGATCGACTTGTTGTAATAGGTCGCGGCCAAATCATGTTTGCTTTGGTACATCTCATAAGTACCGAGCCACCAACCTGCTTCTGCCTCCCCCTGTAAGTAACCCTTTTTCACAGAAAGGTCATAAGCAGTACGCATAAGGCTCAAAGCGCTGTCACGATGGGTGCCCGCAATAAGCTTTGCGTGGCTAATCATCTTGCTGATGTGAGTAGTATCCTGAGATGTAAATTTTTGAGACAAGGCCCAAAAGGGTGTAAATAGGAGAATGCCAATAAGGATCGAACGCATAAACACAAGTCAATGAATGCTTTGCTAAAATAAGCTTAATAATGTCAATCAACGAAAGTTGACAAAAAGAAGTATATACCTGAATGTAAAAAGGCTGCCTTTCAGGCAGCCTTATGTAATGCTTTATTTTGAGCTATAAACTAAGCCACAGCTTCCTTCTGCAACACTTCGGCCATGGTCTTTCCGATGTTGGCGGGGCTTTCCACGACATGAATACCACACTCGCTCATAATCTTCATTTTTGCAGCGGCAGTATCATCTGCTCCTCCGATAATCGCACCGGCGTGACCCATACGGCGGCCGGGAGGAGCGGTTTGTCCTGCAATAAAACCAACCACCGGCTTTCTCATATTATTCTTGAGCCATTGAGCAGCTTCAGCTTCCATATTACCACCAATCTCTCCAATCATGATAATGCCATCTGTTTCTGGATCGTTCATCAATAGTTCGACCGCTTCTTTGGTAGTAGTTCCGATGATTGGGTCTCCACCAATACCTATTGCAGTAGAAATACCCAAACCGGCTTTTACTGCCTGATCTGCTGCTTCGTATGTAAGTGTACCACTTTTCGAAACAATACCAATACGGCCCGGTTGAAAGACGAAACCAGGCATGATGCCTACTTTGGCTTCACCCGCAGTGATAACACCGGGACAGTTTGGACCAATCAGTCTGCAATCTTTTCCCTTCAGGAATTCTCGGGCTTTCACCATATCCTGTACGGGAATACCTTCCGTTATACAAATGATCACTTTGATACCTGCCTCAGCCGCTTCCATAATAGCATCCGCTGCAAAAGCCGGTGGTACAAAGATGATAGACACGTCAGCACCTGCTTTGTTCACTGCATCTGCTACTGTGTTGAATACTGGTCTGTCGAGATGCGTAGAGCCACCTTTACCCGGCGTCACTCCGCCTACCACGTTAGTACCATATTCGATCATTTGCGTAGCATGGAAAGTTCCCTCAGTACCGGTAAATCCCTGTACGATTACTCTTGAATTTTTATTGACTAAAACTGCCATGGGCTTTCTTAATTAATTGTAAAATGTGCGCGCAAAAATAAATTAATTGCCCTCAATCACAAATTCATTCTTTAGCTTTGCAACGCAATTGCTTCAAGAAAACTAAGACTAGCAACTTGTTAAGAAAATTTTTTGATTTCACTAACCAAACCTTTTCTTTCTGCGTTTAGTCTTATATACCGAGGTTAGCTACCCCAACTAATAAGATGCAATAACTGCAATAGGTAACAGTATAAAAATAAAGGAGAGCGTTTTCTCATAAAAGATATTAAAAACGAAAAAGTGCCGTTTAATCACAGCACTTTTCGAAGGTCGCTAAAGATGTAATGGGTAATCAATTCTAGATTTGAAGGCCGGTGTCTACCGGCTTTTTTCTTTTAGCAACTCCAAGTTATAAAAAAGGAATTAACAAACAAACTTTTTTATGACAATTTTTACCCCTTTGTCTCCCCCTTTGTCTGAGAACTGTCATAAAAATTTTTCGTCTTTACATTTTTCCTTCTGCTTCCAGTTTACTCATTTCCTTCGCTTTCAGCAAAAATTCAGATGCGAAAATGAAGTCGTTAAGGTCCTTATCGTCGCTAAAGATGATCTCCTTTGACGATCCTTCCCATTTCTTCCGTCCTTTATGCATATAAACGATATGATCTCCACTTTCCATCACAGTATTCATATCGTGGGTATTAATAATCGTGGTCATCTTGTATTCCTGAGTCAACTCGTTTATGAGTTTATCAATTACCAGCGATGTCTGCGGATCGAGTCCTGAATTCGGTTCATCGCAAAAAAGATATTTGGGGTTAAGCACCAGTGCCCTCGCGAGTGCCACACGTTTCTTCATACCACCGCTGATTTCCGCAGGGAACTTTTTATTAGACCCTTCCAGATTCACCCGCGACAACACTTCATTCACTCTGTTGAGTTTTTCTTTTCTGGTCATCTTGGTAAACATATCCAGAGGAAAGCGCACATTGCGTTCTACGGTCATACTGTCGAAGAGTGCGGAGCCCTGAAACAACATGCCGATTTGTGTACGGACTTCTTTGAGGCTATGCGCGTCCATATTCAAAATATTTTTCCCTTCGTACAGTATCTCACCGGCATCTGGCTTCAAGAGTCCAACCATGCATTTCATAAACACTGTTTTTCCGCTACCGCTGGCCCCAATGATAAGATTGGTCTTGCCAGACTCCATTATTGCCGATACATCGTCAAGTACAACTTTATCGCCGAAGCTTTTGCTGATATTCTTTACTTCTATCATGAGTGGTAATGTGCTTCAAAAATCGTAAGTATTTATAGTATTAGGAAATAAAAACAATGCCGTAACGAGGGCGTGGCTTTGAAACAGGCAGTGCTGCGTTAACCGTGACCATCAACGGTATATACTTTCTTCAGGGTTTCATCAGTTTTCTCAAAACTCAATTGATGCGAAAATGCTTACCGGGCAAAGCTTTAATCAGTCCTCTCATTTCCATTTGCAACAGCAACGAAGCCAACGCGGAACTCGATAATCCGGTCTCGCAAAGAAGTTCATCTGCATGAAGGGAATCTTTTCCTTTCAAAAGATTGAAAACACGTTCCTCATCGGCAGAAAGTTCGAGAAACAATTGAGGCTGTCTTGTACGCTGCGAAGCTCCTCTCCAGTTCATCAAATCCAACAGATCGGTACTTCCCGTTACCATTGCTGCAAGATTTTTACGAATCAGATGGTTAGGTCCTTCCGATTTACTGTCGAATATCCTACCGGGGACTGCTGCCACTTCTCTGTTATAGCCATGCGCCAGATATGCTGTGATCATGGCTCCGCCTTTTACATCACTTTCTACAACGACCGTCACATCGCTCATGCCTGCCACAACCCTGTTGCGCACCGGAAAGTTCTGTCTTAATACTGCTGTTCCAGATGGAAACTCTGTGAGCAACCCACCGTGTTCTAACATTTCCTGCGCAAGTGATCTGTTGGTAGCAGGATAAACTTTATCCAAACCACTGCCCATAACGCCCACGGTGGGAATACCATTTTTCAAGCTGGACTTATGGGCAATCGTATCGATGCCTAATGCCAGACCGCTAACAATCACCACACCGTCAACGTCCCTCAAACCTTCAACCAGTTGCTCTGTAGCTCTGAGTCCGTAGTCTGTATTCTTTCTCGTGCCAATTACAGCAATCATCTTTTGCGCATTAAGATCGCCATTGCCTTTAAAATACAATACTACCGGTGGGTCTTCGCAATCCAGAAAACGTTTAGGGTAACGCTCCGTTCCCAGAAATAGTATTTCGATATTGTTCTTCAATACAAAATCCAATTCACGCTCTGCCTGTTGCAATACCTCGGGGCTCCGAAACATTTTAGCCTTCGGTTCGGAAAGTCCACTCAATGCTTTCAATTGCTTAACTGGCGCTTTAAATATCTCCTCGGGTGTAGCGAACTCCGCCAAAAGGGTTCGGGCTGTTTTCGGTCCTACATCCGGCACAAGACTCAAGGCTATTTCGTAAAAATGTCTGGATTCTTCTTTTGGCAACATATTTGCAAACTAACTGGATACGCATCCTATCTTTGAACTGAAAATATACGATAAACGATGAGAAAAGTATTTGGTTTTCTGAGTGTTGTGCTTGTATTACTGACAGCCTGTGCGGCTCAGAAGCGTACCGGAACTGCTGATGATCTTACTTATGTTCAGATGTGGCGCACTTCCTGTTTTGGTAAATGTCCGAATTATAAAGTAGAAATCTTTAACGATGGATTGGTACGCTATACAGGCTATCAGTTTACCGATACCGGGATTTATGAGAAAAACATTGGTGCAGTTAAGGCAAAACAAATCCTAAACAACTTCAGTTCAAAAAAGATCGATACGCTAAAACAAGAGTACCCGATGAAAATAGCTGATTTGCCCGGCATCAATTACACATTTCGTTTTGGGAATCGGGAGCAGATAGTACGCAATGCAGAATTTGGCCCTTTGTTTCTTCGCGAGATGGCTAACCGGATAGATGAGTTAGTAAAGCAAGAGGAAAACAGTGTGCCGAAGATGGATGGCACCTGGAAAAAGATATCCGACCACCCGAAAGGAGATTAAAAAAAGAAAGCTGTTCTTCCTCGAACAGCTTTCTTTTTATAGATGTAATTTGTCTTTTTTTGCGAGCAGATCTTCGACTGTTTCTCTGTACATCTCATCCGGCACGCAACAGTCTACGGGGCAAACAGCAGCACACTGAGGCTCATCATGAAAACCCTGACACTCCGTGCATTTGTCAGGTGTGATATAATAAACATCAACCGCGCGTGGTGCGTGGCGTGTTCCTGCATCGGTTGTCGTCCCATCCATTAATGTGTAAGTACCTTTTACGGACGTACCGTCTGCAATTGCCCATTCAACGCCTCCTTCATAAATCGCATTGTTGGGACATTCAGGTTCGCAAGCCCCGCAATTGATGCATTCGTCCGTTATCTTAATAGCCATAACTGTCTTTTGTTTTGGGATTATTGCCGCCAAAGTTACAATTTCGCGACAGAAAATTTACAGCGTATGATAGCCGCAGACAAAAGAATTGAACTGATGACCAAACTTGGTGAATACATGCTTTCCGATGAAGAATCGTGGCTTGTCTCCAAGGAGCGTGCTGTTATCATGAATGCATGGTTTACACCTTTTAATATAGATCTGGCGGCACAAGGTATCGCTCAGTCATTCCTGCAAAAAGACAAGCTGGAACAATGGCTTGGCAACTATCCGATGCCAGCGAAATCTTCTAAGGTCGGTATCGTTATGGCAGGAAACATCCCACTCGTGGGCTTTCATGATTTTTTGTGTGGTTTCATGAGCGGACATGAATTGTTTCTGAAGCTGTCTTCAAAAGATGAAGTGATGCTCCGGCATCTGGTAGAAAGGCTCATAGCATGGGAACCTGAACTAGCCGAGAAAATACAGATCGCCGACAGGCTGAACAATTGCCACGCATACATCGCAACCGGCAGTAACAATACTGCGAGATATTTCGAACAATATTTCTCGAAGTACCCGCATATCATCCGACGCAACCGCACTTCAGTGGCTATACTTACAGGAGATGAAACAGATGAAGAACTTAGAGCACTTGGTAAGGATGTGTTTACCTATTTCGGACTTGGATGCCGGAATGTAACGCAGATATGTGTACCCGTAGGATACGATTTCTCGAGGTTGCTGGAGATATTCCGCGCGTTCAACCCAATGGAACATCATAAGTACAAGAACAATTACGATTATCATTTTGCGATCTATATGCTCAACAGAGTTCCATATCTGACCAATGATTCGTTGCTGCTGGTGGAAAACGATCTGCCTTTTTCCGCAGTGAGTGTTTTGCATTATCGTTATTACGATGATCGCAAAGCTTTGATAGAAGAGTTGAAAAACAGCAGCGATATTCAAACAATTGTCGGTCGCGAACTGACACCTTTCGGAACTGCTCAGCAACCTACGCTTTTCGACTACGCAGATGGCGTCGATATTATGGCGTTTTTGTGTAGCTTGAAATAAATTTACTATCACCCAACAACACTGTACCATGCTTCGTCATCTCCTGCTTGCCTTTTTCCTGATAGGCTTTTCGCTCCCTAATACTGCTGCCTCGCTCGATACAGCAAAGCTCAACCAACTGATCTCAGCTGTGGATCAGCATCAAAAGATCATGGGTGCTCTTACCGTTTCTCATAAAGGAAAGAATGTGTACAACAAAGCCTGGGGAATCCGAAGCATTACCAGCAAAGGCACATTGCCCACCAATACCGAAACCAAATTTCGCATCGGTTCTATCTCTAAAACCTTCACCGCCGTAATGATCCTTCAGTTGGTGGAGGAAGGAAAGCTTTCGCTCGACAATAAACTTTCGCAATATTACCCCAGCCTACCCAACGCCTCGGAGATCACGCTGGAACAAATGCTGAATCATCACAGCGGACTTTACAATTTCACCGACAGCAGTTATTATGATTATCGCACCAAACCCAAATCGCGCGAGGAAATGCTGGAGATGTTCCGTCAACAACCTCCGTCTTTTCTACCAGGAACAAAGGGAGAATATTCGAATACCAATTATGTGCTGCTGGGTTATATTCTGGAAAAAGTAACCGGCGAAAGTTATGCGGCAAACCTCAGGAAACGGATCACCTCAAAACTTTCGCTAAAACATACCTACAACGGCTCCGCACCGGATGCATTCAAAAACGAAGCTTCCTCATTTTACTACACAGGCGAGAATTGGAAAAAAGACGACGAAACACACATGAGCATCACCCTCGGTGCCGGATCGCTCGTATCTACCACAAATGATCTGGTACGATTCATTGAAGGTTTATTCGCCGGGAAACTGGTATCGAAAGAAACTTTACAAAAGATGGTTATCATGAAGGATGGTTACGGATTGGGAATTTTCCAGTTTCCTTTCGATGAAAAGTATTGCTATGGACATACCGGTGGTATCGATGAATTTCATTCCATGCTGGGATACTTTCCCGGCGACAGCCTTGCTTTTGCTTTTACCGGTAACGGACAGAATATTGAGATGAATGATTTGGCAATTGGAGTACTGAGCATCTGTTTCAATCGCGCTTATGAAATTCCCAATTATAATGTTGAAGCTTATAAGATTGCCACTGCTGAACTGGCAAAATATGAAGGAATTTATTCCAGTGCAGGATTTCCTCTGAAAATCAAGATTTGGAAAGAAGGCGAAAAACTGTTGGCGCAAGCAACGGGACAAGGCGCTTTTGCGCTCACACCGGTCAGCGACAGCGTATTCAAATTCGAACCGGCAAGAATACAAATGGTATTTGACCTCGCTGAAAAATCCGAGATAAAGAAGTTTACCCTCACACAGGGACGCGGAAATTATGTCTTCGTAAAAGAGTAAAGTTCCGCAGGCATTTGCGGCAAAACCTTCAGAATGAAATTTCTCCTTCTTAGGATCAGAAAGTCCTGATACCTATTTCGCAATTTCTTTTAAAAAGAATAACCGGCGATGCTAAGAAGTGTGAGTATAATCAAAAACAAAAGCTGTTTCATCTTGTTCATATTGGCGTGTCAACAATGCAATGGGACATTTAAACTTAAACAGAATATTACGATCCTGCAAAAAAACCTCCTCGGATTTTAACGCAGTATTGAAAAGCAATTGGTTATTTTCAATCGGGCAATGCAATAGCTCTGATTTATGAACCGGAAGAGTGCCAGCCGCCGATTGCGGTATTACCTCCAATATATCCCCTTTACCATGAATACGGTGCTGGTCGCCGTTGCAGCGATCGTTGTATACTGGCTCCTGTACAGACCTTTACCCAAAGCCTCGCAAGACCCTTCGCCTTTTTTGCCCTTCATTTTGCTGATGGCTAAAATGGCGTTCTGGTTTGTGCTGGCAGTCGTGGCATTCTCTGTTTTGAGTACTCTGTTCAGCTGGATTTATTACTTGTGGCTAAAACGAACACAAAAGATCATCCTTCAGGTGGATTTTTCACATGCACCTACCAAGTCAGGCGCACATAATATTTATCTTCAGTCGACGCTTGAAAAAGTTCGCCGTCCTGTTTTGGGCTTTGTAAAAGGCAGACTGTTTTACGATGATCATCTTTTAACGGAAAAATTCCCGCTTCTTTCCGACAAACGAAAAGCAAAAAGTTTCTTAAGAGCAGCTATTACAGGCAAAAGCAAATTCAATCTTCCCGATATCAAGGAGTATGAACTCAAAGGCGGGTTTATTTTTTTCGAAGACATGCTACATCTCTTTTCCCTTGCAGTGCGTCAGCCGGTGAGCGGGCATTTTTATCAACCACCTGTATTACAGCAACCGGAAGAAAAAGATGTATTTCCTAAAAAGACAGAAGCCCTTGATGTACGGATCGACCAGATGCGGCGGGGGGAAGGAGAATATCTCAACTATAAAGATTTTGAAGCAGGAGACGATGTACGAAGGATCGTGTGGAAAGTATATGCCAAAAATCGGGATTTGGTTGTGCGCATTCCCGAAATGTTTGAACCTTACGCTTCGCACTTGTATTTCTATGCAAGCTTTCATGCGGCGGTAAGAACACAATGGCTGACCGAGGATTATCTGAAGGAAATGCTCAATTATTATAAGAATCAGGTTTGGACTGTTTACGATACACTGTCGAAAAAGGAATGGGAGCTGAGATATATACCTGATCAGTCTTTTCATTTGCCGGAACACCTTAGCGTATCCCAACGCGATGCACGGATCATCAGCAACAGCAAGTGGCAAGGAGAAATCTCGGTGTCTGCATATTTCCGTCCAAAGCAGGGTGCGGTACTCTGCATTTCCTCACTGACCGACCCGGAAGATCTGCGCAACTTGCTCAATCAATGCGACGAGTCTACTGTAGTGTACTTCGTAAAATGTTCTCAGGTATTTCGAAACATTGTCGCCTGGACCTGGATCAAACGGTTGATCTTTCTACCACCATCTGATCGTCTGGGGAAACTGCGTGCACGCTGGTTGTTTTCCCCCTTGCGTCTGAACATCAGAAAACGTGAAAAAGAAATCGAAGCGATCCTAAAGGAAAGTGTAGTTCGAAGCGGTGTGCTTTAACTAGAGCGAAGCGATCGGCTTTGCGACATCATGATAGAAGAGAAACTGCCAGCCTTCCTGTCTGCCCCGCGTTGCATATTGTTCTCTTAATGCCATTGCCTTTTTCCCATCATAGTCGTACTTGGCAATGTATTTCATCTTCATTTGCTTGAGCTGAGGGGCTTCATCACCACCGAAAAATATCTTTTCTTCACCGTCTTCGACCAGAAAGACAATATGCTCGGGAGAGTGCCCTCCGGAATGCTCAAAATGTATGAAGCCTTCTATATCACCCTTTTCCCCGTCAAGCCACCGTACCTGACCGGAAGAAAACAAAGGCTCAATTTCTTCAGGGATAAATGAAGGGAAGCCAGTTTTCAGCGCAAAATCTGCTTCGTTGCGATAGATGTAATAAGCGGCATTTTCAAAGCTAGGTCGCATCACTCCTCTGCTGTCCCGAAAAGTGCTACCGCCTGCATGGTCTTTGTGCAAATGTGAAAGCAGCACACGGGTAACTTGCGAGGGCTCAAAACCAACTTGCCGGAGATTGTGATGAATCTGCAAAGTCCCATCAGCATTTTGAAAGCCCAAACCGGTATCAACAACAATTACATCTTTCTCCGTAACGATCAAAAAAGGCTGCACCTCCACCAGCAGCGAACCCGTCGGACGATCATTTAGTTCGTCAGTCGATGGATTGAAAGGATGAAAAATCTTATCGTGCCCTATTGTAAATACACCTTCCGATAACGGATAAATCCTTGCCATAAAGGTGCAAAGTTAACGGATCATCACTTGTCTGTCGGCGTCAAGTCGCAACAGGATAAAGATGAGCACACTAAAGGAAAGAAGAGACGATCCTCCATAACTCAGGAAGGGAAGCGTAATGCCGATCACAGGCGCAAGACCAATGGTCATGGATATATTGATGGCAAAGTGAAAGAACAACACCGAAGCTACACAATAGCCATAGATCCGACTAAAGGGAGATCGTTGTCTCTCTGCAAGGTGCAGGATGCGCATCATCAGACAGATATAGAGAAGTACAAGAGCAGCACTTCCTACAAAACCAAATTGTTCACCGATGGCGCAGAAGATAAAGTCGGTATTTTGCTCCGGAACAAAATCATTTTTAGTAGAAGTACCATTCAGAAAGCCCTTCCCAAGCAACCCACCCGAACCGATGGCAATTTTCGACTGTGTAACATTGTAATCGGAAGCATTTTCTCTTTTCTTCTTGAAATCTTCTTCCGAATCGGTAGCCGTCGCGATATATTCCTCCGGCACCTCCTTTCCCAGCATCGAATAGATCCGATCTATCTGATAACCTTTCAATACATGCTTAAAAGTCATCGGTATCAACACCTGCGAAAAGCCAATACCAATACCCCAACAACCCACGATCATAAACAGCAGTACAATATTCCGTCGAATGGCTGAACGCATCAAAACACCGACAAGAACTGCAAGTGCAGTGAGAATAATAAAAAGAACCATCCGATCTACCAGCAAAGACGCCAGTGCAAGTGCTACAGTGGAAAATCCTATGATGAGAAAAGCATTGGGCAAGCCTTCCCGGTACATGACCAGAAAAAAGCAAAAGTAAACCAGCGCCAGTCCTGTCTCGTTTTGAAGTAAAATGATAAGACAGGGCAACATGGCAATACCAATACCTACCAGTCGATGTCTCCAGGTTTGAAAATTGGTTTCCGGAAGGGACAAAAATTTAGCCAATGCCAACGAGGTAAATATCTTGGCAACTTCTCCGGGCTGAAAGGCAAAACCTCCTACGCCCAGCCAGGAATGAGAACCTTTCACATTCTTTCCGGCCACGATGGTAACTAAAAGCAGTATGATACCTACGGTATAAAACAGAAAGGCAAAACTGGAAAAGAACTTACTCTCAGTCCACAAAATGATCAATCCCGCGAAGAGCGCGATTCCCAGCCACGTAAGCTGTTTCATATGGCTCTTGCTCATGACAAAGATGGACGGATCCGTACTGCGATATTCTACGGAAAAAACCGCAAGCAGACCAATAAACACCAATACGATGTACAGGAGGAAGGTGATTCCATCTACGCGGCCGAATATGGATTTTCTTTCGTTGCTCATTTATTTGCCTGCTTTCAAAACCGCTGGAAGCTTCGTGCCCAGTCTTTTTTCAAACCACTTTCTGATTGCTATCGAATCGCTTGCACGAGCTGTACTGTCTTCGATTCTTTTTCGTTCCATCTTAGCTTCCCAGATTCTGCGATCTTTCGCTTTTTGAGCAGAATCGATAGCATTGAGATAAGGATTGATAAGATGAGCGTTCAGTAATTTTTCTTCGAGGTGTTTACGTTTGGAAGAAATGCTGTCTCTTAAATACTTCTCAATCATCAGGCTGGCAACCGGTCCTGCCCAGGTAGCACCATAACCTGCATTCTCCACAATCACGGCAATTGCAATTTTAGGATTCTCTCGCGGAGCAAAAGCCACGAAAACCGAGTGGTCTTTCATCTTCATTGCCTGACCACGCACTACCGCCTTGTTCTCCACCGTTCCGGTTTTAGCGCAGATTTCTATTCCTTCCAGCAAGGCTACCCTACCGGTTCCTCTTTCCACCACATCCTGCATTCCCTTTGCGATAATTGCAAACATGGTGTCTGGTGTATGAGGTAAAGGTTTATGCTGCTGCTTAAAACGCCGCAAGAGAGTGTCATTCGGATTATTATCGATGGCGCGTACAAAATGGGGCGTATAATAATATCCTTTGTTGGCAATGATACACATAGCGTTGGCAAGCTGAATAGGTGTCAGCGCCACCTCGCCCTGCCCCATTCCTACGAACAGGTTGGTACAGGAATTCCATGAGTTATTGTACATCTTATTATACAAGGCGGTATCAGGCACCAGGCCCTTTCCCTCAAAAGGAATATCTACACCGGTTGGATGTCCGAAACCGAAATTGTACATGTATTGGGTCCAGGCCTGCAAACCGTTCTTTGTGTTGCCCCATTTACGAGCATCTTCGATAAGCCTGAAAATGTGTACAAAATATGCATTGCAGGAATTGGCAAGTGCCACACGAAGATTGGCAGCGTGTCCTCCCCCTGAGTGAGTGCAGCCTATTCTTCTGCCGCAGGCATAATAGCCTCCTCCGCAAGGATAACCAAAAGACGGAGTGATAGCGCCGACATCCAATGCTACCAAACCTGTTATAGGCTTCATGGTAGAACCGGGATTATAGGACGCCTGTGTTGCACGGTTGAAAAGCGGCCGTTTAGGATCGGCAAACAGCATCGAGAAATTTCGCGTTCGCTCTCTACCCTTTAGTAAATTCGGATCAAAGCTCGGGCTGCTCACCATAGACAGGATTCCACCAGTGGAAGGATCGATAGCAACTACACTGCCGATCTTATTTGCCATGAGTCTTTCTGCATATTCCTGCAACTCTGCATCTACATAAAGCTGCAGGGTTCTTCCCGCAATGGCCGGTGTATCCAGCGCGCCCCGTTTATAAGACTCGCGTGGGCGGTTAAAATTATCACGCTCGAAATAATACACACCTCTTTGTCCTCTCAAAACTTCCTCATAGCTCGACTCCAATCCGTTCATCCCTACATAATCACCTTGTCTATAAGAAGCATACCGTGGATTTTCCAGCATCTTGGGCGAGATCTCACCAATGTAACCGAGGAAGATACCTGCACTTGCATTCGGATAGGAACGGATGGAACGCTCCAATAGTTCAAAACCTCCGAACAGAAACATGTTCTCCTTGAACTTTGCCGTCTGTTCTGCCGATAACTGTTCAATGAAAACGCTCTGCCGCATATTGCCATTTCGAATACGGGTTTTCAACAGAGTCTCGTCGAAAGTTTCGCGGTTTATTCCGAGTGCGTCACATAAGGCCAGAGTGTCCAGGTCGCGCGTGACTTTTGTAGGTGTAACCATCAGGTCGTACACCACTTCGTTAAAACACATGGTCTTGCCTTTCCTGTCAACGATCACGCCTCGTGGAGGATAAACAACCTTCCTGAAAATGGCGATGTCATTAGCCATGATCTTATACTTATCTTCAAACAGTTGAAGAAAAAGAAGTCTGGCCAGTATCACCACCGCGACACCGATAAAGATGAACCTAATAACGAACTGGCGGGGATTCGCCGCAAGAGACATGCTAAATCTGGATAATTAATACAGCAACAAAAGCAGCACAAACCTAACTGAAAAAGCTGATTCAAACAGACTAAAATGCCTGCCGGAAGAAGTAAATTTTTCCTCTTTTCGGTAGAGCGGATCTTATGCTGAAAATATTTTTCTGTCAAAGATTTTGGTCTTTTAAAATCACGTCTTACTTTTGCCACCCGCAAGACAGTTAGTCCGATGGTGTAACGGTAGCACTACAGATTTTGGTTCTGTCTGTCTAGGTTCGAATCCTGGTCGGACTACTGCAAAAGCCCCGCTGAAAAGTGGGGCTTTTACGTTTATAGTCCCGTTCCCCGATTGGTACAGTTTTATATCTTTGGAATGGGTATGGGACCACACCTTCTCTGGTATATTCTGGGCTGCATCGTGCTTATCGGCTTTTTTGCCGGCACGGAAATAGCCTTTATTTCTGCCAACAAGATCAATATTGAACTGAAAAAGAAACAGGGCACTTTCTCCGGAAAGATCCTCGGAAGATTCATGGATCATCCGGCTGAATTCATCGGAACAAGTCTGGTAGGCGTCAATATCATGTTGGTGGTTTATGGACTGCTGATGATCAGACTCACCGACCCCATTCTCACACAACTGCCCGCGCCCTTCAATTCGGAATATGTAAGGCTCATTGTAGACACTTTTATTGCGGCTATGGTGATTCTTTTGTTCGCAGAATTTCTCCCTAAAGCTATCTTCCGGACCAAAGCCGAAGCAGTGCTGAGTTTTTTTGCGCTCCCCATGTGGCTGATGTACAAATTGCTTTACCCCCTTGCGCAGGTTTTTGTATCTATTTCCGAATTCATTCTAAAATATCTTTTCAACGTCCGTATAAAAGAAAATCAGGCTGTATTCCACAGGGTTGATCTGGAGCATTTTGTAAAACAGAATCTTCACGGACACGATACGGAAAGCAATGAGGTGAATACCCAGCTTTTCGAAAATGCTCTTTCGCTGGTAAATGTAAAAGTGCGGAAATGTATGATCCCTCGCAATGAAATTGTGGGCGTTGATATCAACGCACCGATTTCGGAAGTACGTCAGCGCTTTATTGACACCCAGCTTTCCAAAATCATCGTTTATGAAGGCAACATGGATCAGATACAGGGCTATTTGCATCATCTCGATCTAAATCGCAGACCCAAAACGGTGAAGGATATTCTTCATACCATCACACCGGTACCGGAAGCCATGAGCGCCGTTGATCTTATGAACCGCTTCACAAAAGATCGAAAGAGCGTAGCCTGGGTTATTGATGAGTTCGGAGGTACCGCCGGCATTGTCACTATGGAAGATGTGCTAGAAGAAATCTTCGGCGAAATCCGCGACGAGTATGATGTGGAAGAATATGTAGAGAAACAGATTGCAGAGAACGAATACATTTTTTCCGGTCGTTTGGAATTGGACTATCTCAATGAAAAATATGGTTTCGATTTTCCTACCGGCAACTCCGAAACTTTGTCGGGCTATATCATTTCCCGCCACGAAGCTATCCCCAAGGTCAAAGAGCGAATTATTATAGGATTGTATGAATTCGACGTGCTGCTCACCAACGAAACAAGAATTGAAACCGTGAAGATGAAAGTGCTTCAACCCATCTAATGTGTTTCGCTCCATTGCTGCCTTAGGAAGATCAGGCAAATAATATTACTTTTAAGTCCCCCCTCTCTGAGGGAAACAACTTAAAAATTGATCAACATGGCAGTTACACGTCCTTTTAATCTGCAAGTCTGGATAGAAGAAAATCGTCACCTGCTGAAGCCACCGGTCGGCAATCAAACGATTTATAAAGATGCGGGTGATTTTATCGTTATGGTGGTGGGCGGTCCCAACAGTCGGAAAGACTTTCACTACAATGAAAGCGAGGAGTTGTTTTATCAGCTTGAGGGCGATATTGTTGTAAAGATTCAGGAGGACGGGAAAATAGTAGACATTCCCATCCGTCAGGGCGAAATATTTCTGCTCCCTGCGAAAACACCTCACTCTCCGCAACGAGGCGCCAATACAGTAGGATTGGTGATCGAGAAAGTTCGTCACGGCGAAGAGATTGACGGATTCCTGTGGTTTTGTGAATCCTGCGGCGAAAAACTTTATGATGAATATTTCAAGCTTACCGATATTGTAAAGCAATTGCCACCCGTTATGGAACGTTTTTACAGCGATGAGCAAAAGCGAACCTGCAAAAACTGCGGACACGTTATGCAGCCACCCACTCCTGTAAAGAAGGAGCAATAAAACGGCTTGTATGTTTCAGTAAAACTAAGGCTTTTGCTATTGTTACTTGCTCCCTAAAAATTTACTTTTGCGCAATCATTCAAAAAACGATACACATTAATGTCGCACGAAACACATCATCACGCAGATAATAAGCCCGGTGCTTCTTATGGCGCAGCGTTCTGGTTCGTTCTGATTCTTGCAGGTCTGTTTATCGGAGCTGTGAATTTTGTGAATGTTATGAGTCACGACGAGGGCGGTCACGGAGCAACACACGAACCAAAAGAACAAACAGGTAGTGGCACTCTGAAAGGTGAAACAGGTTTGGGCGCGCCAGCAGATCATCATACCGAACATCACGGAAGCGAAAGCAACGCAGAATCCACTCATCAGGAAGGTCACTAATCCACTCTAAAAAAGATGGATAAGCAAGATGTTGTTGCAATCACCGGTGCTGCAGGCTTCATAGGAAGTTACCTGACAAGCTATCTCAACCAGCTCGGATTTGAGAATCTGGTATTGGTCGACGATTTTTCCGACGAAAGAAAAGTTCTGAATCTTAAAGGCAAAAAAGCATCCTTCAAAGTGCATCGGGAACAGTTCTTCGATTGGGTAAAGTCGCATCAGGGTGCTATAAAGCATATGTTCCATCTGGGTGCGCGTACCGATACCACGGAGATGGACTACAAGGTGCATAAAAAATGGAACCTCGATTATTCGAAGGCTATTTGGGAATACTGCACCGAGGAAAAAATACCACTGGTTTATGCCTCTTCCGCGGCCACTTATGGCAATGGCGATTGGGGGTATAAAGACGACCATGATGTCGTAGGAAAATTGCAGCCGTTAAATCCTTACGGGAAGTCAAAAAATGACTTTGATATCTGGGCGCTTGAACAGAAGCAAACACCTCCTTTGTGGGCTGGTGTAAAATTCTTCAATGTTTACGGCCCCAACGAATATCATAAGGGGAGAATGGCTTCTGTGGTCTTTCATGCCTACAAACAGATAAAGGAGAATGGCTCCGTAAAACTTTTCCGCTCACATAATCCCGACTATCGCGATGGAGAGCAGATGCGCGACTTCGTTTATGTAAAAGATGTCGTGAAAATGTGCGTTTGGCTCATGGAAAACAAACCACAAAATGGCTTGTACAACATAGGCTCTGCAAAGGCAAGGTCGTTCAAAGATCTCGTGAATGCAATTTTCAACACCCTCGGACTGCCATCGGTAATAGAGTATATAGATACACCGGAAGATATCCGCGACAAGTATCAGTACTTCACCGAAGCCGACATGCAAAAACTGCGCGACGCAGGTTACTCCGAATCCTTCCATTCTCTCGAAGAGGGTATAAGAGATTACGTAAGCGGGTATCTGCAAAAGGGTGCTTATTTTTGATCCAAACAGATTGGTATGAAATCTATGGTTAAAATGCTTTTTGCCTGCGTGCTGGCAATAGGTTTTTCTCTTTCAGCAGAAGCACAAAGTCCGCATCAATACGGTAAGAAATTTAAAACCAAAAAGGCACTGCAAGTTTCCGAACTGGTGGAACGACTCAATGAAAAAAACAAGTTGGAGAACGTGGTGGTTGCAGGCGAAATATCGCAGGTTTGCCAGGCGGAAGGATGCTGGATGAAACTGAAGAATCCCGATGGCGGAGATATATTCGTAAAGTTCGGCAATCACGACTTTACAATTCCCAAAGATTTGGCCGGACGCAAAGCGGTTGTCAATGGTACGGCAACCCGAAAGACCATTTCAGTAGAGGAGCAAAAACACTACGCAGAAGATGCAGGAAAATCGGAAGCAGAAATTGCAGCGATTACAGAACCGAAAACCGAACTGCGCATCAACGCTACGGGCGTTTCTATAGAATAAAGCATTAAGGCTAAAAGGTTAAGTTTTCTTCAATCATTTTGTTTCAAGTCGTCGGGAAACCGGCGACTTTCTTTATGTACGCAGGTGTTAATCTGATGATCGCCGTCATTGCAAAGCCCTTGTGATTCTGTAAATTTGGAGTCTCATTAAACAAAGAACGATGCCACATTATCACTCGCTCGGAAATATCCCTCACAAACGTCATACGCAGTTTCACAAACCTGGCGGCGGACTGTATTCGGAACAACTATTCAGCACCGAAGGTTTTTCCTCCAACTATTCTCTTTTGTATCATATTCACCCACCAACACAGATCATTCGTGTTGAAGAACCGGTTGATGTTTCTCCTAAGGCAGCTTCAGACAACATCTTAAAACACAGAAGTTTTCAGGGGTTTAATGTGAAGCCCGAAGCCGACTACCTGAAGAGCCGGAAGATCATGATGTTCAACAACGATGTGCAGATCTCGCTTGCAGCACCTCAGGATGGCATCCTCAATTATTTCTATAAAAATGCGGATGCCGACGAAGTGATCTTCATACACGAAGGAACCGGCACCCTGCGCACACAATACGGTCAGATCCAGTTTAGCTATGGCGACTATCTTGTAATTCCGAGAGGAACGATATACCAAATTCAGTTCGACGACGACAACAACCGCTTGTTTATCGTAGAATCTTTCAGTCCGATTACCTTCCCAAAAAGATATCTCAGCAAATACGGACAATTGCTGGAACATGCCCCCTTTTGCGAAAGAGACATCCGTCAACCTCAGGAACTCATTACTGTTGACAAGACGGGTGAATACCTGATTCGTGTAAAGAAAAAAGGACTTTGCTACAACATCTGGTATGCCAACCATCCTTTTGACGTAGTAGGCTGGGATGGCTATGAATATCCTTATGCTTTGAGCATTCACGACTTTGAGCCAATTACAGGACGTGTACATCAGCCACCTCCGGTACATCAGACCTTCGATGCACACAACTTTGTAATCTGCTCGTTTGTGCCTCGTTTGTACGACTATCATCCAAACGCCATTCCGGCACCTTACAACCACAGTAATATCGACAGCGATGAAGTGCTTTATTATGTAGATGGCGACTTTATGAGCCGCAAACACGTTACCCGTGGAATGATTACGCTCCACCCCGCGGGTATTCCGCACGGACCGCATCCGGGTGCTGTCGAGAAAAGTATCGGACAGAAAGAAACCAAAGAGCTTGCGGTAATGGTGGACACATTCAAACCATTGTATCTCACCGATGCAGCGTTGGGAATAGAGGATGAAAACTATATGATGAGCTGGGCTGAATAATTCGCCCGAGAAACCGAAATTTGCACTATGACTACCGATGCATTTAAAAGAGAATTGCTGCGTACGGCAGCGATGGCTGAATGGAGTTAGTTATGACTTACAGACCAGATTAGATCATTAGTTCAAATTGTCGCATCAAAAAACTTTTTAAAAATGTCTACAACAACACCAACATTCGCAGAGAAAATAGCAAAGGCTCAAGACTTTCTTCCCATTAACGGAACAGACTATATTGAATTATATGTAGGCAATGCCAAACAGGCAGCACATTTTTACAAAACAGCTTTTGGTTTTCAGTCGGTAGCATACTCAGGTCCCGAAACGGGGGTTCGCGACCGCGCGTCTTATGTTATCCAACAAGGAAAAATCAGACTGGTACTTACTACAGCGCTTAAATCTGAACATCCTATTTCAGAGCATGTAAAAAAGCACGGAGACGGCGTTAAAATACTGGCATTATGGGTCGACGACGCATACAAAGCTTTCGAAGAAACCACCAAACGTGGCGGAAAGCCTTACCAGGAGCCGGTGACACTTACTGATGAATTTGGAGAACTGCGCATGTCAGGTATCTATACCTACGGAGAAACAGTTCACATGTTCATAGAGCGTAAAAACTACAATGGACCTTTCATGCCCGGCTATCAGAAATGGGAAAGCGATTATAATCCTTCAGAAGTGGGCTTGCTTTATGTAGACCATTGCGTAGGAAATGTAGGCTGGAACCGCATGCTCCCTACCGTAGAATGGTACGAAAAGGTAATGGGCTTTGTAAACATTCTGTCATTCGACGATAAGCAAATAAACACTGAATACTCGGCTCTGATGAGTAAGGTAATGAGTAACGGTAATGGTTATGCAAAATTCCCCATCAACGAACCGGCAGAAGGCAAAAAGAAATCTCAAATAGAAGAATATCTGGAGTTTTACGAAGGAGAAGGTGTACAACACATTGCCGTAGCCACCAATGATATCGTGACCACCGTAAAAGCATTGAAAGCACGCGGAGTAGAGTTTCTCAGCGCACCACCCAATGCGTATTATGAAATGCTGGGAGAGCGTGTAGGAAAGATCGACGAAGCTATTGCACCTTTGCAGGAACTAGGCATCCTTGTCGACCGCGACGAAGAAGGCTATTTGCTTCAGATATTTACCAAACCTGTGGAAGACCGGCCAACCCTGTTCTTTGAAATTATTCAACGAAAGGGAGCCAAAAGCTTTGGTGCCGGAAATTTCAAAGCCTTGTTTGAATCTATCGAAAGAGAGCAGGCAAAACGAGGCAATCTATAATGATTTCATTTCTGACGTAAATAGAAAAACTCCAAATGCGTTTGGAGTTTTTCTATTTACTATTACCGGTTAGTATACAAAATTAGTTGCCACCCAACGCTGTATAACAGGGTACTTTTTTCCTTTGTTATCAAACATCCAGACCCCCTACCGAATCACCCTCTCGAAGTCCGCATATTTTTTTATCTTGGCTAGCATTATCAGGACACTCGATCAACATCATTTTTAAAAACATTGAAACAGAAATTATGAGAAAGTTGCTACTTACTATTGCCACGCTGCTTTCTGTACACCTTGCGTTTGCACAGAATCCGTGCGCCGTATCGTTTACTCATGCAGCGTCATCGTCGAATCCCCTAGATGTGACGGTTACCAACACAACCAACTTTACACTGATACCCGGATCTACACCCAATATGATGGTATTCTGGGGGGATGGTGCCTCTGACGGGATCGGATATCAGGTCAATTCAACGGCAACACACACCTACGCAAATGCCGGAACGTTTGCCATCGTAGTAGCTGCTTATTATTGGGACACGCTGAACAATGCTTTGTATTGTGTTGATTCGGCAGTTCAGTCAATAACCATAACACCCCCATGTGCCAGTACTGTTACCTCTCAAAACAATGGCGGCGGTTCTTTTACCTTTACAGCCAACAATGTAGGAGGTGGCACAGGTGTTAGCTACGACTGGGATTTTGGCGACGGCAATATAGGCTCAGGCGCAAGTGTAAACCATACTTACGCAAATTCTGGCGTCTATATCGTGACCTTGACTGCTACTTCACCTGGTTGTACCGATGTTGTTACTACGCAGGTTGCCTTTTCCAGCACTCCTCTAAATTGCGGTACAGTTTCTGCCTCAATGAATATAACCGGTGCCGGAATGTCACGATCCTTTACTAATACCTCTACGCAGGTTCCAAACTTCCCTATACCGGTGTCCATAGTTGCTACCTGGGACTTCGGAGATGGTTCTCCCTTGGTCAGCGGAACAAACTTCACAACGCATGCCTACACTGCACCGGGTGTTTATACAGCCAAGATCATCACCCAATGGATAGATTCTTTCAATCAGATTACCTACTGTATAGATAGCAGCACACAGCAAATCACCATCACTCCACCGGCTAATGTTATCGAAGGAGAAATTCTTTGGGATACAACAATCACCAATCTTCAGCAGGCGAGCTTTAAAGTTTGGCTGATCCTTTATGATTCTGCACAAAACACACTGACTCCTATCGATTCTTCTATAGTAACTGGCTTTCTGTCGGCGCCCTACTCTTTCCCTGGATATGCCCCGGGCTCTTATCGTGTAAAAGCTGCTGTTCTAAACGGTACCCCCGGCGCTAACCAGCTCGTACCTACTTATCACGTTAACAGTCCGTTCTGGAACACTGCCACTGTGATCAACCACCCCGGCTGGAGCCTAGGCAATCTCGACATCCATATGATCCCGGGAAGTTACAGCAGTACCGGTCCTGGTTTTATCGGAGGGAACATCAGCGCGGGTGCTAACAAAGGCACTAACGGCGGCGTTCCTAACATTTTGGTTTTACTGCGCAATAGTTTTGGTGACGTGGTTCGGTTCACTTATACAGATGCCAACGGCAACTATTCTTTCGGCAATCTGCCAGGAGGCACTTATGATGTTTATCCTGAGCACATGAATTATATCACTATCCCGTCCACAGGTCTTAACCTTGTGAGCGGCAAGTACAGCGCAACCGGTATTGACTTCAAGCATACTCCTACTCATATTATGCCAATTGGTACCGGCATCAAGTCTATAGCTGACAAGATGTTTTCGATTTTTCCGAATCCTTCACAGGGAAGAGTGGAGATTCGCTGGTCAGCTGATATCACCGGAACAGCAACGGTACACGTAGCAGATGTTGCGGGCAGAATTGTTTACAACGCTGCAATGGAAGCAGGAAAATCTTCTACGCTGGAGCTGACACATCTGCAACCAGGTGTTTATTTTGTAAGAGTTCTCACTGGTCAGGCACAACATACCGAGCGCATCATCATTCAACGATAAACATACCATTAATACGATAAAAACGGGGCATTAACCGCCCCGTTTTTGTTATTTAAGAAATCATATTTGCCTCCTTCTCTTATCTTTGTAAAGGCTGTTGTCGCAGCTTTTAAGAGAAAAACAACGTCTTATCATGCATCGTTCTATAACCGGAAAACTGCGCAGCTTATTTCTTTCATGTATCGCTCTGGCGATTGGCTTTTCGTCGTACGCACAGGATGATGCTACTACGTTCAGGAATTTTCAATTTTCCTTTAACCGGGTAAGTCAGGCCTGGATGAAATATAACGACTCACTGAGTAAAATGTTTGAGAAGAAGGGCTTGGCCTATCCACCGCATGAGGTCTATATCCGTTCGTTCAAATCGAACAATGAAATGGAGCTTTGGGCACGAAACGACGATACTTCTCAGTTCACACTGGTGAAAACATACAGGGTATGTGCCCTGTCCGGGATTTTGGGTCCGAAGCGTTATGAGGGTGACAGGCAGGTTCCGGAAGGTTTGTATTTTATTGAAGACTTCAACCCTAAAAGCGATTTTTATCTTTCCATGCTGCTGAATTATCCTAACTATTCAGACATGGTATATGGCGATAAAAAGAAACCCGGTGGCGATATTTATATCCACGGAGGTTGTGTAACTGTTGGTTGTCTGCCGCTTACCGATGTGTTTATTCAGGAACTGTATGTGCTTTGTCTGAATGCAAAACTCAACGGACAAAATTATATTCCCGTACACATCTATCCCACCCGCTTCGACAGAGTTGGTCTGAACTTTTTGGGACGTACCTACAAAGACGATCTGGATAAGCAAAAGTTCTGGGTCAATCTGAAATCTGGCTACGATTATTTCGAGAAAAACAGAAAGATTTTGCCAGTGATGTACAGCTCCGACGGAAAATATGTCTTCCAGTAAAAGGACAATTTTCTGTGATGAGCACATGTCTTGTTCCGTGAAGAAACTTTCATTTTTATTTGCTTCGTTATTGATGCTCTTTTTCTTCTCCTGCGAGAAAGAAGTGAGTATCAATTTGGACACCGGCGAATCCAAATTGGTAATCGAGGGTCAGATAGAAAACGGCGGTCTGCCGGTTGTGGTGATTACAAAATCTATCGGCTATTTTTCACGAATTGATCTGGCTACACTTGAAAACGCTTTTGTTCACGGGGCAATGGTTGAAGTATCAGACGGCAGGCAAACAATTAAACTTCGCGAGTATGCGCTTGATACGGGAATTGCCGGAACGATCAAATTTTTCCTGTACACTGTTGATACTGCCGATCCCAATGCACTTTCTTTCCGGGGCGTTTTTGAAAAAGAATACAAACTCAGGGTGCAATACGATGGAAAGATTTACGAATCTGTAACGAAGATCCCCAATGTCCGGCCGGTTGATTCGGTATGGTTTCGTAAGCCTTCCGGAGAACCTAAGATAGAGACGGCTATGCTGATGTTTGTTAAGTTCAAAGATCCCGATACACCCGGCAATTATCTGCGCTATTTTACCAGTCGGAACAATGACCTCTTTCTTCCTTCGTTCAATTCGGTTTTTGAAGATGATATCGTAAACGGTACTACGATAGATAGTCTGCTGCTTTCCGCGGGCTACAACCGCACCAAAGAGCCCAATTTCGATTCGTTAGGATTGTTTTTCCGTGGCGATACGGTTAGGTTGCGCTGGTGCGCCATAGATCGCGGTGTGTATGACTTCTTCCGTACTTATGAATATGCCACAGGCACGGTAGGAAATCCCTTTGCTGCTCCGGTGAATGTGATGAGCAACATCCGTGGCGGTGCGCTCGGTGTATGGGCAGGATATGGGTCGAGTTATACAACCAGGATCATTCCTAAATAATGTGTTTCTTGTTGCTGCAATTCATATTTGCATTTGATAAAACCTGGCTATCGAGCGATAATCATACCGAATAAGCAGTTTGCAGCTCCGGCAATTCTTTTGCATTTTTGCACCCTTAAAATCACGATAAATGGCTGAAAACGAAAAAGTACATTGCCTCATCATAGGGTCCGGACCCGCCGGCTATACAGCTGCTATATATGCTGCGCGAGCAGGATTGAATCCGGTATTGTACCAGGGGCTGCAACCCGGCGGACAGCTAACGATCACTACTGAGGTCGAAAACTATCCGGGATATCCGGAAGGAATCATGGGCCCGCAAATGATGGTGGATTTTGAAAAGCAGGCACAACGCATGGGTGCAGATATACGTTGGGGACTGGCTACCAAGGTGGATTTCTCTAACCGTCCATATAAAGTGGAAATTGATGAAGAGAAGTGGATAGAAGCCGATGCGGTAATCATTGCTACGGGGGCGTCCGCCAAATGGCTGAATATTCCCAGCGAACAACGTCTGAACGGACATGGTGTTTCTGCCTGTGCCGTTTGTGATGGTTTCTTCTTTAAGGGGCAGGATGTTGCCATAGTTGGCGCAGGAGATACTGCCTGTGAAGAAGCTTTATACCTCTCCAAGCTCTGTACCACCGTACACATGATCGTGCGGAAAGGTGAAGACGGAATGCGCGCCAGCAAGGTGATGCAGGACCGGGTGAAGAAAGCACAGAATATTGTGATCCACTGGAACTCTGAAACAGACGAAGTGCTGGGAGACGATAAAGTAAGCGGGGTAAGAATTAAAAACAATCAAACCGGCGAAACCAAAGAGCTGGCGGTAAAGGCTTTCTTCGTAGCCATCGGTCATGAGCCCAACTCCAACATATTCAAAGGCTGGCTTGAAATGGATGAGGCAGGGTATATCATTACCAAACCGGGTACTTCAAAAACCAATATTGAAGGCGTATTTGCCTGCGGCGATGTGCAGGATAAAACATATCGCCAGGCGGTAACGGCAGCGGGAAGCGGATGTATGGCTGCTTTGGATGCTGAGCGGTATCTTGGCGCTTTAGAAGGATAAGACTGTCGATTTTTCTAAAAAGACCTTCCGGATTTACGCCTGGAAGGTCTCTTTTTTAAAACAACGGCAACTGATTATTTCTAATCCTTCGGAAATCTTCGGTGTTCCACTCCATCTCGGTCTGGTTGAGTCCGAATTTCTTACAGTAGAGGTGGAACTGCGTTTTAATCAATTCGGCAAACTTCCCGTCGCCCACGATCCTATTCCCCCAGCGACTGTCATTGACCTTTCCTTCATGACAAGAACATATCTGATTCCAAACCTTATCGGCACGATCGGGAAAGGCTTTGTACAACCAGTCCTTAAAAATATCTCCGATGGCTCCGTTGAGTCGCACTACTGTATAACCCGCCCATTTGGCTCCGGCCTCGGAAGCAGCTTTCAGTACATCGTGCATGTGCATATCGTTGAGTCCTGGTATCAGGGGAGCATTCATGATGCCGGTAGGAATGCCGTTTTTAGCGAAGGTCTCCACCATTTTCAACCGCGAACGGTAAGAAGCTGTTCTGGGTTCAAGCAGTCGTCGCAGATCTTCATCGAGAGAGGTGATGGAGCTGAACACACGCACCAGCCGGTATTTATTCAGTTCCTGTATGATGTCCATATCGCGCAGCACCAGCGCATTTTTTGTAAGAATTCCTACCGGATTCCGATACTCCAGACATATCTCCAGCAGCTTGCGGGTAATCTTCATCTTCCGCTCAATGGGTTGATAACAATCGGTATTGCCTGAAAGAGAGATCACAGCCGGTTCCCAGTTCTTCTGTTCAAAAAACTTTTTCAGCAAGGCAGGTGCATTTCTCTTTACCACAATACGGCTTTCGAAATCAAGTCCGGCACTGTAGCCCCAGTACTCGTGAGAATTGCGGGCATAACAGTAGATGCAGCCATGTTCGCAACCCTGATAAGGATTGGCAGAGTACATCATGCCCACATCCGGGCTTGTAACTTTATTGACCAGCGTCTTGTTGTCGTCAAAGATGTATTCCGTTTTTCTGACTTCTCGTTCCCAGTCGTCAATGCTCTCTGCATGTTCCTGCACGTAGGCTCCTTTCAGAAAACGGTTTTGCGGGTTAAACTGTGCGCCGCGGCCTTTATCAAAACGACTATCACTTACCTGACTTATCATGACTTTACATTTTTAAATTCGTTAAGGAAGATTGTATTTACTCTTCCAGCAGATATTTATTGATCACTTCCTTGTAGGAATTTCCCTCTTGGTCCGTCCGGCTGCCATACATATCCTTAACCGAACCAAAGCCGATGGCATCTTTATACTCATTGGGTGCTATGGTTTCGCAGGCTTTCCGCACTGCGTTCTTTCCGAAACGGTCCTTTATGTGGTACATCACCAGCCGCAGCTTGTCCTGCCGGATTTTATTGTCGAAAAGAGTGTATGAAACCTGATCTGCACTAATGAAAGAAGACACGATCACACCGATATGCTCAGTGAGACTGCTGAACATGCAGACCTTATGACGCTCTTCAAATTCACGGATCTTTTCTTCAATAGCATGCCGGAGATCCATGGCATCCTGAACCGGAAAAGGGAAACGAATGCGTGTATCCCAGCGGGTTAGATTTTTATACTTGATGAAAAAGTACACTTCTCTGCAGAAAACGCTCAGCTTCACCATACGATGTTCCAGACTACTGCAAAGCGAAATGAACAAACCTTCCAGTGACTGCTTGTTTTCCCGCTGAGCTTTGGATACCGAACGGGTTGCACTCATCGCTCGGTATTTATTTTCATAAAGATCAACCTCCATGAAATTGAGCCGGCAATGCCAGTAATGGCCGACGATGCCTCCGAAAGCCTTTCGCAGAATGGCAGGTGAAGCATGTCGCATCTCCAAAGGCGAACGAATCCCAATCATTTGCAGACGCTTTTCATTTGCCCTTGCAATGCCCGGAAGATCGGTCAGCTTCAGTTGTGCCAGATAATGATCTACATTCGCGGGAGTGATATGCACCAGTCCGTCGGGTTTCTGCAATTCCGTACCCAGCTTGGCGAGAAAGGTATTAGGCGCAATCCCGATGGAGCATTTAATATACTCCCCGCAAACGCGTGCAATATCTTTCTTTATCTGCAGTGCCAGCGCCTTGATATCCCGATACACAAGGCGGTAGGATTTGAGGTTTAAAACCGCTTCGTCAATGCTTTTCGCCATCACATCATCGCAATAGCTATGGAGGATTTCCATGATCTGCACATGGACCTTACGGTAAAGATGTGGGCGTGCTGACACGGGAATAATATCCGGACACAACGCGCGACATTCGAAAAGACGCATGCCTGTCTTGACGCCAAATCTTTTTGCCTCTACGGAAGGGGCGATCACGCAGGCTGTGGGCGTTACAAAAGGGCAAACACCTACAGGCCTTCCACGCAATGCCTCGTTGTACTGTTGCTCACAACTGGCAAAAAAGCTGTTCATGTCTATGTACATGACTAGAGACTCCTTACTGGCAACAAAAGAATTGGCGCGCATACGACATTATTAAAGCCTTTTTTCAGACACCAATAATAGCAAAAATATCGCACCAACGGTGCTTTTTAAAAAGAAAAATCCCGGTCAACGCCGGGATCTCGTTAAAAGTCACTTTCTGTCAATGCATCCTGTCGCCGCGGGGAGCCAGTTGCTGTAATATTTTCTCCTCTATTTTCAGCCATTGCTGCCAGACTTCCCGCACTTCCTCAGTGGAATAATATTTCTCTGCCAGATCAATGAAAAGGCGATAATGACCGGCTTCGGAAACCATAAACTTATAGTAGAATTTCCGCAAGGATTCCTCCTGCAGGTTTTCTGAAAGAAGACGAAAACGCTCACAGCTTCTGGCTTCTATCAACGCGCAGATCATCAGCTTGTGCAACATTTTTTTGTCGCCGGGGATGTGTTTGGGCTCGTTCTGCAACAGAAGATTTACATAGTCGTCCTTACGTTGTTTGCCGAGGGTATAACCACGCTTTTTCATTTCTGCCCAAACCATCCGGAAATGTCCCCACTCCTCCGTTACGATCGGCGCAAGCGCATTGACTATTTCCACCTTTTCCGGATAACGCTGAATCAAAGAAATACACTGCGTGGCTGCCTTTTGCTCACAAAAGGCATGGTCGGTAAGAATTTCTTCCAGAGATACGGAGGCAAGATCTACCCAACGCGGGTCTGTGGGCATTTTCAATCCCAGAATGGAATTATCGGCGGTACTCATAGCGGGCGCAATTTCCGCAAAAGCGCTGAAAAACAAAACTAGCGGATAACCACCAGCTTGCTTGCTGCACGGTTGCTGCCGCTGATGATCTCCACCAGATAAAGTCCCGATGCCAGATGCCCGATATCTGTTGCGAAACCACATGTGGAAGCGGGAACCCGATAAGTGGCAAAGCGTTGTCCGGCGAGATTTATCAGGGAAATTTGCACCTGTTCCTCTTTGGCAAAACTGTTATCCCATTCTACAAAAACTCTGTTGGTAGCGGGGTTCGGGTAAATGCGAATGTTCTGTTCTGGCGAAGGTTGTTCATGAACAATTTGCTGGCTGAATATCAGTATCCCACCCAAAATATTGCCCATCACCATTTCAGGCGGTCCGTCACCATTCAAATCGCCAAAAGCCGGCACACTTCTGAATCCGGAATAAAGTCCCAGTACTTTATTGATATCGTGATATGCGCTATCGACAATCTGAAAAGCCGATTGAAAGGAGCCATTTTCAAAACCTGTATAACGCATCAATCTGCCTGAACCGCTGCCCACCACCAAATATTCTTTATCGCTGCTGTCAATCCTTCCGATAAAAGGAGCGCTATAGCCCGAAAGGAAATTCCAGGGGTCGGCTCTCACACCGCCGAGCTTTCCGGTTTTGTACTGCAGGGAAAGTTGATTGGAGCCGCCGGCATTACGATAGAAAGCGATCCAGCCCGACTGTCCGCCAATGAGCAGGTCTTTCTTTCCATCTTTATCCAGATCGTAGATGAAAGGCGCCGCATGCTGGTTGGAATCAACAACTATCAGATTTGCATCGCGCAGCGGACTTACCGCAGGACGCCATACCGGTGGTTCAGCAGCGTTGGATGCATAGTTTTTGTAAAAGCTCAAGGTACCATTCGCATGACCTATCACCAAATCATCCAGCCCGTCGTTATCGAGATCGCCGACCGCGGGATAAGCGCCTTTAACATAAAGCGAATCTATGTCCAGAAAATTAAGATCTTCGGCTCTAAAAGCTTGCGTTCCCTCGCCGCTGATATTTCTGAAATAAGCAATTCGCGCGCGGAAACTTCCGTCGTTTTCAAAATATCCGTCGCCACCAACAAACAAATCCAGCTTTCCATCCCTGTCGTAATCATACAACATGGGATAGGAACCTGAGCCCAGTTCTATTGCTTCACTGCACAACAGTGAATCATGCTGGTAGGTAAAAGAAGGGTTAGAATTGGTGCCTGTGTTGCGATAAAAAGCAATATTGCGATAGTTGGCTGATGCCAGTTCCGCGCTGGGACTAATCAAAATATCTTTCTTTCCATCCTGATCTATATCCAGATAAAAAGCCGCAGGAAACTGAAACGCAGAGTATGAATGTCCCGTTGTCTGCCAGGCAGTATCCTGTTCTACGATGGTGTCCAGCGGATAGTTGAAATCATTTTTCCCGTTTCTCAGAAACTGAATGGTATGATAACCCACACCTCCGTTGAGATAATCAATATCGCCATCGCCGTCGTAATCGAACATACAAAGCGTGTTACCCGTATGTGTCACTTTCGCCGGGGGGTATTGTGGTTGCGAGGACTGACAGTGAATACCCAAAGTCTGTTCTACCGTTGAGCCCTGATACACTTTTCCCCAGCAGGCATCTTTCAGATTGATATGAATGCTATCGCAGGGAAGTCCTTCCTCTTTTTGATAATTCTTATAGAAACTGATATAACCGCCGCCAATATAATAAGAGAAAAAGTCGAGGTCACCATCGCCATCCACGTCTACAATACCCGGAATATCTCCGCCTGTTTCCACATAGGCATTTACATCACCGAAGAAATTGCTGACACGATAACGGATATCGTCGATCATCAGATACTGCCCACCGCCTGCTACGCCCTTTAAAATAAAATAAAGATTGGTGCCTGTTATGGAAAAAGGGACCTGAAAAGTGTATTCATACCAGCCATCAGCATCCCTTGTATCCGGCAGACTGATGGAACGGTTGCACGCTACACCTCCGAGATACGTAGCTCCTTCCAATATGGTCTTGTCGTTGATGAAAACAGAAAGACTATCAGAGCCTGAAGCGTTCGAGCGATAGACCCAAAGGCTAATCTTTCCTTCACTTTTCAGATTTGGAGAAATGCGAAAACTCCGCGATATCAGTAAGGCAGTACTTCCCAAAGCCATCTCTCCCGACTGAAACATTGCCATGCGATTGCCCTGTTTCGCAGAAATCCCTTCCGTACCAGAAGCCGCGGCCTTCCAACCTTTGTCGCCTTCATTCTTCACCTGCCAGCCATTGTCAGGAAACACTGAAGATTCAAAACCTTCCTGCGTTTGAGAGATGGGCGAATAGTAGAGCTCTTTATAAAACTGGAAATGCAATTCCCGACGCTGGTAATAACCGTAATAAATACTAAAGCCTGCATTGCCCCGGGTGATCAGATCGGGCACCTGATCGCAGTTGAGGTCTTCCAGCTTCAGGTAACTGTTTACTGCTCTGACTGCGTTATTCGTTGGAAAATTTTCAGCATAAGCGGGACGGTAACGATAGTCGGGGTTTCCCGGAGCGCCATAATTGATAAAGGTCTTGATCTGGGAAGATCCTTTCTCGAACACAATAAGATCGGATACGCCATCGTTGTTGAGATCGCCCATGGAAAACTGGGGATTGTTGAAGCCTCCCGAGAAAGCCAGGCGCATTTCCTGACCCGCAGAAAACACTTTCCAGTTGGTATCCGGCAGGTATTGCAGACGTTGGGCAGCTACATCTACTCCCTTTATTGCAAGCAATAGCCATAATATCCCTGTAAGAATTCTCATAGTCGTGTTTTAAGAATTGCCTCTGTGACGCTCGTCTTCATAGCGTTGCAGCGGAGAGCCCGGTTCGCGCAGAAAATGTTTGTACACCAGCTTATCCAGAAACCCCGGAAGAAATTTACTCAGCAGTACCGTAAGTTTTCCCTGTCCCGTCATGACCACGGTACGTTTTCGCTGCGCCGCTGCATTGATGATGATTTCCGCACAACGTTCCGCACTCATGAGCTTGCTTTCATCCAGTGGCGTCTCCTTTTGCGAGGCACCATCGGCACTACGTGCCACATTGCGAATATTGGAAGACGTAAATCCGGGGCATACCCACATCACATGTACACCTGTATGCAGCAGTTCCGTTCGCAGCGCCTCCAGAAATCCCTGCATGGCAAATTTCGACGACGAATAGCCCGTCCTTCCGGGGAGTCCGCGGTAACCTGCAATTGAGGAAACGCCTACGATGACACCTTTATTTTGCTTTATGGAAGGAAGTGCATATTTCGTACAATAAACAGTGCCCCAGAAATTAATGTCCATCAGTTCGCGGATCACGTCAAGAGAAGCTTCTTCAAACAAAGCACGCATGGTAATGCCGGCATTGTTAATGAGCACATCAATACCACTCCATTTTTGAATGACCGCTTTGATGAAGTCTGCACACTCTGCCTCCTTGCTTACGTCTGCCCGGAAGCAAAATACGCTTGCGTTGTCGTTGAAAAGGCTTTGAAGTTTTTCGAGATTGCGAGCGCAAAGTGCCACTTTTGCACCTTGTTTGAGTACTTCATCTGCCAGCGCCTTACCGATACCGGAAGAAGCGCCTGTGATGACCACTACTTTGTCTTTGAAAACCGACATGAGGCAAATGTAATAGTATTCGCTTTTCTTAAGGTGGAACGCGGATGAAAATGATGGTGCTGTTACAAGTGGAGGCTTGAACCGAAATGTAGACCACCGACCCCAGTCTTTGTCAGGCGACTTTTATTCTATCATTTTCCTTCTTTACAGCACCTTTTTTCACAGCGGCATCAATGGCGTAGCGCAACAATGTATCAATCTGTTTGCCCACTTTCGCAAATCCGAAAGTACGGGACAGATAGCGGAGCAATTCATCTTCCTGTATGCTCAAATTGTTTGTCACCACTTCGTCCAAAGCTACCATCACTTCTTCAGGAGCAATATCTTCGATATTTCTTTTCTCAATGTCGTTACTTCGATAACTGTCCAACGGGATGTTATTGCTCCAATAAAACGGTTGGTGATGAAGAGTTTCCACGATGTTCATCTCTTTGATAATTCCTTCCAAATGTTTGTCTAACCTTGATCCGGCGCGACTTATATTCCATGCCTGAAGTACTTTTTTATACAACAGGCTTTTGCTGATAGGAGATTCAATGTTCACCAACAATTGTATTTGCCTTTTAATAGCATTTCGGTTTTGAAATTCAAAGATGGTTTCGCTATTAGCATTTGGAACAGAAGTCAATGTAGCGGATACATAAGGTTTTTGCTTGCTTAAGGTGGCTGTTGCTGTATTTGCTTCGGGCATTGCCTTTATCGGTTCCAATGGGGTTTCAACAGCAGACTCAGCAGTTTCCTTTTCTTCAACCTCGGGCTGTGTTTGTAGCTCCTTTACTTTTTCAACTATTGCATCAACAATCTTATCCGAATTTTCAAACCAGTCCATTGTCCAGATACGATGAATATTCCAGCCTAAAGCATTAAGCACGGATGGCATTATTAATTCTCTGTCATTGGCAGTATGTGCATTGTAGTAGTAATGTCCGTCAATAATTATTCCCAAGATATACTGATGCGGTCGGTCCGGATGCACAATTCCTATGTCCACCTTATATCCGGAAGTACCTATATTGCTCTTAACTTCCAAGCCCTTCTCCTGTAATTTTTGGCAAATCGATATTGAAAGATGTTGTCTGTTCATTGCGTCCTCAACATCTTCTGGTCTAATACTCAAATGACCTTTCTCGGCGAATTGTAAAAATGCTTTAAGTCCTGCCACCCCTTCAGCGGCTGTGCGACTCAAATCTATCTGGTCTGCCTGTAACGTGGCAAATACATGCATTTCGTACCGTGCTCTGGTTACAGCCACGTTTAATCTACGCCAGCCGCCCTCGCGGTTCAAAGGACCAAAATTCATACTCATCTTTCCCTCTTCATCCGAAGCATAGCAAATTGAAAACAAGATGATATCGCGTTCATCGCCTTGCACATTTTCCAGGTTCTTTACAAATAAAGGCTCCTCGCTTTCATTGGCATATTCTTCCAGTTTCGGATCGTTCTTAAATAGATCTTGCAGTTTTTCTTCAATAAGGTTTTGTTGTGTTTGACTAAATGTTACGACCCCTATGCTCAATTTTCGCTTTTGCGAATTGCCGTAGTGAGACTGAATGTATCGGACAATTTCATCCGCTTCAAATTTGTTTGTTCGCGTTTTCCCCTTATCGTAGAAGCCTTTGACATGATGATATTTTACCTTTCGGTTCAAATCATCTGATGAAGGGAAAGTGAGCAACTTGTTATCGTAGTAGTTTACGTTGCTGAAAGCAATTAAGCTCTCGTGCTTACTGCGATAGTGTCGCAATAGATATTTTGACGGAACAGACAAGGACAAACAGTCATCCAATATGCTTTCCAAATCTTCCACATCCATATTTTCCTCATCCAGCTTGATGGTGTTGAAAAAAGAAGTAGGCGGCATTTGCTTAGGATCGCCGACAATCACGCACTGCTTAGCTCTGGCAAGAGCACTTACCGCTTCACATGTAGGTAACTGCGAAGCCTCATCAAAGATCAAAATATCGAAATGCTCAGTATTTACATCAAAGTACTGTGCTACAGAAATGGGGCTCATCAGCATACAGGGAGCTATACGAGGCAACAGTGTAGGAATTTGATCAAACAGCTTTCTGATACTTAGTCCTCTACCTCGGTTTTTTATGGCTCGTTGTAAAATGCCAATTTCAGAAGTTTGCATTGCCTCGACCGTAGCATTGGGCAATTGTGCCGCTAACTTTAGGCGCAATTCCTGTAGAGTTAGACGCTGAAACTCCCTGGCAATTTTTTTATACTGTTCAATTTTACTTTCAAATAAACCTGCATTAAACAGGCTTAGTGCTTCATGCTGCGAAATAACCCGTTGCGCAATGGAAATGTGAGTGGTGTAATGAAAGTAATCCGTTAAGCTTTCAACATTACACAATCTGTTTTCATAGGCTTTTATAAACCACTGTAGTTGCAAGCTTTCAGCCTGTTTGCGAAGTTGCACATAGTTCATCCAGTTTTTTAAATGGGGAAGATGTGACCGAATGCTCTGTAGTTGATTTTGTATTCCGGCGATCCAGCTTTCGGCATGTTGAAACTGAATATTTGTAAGCGTCTTGTAACTTTCTATTGTCTGATGGAGTGATGTTGCAAGCTGTATAAAACCATTGATAGCCGTCAAGTTCTTTTGAGTTATTTCATCTGAATATTGGTAATTTTTTCCTTGCCAGACTTCAACCCATTTGCCTAGCCCATTGCGTTCCCAAAAGTTTGTCAGATGACTTATTTGCTGAATTACCGTAGCCATGTTTGCGATATCAGATAAATCAGTATGCTCGTCTTTAAACAAATTCTTAAGGGCTTGTTGTACTGGCGTAAAGCGGCTTTGCTGCAACAGCCGCTGCACTTCCAGCAACTGATTGTTATAAGAAAAAAGCTGTTCTACTTCACTATCATTACCGAATGGAGTATTTCTATAAACAGATAATTGCTTTTTGATTTTTCGCGATTGCAACCACTTTCGCAGAAACCAGCTTCGTTGTGCGTGTTTCCATTGGATTTCAATTGCGTCAAGATTTGCATCTAATACATTGCGACTATAACTCGTCAAAATGTTGCTTAATACAGTTTGATAATCCTTAAACGTCTTGCTCCATTCTTCATAAACACTATAATTTTTTTTATCGGATAAATATCGAACAAGGTCTAAAGGAACATCAGGGAGTTTTTGAAGTGCCCCTATAACACGAACAAATTGTTCCCACTCCGATTTAGTCTGTATCGAAAAAGAGAAATATAACGCCTCAGCTAACGATTGGGATTCATTTTCTACAACAGCCAAAAGGTCGAGCAACTTTGAAGTTTGGGCAGAAATTTTTTCATTTTCTGAGTTTGAATATTGGGGCAAATTCAAATCTGCCAGAGGATTTTCTGCGGGGTGCACAACCAGTCTGGCTATTGATTGAAATTGCGGAAGCCAATCTGTCCATAGTTGCCAAAGAGTAGCATTTAGTGTTGCAGAACAGCTTCCGGTATATAATTTTTAGAAAAATCCTGATCCCGGTATTTTTCCAAAGCCGTTATACTCTCATACAAACTCCAGCCTACTTGCTGCTTTTGATGCAATACATTTACACAGTCGCTAATGGCTTTCTTTGCGGCATCTAAGCGTTGTGCCTCCCGCTGAAAATCGGCAGTTCGTGAAAGCTTTGCGGTCTCCATTGATCGCGCCAATTGTGCCAGCACATCCGATTTTTTCGACTTATTGGAATGTAGTTCCAATGTAAACGGAGCAAGTCCAATTTGCTCCAGACGTCTGTGTACCACGTCCAGAGCAGCCTTTTTTGCAGCCACAAATAAAACTCGTTTGCCCCGATACAATGCATCTGCAATAATATTGGTGATGGTTTGCGATTTACCCGTACCCGGTGGTCCATGCAAAATAAAACTGCGTCCCTGCTGTGCAGTTAAAACCGCTTCCATTTGAGATACATCCGTAGGAATGGGCAATACTACAGACTGTGACTGGATGCTATCAAAATCACGGGGAATATGTGTCTCAGGACTTTCGGCTTGCACCAGTTTTCCTTCCACCAAACTTCGCACCATATCATTTTTCAACAGATCCTCCTGATGCACAACAATGTCTTTCCACAGAATTAATTTGCTGAAAGAAAAATTGCCCAGGACTAATTGTTCCAAAACATCCCATCCTCTCAACTGCTTTATTGCATGCCTTACCAATGCCATGACTTTTGCCACATCTACCCCTTTTTCGTCCATTGGCAATTGTTCCAGTGCACCTAAGTTGAGTTCATATTCTTGCCGAAGGAATTCAAGTAATGTGATGTTTATCATCGTTTCTTCTTCGCGGCTCTTCAGCGTAAACCTGCTGTTTACAGATCTTCGGTTTATTTCGACAGGCAACAATAATATGGGTGAGTATCTTGCTTGCTCTGGTGTTTTTCTGTCGAACCACTTTAGTAATCCGACTCCCAGATACAGAGTACTTGAACCATTTTCTTCTATGGCCTGCTTTGCATTTTTATGGATGTATGAAAGAATATTATCCAGATCCTGCTGATGATAATAAGTAAGGAGTCGATTGTATTTCAGTTCATCATTTGCCAGTTGAAACAGAGGCGATGAATGGTGAAGCGGCTGCATAAACAAATTGTACTTTCGCAAAACCTCTCCCTGCGGATTAGGCATTATTGAAAAGCTTTTCCCTTCTGATAATGTGTCCTCCAAGTGGCTGATGTCAATGTCAACCAACTGAAGCATATTGCGGGTAAAATGCAGATTAAGCAAATTGTTGCGAAGGGATAAGTCCAATAATTTCCGCTCCCATATTTTTTGTTTCGTTTTCGGTTGTTTGCCTTGTAATAATTCGTCTTGGTAAATTGTGCCTATTTCAAAACGGTTTTCCATAGCAGATACTTCCGTCTGCTTAATCGCTTCTTCGTCTAATGGGGACCCTGTTGTTGTAATAAGTAAAGGCAACGGCCTTATACGTAACGTTCTTGCTCTTTTTACATCAACAGAAAGCAAAAAATCTTCCTTCTCAACTAACTGAGCTTCTGCGAGATTCAGCGCATCGCTGAACTTGATATTATTACCCTTGCAGACACTTGTTGCCTCCACAGCAGCCATTTCACGAATGCCTTTTGAAAGACGTTTGGTGATGGCTGTTTTATCATCATTTATAACTTCAGGAAACTTGTCGTCCTGCAACCAGCATCCAATAAATGCATGCCCTCTAACAATTATCAAAATAGGGTTGAGATCAACCGCTTCCAGACAAGCGGCAAATAACAAACTGATGTCTATGCAGTTTGCAAATTTTTCCTGTTGAATAGTATTCAACAATCGTAATCTTTGGCCTGTTTCTTCATATCCAGGAGGCAACGAACTGTATATTATTTCCTCGCTTTGTATAGCGCTATAAATTGCAGACATTATTTGCAAGACCCTTTCCGGGTCATTACTTTGATAACCTTCAAACGCAGTTTTTAAACCTTGTTTTTCTAAAACCTCTACTGCTTTTCTTTTGATATGATAGATATAAGGATGGTTGGGGGTGATATATGCTGCAATCAATTCCGGCAAAATCTGAAATCCTCCGAAATGTTCAAATGAATGAATGCTTATCGCAATCACATCCTTAATAACTATCGCATCATTTTCAACTAATTCAATTGTAAAGTTTGCCTTTTCTGTTTCAGATAGCCGGTTTAGAAAATCACGATTCACCTTCAAATCCTCTAAAGGAATTTTCACTTCTTTCTTAGCTGGAACCATGGAGACATTGTATCTAAATGGTTCTATGCAGGCAAGATCGGCCGTTATTCTTACTTCTACCGGAGCAGAATCTACATCCGAAGTGTTTTCAATTGTCAGCGATTGAACTGGCTTGATATCGTTCAAATACAATGAAATATTTAGAAAGGGTAATGTCTGCTTATGTAATATCAACGGAGAATTTGCTTGCATGAAGTTTTCGGATTTAATGGTCTTTAAAGCGGTTATCTAAAATTTGTCCTTAGTGAGCCTTAATAAAATTAATACTAACCACTAAATATATCCAACTGACAAGCATTCAAAGATGCACACCACATCTACAAATCGCTTTAGAGTATGAGGCAGAAATTACAAAACGTATTGCTATACGCTTTATAACAAAAACGAGACAGTCACTCATTGTAAACTTTACGGCTTCACTACCATTCTCCGCTTCTGTCGCCGAGGTTGAGGCGAATGATGCTTGTCCGACTCAAACCAACGCGTATGGCTGTAACGGGCAGGTTCATGCTGTTCCAGGATTGTACAAGATCGATGCGAAATACCCGGAACTTCTCGTATCCTACATTGTCAATGCCAACAAATGCTTCGGTATGATACAGGTTTTGATCAACGTAATAGACATTTCCTCCGGTCACCAGATACCAGCGTAACTGTCGCAGAAGCGGAATCTTGTTGGTCAGAAAACCTTTCAACTGCCATTCCAGATGAGCTTCTCCATAAAGGCCGGACTGATTGCTGTAGGTATAATAAGGCGCAACCTGAAAACTTTCCAGATAAGGCGAAGCCAGTGTCAGCTGGTTGCCGTTGATGTGGTTAAGATCGGGAATATTTACCTGGCTGGTATTGAGAAAACCCCCGGTAGAAAGATGATAAGCCAGATTACCGAGCAATTTCAAGCTAATGTTATCCCGCACTGAAAAACGCCATTTGTCGAAATCAACCTTACTATCTAAAACAGAAGGAATTCCTTTCTCATAAGCCAGTGTGAATGTTGGCAGTTTACTGCTATATGGCTGAAGGTAGTCGGGATATTTAACATAGGTAAAACCCGGCTGATAAGAGATCGAAATTCCGGCGGTCACTGCATTGTGTTTCTCCCAGCTATAGCCCTTAAACTCCGGAGGCATATTTTCGGTAAAGCCACCCATGTCTTCTCTGGCAAAGCTAAAGTCGGTGCTGTTTTGAAGTGGAAGCCGCTGTTGAAAGCCCAGCTTAGCAGACCAGCGAAACCCGTTGCCATGATTCTTCGTAAAGTGCAGATAACCGTTCCATCTTTCGTACAACTTCAGATAGTTTCTACGATAAAACAAAGTAGAGATGGTATTATATAATGCGTCGAGCGGATTGTTTGGGTTGAACTGAAAAACATACTTCCCTGCTTCCACTCCTGCCGACCAGTATTTTGTCCTCCATTCACGATCTGAATGAACATAATTAATTCTGCCAATTGCATTGAAATGACCATTCTCAAATCCATAGCGAAGCGCTGCCGTTCCGGTGATGGAATTGGCGCTGTCCAGGCTCCAGGCAAGCGAGAACTTCGGTGCGATGTTAAGTCCCTCGATAGTGTTATAATTGGCTAACCCCGTAAGGAGGGCATTGGTGCGCAATAAGAACTTATCGTCTTTCCCACGGTAAGTATATCCGCCGATAATCAATGAGGAAACTTTTGGACGATTGAAACGACGACGCACGGAATCTATATACTCCGGACGCTCAAATCTCTGTCTGAGACTGTCTTTGTCCTGAAAGTCCTTTGCTTCTTCTTCAAGCAGCGGCACGGGGCGCGCAGCTGACCAGTAAGTGGTATCTTTTTTGTTCGCTCCTGCATCATATTCACTGATCACTTTCTCATTGAAAATTGAATCCGGCGCGGGTTCATTTACTTTCTGATCGTTATAAATGGTCACGAAGGAACCTGTAAAATCGAAGCCGAAAATCTTTATGGTAGGATAAAGTACCTGTTGTTTGATCACCCAGAGATCGCGCTGCAGCGGCAGATACACCTGCTCGATGCGAAGTGTATCTATCAGTTCCATGTTCGACTTCTTGGTCACCGTAAGATCGAGGCTATGCAACGACCAGTCTTCATCTACCACATAAATATTCCCCGAAAAAACCGGTTCATAGAGTCGTTTCGGCATCACATTGATCTTGTAAATCGTATGATTGCCCTCTTTGAAATCTCCTTCCAGACGAAACTTATAGAAGTTAAAAGCAAAATCGTTGAGCGGAGAAACGAAGCCTCGCGGATTGAGCTGACTGGAAATATGAATGTTGTTCTCGTAAAAACTGATCACATCGGGAAACTTTGGAACACCCATACCATTCGGATCGCCGCTTTCACGGACAGAATGAATCACTGTACGCTCCTTTCCTCCCTGTCTGTAATAGGTTGCTATTTGTTCGATCAGCAGCAAAATACCTTTGCCTGCGCTGTCGAGACCAGCTTCTTCCTTATTGACCTTCTGTCCCAATACTTTGTCCGGTGTCTGTCTTGTCTTCAGCAAAGCCTTCATGTAAATACCGGTCTGGAAAGCTTCGATCTGATCTTTATGAAATTTCCTTCTTCCTATAACCTTGCGCATGATGTACATCGCGGGATCTTCCGATGCTTTTACCACATGTTCCTTCATTTGCAGTCCCTGATCTTCAAGTTGAAAATTATACTGTACTGTTTCATCAGCACCGATGGTAAGCGATAAGCTGCTTTGGCGGTAACCTATGTACTGACAGGCGATCTTGTAGGTTCCTGCGGGAAGTTGCAATTGGTATTCGCCCATGGCATTGGCGCTTGTGCCCATAGTAGTGCCATGTACATAAACTGTAGCGAAAGGCAGGGATTCTCCACTTCGGTCAGTGATCTTTCCTTTGAGTATGCCGGCAGATACCGAAAAAGAAAACACCATTAGGAGAAGCCAGCAGTATAATGGGCGCATAAATGACAATTGCAGATACATCGACCTAAAGGGGAAAAAGGTTACAAATGGAGTTATTATTGTGTGAGGCTTCGTAGGAATGCAGTAGGTAAGGGCACCTCAGAAAAGTCCGTAGATCTGTGCATCAATACGGCGAACTACCTCTGCAAAATCTTCTTCATTGCTGGCAAAATCCAGATTGTCCACCTCTACGATCAGCAAAGGTCCGTCGCTGTATTTTTCAATCCACTTATTGTAAAACTCATTGAGTCTTTTCAGATAATCGAGCCGGATGTTCTCCTCGTATTCCCTGCCTCTTTTCTGAATATTATCTACCAGTTTGGGAATAGATGCTTTGAGATAAATGAGTAAATCGGGAGGGTTGATCAGGTTTTTTAGCGTGTTGAAAAAGGAAGCATAGTTTTCAAAGTCCCGCGCTGTCATCAATCCCATCTCATACAGGTTGGGCGCAAAGATGTGCGCATCCTCATAGATGGTTCTGTCCTGAATCACGGTGTCTTTGCCTTTGCGGATATCAATAAGCTGGCGAATGCGGGTGTTCAGAAAGTACATCTGCAGATTGAACGACCAACGATGCATGTCTTCGTAAAAATCGACCAGATAAGGGTTATGGTCCACATCTTCGAAATGCGGCTGCCATTTATAATGTTTTGCCAGCATAGTGGTCAGCGTCGTCTTTCCCGCCCCGATGTTTCCTGCTACCGCGATATGTTTGACATTCGATTTTGGCATGATTGGTTGTAAGTCTTTCACAATATAAGGCACACAAGGAAAAATCCCTCGTACCGTTAAGTTCCCTTTCTGTTTTATTAGTAGTAATGAATACCAATCAGTCTTCTGGCTTCGGCAATCGTCTTCGAAGCACTTTCGCGGGCCTTCTCCGCACCTTCCTTTAATATCTTTCTCAAAAGAGTTTCATCCTGCTGCAGCGCCTTTGCCTTTTCCCGAATGGGGGCGATAAAGGCTACCATATCTTCTGCAAGCTGTTTTTTCATATCTCCGTAACGGATCGAACCATCGTCGTAGGTTTTACGGAAGGTCTGAACTACCTCCGGCGTGGAAACCAGGTCCATGAGTAAAAACAGATTCTGAATAGATACAGGCATTTCGGCTCCTTCACCACCTGTACCGCTGTCTGTTTTTGCCTTCATGATCTTCTTACGAATCACCTCATCTTCATCAGCCAGGTATAAAGTGGCGTTCACGTTTTCACTCTTACTCATCTTACCCGCACCATCCAGGCTCGGAACTTTAACCAATTCGCTGCCAAAGTTGAAAGGAACCGGTTCCGGAAACAGTTCGCCATAACGGCTGTTAAAACGCTGCGCAAAGTTGCGTGCCATTTCCAGATGCTGCTCCTGGTCTTTGCCCACCGGCACCTTCACCGCCCTGTGAATCAGGATGTCTGCTGCCATTAACACAGGATAAGTAAGCAAACCTGCATTGACATTGTTGGGTTGCAAACGCACCTTGTCTTTAAACGTCGGCACTTTCTCCAGTTCACCCTTGTATGCCATCATGTTCAGCATCAGGTAGAGTTCCGGAATTTCAGGAATGTCGCTTTGTGCGTACAGCGCCACCTTTTCAGGATCAAGTCCGCTGGCAATGTTTTCCGCCACCACCCGAAATACATTGGCTTTGAGATCTTTGGGATCAGGGTGTGTAGTAAGCGAATGATAGTCGGCTACGAAAAAATAACAGGGATAATCATCCTGCATTTTTACATAGTTTTTCATAGCCCCGAAGTAGTTACCTAAATGCAGATATCCGGTAGAACGGATGCCGCTGACAACGATCTCTTTTGCCATAAGGGGCGCAAGATACAAAAAGGCAAAGTCTGTTAAAATTTCAAAAGTCATTGCATGGTTCGCCGGCCGTTTTTAGATTTGTCTAAAACTTATTTATGGAGCAGCTTGAAAGCTACTTTATTGAGATCGGACCTGTTTATAGTGCCCTGATCGCCACCACCTTTACCTGGCTGGTGACGGCGGCAGGCGCTTCTTTGGTATTCTTTTTCAAATCCCTTCATCGTGGTGTGCTGGATGGTATGCTCGGCTTTACAGGCGGTGTAATGGTAGCTGCCAGCTTCTGGAGCTTGCTCAATCCGGCTATTGAAATGTCGGAGCGTATGTACCCAAACATGGTGTGGATGCCGGCGGCGGTTGGCTTTTTTCTGGGTGCCATGTTTCTGTTCTTTCTTGATCGGTTCACGCCGCACCTGCATATCAACTTCGGTATGGAAGAACAGGAAGGACCTAAACGACACTGGCATCGCACTACCCTGCTCATTCTGGCCATTACGCTTCATAATATTCCCGAGGGACTGGCAGTGGGTGTATTGTTTGGTGCGGCAGCAGCGGGATTTCCGGATGCTTCCATTGCGGGTGCTATTGCGTTAGCGTTTGGAATTGGTATACAAAACTTTCCGGAAGGTATTGCCGTGGCAATGCCGCTCCGACGACATGGTGTGGGAAGATTTAAAAGCTTCTGGTTCGGACAGCTTTCTGCCATAGTGGAACCAGTAGCGGGCGTTTTAGGTGCAATAGCAGTATTGTATGTACAACCTCTGCTGCCCTTTGCGCTGGCATTTGCCGCAGGAGCCATGATCTATGTTGTAGTGGAAGAAGTGATCCCCGAAACGCAGCGCGACAAATACACTGATGTTGCCGTACTGGGTTTTATCGGTGGTTTTCTGGTAATGATGTGTCTGGATGTAGCCCTGGGCTGACGGTTGGATAATAAAGCCTGCTTTCCTATTTTTCAGGCTTGAGGTCTGAATATGAAAGCAAAGTCCACCGCAACCAATCCGAAGTCCGGCGAAACCAAACCCAAAGAATTTGTACTCGTCCGACCCTGGCTCTGGCTGATGGTCGTCTGTCTGATCCTTTACATCCCCAGTCTGGAATTTGGCTTTACCGAACTGGACGACTCCATTTTTATCCGCGAACTCAGTGCCTATAACGAAGACCTAAGCAACCTGTTTACTTCCTTTCGTCGCGGTGTTTTTCATGCAACCAACGATACTTATTACCGCCCACTCTTTCTGGATTCCATCATCCTTAACTATCAGGCGAGCGAACAAGACATTAGCGGATACCGACTGGTGAACATCATTTTGCATATTTTGAGTGTGGTATTCCTGTTTCGATTGCTGCGCACGTTGAACCTGTCCGATATCACTGCCTTTGGTTTGACGCTGATCTTTGCCGTGCATCCTGCTCTGACACAGGCTGTGGTGTGGATTCCGGGGAGAAATGATACCCTGATGGCTGTCTTTATCTTTCCCTTTCTGCAACAGGCGATTCTTTATGCTCGTGAAGGGAAAATACAACAGCTGCTGATTTCCGCAGGCTGCCTGCTGGCAGCGGTATTTACCAAAGAAACAGCCTTGCTGGCTCCGGCGGTTGCCTTCATTTTGCTGGTAGTGATGCTGGGTAAAAAATGGAATGAAAGAAACCTGTTGATCCAATATGGACTCTGGACGGCAACTGTCAGCATCTTTCTCCTGGCAAGATCTGCCGCCAGCCTGAAACAACAGGGGCTCAATCCTTTACAGATGCTGACCGATTTTATGAAAAGACTTCCGCTAGTGGTGCAGTATCTGGGTAAACTCATCCTTCCGTTCAACCTGAGCGTGTTTCCCATACAACAGGATACAGTGCTTTACTTCGGGCTGGTAGCCATCGTACTCATTATTGTCTTGTTGCTCACAGCAAAAGAGAAAAACGGGCGTATGATTTTGGGCGGTGTATTGATCTACTTTGCCTTCCTGCTTCCTGCCCTACTCGTACCGCGCACACTAAACGAACAAGCATTTGAACACCGGCTTTATCTTCCCTTTGCAGGCATTCTGATCGTCTTATCGCAGAGTGTACTGTTTCGCAACAAGCTTTCGGCACGCACACAAGTTTTGCTCATTGCCGGTATTGCATGTTTGTTCGCAGTGCTCAATTATCGCCATCAGCAACATTTCCGCGATCCGCTGAGTTTCTGGCAACAAGCTGCCCGAACTTCCCCCCACTCTGCCTACGCCCTGATGATGTATGGAGCAAGACATGAAAGCAAGGATACCGGATACGCTCTGATGCGCAGAGCCTACCAGCTGAATCCAAACGAAAAATATCTCAACTACTACTACGGCGTAATGCTGCAAAATCAGGACTCTGTGCTGGAATCGGAAAAGCATTTCCTGAAGGAGCAGGAAATCTCCGACTATTTTGAATGTGATTTTTACCTGGCGCAGATTGATTACAAAAAAGGCGACAAGCAAAACGCACAGCGACATCTGGAGCGCTACCTTACCCGCGACTCGATGAATGCCCCGGCAAACAACAACCTGTTACTGTTATATCTGGAATCGGGACAAGGTGCTAATGCATTACAACATATCCGCAACATGCAGCGCCGCGGACTGGCAGTTCCACCAGCTTTGATACAACAAGCGGAAGGGATGAGGTGATGGAGTAGCTAAAAAAGCTCACACATCTCGTCCTACTTACACTCCCCATCGGGTGTACATACCGCACCCTGACTGACTTCCAGCGTAGCTTCCGGGTGATCTTTTTTCCATTCAGCGAAAGTCTTTTCCAGTGTTTGCAGAAAGGCTTCTGCGGGTTGCGCGCCCGATATGGCGTATTTCCGGTTGAACACAAAGAAAGGCACACCGTTCACGCCGATAGCGCCTGCCTCCTGAATATCCTGACGCACCTTGTCGGCATATAAGTCATTCTGAAGCGCTTCCTGAACCTCAGCTTCTTTCAGTCCGATGCGCTTACCAATTTCAGTCAGAACGGGAAGGTCTGCCAGGTTTTTATTTTCGGTAAAATGAGCGCGGAAGAAGGCTTCCTCTGCTGCATCGCCAAGACCTTTTGTCTTTGCCAGCTGAATAAGCCTGTGCACTTTAAATGAGTTATAAACAGCCGTGTTGTCCAGATGATATTCAAGTCCTGCAGTCCGCGCCATTTGTTCCACCTGCTGATGAAGCATTTTCACCTGCTGCTCGCTGATACCTTTTCGGGAAGCGAGATATTGCGTAGCGGTGAGATTCGGGTTGGTTTCTTCCGGAATGGATGGATCGAGCTGAAAGCTTTTCCAAATCACTTCTATCCGATCGCGTCCGGAGAATTTTCGCATTGCCGCTTCAAAATGCCGTTTCCCGATGTAGCAAAACGGACACATCACATCACTCCATATTTCGATTTGCATTTTTGACTGAACCATCACAGATTGTTTTTCTAAAGTTTGCGATAAAACCGGCGTCCCAATCAGATTTGAAAGCGTAAGCAACAAAACGATTCTCATCAGAAACCTGCGGGGTTTCGCTGATACCGGTGAAGCCATATAGGGGCAAGTCGTTGTCAATGAGATTTACCGGTTTATTATTCTACACTACAAATTTAAACAATAAATGTACATACATTAATTTTACAGCAGTTCATTTTAGGATCATGTTGCCATTAAAAAATAACGCAGGGTCTGTTCCGCCGGTGGATATAACATTGGGAAACCAGTCAAATCTTCGAACTCAAATAACCGAACGCTCATTTAAGTTTTACTGTCAGAGCCTGGGCGATATTAGTGAGTTTTTTCGTCGCAGGGTTCAGAAAAACCTTCCCACGCAACAATACCAAAGTGCAAAACGTGTGTTTACCCTAACAGAGCGGAGGAAATGACAAGCTCATGCAGGCAGTACTCAATCTCCGGCTGCTTCGTCATTTTTCACATACTGCGCAATCCCCATAAAAAGGGATACCGTCCGCAAAACCGGTAGAATAGTTTTGTCGCAATAAACCAAAAAATTTTTTCGACATGAAAGCAATGACCTTTACACGCCGGATAACGGTGGTAACCTTTCTCGGATGTGCACTCCTTCTGTTCGCCTGTAACAAATTAAAAGATACCGCAAAAGGTGGAAAGTATGATGGAAAGTACTCCGGTACCATGACCAAAAATGGCGGTGGCCAGTTTGGCGAATGGGAATTGGAAATTAGCGGCGAAAGCGGACAAGGACGATTTCTTCAATCCTCCTCGATCTACAATTTTCAGGTTTCCATAGACAATCACGGGAATATGGGTTTCTCCATCCAGCTGAACGGCAACGAAGTATCCGGATGGATCAATATAAGTGCAGATAAAGACTTTAGAGTGGGAGGGCTTTGGAGCGACAAAAAAGGAGAGGCAGGATATATAGAGGGAACCAGAACCAGCTCGTCCGGAAGCGGAAGCGGCTCTTGCAGCTCTCATGAATTGCTTGGGAAATGGTATACAACCAGCGGGAATATTGATATACTATTTTTGGCAAATTGTGCGGGCGAACTGCATTATAAAGATGTAAACAATACCCCGGGTTGCGACAGTGGTTCTATTACCAGATTCAAATGGAGTACCCAAAACGGTATGCTGAGTCTTGACTACACGGGAATGACAATCTGCGGGGTCCCTCGGAACACTCCGAAAAATGACCCTCCTCAGAAATACAGCATCAGCGGAGGAACACTAAACTGGGCGGGTGCCAGCTGGCGAAAAAAATAAACCACCCCCTTAGCGATAAGCGTCCGGCATGACAGCCGGACTTTTTTTGTCCGTTTCTAAATATATCCTTTCCGTATACACAACGCCACCAGCTCGGTCACATTCTTTCCGCCAATCCTCGCCATTGCGTTCTTCTTGTGAGTAACGACTGTTTCCGAACTAATGGACAATGCGGCTGCAATCTCCTTTACCGTAAGACCTTCTCCCAGCAATTTGATGATCTGCTGCTCTCGTTTGGTCAAAGGACTGAAGGCTTCATTAAAGTGAATCATCCCAGGGTCCATAACATCCATTGAGAGATAAGAAGGACACCCATTCAGCCCGATCAGGGACAACTTATAATTATTCTCATTGGTAATATGGGAAATATCCGTATGCAGTCCAAAGACTTTGAGTAAAGAGCCATTTTCCGTTGTCCTTAGTGTTATCGTCTGTAAGAGAAAAAGCCGATACTCGCCTGAAGCGGTCTTTTCCCTGAGCATATAGCTTATCTTATAGTTGACAATCTGATCCGGTTGAATCTTATTGCGTATAAAATCTGCAACCAGGTCTTCGCAACGCGCCATAAAAGGGATATCGTCGGGATGTATCGTCTCAATCATCCACGGTAATGTAGCCTCCTCGCGATTTACTCCCATCAACAAACTTATATTATCGCTCACATAATCGAAGGTGAGTGTGGGAGAGTCAATGACATAATAATAGAATGGTCCCGGGCAGAAAAACCCTGCTATCATTTCTTCAAACGAAGGTTGTTCTTTTGATACCGACTGCTGTCCAAGGTATCCTTTGTGTGAGTACCAGATGTCCTGGATTATGCTGGTTGAATCTTTCATCAATAGACATAAGGGTTATACATTTCAGGAGTCGGACACGTACGCACCGCAAAGTTTTAGCTATGGTCCTTATTATGCGACTGCTGTGGGTGCCTGAAGATTAGGCATTGCAGTTCACCCGAAACGATAAAAATTGCGCCTGCTGTAACGGCGACTAGAACAAGATAGTAAAAAAAGAAAAAACCGAAGACACTTGAGTCCTGAAAACCAGCTCTGCTATAGGGTTACCCGCTCTTATTCGTCAAGTCTATAAACAAACTCCTCTATCTCCGCCTGACGAGCATTGGCAAAACCTTTCTCTGTTCCGATTTTCTGAAAACCACATTTTTCCATCACTTTTTGCGAACCGAAATTGTCAAAGGCAGCATGTCCAAAAATGGGTCGCTTGGTTTCGATCTCAAGAAACATTTTCAGCGCCTTCGTTGCAATACCTTTCCCCCAAAAAGCTTTGTCAATCCAGAAAGCAACTTCCGCCTCGTCATTGATTTCAAATTTTGTAACCGTTCCTACGACTGCATTGTTCACAACGATTGTCTGCATATTGACTGTGGGGTTGTGCAGCAGTTTGGTGTATTTCTCCAGATAGGCAGCTTTATCTGTAGGATCTTTAGCCGTGAATGCGGCGATGTAATTGGCTTCTTCGTCGAGTTGATACTCAAAAAACTTATGGATGTCTTCAACTACAGAAGGTCTTAGTTTTAGGTCGGTCATTGCTATGGAGGATTGAGTTAAATATCAAAGTCTGTATCGTGCTTCTACTAGCAATATAGACCTAAAAAAGCAAGATCCGGTTAGGCTCATACGACTTTGTCGCGCTCAATGATGCCTGTCTTCAATGGATTCATGCACTGTTTCAAATCCATACTACAACGACTATTTCTTTACCTGCTTCAATTTTTTCCTTTCTTCTTATCTCTGCTTTGAGCGGAAGCAAATAGGTTTTGTGTTTCGTATCAAACCATATTGCGGTCTCCCATTCACTGTTTCCGATTTTTGCCCTCACTTTTAGGCGCCCCCAACCTTCTTCCTGCCATTGTAAATTTTGTCTTATTTCTCCAGACATGTCTGTTGGAAGCGAAACAAAATGCCAGCTCCCAGGCCCAGAGTGCTGCCAGGGCTTAGCCGAAAATTGATATTTGATGCTGTTCATTCTCTATCTGCCTTTCAATGTACTGCCATAGAATAACATTCGCTTTTAAAAGAAACGATTCTCTGCGGAATGACATATTTATCACCCTCCATGGGTCGAATGGAAAGCCCCTGCCCTTTCGCTGAAAGACCATTGCGCCATTGCATCGAGGATGGCTTTCAATCCCTCTCCTGCGGTGGAAAGTCTGTAGGTAACATAGGGCGGCACTACAGGTTTCGATTCGCGAATGATCAATCCATCGTTTTCCAGTTGTTTCAAATGCTGTATCAGCACTTTCTCGGTGACAGCAGGTATCGCTCTTTTCAGCTCGCTATAACGCTTGGTGCCTTTGGAGAGATGGTAAAGAATAATAGGTTTCCAATAGCCGCCTATCTTTTCCATCACATAGGTGACAGGACATTGTTCGAGCGCGTACTGCTTGTTTTCCTGTATGGTTGATGCTTCCTTGATACTTGCCATGATACATACTTTAGGGTAAGTACTTGTCGAAAAGTAAGTGCGAAAATAGCTTTGCTCCCTCAATAAAAAGACATTCAAAAATGAAAATTACATTATCAGGTTCTTTAGGAAACACAGGAAAACCGTTGACAAAAATTTTGGTAGAGGCAGGACACGATGTTACCGTCATCAGCAGCCAGTCCGACAGGAAGACCGCCATCGAAGCACTCGGAGCAAAGGCAGCTATCGGTTCGGTAAGCGATCCAAATTTTCTAACAAAAGCTTTTGAAGGTGCAGATGCGGTATATGCGATGACGCCTCCCAATATGGGTGGAAGCAAGATCCTGTCCAACATGAAGCAGGCAGGCGAAGCCTATGCTACAGCCTTTAACAATGCGGGCGTGAAGCGGGTAGTCATGCTTAGCAGTGTTGGTGCACATCTTCCCTCAGGCAATGGTCCGATAGCAGGGGTACATGCCATTGAGCAGACCTACAACAAGCTGGAAGGATTAGCAGTGACCTACCTCCGTGCGGGTTATTTCTACTTCAATTTTTATAACAGCATCCCAATGATAAAGCAGGCAGGCATTCTGGGCTCCAACTTTCCGGCAAGTACAAGCATGGCGTTAGTCCACCCATACGATATTGCAGCCGCTGCAGCAGAAGAACTGCAAAAATCCGGAGAAGGTAAAAACGTTCGGTATATAGTAAGCGACATACGTACGGCTGGCGAAGTAGCGCGTGTTCTGGGTGCTGCATTCGGAAACAAAAATTTGCCCTGGATAGAATTCACCGACGAACAGGCCGAGCAAGGCATAATACAGGCAGGATTGCCGGAAGAGATCGGTAAGCTGTATGCGGAAATGGGCAGAGGTCTTGGCTCAGGCAAAATACAGGAAGATTTTGAAGCTCAGGGCGCTCTGGTAACCGGACAGATAAAACTGGAAGATTTCGCCAGAGATTTTGCAGCGAGGTTTTAAAGATGTCAATAATATGAGTGTAAGAACGGGGGGATAAAACTTCCGTTCTTTTGTGCTTTGTTCTACATTTTGGATGAAATGCAGCGCGTGTTCATTTCGTCTCCACATCAATGATCCCCTTGCCCTAATCCTCGAAGAGGGTCTATTGGCAATGTAACAGATGTTGTTTAACTATCCTTCGCACTACTAGTTGCCTACAATACAAACCCAAACACATAAAGTATAAGTCCCGTGATACAGGTCAGGCCATATCCCACATCCCGATTTTGCCCCAAAACTTGTGGGTCTTGCTGAATTTTCCCGGTCTGGGATTTCTTCCGAATTTATTTAATGACACTATTATGAGTACTATCCAAATCAATGAGGTTGTTATGGATAAGAAGGTATGGAAATAGATCATGAAATTCAGGAAGAACGTTCCTTCGTAGGAGGAGCCTTTTACCATTGCAAAGATTCCACCGTTTTGCTGCATATCATATTCAAACAGCAACACCACAAAAAACAGGATGATAAACATCCATAGCTGTATGTTCTTATGTACCCTGTAGTTTCGCTCAACCTTTACTTTTCTCAAAGAAAACCAAAGCAGCGGCAAAATGATAGCCATGGATACTACTACGATGTCCATTAAAATGTCACATCGGGCGCCGAAAATGCTGGGAGGGAAAGACATAAGTGTGTGTTTGTTCAGGAAAATACTGCGCTTAAAATTTACCTGCAAGTCTTAAGCGAATTATTTTCCATTGCTGCCAAGCCTTTTAACTGTCTTCAAGTTCCGTACCTGCTACATTTCAAGTTCCGTTTCAATAAACTCCTTTACACCTTCTTGTCCGGTTATATCCAGCCAGACAAATGAATCGCTATTTACCTTCATTGTGAAGTTGAAAAATTCGCAGCATTGGCGCTCCGACTTTACAAAAGCCGTCAGCATGTCCAGCATTTCATCCGTTCCCTTAAACTTGTAAGTATGGCCATCGGACAATTCCTTTTTGTCCAACACCTGCTTTTTGACTTTAGAGATCACTTCCTCTTTTCTTTTGCGTAGTTCCTGACTTGTTAGCTTGCAGCTCAAAAACGCCTTATCTGATTGATTCATAGTCGGTAGATTTTCCTTTTTCTTGCAGGTGTTAGTACCCATTGCGGCAAACGGTTGTGTTAGCAGCAGTAATTCTTTGTTCGTCTATTGTCATTAGTCATCAATTTTGAAAATGCTTTTCACCAGGTCAGTTCGTTGAAATTTATCAGTGTCTATATCTGAATATTTATTCTGTTGGTCAACTGTCACAAAACCGAACCAAAGGAAAAATCTGTCAAAAGTCCGAACGCCATAACATCTAAAAAACTGTCGCTCCGGAGTTGAATAGCTATTTCGGAAAAATGTAATAAACCTCGGAAACGCTTTTAAATACTTGTCTGCATAAAAGTCAACTGTTTGTGGTTGGTCGCCGAATTTGTCAAGCATAATAACAGACAAAGCCCAACCGAGTTGTCCGATTGGTTGCTCAGGATAGCTGTCATTATAACTCCAAAGAAATTTGTCGGTAAATGCTTGAAAAAACTTTCGGAATATTTGTAAGCGATTATTTGTCTGAAGAAGTTTTGTTGCTGTCTTTGTCAATGTAAGTTTGCCGGAAGCTTTTTTTACAAGTCCGGCGAACTCCGCTGTCAGTCTTGCACTACTTATGGCAATGCAGTCATGTTCTTTCCAAAGTTTCGTTAATCCACTTTCAATATGTTCGTCAAGTAAAAATCTCTTGTCGTAAAGTTCAACCATTACTTTTTTGGGTAATGCTCCGAGTGGTGTCAGTTTGATATGTCTGTCACGTTGAATGATTTTTAAATATTCTTCAATTATCCGAAAGAGAGGAATTTGGTCAAGTGTTTTGTCGTCAATGTCGTTGCGTAACTGAACGGGGGAATTGTCGCCAAACGCGTCATAAAGTAAATGGTGGACTTCTATCGGTGAAAGTCCCAAAAATTCTTCCAGCGGAGTATTGTTCCTTAGTAAAATATTTGCTTCTATGTCGGCAGGTATTTTCATTTTAGTGTCTCAATATTATTGCTGCCAATGGGAGGCGCTTGATGCTCGGGATTGCGAAATACAAAGTCTCAATTTATTTCTAAACTCACAACGACACTCATAATACTCAATATGGGCAGGTAATTGGTTCTTCTCTTTTGTCCCCGGCATAGCCAGTTTGTATTCCCAAACCATAAATGGTTTGGTACAAGATTGACGTCTTTCTATATTGGTTGTGTCGTATTGAATTTTAAATTTTATTTTTAATGATTGATTTTAGTTCATCAATTGTCAATGGTGGATTTTGTTTATGTAACATAGAATGGCAATTTGGGCAAACAGGTCGTAAGTCCTGAATGGGGTCAACTTTATATTCCTGTTTTCTTGTCGCCACTTGTGTCAAATGATGAACGTGAATGAATTTGTAACCTAAACTACCATAGTATTTTTCAAAGTTGAAGTCGCAAACTGAACACGAATAGCCATAATGTTTTAAACATTCGTTTCTTGCAAAAACGTTTCTCTCGTATCGGTCAGTCCATTGACTCCACTTGTTCGGGTTCCAAACAAATAAGTATGCGTTTTGAAGTGAAATTGGTTTGATATTTTCAGTCAGTCCACATTCTTCTAATGCTTCTTTTAATTCAGGTTTAAGTTGATAAATGAAAAATGTCCCCTTGTAATAGCCCGAAAAAAAGAAGTCCCAAAGAGCTTTTGTTCCGTCTTCCCTTTCTCTTTGTTTGATGTCATACTTCTTTAGAATCCGTTTTCCAAGTCCAACTATTTTTCCAACAACACCGTTTTTGTCCGACCAGCCAATAATTCTTGCAAGGTCTGTCGCTGATGCTTCTTGTTTGTCGAGTGAATATAACGTTTGAAAAATGAGTAAATCGTCAGGTTGCACCAAGTCCTTGTCTTGTAGAATTTCTACAAAAGTGTCTTTACTGATATGTGGTGATGTTGTCGTCATTTACACTTACCGCTAACCGTTTGGGGCTTTGCGTAGTGGCGGATTTAAACCACAAACCTTGACACGAAGCACAGCTCAAATGTAGCACAAATGTTTATACGAAGCACGTCAGCCGCCATTACGCAAAACCGCTGTTATCGGCTGCCCTTATTT